>ERZ826242.163-NODE-163-length-110325-cov-5.279088_pt1 | contig 110325 bp, 91 predicted proteins | sample MGYA00519871_ERZ826242 | MGnify/ENA primary metagenome ERZ826242 (study PRJEB31778, sample SAMEA3449226) | human gut metagenome | biome: human gut; feature: human-associated habitat; material: faeces | place: United Kingdom | collected 2010/2012 ... | reverse complement strand
CACGCCGTAAGGCGTGCCACACTTTTATTTTAAAAATTATATTCTCTCAACTTCGCCAAAGCGGGCGGTTATTGGCCCGGCTTTTGTCTGTATCACCAGTGCACCGTCGTCCAAAAGGTCGGCCGCTATACCCTCTATAGCCTCCCCATTGTATAAATATCTTACTTTTTTACCGAGAGTAATTAAATGTGCCTTATAATATTCAAAATCGTCAGCAAAGTCGAGTGGTTTTTGCAAGGACTCAGCTATTAGTGCTGCGAGGGTTTTGGGTGGGGCGGGGTTATTTACTAACTGGCTTAGTGAGACTGCCCCGCCTGGCAGTTTATCATTTAAAACATTAACGCCTATACCTACGACGGCGTACCACCGGCCATCCATATTTAAGCCCTGGACGAGTATGCCGCAGAGTTTTTTGCCGCCGTACATTAGGTCATTTGTCCATTTTATATCAGGGGTAATGCCGTACAGCTGTGAAATACACTGTGCGGTTTTGGCCGCGGCGGAAATTGTGATGGTATACATACGCTCGGGCGGGGTGGTGGGCTGTACCAGCACGCTGAGATATGCGCCGCCGGGCGGTGAGTAAAAGGTGTGACTGCCCCGGCCGCGGCCGGCGGACTGGGTTTTTGCTATTACTGCAAGCGGGCCTTTATGGCCGGCGCGTACCTTTTGCATAAGCCAGGTGTTTGTGGAGCCAACGCTGTCAAGTTCTATTATCATTGGCTAAGCCTTGAATAATCGGTCGGTATAGGGAAAAAGAGGTAGTGCCCGCCCAAAAGGTTTACAAGCGCGGTTATAACCACAGGTGCGAGCATGGCCACCAGCAAAAATATCCAGACGTTAAATTTGGGTAGCACGATTTTTTGTTTATACTCGGCCTGCTGTTCAATGGTCATATCCGAAAACTGTTCGCCGCGGATTATACGCATTTCACGGTTAAGGCCCCACATACCATTAAGCTCATCGATATGGCCCATCTTTATTTCATCGCGGGTGATTTTTAAAAACAGAAGTGTGAGTATAAGCGAGAGCGGCAGTGCCCAGTACCAATACAGCAGAAGGTATAAAAGGGTATTAGCTATTATTGTAACAGCGTATGCGTTTACAATCGCCAAATGCCCGCGGCGGATGTTTATACTGCGGCGGCTGATTATGCCGCTTATTATTAAGTATACCAGCAGCAGCGTGATTGCCGCCACCATGGCGTAGGAGTTTTTTAGCGGAAACTCCCACGGCAGCAACGTATAATCCTGCATAACATCATCTCCTAAAAAGAATTATACCAGCATATAATCAAGAAAGCAACTTATTTCTTTTACGGTTAGGTCTTGACTTTTAAATATAGTATATATATAATTTCACTAGATAACCTATTAATATATTAATATGAGGTGATGGTAAAGATGGCGGACAAAACTTTTAGAATCGGCGTTATTGGATGCGGCGGAATTGCAAACGGCAAGCATCTGCCGGCGCTTTCTAAGCTGGATAATGTGGAGATTGTTTATTTCTGCGACATTATCAGAGAGCGGGCTCAAAAAGCCAAGGCGGACTACGGCACGGATGCGGCAATTGTGACCGAGGACTATCATGACGTTATAAATGACAAGACTATTGACGCGGTGCATGTTTTAACCCCAAACCGCATGCACAGTGAGATTTCCTGTGCGGCGATGGAGTGCGGAAAGCATGTATTGTGTGAAAAGCCGATGGCCATTAATGCGGCTGAGGCGAAAAAGATGCTGGACACGTCTAAAAAAACAGGCATGACCCTTTACATAGGCTACCAGAACAGGTACACGCCCGCAAGCCAGTATGTTAAGAAAGAAGCGCTGGCCGGGTTTTTCGGCGATGTATATTTTGCGCGTGCGTACGCGGTGCGCCGCCGCGCTGTGCCGACCTGGGGCGTGTTTTTAAACGAGTATGAGCAGGGCGGCGGGCCGCTGATTGATATTGGCACCCACGCACTTGACCTTACGTTATGGACAATGGACAATTACAAGCCCAAGTATTGTGTAGGGACCACCTATCACAAGCTCAACAACGATGTCAACACCGGCAACGCGTGGGGGGACTGGGACCCGAAAAAGTTCACGGTTGAGGACAGTGCGTTTGGGTTTATTGTAATGCAAAACGGGGCTACCATCACCTTAGAGTCGTCCTGGGCGCTTAACACGCATGAGAGCTGTGAGGCCAAGTTTGCGCTGTGTGGAACCAAGGGCGGATGTGACATGCGCGGCGGGCCGCTGGTACTTAATGAGATACGCAACGGTGTGCAGGTTAACACCTACCCGCAGCTGGATGCAAAGGGTGTGGCGTTTTACGACGGGATAAAGTCAAACCCGGGCGACCTTGAGTCCAAGATGTTCTACAAGGCACTGGCGGACGGAAGTGAGCAGCTTGTACTGCCTGAGCAGGCGTTTGTTGTAAGCCAGATACTGGACGGGATTTATACATCAGCCAAGACCGGCAAGCCGGTTTACTTTGAATAAACAGAAAGGGGCTAACACTTATGAAGATTGGCGTTTTTACGGCACTGTTTCGTGACCGCAGTTTTGAGGACATGTTAAAGTACCTTAAAAGCTTAGGGGTTGAGGCTGTGGAGCTTGCGTCGGGCGGGACGACCGGTAAGTACCACATCAACCCGGAAGAACTTTTAAAGACACCGGAGAAAATTGACGAGATTAAAAATTTGATTGACAAGTATGGGTTTACTGTCTCGGCGGTTTCCTGCCACGGCAACCCCATCCATCCCAACAAGGAGATTGCAAAGCAGTATCATGACGATTTTATTAATGCGATACTGTTTGCCGAGCGTATCGGGGTGGACACGATTGTTGGGTTCTCGGGCTGCCCGGGCGACAGTGAGGGGTCAAAGTACCCCAACTGGGTAACCTGCCCGTGGCCGGGCGATTTTGGCAAGGTGCTGGAGTATCAGTGGCCGATTATGATTGATTACTGGAAAAAGACGGCCGAGTTTGCAAAGCAGCACGGCATTAAAAAGATTGCTTTTGAGATGCATCCGGGGTTCTGCGTTTACAATCCCAAGACGCTTATCCGGCTGCGCGAGGCGGTGGGCGACATACTGGGCGCCAACTTTGACCCGTCACATCTGTTCTGGCAGGGTATTGACCCGGTAGAGGCGATAAAGGAGCTTAAGGGCATGATTTATCACTTCCACGCTAAGGATGTGTATCTGGACGAGGCGACAATTAAGAAAAACGGCGTATTGGATTATGACTCGATGAAAGAGCTTAGCCAGCGCAGCTGGTACTTCCGCAGCTTAGGCTACGGGCATGACAACAAGACCTGGAAGGACATTATATCAGCGCTCAGGCTTATCGGCTATGACGGAGCTATTTCGATTGAGCATGAGGATGCGATGATGAGCACTGAGGAGGGGCTGGAAAAAGCAATTGATGTGCTTAAGGAGGTTGTTACCTTCCAGCCGCTTAATACAGACGTTTTCTGGGCATAAAAAAATATTTGATTTAATACGGGGTAAACTTATTATGAAGCATGTAATGGGAATAATCGGTTATGGCGGCATGGGCAAGCACCACCATAAGCATATCTGTGAAGAGATTAAAGACATCACTGTAAAAGGCGCCTATGACATCAACAAAGAAAAGTGGGATGTTATTAAGGAGAGAGGGCTTTCAGTATATGAAAGCGCCGAGGCCTTGATGGCGGACAAGGAAGTTGACATTATCCTGGTGTCAACCCCCAACAACTGGCACAAGTACTATTCCATTATGGCACTTAAAGCGGGCAAGAATGTTGTGTGTGAAAAGCCTGTTATGATGAACAGCGGCGAGCTTAAGGAGGTAATGGCGGTCGCAAAGGAGTGCGGCAAGGTGTTTACAATTCACCAGAACCGCAGGTGGGACCGGGATTATCTGCTTGTAAAGCGTGCGCTGGAGAACGGGAGTATTGGCAAGCCGTTTTACATTGAGAGCAGGGTGGACGGTTCGCGCGGTATTCCGGGGGACTGGCGCTGCACCAAGGTTGCAGGCGGCGGCATGATGCTGGACTGGGGCGTGCACCTTATTGACCAGATGCTGATGCTGTACCCGCAAAACAAGGTTACTGAGATTTATGCCCAGGTACTTAATCTTAAGTATGACGAGGTGGATGATAACCTCAAGATTAATATGAAGTTTGACAATGGGGTGTGTGCGCTGATTGAGGTAGGTACATACCACTTTATCCCGCTGCCGCGCTGGCATATCTGCGGCGACAAGGGGACCATGTGCATACAGAACTGGGACAGCGGCGCGGATATTGTACGCGCCAAATCCAGCGAGATGAACTGGGAGCAGGGGATTGTGTACACCGCGGCAGGCCCGACACGGACCATGGCGCCGCGGCCGAAAGAGACCATTGAGCAGACCCATATCCCGATTGACGACAAAAAGTCAGTACATTTATTCTATGAGAATGTGATTGACGCGATTGATGGCAAGGCTGAGCTTATTGTAAAGCCGAGTGAGGCAATGCGGTCCATGCTGTTTATGGAAGCGTGCTTTAAGTCGTCAAACGAGGGTATCTGCGTAAAGGAGAACATTTAATTTTAGATATAAGGAGGCTTTGCAATGCCTGATAAGAATTTGCGGCCCGATTCCAATAAAAACATCACCGGCAGCTATCCCGGCGCGGCAGGGGGGTACCATATTAAAAATGACTCCGACAATGCGGGGGGATATACCGTTGATAATGACATACCGCGTGCCAACACGGGCGAAATCAACCGCCGTTCTCAGGCTGTGCGAAGCTCTAAAGATCAGAAAAAGGCGCCAGGCGGCAAGTTTGACTTTAAGGCTTTATTCTCCAGTGAGAATATGAAGGCTTTTTACAAGCACCTAGCCTTTTACGGGTGTATTGTGCTGGTGTCGCTGCTGCTTGCTTTTGGTATTATCACGGTTGCTAATGATGTGTACGCCTTTATCAAACCAAATGAGGAGATTGTGGTTTCAATACCGGAGGGCAGTTCTACCTCTGACATTGCGTCCACACTTAAAGGCAGCGGGGTGATTGACCATCCGTTTGTATTCAAGCTTTACAGCCGGCTTAAGAAGGCGGATGGGCAGTATCAGTTTGGCGAGTACACTTTAAACAGCAACATGACCTATGATGAGATTATCAGTGAGCTTAAGAAGTCGTCGGTGCAAAAGGAGTCGGTCAAGTTTACCATCCCTGAGGGGTATGAGCAGAACCAGATTGTTGACCTTTTGGTGGAAAAGGGGTATTGCGAGCGTGACTCGCTTGAAGACGCGCTGCAAAACCACGAATATGACTACGACTTCTTAAAGGACCTGCCGGAGCGCAGGGACCGGCTGGAAGGTTACTTATTCCCGGACACATATGAGATTTATGTAGGGGAGGACGCGGTCAGCATTGTTAACCGCATGCTCAAGAACTTTGAGACCAAGGTGCTTACTGACGAAAACAAAAAGCTGATTGAAAAGAGCGATCTTTCACTGGATGAGCTTATTACCCTTGCCTCTATTGTAGAGCGTGAGGGCCAGGCCGCAGAAGAGCTGCCTAAGGTGGCGAGCGTGTTTTACAACCGGCTTAACTCGCCAACCTACAGTTATCTGGAGTCCTGTGCTACCATACAGTATGTTCTGCCGGAGCGCAAGGAGGTTTTATCCATTGCCGACACCAAGACCGACAGCCCATACAACACTTACATGCACAAAGGGCTGCCGCCAGGACCTATTTCCTGCCCGGGCCTTGCCGCAATCAGCGCGGTGCTGGAGCCGGAGACTACTGACTATTACTATTTTGTGTCCAATAAGGACGGCACGCATCTGTTTGCAAAGACATACAGTGAGCATTTAGCTAATATTGAAAGGGCCGGCTCGTCATCGTCCGGGACCGGGACTGTCAGTTAATAAAAAGCGCGCGGGCTTATCCGTGCGCTTTTGTTTTTAGGAGTATATCATAAAACGTTTTTCTGTTATTAGATGAGTTGCTGGAATGTGTTTTTATATTAGGGGTAAAGTATGAGACGGTTTTCTATAATTTTAGTTATGATGGTTTTGCTATTTTCAGGCTGCAGCAATGGCGGGTTTGAGATACAGCCTGTTACTGAAAATAGTGAGCCTGCGCTCTGCCAGGGGTTTTCACCCTACTACAACTCGGTTGCAGTATGGGACGGATATATTTATTACAACCGGCTGAGCAAAAAGGAAGGGGAGCCTCACAGCTGCATTATGCGTATTTTGAAATCTGCCGATTCCTTTAATGAAGCACAGTTTGTGCTTAAAAATGCGCAGCTTGTTAAGCAGAGCGGCCAGTTTATTATTGTTGACATCAGCAGCGGGGACAGTAAAAAAACCGTCGTACTGGATTTAAGCCAGAACGGCAAGCGGATATTTACTACCGAAAGTCTTACTTCTTTTGCTTTAGTAGATGGCACCCTTTTCTACTCCCACGGCCATGTCCTTAACGCCAGAAATCTTATATCCGGCAAAAACAAACAGATATATAAAGGGAATATTGATTTTATAAAAGCCGAAGATAGCCGCGTTTATTTTGGGGCGGATATGGCGCTGTGGCGCGTTGAGAATGACTTTAGCAGCCAAAAGCTTTTAGACGGAGACTTTAACTCTTCGCAGGTAACTGCCATTGGCGATGTTTTGTATTTTTACCGCCCTGTTAACGTTGGTTACACGCTTAACATGCTTGAGCCTGATAAAGGAGAAAGCACTATTATTTCAGATATTACAAGCCCGATATTAATTACACATCATCAAAGCACTTTATATGCGGTCTATAACACTATTTTTCATCTGATGAACTTTTTAAAGGCCAGTGATACTACTAACATAAATCATCAGTTTGTGGGCCAGGATTTTAATGTTTACAGTTTACTTGACAGCAGCATTGTAGCTTACAGTGACAGTGAAAGGTTGACTATTAATGTTAGTAACAAACAATTTGTGCTGGACAACTATCAGCGCTATGGAGCTGCGTGCGCACTGGACCAATACAGCCTTGTAGTACAGCAGACACAAAGTGCAAACAGTGTTATATCAGTAATTGACCTTGAAAGCGGCAGCGTACATACAATTGATAATTAGAAAGCGTTAGCTAAAAGACAATTATTAAACAGGCAGTTTTACATATCGGACAATTTTATATACATAAAACAGGCGGACTCACAAATAGAACAGTTTTACATAAATAAAAACCAGGCAGACTAAAGTCTGCCTGGTTTATTAGTTTTTATATATACCGCATTGGGTTTAGCGCGGTTCCGTTTTTACGCAGTTCAAAGTGTAAGTGCGGGCCGGTTGAATTGCCTGTGCTGCCTATCTTACCGATTGTCGCGCCCTGCCTTACTGTTTGCCCGACTGATACGTTTATCGCGCTCAGGTGTGCATACCATGTCTCATACCCGTTATCATGCCTGATCTTTATCAGCTTGCCGTATCCGCCTGACCAGCCTGCAAATGTTACAGTGCCGCCGTCAGAGGCATAAACAGAGCTGCCATACGCACCGCTTTTGGTAAGGTCAACACCTGTGTGGCCGCGGTATCCGCCAAAGCTGCAGGAGACATATCCGCCGCTTATCGGACGGATAAACGAACCTGTAGGCGCGTATACCGGGCGGGCTTTTGTGCCCACGTAAATTTCTTTTGTTACCGGCTCTTTAATTACCTTGCTGCTGATTTCCTTTGTACTGGTCTCAACCCCGTCAACATAAGTGACCTCAGCAGTTATCTCTTTTTCACCCTTGACACCAGCCGTCTTAACACTGGTGGTGTTTTTGTACATATCGCTGTTTTCAATACGGGTTACACTGTAATCAATCTCTTCAGTATATGTTATTGTCTTTACAACCTGAACACCCAGGTATATCTCCGGCTGGGAGATGTTAAGTTTATGGCCTGGGATAAGCCTACGCTCATCCAAACCGGGGTTTAATGCGTAGAGCTGTGAACGGCTTACTCCAGTCTTCTCCGCAATATATGTTAAAAGGTCGTCTTCCTGGATAGTATAATATACTGGGTCAGCCGCCTGGCTGAACTTCTGCTCCAGTACCTCTTTGCTGTAGAAATAGGACGGAGCGTAAAGACCTTTCTTAATTTCAACATCCGCTATAAACTCAACCCGCTCACTGCTGTCCCCGCTCTTAAACGGCTCTTTGACAGACTCCAGCACGTCGTTTAACATCTGCTCATCCTCTGATGCGGCTATAAGCTCACCGTCAACAAACAGGCCATAGTTTTCACCAATCTCTGAACTTGCAATGTCATAAACACCTTCGTACAAAGTCTCTGTATTATCAACACTTGTCTTGCTGACAATTGCAAATGAGTATTCAGGGGTTGAGGCCATTACATAATTTTCCCCAATCGTCTCACCCATTGTGTTCTCAACCTGTGAGACAACATCTACAAACTCACCTTCACTGTCAACATAGCCTATAACCTTACCGTCAACCGTGACTTTAAGAGCAAGCGCATAAAAATTAGACGAAAATATAAGCGCTACTACCGCAACCCCTGCAAGGGACGGTGCCCAGTAGGAAAAATCCCTTACAAATGAACGCGGTATCCACATTATGACCTTAACAGTAGTCTTTGCAACCTTGACTGATGTGCGCATGACCCAGTCACCCGTATCACAAATAAAGCGCACCGCTTTGTGTGCTGCAAAATCATAAATAAATCTGCCGGCCGCGGTAATGCCACGTATGCAGCCACTGCCAATAGAACAAACCTTCTTTATGATTTTGTCCCCTAACCGGCTGATACCGCTTGCAATCTTTTTAAAAGATAGGCCTTTAAAAAATTCAATAACCTTTAAAAGCGCACGCGCCCCGGCTTTGAGCATACGGCGCGTAAGCTTTCTTATCTGTCTTTTAATTTTCGTATTTTTCTTATCCATAGTTTATTCTATGTCCTGCCCTTTGAAAGTTTCATTTTTATTTCAAATAATTACAAATCAGTTACAATCCTTATATATATTATACCTTTATTGTTACAAAATCAAGTGCTAAAATACATTTTTGTTAAATTTAATAAAACAACGCCGTACATTTATAAGAAAATGTACGGCGTGCACAATTATTAATAACAGTCCCTGTTAATCTAAAAGTTTGCTGATTACTACTGCTGCTTCGCTGCGGGTCAGGCTGCCGTTTGGGTTAAAGTTACCAAGGTCATCACCTATAAACAGGCCTGCAGCTGTTGCAGCTGATACGTATGGCTTTGCCCAGTTGAGTATTTTGCTGTTATCGCTATAATACCCGCTTATCTGCTCACCAGGGGTCTTACTTATCAGTTTGTTAACAGCAACACAAACTTCGTTGCGTGTTATATTATTATAAGGATAGAAATATAAATCACCGTCTATTGGCGTGCCCTGCATTATGCCAAGAGCATATGCGGCGCGCACATAATTTCTTGCCCAGTTGGGGATATCCGGCCAGTCTTTATAGGGCAGCGGCTCACTGCTGTAATCACTGGGGTTTACACCCAACAGCTCAACTACAAGCACACAGAATTCTGCGCGGGTAATGCTGTTTTTGCCTTTATAATACCATTTGCCGCCCTCGTTATATCCGCTTATTACACCTTTCTGCTGGCAGTAGTTGATATACAGACTGTCCCACTTGCCGGCCGTAACGTCTATAAACTTGCTTTTGCCGTCATATCCTTTGCCTGCATACAAATTGTAACGCACTGCCGCATTGCCGTTTATATCTGAGCCTACCAGCTTTATTTTATTAATGTCTTTAAGTGAACTGTCTGGCGTTGCGGTATAGGTGCTTCCAGACACCTTTCCGTCAATCAGGCTGCCGTTTACATACGCACGCATTGAGCTTGTATCTATCCCCGTGCCGTACTGGTTATCCGTTAAGGAAAAGCTTACAGCCTTGCTACCGTCCAGCACGGTCCCTGTTGCTGTTTTTTCTGTAAGTGTAGGTGCCAGATTATCTATTAATGTTATGGGGAAAAGCGCCTGCATCTGGTCAATATAAATACTGCTTTGAGAGGTGCTGCCTATTATCTTAAAGCCTTCAATCCCCTTTAGGTTTGCTATTTCAAGCGTTATCTTTTTATAGCCTTCAAAATTAAGGTCTGTTACTTTTTTATAAAAGTGCTGGCCGTTTATGTCGCTGTAGTATATATCCAGCTCGTTATTGCTATTATCCCCGTATACATACATCGATATTCCGTTTGCTACGGGATTGAAAAACTGCGTTTCTTTAAAATTAAAAACCGCAGCTGATACTATACCATTAAGCGAATAATCAAGCTTTGCGGCTCCGGCACCGGCCATGATTTTCTGAGTATCGGCTGACTCGACTGATACCTTTGCAGTCGCCCCGTTTTCACTTGTAGCTGTTAGCGCTTCAGATTCAAACCCGCTTACAAGCTGCGGCGCTGCCGCGGTCTCAACAACTAAAATGCAGTTGCTCACACTGCGGTAAGACCCATCCTGCGGGGAATTAAGCATGCTGGGAGATGCGCCCTGGCTTGTTCGCACAGCAATTGAGGTACTGCCGCCGCCGTCCAGGTTAACTGCTGTAACACAGCCCATATTAACCAAATCTTGCGCAACAGCTGAAAGCTGCATGCCGCCGCTGCGGCCAATGCCGCCCTCCAGCGCGTAAAGCACAACCGTGCCGTCGTTTTTAATACCTATCGCGCTGCGGGAGGTGAGAGTGTTTTTAATGGAGCTGTCATAGCTGGACGGGTTTACAACCTCACCGTTATTTACAATGCGGTCCCCTCCAGCTACTGCGCTTACAACATTATCAAACACACCGCTCTTTTCTACAATCTCAACACTGCCTTCACCGCCTGCTTCAACCAGCTGGTCATAAAACTGGCTGACCCTTGAAATCCCAATACCTCTCTCATCGCTGGGGCATACAAGATAAACATACCCATCCTCTATTTTCTGCTCAGCGGTTATGCCCTTTGTCAGTCCGGCTTGTGTAAACTCTATTGTTCCGCCTATTTCAGCCTTGCCGCTTGTGACCTTTAGCTTTAAGATATCATGTGGGATATCTTTGTTCCATCTTGTGGTACTGGAATAATCAGACGTCAGCAGTACAAGGTTATACTCGGGGTACGCATTTATCCTATCCAGCGCCAAGCTGTATGAGCCGGCCTTTGCAGTAATCTCAAAATTGGGCTGGCCTACAACCGCGTACCCGGCTGCGGTAAAGCCTACTGTATAAAAACCGTTCTGACTGTCATAGTCATAGCTGTTGGTGGACATTATTATGCCGTCTTCAATTTGCAGCCCTAACGGCAGCCCTGTCGTAAATGAGAAAAAGCTGCCGTTAATGCCGCCTACAATACTCTCGTTTTCTGCGAGCTTTGACTTATACCCTGATATTTTTGTTGACAGGCTTGAGCGGCCGTAAACCGTGTTGCCGCTGGTCACAACCGCCCGCACTGCTGTGCCGGGCGAATACTCCAGAGTATACGCGCGCTCGGCATAGGTCTTGGACGACCGGTCGTATTTACCTGTTATTGTTTTATAAATTACATTGTCGTTATAGGCCGCTGAGTATATGCTTGTGCTTTTACTGTACATTGTTTCATAGCCAGCGGCATACACAACCGGCGCCAAGCTTAATAAAATACAGGCGGCACACGCTGCCGCAACCCCTTTAATCATCTGTCTTTTTCTACGCATTAAAATTCTCCTAATCCTTAATTGCACTTACTAGGCGCACTATATTGTTATAGTCACGTCGTGTTGCTACTTTTTTAAATCCTGCTTTATAAAATAAATTTTCTACCCCGCTATATGTGTCATACCCCGCCTCCAAAACCATTTCGCAGCCTTTTGGCATATACACTGCCCAGCGCGAAATCAGGGCGCGGTAAAACTTTAACCCGTCCTTGCCGCCGTCCAGCGCAAGCGTCGGTTCATACTTGACCTCCCGCTCAAGCAAATCAAGCTGGCTGCTCTTTATATATGGCGGGTTTGAAACTATTACATCCCCCTCTTTCAGCTCAATTTCAGGGGTAGGGCCTTCTAATATGTCCTTTTCAATAATCTGAACGCAGTTTTCAAGCCCGAGCGCTTTAGCATTTTGCCTGCAGACGCAAAGTGCCCCTTTACTTATGTCTGCAAGAATAGTTTTCGCTCCCGTTTTTTTACAAAAAGTTAGGCCAATGCATCCACTGCCGCAGCACAGGTCAATAAGCCTTGTTCTGTCATCATACTTTTCAAGCAGGTAGTCCACCAATATCTCAGTATCGGGGCGGGGGATAAGCACCCTTTGGTCCACTTTAAATTCCAGCCCGTAAAACTCCCAGCTGCCGATAATATACTGCAACGGATACCCTGTGCAACGCTTTTGGGTATCCGTTAGCATTAATTTTTGTTTTTGACTTTCCACTTCAATATCAGGATGGCAAAGCTGGTCATCCTTTGAAAGTCCAAGCGCGTGCTCTGCTAAAATATATGCCTCAGCCGGGGGTTTGCACGCGGTTTTTAGCATGGCCTTTGCCTTCTCCAACAGTTTAGCCAGCTGCATTTTCAACCGGCTTAAATTCGCCGTCCTCCCCGCGCTCAAGCTCGACCCCTGTGGGAAACTGCTCTAAAACCCCGCGCAGAGCAATTATAGCAATCTCCAGCTGTGAGTAGTCCGGCTCCTTGGTAGTAAGGCGCTGAAACCACAGCCCTGGCGCTGATATTATGCGCACCGCCAGATTGTCATACTTGCCCGCAAGCTTTATAAACTCATACGCAATGCCGACCACCAGCGGAAGCGTTACCACCTTTAAAGCTACCCGTATCCACACATTGTCCCATGTGATAAACATGCTAATTATAATTCCTACTATAATTGACAAAAATAAAAATGAGGTGCCGCACCGAGGATGGAACCTTTTAAACGCCGCAGCGTTTTCCGGTGTGAGCGGCTGATTGTGTTCAAAACAAAATATCGTCTTATGCTCAGCGCCGTGGTACTGGAAAACCCGTTTTATCTCTTTTGAGTTTGAGCACCAGATAAGGTAGAGCAAAAATATAACGATTTTCATTACTGCTTCCATTATCACCTTGCCCCAGTCCGGCAATGAAAGGGGCTCAATAATCGCCGCTGGCAAAAATATAAACAGCAGCAGTGCAAGCGCAACCCCCAGCACCATTGCAATTACTGACAAAACCTGCATGCCGCCTGACTCCATAAACTTTACAAGCGCTTTTTCAGATTTTTTTACCGGCGGTGGTTCCTGCTCCATGCGGGTGGCAACATCTGCCGAATACATAAGGCATTTATAAGACAATATCATGCTGACAATAAAACCTATTATCCCACGCAGTATCGGCACTTTTTTATACCAGCTCTTTTTCTGCGGCGTGCTTTCTACTTTAAGCAGTACGCCCCCGTCTTCTTTTCTAAGCGCAATGGCGGTCCTGTCATCACCGCGCATCATGACCCCTTCAATCAGCGCACTGCCGCCAATGCTTGTATATTTAAACGGTTGTTTTTTTTGTTTCATAAAGGTCGTTTCCTTTCTAACTCATATATTATAACAAATCTTTATTATCTTGACAATAGCCGCATATAATTTAACAAATTTGATTTATGCCTTTACAGTTTGACATCAGGTATAAAAAATGGTATACTATTTTATTATTTAAGTTTTAGTGAGGGTTTTTGCTGTGAAAAAACTAAAGCCGCTTGCAGCTATATGCTGTATCTTTATAATTATGATGAGCGGGTGCTCCTCCACTGTTAATAAGGGGTACAAGTATTTAAGAAGCTCACCTGTTGGTATTGCTATTGAATACCCGCCCAGCTGGACCTGTGAGGTTGACAAGGCAGAGGGCTCAGCCGCGTTTGTAACCCCGGCCGAAGGCCTTGCGGACGAGTATCAGGAAAATGTAACTATCCTGTCAGTTGAAATAGAAGATACCGCGGGTGCGTATGATGAGTATGTAATTGAATATATGGAGTCACTTCCAAACACTGTGTCAAACTACCGCCTGGTAAGCGAGGAGAATGTCACAATAGACGGCAAGGACAGCTATAAAATTGTGTTTGAGAGCAGCAATGATGAAACACACCTGCGCTTTGAGCAAAACTTTATACCGAGTGACGGGCGGGTGTTTATCTACACTTTTATTGGTGAGCCGGCGGGTTATGACTACTTTTTAAGCTACTCACAAAAAATGCTTAACACGCTTAGGATACTGTAACATTGGATACTAACGCCGCAAAACGGCTTATTGCAAAGTACAGGCTATGGCCTGACAAGGCAAAAGGCCAAAACTTTCTTGTTAGTGACAGTGCTGTAAACTGTATAGTAAACAGCGCCGCCCAAAAGGCCGGCGATATACTGGAGATTGGGGCAGGGCTTGGCACACTCACCTTTGCGCTTTGCACGGCTGCACGCAAGGTGGTCACTATTGAAATTGACAAAACATTAAAACCACTGCTGGAAAGTGAGCTTGGCAGTGTAAAAAACAGCGTGGTTTTGTATGACGACTTTTTAGCTACTGACATTGAAAGCATAATCACCCGCTACGGGCTTAAAACTCCGCTAACTGTAGTTTCAAACCTGCCGTACTCCATCACCGCAAAAATACTATATAAACTGTTTTATCACCACCGCATGTTTGAAAAGGCGGTGCTAATGATGCAGAGTGAGGTAGCGGATAAACTGAAAAGCCCGCCCGGCCAAAAAAGCTACCGCCCGATAAGCGTTTTATGCCAGAGCTTATGCAGTATCAGCCAGCTACTCACTCTTTCACCAGCAGATTTTTATCCACAGCCGACTGTAAACAGTACTATTCTATGCCTTGAATTTTCAAAGCTTATGCCGGCGTATAACCTAGATATAAAATCGTTTGCCGCTTTTTTAAAACTGATGTTTAATAACCGGCGTAAAACGCTTTTAAGCGCACTCAAAGGCAGCCCGTATTTTGATAAGGCAAAAAGCCTTTCTATTGATAAAAATTTACGGGTTGAAACACTAAATGCAGAAAAATTGGTTAGTTTATACAAAAACTGATTTAGAAGCACTCTTGAAATTTGCGATTATTACTCTTGCAATATAACGGTGTATTTAATATAATTTAAGTGGTAGATTGAAATATTTGGTGTAAAGGAGAGCAAATCATGACCAACAACAAAGTGCTGCTTGACTGGATAGATCAAATGCAGCAAATTACAAAGCCGGACAATATTGTCTGGATTGACGGAAGTGAAAAACAGCTTGAGCAGCTTCGGGCTGAGGCCTGCTCAACAGGTGAGCTTGTTAAGCTTGACCAGCAAAAGCTTCCCGGATGTTATTATCATAGGACTGACCCGTCAGACGTGGCGCGGGTTGAGGACCGTACCTTTATCTGCAGCCGCGAGAAAATCAATGCTGGGCCGACTAATAACTGGATGGACCCTAAAGAGGCTTATAAGATGATGTATGAGCTGTTTGACGGGTCTATGAAAGGGCGGACCATGTATGTTATCCCTTATTCAATGGGCGTTGTCGGCAGTGAGTTTGCTAAAATAGGCATTGAGCTGACTGACAGTATTTATGTTGTGCTTAACATGAGCATTATGACCAGGATTGGGGACAAGGTGCTTAAATCTTTAGGAGATAGCGGTGATTTTGTCCGCGGTTTACACTCCAAGGCACAGCTGGATGCCGAAAAGCGGTATATAATGCACTTCCCGGAGGATAATACAATCATGTCAGTAAACTCCGGTTACGGCGGAAATGTGCTGCTGGGCAAAAAGTGCTTTGCGCTTAGAATTGCCTCCTACCTTGGCTGGAAAGAGGGCTGGATGGCAGAGCACATGCTTATACTGGGTATTGAGAATCCTGAGGGCGAGGTCCGCTATATCTGTGCGGCATTCCCGTCCGCCTGCGGCAAAACCAACCTTGCCATGTTGATTCCGCCTGAGTACTATGCCAAAAAGGGTTACAAGGTCTGGTGCGTGGGTGACGACATTGCTTGGCTGCGCATAGGCCCGGATGGCAGGCTGTATGCTATGAACCCGGAAAACGGCTTCTTTGGTGTTGCCCCCGGCACAAATATGAAAAGCAACCCCAATGCGCTTAAATCCACAATGCAGGGCACAATATTCACAAATGTTGTGCTTACCCCTGAAAAGACTGTTTGGTGGGAAGGCCTTGATAAAAACCCGCCGCACGGTGCTGATGACTGGAAGGGTGATCCGTGGGATCCCGATTCAGGCGTTAAGGGTGCGCATCCAAATTCACGCTTTACCGCACCTGCTAAAAACTGCCCCTGCATTTCAAAAGAGTTTGAAAACCCCAACGGTGTGCCGATTGACGCAATCATTTTCGGTGGCCGCCGCGCTAAAACTGCGCCGCTGGTTTACCAGTCATTTGACTGGGAGCATGGCGTGTTTGTAGGCTCTGCAATGGCTTCTGAGACTACTGCTGCTGCAACCGGGGCTGTTGGCGTTGTCCGCCGTGACCCGATGGCAATGCTGCCTTTCTGCGGCTATAACATGGGTGACTACTTTAATCACTGGCTTGAGATGGGCAAAAAAATCCCGCATCCGCCAAAGATTTTTAACGTCAACTGGTTCCGTACCGATGAAAACGGCAAGTTTATCTGGCCGGGCTTTGGTGACAATATGCGTGTGCTTATGTGGATACTTGACCGCTGCGCTGATAAAGTGGACGCTAGAGAGAGCGCAATCGGGTACCTGCCTTATTCAAAAGACATTAACATTGAAGGGCTGGACGGCATAAGTGAGCAGACAATTGACGAGCTTTTGTCAGTTGATACCGCGCTGTGGAAAGATGAGGCAAAGGGCATTGCAGAATTTTACTCAAAATTCGATGCTGATAAGACCCTGCCCCATGAGCTTGAGAATCAGCTTAAATCGCTTGAAAGCCGCCTTAGTTAGTAATGACATTAATTTAATAATAAAAGCCGTGTAACGCATGTTACACGGCTTTTTTTAGTCTAGAATTATAAGTGCTATTAATATAAGCGGGTTTTCACCACTATTTTCAATCGCATGGCCTTTATTTGACGGTGTGACAGTTACATCACCTTTTTTTACTGTTCTTTTTTGGCCATTGTCGTCATACACCCCTTCACCCTCTGCTATATAATATGTCTCACTCTCGCCTACATGTTCATGATATCCGATTGAGCAGCCGGGCGCCACTGTTATTTTTGCAAACATTCTAACATTCTTTCCGCGGACAGATTCATCTATTAAATGCTCAATTATAATCTCGCCTTTTCCGCCGCGCATATTCATTCTTTTTTCAACCTGCATATTCTTTATTCTCCTTTGTTTTTTTCTAGTTTAACACCCAGTTTTGCGCTTGTAAAGTAAATATTATAATTTTACTCTTTTTGTCATATGATTAACTAGTATAAATTAAAGGAGCGGATATTATGCAGATACATGTTGTAAAGGATGGAGATACCTTATTTGAAATCGCAAATATGCACGGTGTTTCTGTTGATCAGCTTATTGCTGCAAATGGTGAGAGTGTTGAACCATCGCTGGTTATCGGCCAGGCGGTGGTCATACCCGGAAACGAACGGCGCGGTTCCCTTAAGGTAAACGGCTACGCCTACCCAAATATCAACCGCGCGGTTTTAAACGCCACACTCCCATACCTTACTTACTTTACAATTTTCAGTTATGGCGTCTCCCCGGAGGGCGGCATTGTTTCAATAGAAGACATGGATCTTATCGGCACTGCCAGGGATGGTGGCGTTGCGCCGGTTATGCTGCTTACAACTATTGACCAGCAGGGCAAGTTTTCATCCCAAAACGCGGTGGCTATACTTTCAGACCCGCAAAAACAGGACATACTTATAGACAATATAATGGTTGAAATAAATGCAAAGGGATATATGGGGCTGGATGTTGACTTTGAATATATACCGCCGGAGCAAAGGGAAAACTATGCTGAGTTTCTCAGAAAGCTAAAGGCACAGCTGAGTGAGCTGGGGCTGCCGCTTTTTGTTGCGCTTGCACCTAAAACCAGTGCGGACCAGCCCGGCCTGCTGTACGAAGCGCATGATTATAGGCTGCTTGGTTCAATTGCCGATTATTCACTAATAATGACATATGAATGGGGCTACACCTACGGCCCGCCAATGGCAGTAGCACCGCTTGATAAAGTAGCTGAAGTAATGCGGTTTGCCGTAACCCAAATCCCGCCTGAAAAGCTGTTTATGGGTATACCCAATTACGGCTATGACTGGACACTGCCGTACCAAAGGGGCACCGCTGCTGACTCTATCAGCAATACTGAAGCTATTTCCATTGCCCGCCGATACGGCGCCCAGATACAGTTTGACCCTGTTTCCGCATCACCTTATTTTAATTACTATGACCAAAGTGGAAAGGAGCATGTGGTATGGTTTGAAGACGCACGGTCTATACAGGCAAAGCTCATGCTTGTCCGCGATTTAAAGCTGACTGGCATTGCGTTTTGGAATGTTATGTCCTTTTTTCAGCCTGCTCTTACTGTTTTGGATAGTATGTTCAATATTGAAAAAGTATTATAATATATATTTATATATTATAATTATATAATATAGTATTGAAAAAAATTTGCCCGCATGTTAAAATATAGGTATATATATTAAAAAGGGGAGAAGCGGGCTTATGCAAACTTTTAACGATGTATGGCAAAAAGCTTTGTCGATTATCAAATCTCATATAACCAACACCTCATTTGACAGTTGGATAAAAATGCTGCGGCCTATGAAATTTGAAAATGATATTGCCTATTTTTACGCACAGTCTCTTTTTCAAAAGGGCCTGATAGAAAATAAATTTAAAACGGAAATTGAAAGTGCGCTGACTGAGGTAATGGGTTTTCCTATCACAATGAAAGTACTTACCGAGCAGGATGTTGGCCCGTCCATGCGTAAGCGCATGAACGATTTTAGTGAGGAGTTTGAAAAAGGGATTGATGAAAATGCGCAATTTTTCATTAATTCCAATAATGACCTTACCTTTGATACCTTTGTTGTAGGAAATGAAAACAAGTTTGCACATGCCGCAGCGCTTGCAGTTGCAAACAATCCTGCCGGTGCGTACAACCCATTCTTTTTATACGGCCGCAGCGGCCTTGGCAAAACTCATCTTTTATGTGCTATTGCCAACGAAATAAAGAAAAATGACCCAAAGGCCACTGTCATTTATATTAAAGGCGAGGAGTTTGCAAACGAACTTATAGAAGCTATTAAAAACGGTGAACAGACTAAATTCAGAAATAAATATCGGTTTGCAGATGCTTTTTTGGTAGACGATGTTCAGTTCATAGGCGGCAAAGTTTCAACCCAGGAGGAGTTTTTCCACACCTTTAATTCTCTTTATGAGGCAAAAAAGCAGATTGTTCTCACCTCTGATAGGCCACCAAAAGAGATGCTTACACTTGAGGAGCGGCTTAAAACCCGCTTTGAATGCGGCCTTATTGCCGATATCCAGCCGCCGGAATATGAGACACGCATGGCCATCATCCGCCAAAAGGCGGAGGCTCTGCAGCTTAACCTTTCAAACAATATTGTTGATTACATAGCGACAAAGCTTAAAAGCAATGTCAGAGAGCTGGAAGGCGTTATCAAAAAAATCAAGGCCTATAACATATTATGGGGCGAACAGCCTACAATGCTGATTGCACAAAACGCCATTAAGTCTGTAATAAACGAAAATATGCCTCAGTCTGTCACACCTGAGATGATAATTGAGCATGTTTCACGTTACTATAACATCCCACTTAATGAAATTCAAAGCACAAAGCGCTCATCCGATATTTTGTTTGCGCGGCAGGTTGCTATGTATCTTACTAGGGAGCTTACAAACCTGTCATTACCTGCAATTGGTGAGCATTTTAACGGCAAAAACCACTCTACTGTTTTACACTCAATCCGTAAAATGGAGCAAATGGTGGAAAGAGACCCGAAGCTAAAGCAAACAATGAGTGAGCTTTCTGAAAATATTAAAAAGGCTTTTTAACAGTTTCATCAACAGCTTTTAAAACTTACGCTTACTTTTCAACAAGACAAATTTTTACATTCTTTTTGCTGTTAATAAGTCGCTCTTTTTCAAAAGCAGTTTTAAAAGCATTTAAACATAAAAATTTCTTTTTCTCATAAACGATTAACCTATTTTTCAACAGTTTAACAGCTACTACTACGATTACTTCTAAAAAATAAAAAGAGAAAGGAAGTATAAAAATGCAATTCATAACTGACAGGGACGCTTTAAACGAAGCGGTTAATATTGTACAAAAGGCAGCAGCGGTTAAAAGTGCCATTCCTGCGCTAGAGGGTATTTTAATAGAGACGCGAAATGACATACTTCATTTTACTGCATATGACCTTAATGTTTCAATTGATTATGAGCTTTCTGCAAGCATTGAGGAGGAGGGCAGTATTGTGCTGCCTGCGCGTTTATTCTCAGATATAGTTAGAAAGCTGCCCAGTTCAAATATAGAGATAAAAACTGATGAGAAACTGCATGTTCACATAGCATCCGGTGCTAGTGAATTTACCATTATGGGCATTGATACGGACGAGTTTCCTGAAATTTCTCCACCCAGCCAGCAAAACCGGATTTCTATTGATATAAACGCGTTTAAGCGGCTTGTAAGGCAGACCATTTTTGCTGCCGCCCAAAACGATTTAAAACCTGTTTTAACCGGCGTTTTATTTAAACCAAATACAGAGGAAAAATCTATATGTGCAGTTGCAGTGGATGGGTTTAGGCTTGCAATTAAAAAAGAGAGTTATGAAGATCTTAAAGGCCAGTCAAACCAGTTTATTGTGCCGATGCGTACATTAAGTGAGCTGTTAAAGATACTGCCTGATACAGAAGATAAAATTTTAAATATTATGATAGGGGATAAAAATATTACATTTATTTTTGAACAGATGACCCTTACAAGCCGGCTATTGGAAGGTGAATTTTTAAATTATGAAAGTGCAATCCCTCAAAACTGTGTATTTAAAGTGACTGTACCGGTGCGTGAGTTTTCACAGATGATTGAAAGGGCATCACTACTTACAAGCAGTACTATTAAAAGCCCTATCCGCTGTGAGTTTGACATTGCAAGCATTAAAGTTACCACCTCATCTAACATAGGCAAGTTTTGTGATGAGATAAAGACTGAGCAGTTTAATCAGCAGCTGATAATTGGATTTAATCACAAATATATGTTGGACGCTTTAGGTGCTTGTGATGAAAGTGAGGTTGTTTTTGAGCTTACAAACCCGCTTTCTCCGATTGTGATAAAGCCGTGCGAGGGTGATGGATTTTTATTTATGGTACTTCCGGTGCGGCTTAATCTGGAAGCGTAGTTATATGTTAATAAAAAGAATAGATATTAAAGACTTTCGCAATATCCAAAGCGGGCATTTGGAATTTACAGAGGGGATTAATATCCTTGCCGGCCAGAATGGCCAGGGCAAGACAAATGTGCTGGAAGCAATTAATTTTTGTTCCTGTTTTAAAAGCAAGCGCGCTTTAAAAGAAAGCCAGCTTATAAGGTTTGGGCAAAAAGAAGCGGCAGTTGAGCTGGAATATGCATCAGATGAATCTATTGGCAAGATTGGGTTTAAAATTGCTGATAGTGCAAAGAAAATGGTTGAGAGTAACGGGCTTAAAGTGGACAGGCTGCGGGACCAGATAGGAATATTTAAGTCAATATTATTTACTCCTGATAATTTAACTCTTATAAAAGAGGGGCCTGGCAAACGGCGTGAGTTTATGGACTATGCAATTTGCCAAATGGATATTAAGTATACCGACGCGCTGCTTAAATACCAGAAGGTACTACGGCAGCGCAATATGTTGTTAAAACAGGTTCAATCTTTAAGCCAGGTACCGGCCGAGCTGATTGACGCGTGGGACAGTATGCTCTGCCGGTATGGCGGGTATATTGCAGCAAGGCGCCATGAATTTATAGAGAGTATCGACCAGAGGCTTAAGGAAATATACGGTGAGATAACAAAAAAAGATGAAAAGTTAAAGGTGATATATCTCAACCAGTTTAGCAAGGAAAAGCAAACTGCCCAACAGTATGGGCAGCAGATGGAAATAAGATTTAAGCATATGCGGCAAAAGGACATTGAATTTAAAATGACAACCTGCGGTATCCAAAAAGATGATATGCTTATATTGCAAAAGGGAAAGAGTATGAAGTTTTTCAGCTCACAGGGGCAGATACGCTCTGCTGTGCTTGCGCTGCTGCTTTGTCAGAGTGAGGTTATATATGAAAACTGCGGTGCTTACCCTGTACTGCTGCTGGATGATATTTTAAGTGAGCTGGACAGGGAGCGGCAGAGATATATATTTAGTGGAAAGCACTACAGGCAGTGTATTTTAACAACCTGTGAAATGAATAAAATCCGCGGGAAAGGAGAACGCACCTTTTTAGTTAAAAACGGGGCGTTTGTGTTAAGATAGAGCATGTACCTTCATCTAGGGCAGGACGTTGTAATAAGAAAGAAAGATATTATAGGCATATACGATATTGACAACACCACAATCTCCCGCCATACAAGGGATTTTTTAGCCGCATGCCAGAAAAGCGGTAAAGTTATAACTACAACAAATGAGCTGCCTAAGAGCTTTATTGTATGTAATGAAAACGGAAATATCATGGTGTACATCAGCCAGATTTCCGCTTCAACACTGCAAAAGCGGAATGTGAGCGGCATGGATGAGATATTTAGCAAGGAAAACTGAAAGTGGAGGAAAACAAATGTCAGAAAATAAAATCAGCCAAACATATGACGAGACCCAAATACAAGTATTAGAGGGGCTTGAGGCTGTAAGAAAACGGCCGGGAATGTATATAGGCTCAACATCGGTGCGGGGGTTGCACCACCTTGTATATGAAATTGTGGACAATTCCATTGACGAGGCATTGGCAGGGTACTGCACACATATAAATGTTGAGCTTTTGCCTGGTAATATTGTAAGAGTAAGTGATAACGGGCGTGGTATACCTACCGGTATCCAGCCGAAAATGGGTTTATCAGCGCTGGAGGTAGTATTTACCGTACTCCATGCCGGAGGTAAATTTGGCGGCGGCGGATATAAAGTAAGCGGCGGCCTGCATGGTGTGGGCGCATCGGTTGTAAATGCGCTGTCCGAGTGGCTGGAGGTTAAGGTGTATGACGGCAGTAATATACATTTTCAGCGGTATGAACGCGGAAAGCCACTGGAAAAAGTTAAGGTAATAGGTAAAACTGATAAATCAGGTACTGAAGTTGAGTTTTTAGCGGACAGTGAGATATTTGAGACTACAGAGTATGAGTATGACGTACTTCTCAAACGGCTGCGTGAGCAGGCGTTTTTAAATGCGGGGCTTACAATAACCTTTACTGATAAAAGAGGGGATAGCCAGAAAAGCAAAACCATGTGCTATGAGGGCGGCATCCGCAGTTTTGTGGAATACTTAAATAAAAACAAAGAACTGTTACATGAAAATGTGATTTATTTATCAGGCAGTAAAGGCAGCTCGGTTGCAGAGGTGGCAATCCAGTACACCACCAGATATGATGAAAACATCATTTCTTTTGCAAACGATATCCATACCACTGAAGGCGGTACGCATGAGACCGGGTTTAAAAGCGCACTCACCCGTGTTATAAACAGCTACGCCCGCAAAAAAGGCATGCTTAAGGACAATGACCAGAACTTAAGCAGTGAAGATATGCGCGAGGGTATGACCGCGATTATAAGCGTTAAGCTTGAAAATGCGCAGTTTGAAGGGCAGACTAAGACAAAGCTTGGGAACTCGGAAATATCAGGCTTAGTAAGCTCGATTGTGACAGAAAAAATGAACGAGTTTTTTGAGGAAAACCCGCGTGAGGCCAAGCTGATTGTTGAAAAAGCGATAGGCGCTGCAAGAGCGAGAGAGGCGGCCCGGCGCGCAAGAGAAACAGCGCGCAAAAGCGCACTGTCAAACAGTGTGTCACTGCCGGGCAAGCTTGCTGACTGCCAGTTAAGGGACAACCAGCAGACTGAAATTTATATTGTTGAGGGTGACTCAGCTGGTGGAAGCGCAAAAGAGGGCAGGGACCGCAGGTTTCAGGCAATACTGCCGCTGTGGGGAAAAATGCTCAATGTTGAAAAAGCGCGGCTGGATAAGGTTTATGGTAATGAAAAGCTAATGCCGGTTATAACAGCGCTGGGTACCAACATCGGCGCGGATTTTAATATTGAAAAGCTAAGATATAACAAAGTTATCATTATGGCGGATGCGGATGTGGACGGGTCGCATATCCGTACGCTGTTGCTCACTTTCTTTTTCAGATTTATGCGCCCGCTTATTGAGCAGGGGCATGTATATCTGGCGCAGCCGCCGCTGTTTAAGATTATAAAAAACAAAAAAGAGTACTATGCCTACAATGATAAGCAAAGGGATGAAATTTTAAGCGAGATTGGGCCAAACGCCGCTGTACAGCGGTATAAGGGCTTGGGTGAGATGAACCCTGAACAGCTGTGGGAAACTACAATGGACCCCACACGCAGGATAATTGTAAAGATAACAATGGAAGACGCTATGCTTGCAGACGAGATTTTCACCATATGCATGGGCGACAAGGTTGAGCCCAGGCGCGAGTTTATTGAGACAAATGCGCAGTATGTGACAAATCTTGATATTTAGGGAGGAGCATAAAGTTGAAAGAAAACAACGATACCGTTATAAATTTTGAAGGCCAGCAGGTTGTTGAAATAGATATTGAAATTGAGGTGCGCAAAGCGTATCTTGACTATGCGATGAGTGTTATTGCTGGGCGCGCGCTGCCGGATGTTAGGGACGGGCTTAAGCCGGTGCACAGGCGTATATTATATACAATGTACCAGGCAAACTTAACGCCAGACAGGCCATACCGTAAGTCAGTAACTACTGTGGGCGATGTGCTGGGGCATTTTCACCCGCATGGTGATGCGTCGGTTTATGACGCGATGGTAAGGCTTGCGCAAAGCTTTTCGTTAAGATACCCGCTGGTGGACGGGCAGGGCAACTTTGGTTCTATTGACGGTGACCCGCCTGCGGCCTACAGGTATACTGAAGCGCGGATGGAAAAAATCGCGCTGGAGATGCTTACAGATATTAAAAAAGACACTGTTGACTTTATGCCCAACTTTGATGATAAGGATGTAGAGCCGGTGGTGCTGCCGGCACGGTTTCCAAACCTGCTTGTGAACGGCTCATCCGGCATTGCGGTTGGTATGGCAACAGACATACCGCCCCACAACCTGGGTGAGGTTATTGACGGAACTATTGCGCTTATGGACAACCCTGACATTACGGTGGACGGGCTTATGGAGTACATAAAAGGCCCGGATTTTCCGACCGGGGCCATTATCATGGGGCGCACAGGTATACGCAATGCCTACCGGACCGGCAGGGGCAAGATTATAGTAAGGGCCAATGCACAGATTGAGGAGTATAGAGAAGGGCGGTACCGTATTGTAGTAACAGAGATACCATATATGATACGCAAGGCCGCGCTTATTGAAAAAATTGCGGACGAGGTTAAAAGTGACCGTATACATGGCATATCAGACATCCGCGACGAGTCAGACAAGGACGGGCTTAGGTTTGTAATTGAGCTTAAGCGGGAGGCAAACCCGAATGTGGTGCTTAACCAGCTTTATAAGTATACTGATATGCAGACGACATGTTCGGTAATAATGCTGGCGCTGGTTAAAAATAATGTGCCGAAGGTATTAAACCTTAAGGAGATACTGGAGGAGTATGTTAAGCACCAGAAAGATGTAATATGCCGGCGCACAAGATATGAAATAAACAAGGCAAAGGCCAGGGCACATATTTTAGAGGGCTTAATAAAAGCTATTGATTACATAGACGAGGTCATAGCAATAATCAAAAACAGCCGGTCTATTGCAGAGAGTAAAGAAAAGCTTATTGCAAGGTTTGAGCTGGATGATGTACAGGCGCAGGCGATTGTTGACATGCGGCTGGGCCAGCTAAGCGGGCTGGAACGTGAGAAAATTGAGACAGAGTATAGGGAGCTTGAGCAGAAAATAAGCGAGCTTGAGCAGATACTTGCAGACGACAGTAAAGTAGTGGAGATAATCCGGACTGACCTGCTGGATATCAAGGCCAGGTACTCGGATAATCGGCGCACAAGCATCAGCCAGGGGGAGATTGGGCTGGAGGATGAGGATTTAATCCCGGTTGAGGAATGTGTGTTCACCCTTACAAAAGCTGGGTATATAAAGCGGATGCCGATTAGCACATACCGTGCACAGCACCGCGGCGGCAGGGGGATAACAGGCATGACCACAAAGGAAGAGGATGTGGTATGTGACATGTTTACCGCCGCTACCCATGACACGATTATATTCTTTACTGAAAAAGGGCGTGCGTATCGTGCGCGCGGGTTTGAGGTACCGGAAAGCGGGCGTACTGCTAAGGGCACAAACCTTATCAACATACTTCCGCTGGAGCAGGGGGAGAGAGTGACAAGCATGATCCCTGTCAAGGAATTTACTAAAGGCAGTTACATGGTAATGGCAACCCGAAATGGAACTATTAAAAAGACTGCGATGACAGAGTATGCCAATATCCGCAAAAATGGCGTCAACGCGATAATCCTTGATGAAGGGGACGAGCTGGTAACCGTAGCTAAGACGGACGGCAATAGTGATATCCTGCTTGCGACCCATAACGGTAAAGCGATAAAGTTTAGCGAAAAGGATGCAAGGCCTATGGGGCGTGTCACAAAAGGTGTGCGGGGCATACGTATTGACAGCGATGACTACCTTGTAGGAATGACCATTGCGGCAAAGGGCACAACCCTTTTGACAATTACAGACAATGGTTACGGCAAGCGCACAGACTTTGATGAGTACCGGCTGCAAAACCGCGGCGGCAGGGGCATACTCAATTACAATATAACACAAAAAACAGGCAAAATCTGTGCTGTTAAAGCAGTAGAAGATGATAATGACCTTATGCTAATAACATCGGACGGTGTTGTTATGCGCACAGCGATAAGCGAGATAAGCAAGCTGGGAAGGACGACCCAGGGCGTGCGTGTTGTGCGGCTGGCGGACGGTATTAAGGTTATCGATATAGCGCTTGCGGACAAAGACGACGATGAAGAGCAGGGGCAGCAACAAACCGAGTAGCTTAATAGGGCGCGCAATATTAAATTTGCGCGCTTAAGCTATTGTATAAGACTTGACAGCATGAGAGATTAAAGTATATAATTACAATAAATATCTTATGAATTTAAAGGAGCAGGGAATATGGAAAACAGGCCTATTGCTATGACACCGCCGATGGGGTGGAATTCGTGGAACACTTTTGGTGAGACTGTAAATGAGCAGCTGATAAAGGACGCTGCTGATGTGATGGTTGATTCCGGCCTTAAGGACGCGGGATACGAGTATGTCGTTATTGATGACTGCTGGGCACTTAAGGAAAGAGACGCAAGCGGCAGGATGGTTGCAGACCCTGTAAAGTTCCCTAGTGGAATGAAAGCGCTTGCCGATTACATACACTCAAAAGGGCTTAAGTTTGGCATGTATTCCTGTAACGGTGTGCGCACCTGCGCGGATTACCCCGGCAGTTTTGACCATGAATTTATTGACGCGAAGACCTTTGCTGAGTGGGGCGTTGACTTTTTAAAGTATGACAACTGCTTTAAGCCAATTAATGCAAGTGGTGAAAACCTATACCGCAGAATGGCAATGGCACTGCGTAATTGTGGGCGTGAAATTTTATTTTCGGCCTGTAACTGGGGTACTGATAATGTTGAAAAATGGATTCGCTCAAGCGGTGCACACATGTACCGCTCAACCGGCGATATCAGCGATACCTGGGAATCGATAAAGCGGCTGGGCCTTAGCCAGATTGATAAAATCAATTATTCCGGCTCGTTTTGTTTTAACGATATTGACATGCTGGTTGTGGGCATGTACGGCAAGGGCGATTGTATAAATGTTCTGCATAATGTTCAAGGCGGGTGTACTGACATTGAGTACCGCACCCATTTTGCGTTCTGGGCGATTATGAACTCGCCACTGATGATTGGATGCGATATTCGTGATATGAATGCGGCGACAAAGGATATCTTACTTAACAAAGACCTTATCGCGATTAATCAGGATATTGAGGGCAGAAACCCGTTTGAAGTAAGCGGGCTTAACTCCAACCCGACAGAACATCGGATACTTATAAAAACACTGTCAAATGGTGAGTATGCAATAGGCTTGTTTAACTTTGCGGACAAAAAGCGGCATATGTGTCTTTACCTTTATGATATCGGGCTGCCGATATCAAGCGGGTATGGAATGGAGCTTTATGACTGCCTTGAGCATAAGAGTGCTGGGGTTGTAAAGGAAATGATTAATGAGAGGATTGAGCCGCACGACTGCAAAGTTTACCGCGCCAAGCTTGTGCCGATAAAGTGATAAATTACAGCACCTGCCGCAGCTGCTCAAAAGAGCTGGACTGTGACGAGATTTCAATTTACAAAAAGCTGGTTTTCCGCGCGGCAACGGATTTTTTATGCCTGGACTGCCTTGCAGAGTACCTGGGTACAACGCGGCAATATCTTGAGGCGCTTATAGACTATTATTATCAAAGCGGAACATGTGCGCTGTTTTAGCGTATAAAAGGGGAAAGGAGCGTAATTTAAAATGGCGGACAAACAGGAAGCGCTTAAGACAGCGCTGGAGCAGATAGAAAAGCAATTTGGAAAAGGGGCGGTTATGAAGCTGGGGGAGAATACGGCAATGAATGTCGGATTTATTCCTACCGGCTCACTGTCGCTTGACCTGGCGCTGGGTATTGGAGGTGTGCCAAAGGGCAGGATTGTTGAGATATACGGGCCGGAAAGCAGCGGTAAGACAACCGTTGCGCTGCATATAATAGCCGAGGCACAAAAGCAGGGCGGTGAGGTTGCGTTTATTGACGCTGAGCACGCACTCGACCCGGTGTACGCAAAAGCGTTGGGCGTAGATGTTGACAATGTGCTGGTAAGCCAGCCTGACACAGGTGAGCAGGCGCTGGAGATTGCTGAGGCGCTGGTGCGCAGCAATGCAATTGATGTTGTAGTTGTTGACTCAGTGGCGGCGCTGGTACCTAAAAGTGAGATTGAGGGGGACATGGGTGCTTCCCACGTTGGCCTGCAGGCACGGCTTATGAGCCAGGCGCTGAGAAAGCTTGCAGGTGTAATAGCAAAAAGCAATTGTGTTGCTATCTTTATTAACCAGCTGCGTGACAAGGTGGGGGTTGTTTACGGCAGCACTGAAACCACTACCGGCGGCAGGGCACTTAAGTTTTACGCGTCAGTCCGTATTGACGTGAGAAGGACTGAGACACTTAAAAGCGGCTCGGAAATGATAGGCAACGCTACAAAATGCAAAATTGTTAAAAATAAAGTAGCTCCGCCTTTTAAAGTAGCTACCTTTGATATTATGTATGGTAAAGGGATATCCCATGAGGGTGAGCTTATTGACCTTGGCATACCACTTGGGATTATAAAGAAAAGCGGGACCTGGTTTTCATATGTTGACCCTAATACCAATCAGGAGACAAGAATTGGCCAGGGCAGGGACAACGCCAAAAACTTTTTAATTGAAAATAAGCAGATGGCGGATGATATTGAAAAATATATTCGTGACAACTTTGACAAGCTGCGTCAGGTAAAACCGGCGGCAAAAGCTTCGTCAAAGAAAAAGGAGCCTGTAAAAGAGCCGAGCGGATTGGATGCGATTGCGGATGACTTTGAGTAAGATTACAAAAGGGACGCGCAAGGCGGACGTGACCCTCATATTTGACGACGGCAGTACTGTACAGGTTCTAAACGATGTTGCAAATAAAAGAATGCTCAAAGAGGGCATGCAGCTAAGCGAGCAGCAGCTTGAACAGCTGCTTGATGAAAACCAGTTATTCAATGCCTTAAAAAAAGGGTATGATTATTTAAGCTATGGTGATCTTACCGAAAGGCGGATGCGGGAAAAACTTAAAAATTATGGCGTGAGCGATGAAAATATTGAAAAATGCATAGAGTATTTTACTGACAGGGGCTATATCGATGATGAGAGGTATGCTTCCCGGTATGCGGCGTTAGCTGTTGAAAATAAGCTTTGGGGAGAGCGCCGGATTGTAGAGGAGCTTTTAAAGCGCGGGATTGAACTCTCGCTTGCGCGCGAGACAGTGGAGGAGCTTGGCCAGGACTGGGAAGAGAATGCCCACCACATTATTGAAACTAAATATTATTTTATTAATGTAAGCCAGCCAAGGCAAAAGCAAAAGCTTGTAAACTCGCTTGTGCGCATGGGGTATACCTATGACCAGATAAACACGGCGATAAACCGCTATTTTTACGAAATGTGATGGTAGTAAAAAGTGCAAAATCAATTGGACCAAAAAAGTGCGGCAAAAGTGGGGTTTATCTCGCTTGGCTGCGCCAAAAACCTTATAAACACTGAACAGATGGTAGCAACGGTGCTTAAAGCAGGGTTTGAGTTTTGTGAGCAGCCCGAAAAAAGCGACGTTGTGGTGGTAAACACCTGCGGCTTTATTGAGGCGGCTAAGGTGGAGGCCCTGGATACCATCTTTGAGCTGGTACAGCTAAAAAAAGAAAATAAGATAAAGGCCATTATTGTGGCGGGCTGCCTTTCAGAACGCTATCAGCAGGAGATTGAAAAAGAACTGTATGAAGTGGATGGTTTTTTAGGTGTCGGCAGCTTTCAGTATATCGTAAATGCTATACAAACAGTATTAAAAGGCCAAAAATATACTAGATTTGATAAAAAAGAACAAATACAGCTGGAGGGAAAGCGAATACTTTCGACCCCGGCGCGGTATGCGTATATCAAGATTGCAGATGGCTGCAGCAACTGCTGCAGTTATTGTGCCATACCCTTAATACGGGGCAGGTATAAAAGCCGCAGGATAGAGAATATTATAGCAGAGGCGAAAGATTTAGCAGCAAGAGGTGTGCGTGAGCTTATTGTTATTGCGCAGGACACCACAAATTACGGCATTGACATATACAAAAAGCGGATGCTGCCCGAGCTGTTAGATGAGCTTTGTAAAATAGATGGGATAGACTGGATAAGGGTTATGTACTTATACCCTGAAAAGATAGATGATAAGCTGATATCAGTCATAAAACGTCAGCCTAAGATACTAAAATATATTGAGATGCCAATTCAGCATGCGGACGGCGGCGTGCTAAAGGCAATGCGCCGGCCGGGTGATGCCGGGACGTTATTAGAGCTGATAAATAAGCTGAGGCGGGAAATTGACGGGGTTGTGCTGCGTACGACCGTGATGGTTGGATTCCCGGGTGAGGATGAGGCCGCGTTTTCAAGCCTGTGTGAGTTTTTAAAGCTGGCGCGCTTTGACAAGCTTGGGGTGTTTGAGTTTTCGCCCGAAAGCGGAACACCTGCGTACGATTTTGCCGGCCAGGTTGATGACGAGACCAAGGCGCGCAGGGCTGAAGCGGTTGAAATTTTACAGTCAGACATAGTATTTGAAAAACAGCGTAAACTAATTGGCAGGACGTTTGACGTAATAGTAGAGGGCTATGACCAGATAGTAAAGCGGTATTTTGGGCGCAGTTATATGGAGGCGCCGGAAATTGACGGCCAGATTTTCTTTACAGGCCGCGGCGGATACGCTTTAGGCGATATTATACCTGTTACAATAACCGAAACGCTTGATTTTGAGCTTTTGGGGGAGGAGGCAGTAAGTGAACACGCCTAATAAACTTACAATACTCAGGATTATAATGATACCTGTTTTTTTGGTATTTTACCTATGTCCTATCCCTTATGGAGAGTATATAGCGTTTTTTGTTTTTTTGATAGCGTCACTGACTGACACACTGGACGGGCATTTGGCGCGCAAAAACAACCAGATTACTGATTTTGGCAAGTTTTTGGACCCGCTTGCTGACAAGATGCTTGTTATAAGCGCGCTTGTAGCCATGCTGGACAAAGGGATTATCAATGTAATTGCTGTTATTATAATCATAGGCAGGGAGCTTATGGTGACTTCAGTGCGGCTGGTGGCAAGCGGCAAGGGCAAGGTTATATCAGCTGGAAGCTGGGGCAAGGCCAAAACTGTAGTGCAGCTGATAGCTGTTTTGGTTTTGATGCTGGAGCCGGCGCTGTGCGGCGGCTGGGAGGCGGAGAAACTGCCTGCAATTTTAACAGGACCTAGTGCTGCGCAGACGGCGGTGTTTGGAAACATACTGCTATGGATAGCTGTTATTTTAACAGTTATCTCAGGTGCGGAATATATTATAAAGAACTGGAAATTTATAAACTACAAGCAGTAAAATTTCCAAAATAATTTAGAAAGCGGAAAATATATGTTTAAGAGACTTAGACAAGACATAGCGGTTATAAAATCGCGTGACCCGGCGGCTAAAAGCAGCGCACAGGTGCTGCTGTTATATAATGGTCTGCACGCGGTGATATTTTACCGTATTTCGCACCGGCTTTATAAATGGGGCAGATACTTTTTAGCGCGCTGGGTGTCCCAGTACGCAAAGTTTAGGACCGGGGTGGAAATACATCCCGCCGCCAAGATAGGCAAAGGCCTGTTTATTGACCACGGCACCGGTGTTGTTATTGGTGAGACGGCGCAGATAGGAGACAACTGCGTTATTTACCAGGGTGTGACGCTGGGCGGCACCGGGCATGAGCAGGGCAAGCGCCATCCCACACTCGGCGATAATGTGATGGTGGGCAGCGGGGCTAAGGTGTTAGGCCCGGTCAAGATAGGAAACAACAGCAAAATCGCTGCTAATGCGGTGGTGTTATGTGATTTACCAGCTGACTGTACTGCGGTTGGTGTGCCGGCAAGGGTGGTAAGGATTGGCGGCAAGAAGGTGGAAAAAGCCACTGACCTTGACCAGATACATATACCCGACCCGGTTGCGCAGGAGCTGTGCAGGCTGGAAGCAAGAATACAGACACTGGAAAAGCAGATGAGTAGCCAAGGAGAAAAAAATAACAAATGAAATTATATAATACGCTAACGCGAAAAAAAGAAGAATTTACTGAGCTTAAGAGCGGAACCGTTACCATTTACGCCTGCGGGCCGACAGTGTATGATTTTTTTCATATAGGCAATGCGCGGCCGTTTATTGTATTTGACGCTTTAAGGCGGTATTTTGAGTACTGCGGCAAAAAAGTAAGGTTTGTACAGAATTTTACTGATATTGACGATAAGATGATTAATCGTGCAAATGATGAAGGGATATCGGTTTTTGAGCTGGGAAACAGGTTTATTGAAGAGTACTTTTTTGATGCTGAGAGGTTAGGAATAAAAAAGGCGACGGTGCACCCGCGCGCAACTGAGTGTATGGACGATATTATAAAGCTGGTTGAGGCGCTTATTGACAAGGGCGCAGCATATGAGTCGGGTGGGGACGTGTTTTACAGCACAAATAGCTTTAAGGACTACGGCAAGCTTAGCCACTATCCGCTGGAGCAGCTGGAAAGCGGGGCGCGCATAGAGGTTAATGACTTAAAGCGTGACCCGATGGATTTTGCGGTCTGGAAAAAAGCCAAACCGGGCGAGCCGGCGTGGGATTCGCCCTGGGGCAAGGGCCGGCCGGGCTGGCACATTGAATGCTCTGCAATGGCGACAAAGTATCTGGGTAAGACAATTGATATACACTGCGGCGGGGTGGACCTGATATTTCCGCACCATGAAAACGAGATCGCGCAGAGTGAGGCGGCGTTCGGTGCGCCGTTTGCAAGATATTGGCTGCATAACGGGCATATTAATGTTGACAGCAGAAAAATGAGCAAGTCAAAGGGAAACTTTTTCACTGTGCGTGAGGCCGCGGGCGAGTATGGGTATGAGACGATAAGGTTTTTTATGCTGTCAAACCACTACCGCAGCCCGATAAACTACAGTGAGCAGATACTGAAATCGTCCAAGCAGGCGCTGCTTAGGCTGTATACTGTTAAAAATAATCTTGAGTTTGAGATTAAAAACTCGGGCGGCAGCTTAAGCGAGCAGGAAAAAGCGCAGCTGGAGGCTTTTGATAAGTTTAAGACAAGGTTTTGCGAGCGCCTGGATGACGACTTTAACACAGCGGACGCTGTAAGCGTGCTGTTTGATATGGCAAAAAGCGTAAATACTGAGCTTACACAAAAACATTCGTCCGAGTATTTTACTGAGCTTAAAAACAGGTATATGGAGCTGTGTGGTGTGCTTAACATACTGCAAAATGATATCCAGGCTGAAATACCGGACGACATTAAGGAGCTGGTTGACATGCGGGCCAAGGCACGGGCCGAAAAGGATTATGCTAAAGCGGACAGAATCCGGGATGAGCTTTATGCTAAAGGCGTGATACTGGAGGACACTAAAGACTCGGTAAAAGTACTGTTCAGGCAGTAAAAAACAAGGCGGGGGATTTTTATCCCCCGCCTTTGTTTAAAAAGCAGAACAGTAAGTATACTATTTCTTGTCAACCCGCTTTTTGCCTACTATAAGCATGCATGCAAAGAACAGATATATGGCCGCATTAAATATCCCGCTTCTCATATATGTAATAAATGTAGTAAAGGTTGCACCATAGCCGCCGTCAATAAGCATGGTTATAAATGAAAACAGAGAAAAGAGAATAGCAAGCGGCGCCAGGATAAACATGATGATGGATACGAACATTAACAGTGAATCCAGCGGCGTCTCATTTTTCCCATAAAGGCGGGTAAATAAGGACGGGCGCTGTGCTGCAGCGTAGTTGTACTGCGGATATGCGCCGTTAAAAGCTTGCTGTTGGCCCTGCGCGCGGTTAAATTGCTGCCCGTTAAACTGCTGCTGGCCGTTTGCGCCTGCACCAGCGGTGTACGAGGCTGACTGGTTTGGGGTATTTGCCTGCGGCTGTGCTGCCCCTGCCTGCGGGTGCGGTTGGCTAACGTTAGGAGTGTTACCGATATTGTCGTCCATTTTAAAAATCTCCTTTATAAAAATTAATATATTATAATATTATATAAAAAAATCCGATTTGTCAATAAAACAATAATTGTGTTGACAGAAAGTTAATTAATTAATATAATTTATTCTTAGAAGTATTAAGGATGTGAAATTATGAAAAACACTGAAAAGACAATGGAGCAGATTGTAAACCTATGTAAAAACAGGGGGTTTGTCTATGCAGGCAGTGCTATATACGGCGGGCTTGCTAATACCTGGGATTACGGCCCGCTCGGAGTGGAGCTTAAAAATAATATCAAGCAGGCGTGGTGGACAAAGTTTGTAAGGCGCATTGAGTACAATGTCGGCCTGGACAGTGCAATACTTATGAACCCGCAGGTGTGGGTCGCCTCTGGCCATGTCGGCGGGTTTTCTGACCCGCTTATGGACTGCAAAAGCTGTAAGGCAAGGTTCAGGGCGGATGACCTTATTGAAAATACAGCAAAAATCAGCGTTGCAGGCTGGGAAAACAAAGATATGGAGCAGTATATTGCCGAGCATGACGAGATTGTCTGCCCCCAGTGCGGCAAGCGCGATTTTACACCTATCCGCAAGTTTAATCTTATGTTTAAGACCTTTCAGGGGGTGACCGAAGACGCAAAAAGTGAGATTTTTATGCGTCCGGAGACTGCCCAGGGTATATTTGTAAACTTCAAAAACATCCAGCGCACTACCAGAAAGAAGATTCCGTTCGGTGTGGCACAGATAGGCAAATCGTTTAGGAATGAGATTACACCTGGTAACTTTATATTCCGCACCCGCGAGTTTGAGCAGATGGAGCTGGAATTTTTCTGCAAGCCGGGCACTGACCTTGAATGGTTTGAGTTTTGGAAAAACTACTGCAAGGAGTTTTTGCTGGGTCTTGGTATAAAAGAGGAGAGCATAAAGCTTCGCGACCATGAAAAGAGTGAGCTTTCACATTACTCAAATGCCACTACTGACATTGAATTTTTATTCCCGTTCGGGTTTGGGGAGCTGTGGGGGATTGCCGACCGCACTGATTTTGACCTTAAGGCGCATGAGAGCGAGTCGGGAGAGCCGATGGACTATTTTGACCCGGTTACAAACGAAAAGTACGTGCCGTATGTAATTGAGCCGTCACTGGGCTGTGAGCGGCTGCTGCTTGCGGTACTGGTGGATGCGTATGACGAGGAGGTTGTTGACCCGCAGAATAATGACACGCGAATTGTACTGCGCCTGCACCCGCAGCTTGCGCCTATTAAAGCGGCGGTGCTTCCGCTTAGCAAAAAGCTTAGTGAAAGTGCAAAGCAAAAAGTATTTGATGTACTGCAACACGATTATATGTGTGAGTTTGATGACGCAGGCTCGATAGGCAAGCGCTACCGCCGCCAGGATGAGATTGGCACACCATTTTGCATCACTTATGATTTTGACAGCGAGCAGGACGGGTGTGTGACAGTGCGTGAGCGGGATTCTATGCAGCAAAAACGGATTTCTATAGGCGAAATTAAAGAGTTTTTGGCGGATAAGCTGAAGTTTTAATAATATTGTTATTGACAAACCGTTAAAAAATGTAATATAATATATTTCGCGATTCGGATAGTAAGGGGGTAAATCTGCCCCTTGCAGATATATTGAAGGAGGATGGTAAGAATGTTAAGGACGTACCAGCCGAAAAAACGGCAGCGCAGCAAAGTACATGGCTTTAGAAAAAGAATGAGAACGTCAAACGGGCGTAAGGTATTGGCCAGAAGACGCCAAAAAGGCAGAATCAGGTTAACGCATTAAATAAAGAGGCCACATAACATGTGGTCTTTTTTGTTATTAATCAGGTAAGTGGTAATATGGACAGCTTAAAATGTAATGTGGACTTCAGGCGTGCGTACCACCGCGGCAAATGCGTGGTCTGCCCATTGTTTGCAATGTATATCAATAAAACCCGTGGCAGCACTGTAAGGCTTGGGGTAACGGTATCAAAAAAGTATGGCAATGCTGTTAAGCGCAACCGCGCGCGAAGGATTATAAAAGAGGCTGTAAGAAGTGTACAGCCGATTATGCCGCAGCGCGGGTATGACATTGTAATAGTAGCGCGCACGCGCCTTAAAAGTGCACGTATGCAGGATGTAAGCCGTGCGCTGGAAAGCGTGTTTGCTAAGTGAAACGGTTGTTTATATTTATTGTCAAGCTTCCGCGCAGGCTTTTAATACTGCCTATACGGCTGTACCAGCGGTTTATCTCGCCCAATATTATGCCGCGCTGCAAGTACTATCCCAGCTGTTCGCAGTACGCGGTGACAGCGATTAGCCGGTTCGGGGTTATACGCGGCGGCGCGCTTGCGGTTTGGCGGCTGCTTAGGTGCAACCCGTGGTCAAAAGGCGGGTTTGACTATGTACCTGAAAAAAAGAAAAAAAGAAAATAAAAAATTAGTTTAGGAGATAAAATAATGTCCTTTTGGAGTTACCTTGTATGGCCGTTTGGCTTTATTATGCGGTTTTGCTATCAGCTGTTTAACAGCTATGGCGTAGCGCTGTTCATGTATGCGCTGATAACCAGGGCGGTTTTGTGGCCGCTTACAATAAAGCAGCATAAAAACTCGCTTAACATGATACGGTTAAAGCCGTATCAGGACGAGCTTATGAAAAAATACGGCTCAAACCAGCAAAAATATCAGCAGGAGCTTATGAAGCTGTACCAGCGCGAGGGCTACAGCCCGATGGCAAGCTGCCTGCCAATGTTAATCCAGTTTCCGCTGATTGCGCTTATTTACACTATTGTGCGCCGCCCGCTTACCTATATCGCGGGCTGGAGCCTTACTGAAATCTGGACAAAAATTCAGGAGATAGGTATTGATAATGTTGCTGCGGGGATAACTACAGAAAATTTCCACAGGTTTGAGCTGCAGCTGTTTTCAAAACTAAGCGAGTTAGGTCAGGCGCCTATAAACACAAAATTTTTAGGTATAATAGACCTTGCAAAAACGCCTAAGGATGATTTATGGTCATGGCTGATACTGATACCGATATTGGCGGGTGTTACGGCGTTTGTATACGGCTGGCTTTCACAGAAGCTAAGCCCTATGCAGCAGGACGCGCAAACTGGCGGAAGTATGAAGGTAATGCTGTTTGTAATGCCGCTTATCTCAGTGTGGATGTCCTTTGAGTTTACAAGCGCGCTGGGCGTTTACTGGATTGCTTCAAACCTTGTTGGCATGCTGCAGCTATGGCTGCAAAACATCATTTATAATCCTAAAAAGGTGCTTGCTGAAGTAAATGCCAAGATGGAGCGTGAGCGGCAGATGCTTAAAGAGAAAAAGGCGGCCGCAAGCGCCAAAAAGGCAGCAGCACTTGCCGCCGCTAAGGGTAAAAAGGGCAAAGGCAAAAAGCCCCAGCCCAAGCCTAAGGCAGTGGATGCTGAGTTTACTGAGGTGGACGAAGCGCCAGGGGTTAAAGATAAAGATGATAAGAAAGAAGGCTAAAAATGGCGGATAAAGAATTTATTTTTGAGGGCAAGACTATTGATGCCGCACTTGACAAGGCGGCATTAGAGCTTGGGCTTGACAGGGACCTCATTTCTATGGAGGTTGTAACTACGCCTACAAAAGGCATATTTGGCATTGGTTCAACACCGGCAAAGATAAAGGTGTTTGTGCCGGATGATAAACCTGAACAAAAGGCAGAGCCGGCGCCACAGCAGAATACTGTAACAACGCAGCAGATAATAGATTTGGGGCCGGAAAAGCTGACAGGCAAAAAGCCTGAGCGCAAAGAGAAAGCCCCGGCTGCAGAGAAAAAGGAGCAAGGCGAGATTGTAAAAATAAAACCCGACTTACTCACGCCGGTGGACAGCAGTGATGAGGCGGCAAGCGCGGCTAAAGAGTTTTTGGACGGGCTTTTGACCCATATGTGCCCGGGAGAAAATAATGTATCTATAGAGCTTGGCAGCGATGGCAACTATTATGTAACAATCTCGGGCGAGAAGATGGGGGTACTGATAGGGCGCCGCGGCGAGACGCTGGACGCAGTTCAGTATCTTGTAAATCTGTACGTCAGCAAAAATGGCGGCAAAAAAGTGCGGTTTATACTGGACAGTGAGAATTACCGCGCCAAGCGTGTACGGATTTTGCAAAACATAGCACAAAAAGCGGCGGACAAGGCGGTTAAGTACCGCCGTAATATGCCGCTTGAGCCGATGAGCTCTTATGAGCGACGTATTATCCACGCGACACTTAACGGGCGCGAGCATATCAGCACCTACTCGGTTGGCAGTGAGCCGCACCGCAAGGTAATAGTAAAGTACGAAAAATAAGCATATATCGGGTACGGGTTTTGAAAGCTAAGCGCGTTTTCAGAACCCGTATACTTTTTAAAAAGCAGTTAAAGGAGCTATTATGAGTACAATCTGCGCATTATCGACAGCAAGGTTTAGCGCTGCAATAGCTATAATACGCATAAGCGGGCAGAGGGCGATTGAAATTTGCCAGCGCATTACTGTGCTTAAAAAAGGAAAACTTGGCGACCTGCCGGCGGCCAACCAGCGGCTTGCGCAGATTATAGGCGATGGCCAGCTGCTGGATGAGGCTATGGTTTCTGTCTTTTACGCGCCGCACTCCTATACAGGCGAGGACATGGTGGAGCTTTACTGCCATGGCGGGTTGTTTGTTGTTCAAAAAGTTATGGAACAGCTTATTCGTGAGGGCTGTGTAGTGGCAGAGCGGGGCGAGTTTACAAAGCGCGCGTTTTTAAACGGAAAGCTGGACCTTGCCCAGGCGGAAGCTGTGTGTGAGCTGATAGAGTCGCGGACCGAGGCCGGGCGTGAGCTTGCACTAAAGCATATGCAAGGCGGGCTGTCTGACAAGCTGGACAAGATTTATAACACGCTGACAGAGGTAGGCGCTGAGATTGCGGCTTACTGTGATTTTCCGGACGAGGGGCTGGGCGAGCTGGATGAACAGCTTGTAAAAAATCAGCTGACTGGCGCGCTTAATCAGCTTAATAAGCTGGAGCAGAGCTTTGATACCGGCGCTGTCATACGCGACGGGGTGGACACCGCCATTATCGGTGCGCCAAACGCAGGTAAAAGCACACTGCTTAATGCAGTGCTGGGCTATGAGCGCAGCATTGTAAGCGATATTGCCGGCACAACCCGCGACATTGTGGGTGAGAGCGCGGTTTTGGGCGGGGTATGCCTTAACCTAATGGACACCGCCGGAATCCGCAAAGGTGCGGACAAGCTGGAGCAGATGGGAATTAAACTGTCGGAAAATGCAATTAACCGCGCCAGCTTTATACTTGCGGTCTTTGACAGCAGCCGCAAACTTACGGATGATGACCATAAAGTAATAGAGCTTATCGGCCAAAAGCCCGCTGTTGCGCTGGTCAATAAATCAGACCTGCCTAAAATGATTGACTTTGAGTATATTAAGACTAAATTTAAACATATAGTAGAAATTTCTGCCCAGACAGGCAAGGGATTAGACCAGTTGGAGCAGACCATAAAGGAGATATTTTTAAAGCAGGAGATAGCGGATGCGGGCGAGGTTGTCACAAGTGCGCGGCAGATGCAGCGCATAAGCCATGCTGCGCGTGCGCTGGAGAGCGCGGTCGGTGCAATGCAGGAGGGTTACACAGCAGATGTTATTGCGATTGATGTTAATGATGCAATGGCAAGCCTTGGCGAGCTTACGGGGCAGACTGTGAGCGAGCGGGTAATTGACGAGGTTTTTGAAAAATTTTGTGTAGGAAAGTAAGTATGTATTTTGTAGATGATTATGACATAGCAGTAATAGGCGCGGGGCATGCCGGGATTGAGGCGGCGCTTGCGGCGGCAAGGCTGGGGCAGAGGGTTGCGGTGTTTACAATTAATCTTGACGCTGTGGGAAACATGCCCTGCAACCCCTGCATTGGCGGCACGGCAAAGGGTCAGCTGGTAAGTGAGATTGACGCTTTAGGCGGTGAGATGGCAAAGGCGGCGGACAGTACATTTCTGCAAAGCCGTATGCTTAACACCGGCAAGGGACCGGCAGTACAGTCGCTAAGGGTGCAGTCAGACCGCAGGCAGTATTCAGCGTATATGAAAAACGCGCTGGAGAGCTGTGAGGGTGTAGCGCTTATACAGGCGGAGATTGTGGATATTTTAATGGAGAACGGCGCTATAAGCGGGGTTGTGACCCATCTTGGAGCGCAGTACGGCGCAAAGGCTGTTATAATAGCGAGCGGGACATATCTTAAGGGGCAAATTATTGTTGGAGAGAGCTGTATTGACAGCGGGCCGGACGGGATGTTTGCCTCAACAAGGCTGAGTGCGAGGTTAAGAGAGATGGGGGTGCCGCTGCGCAGGTTTAAGACCGGGACCCCTGCAAGGGTTAACCGGCGCACTGTGGATGTAAGCGGGCTGGAGCGGCAGGACGGCGATGAGCATATAATCCCATTTTCTTATGAAAACCAAGATATCGGGGAAAATAAGGTCTGCTGTTATCTTACCCACACGACTGAAGCGACACATAAAATTATCCGGGACAATATCGGGCTTTCACCGCTGTACAGCGGAATGATTAAGGGAATTGGGCCGAGATACTGCCCCAGTATTGAAGACAAGGTGATGCGCTTTGCGGATAAAAAGGAGCATCAGCTGTTTTTAGAGCCGTGCGGGCTTAACACGCAGGAGATATATATTCAGGGCCTTTCATCGTCACTGCCTGAAAAGGTGCAGCGCGAGTTTATAAAGACCATACCCGGCCTTGAAAATGCGCAGATAATGCGGGTGGCATACGCCATTGAGTATGACTGCACGGACTCCACAGTGCTTCATCCTACGCTGGAGTTTAAAAATATTCCGGGGCTGTATGGTGCAGGGCAGTTTAACGGCAGCTCCGGCTATGAGGAGGCGGCGGCACAAGGGCTTGTGGCGGGCATAAACGCCGCCAGAAAAATTCAAAAAAAGCCGCCCTTTATTCTTGACAGGGCAAGCTCATACATAGGCACGCTGATTGACGACCTTGTGACAAAGGGCACAAACGAGCCGTACAGGATGATGACCTCGCGCAGTGAGTACAGGCTGCTGCTAAGGCAGGACAACGCGGATTTGCGCCTTACACCGCTGGGGTATGAGCTGGGGCTTATAAGCCAAAGCAGATACGATGCTTTTTTAAAGAAAAAGAATGATATTGATACTGAGATTAAGCGGCTTAAAAAAACAATTGTTTCACCCTCAAACCCGCTGGTAAATGAAATACTCACAGAGTGCGGCACAAGCCCGGTTGCCTCCGGCGTATCACTTTATGACATCATAAGCCGGCCGCAGGTAAGCTACAGCGATACAGAAAGGCTGGATGAAAACCGGCCGGCTCTTTGCTATGCAGTGCGCAGGGAAGTGGAGATAATGATTAAATATAACGGATATATCCAAAAACAAACCGCCGCTGCCGCACAGTTTTACAAGCTGGAAAACAAAAAGCTGCCGGATGATATAAACTATACTGATATAAAAGGGTTAAGGCTTGAGGCGGCGGAAAAGCTAAACCAGCGCCGCCCGCCAAGCGTGGGCGCGGCAAGCCGCATCTCCGGCGTGTCACCAGCTGATGTAAGTGTGCTGCTTATATATTTGGAAAAGAGAAGGCGCGATGCAAACAACAAATCTTAAGAATATATTAGAAAAAGAGGATATAAATGTCATATCTGATTTTTATGACAAGCTAGAAGTATATACTGAGAGTCTGCTTGAGACTAATAAAAGCCTTAATTTAACTGCAATAACCGACCCGCATGAAGTTATAATAAAGCATTATTATGACAGCATATATCCGTTAAAGCTGGGGCTTATAGATGTTAGCGGCAGGGTAGTGGATGTGGGCTGCGGTGCTGGATTTCCCTCAATTGTACTGCGGCTGGCGCTTGGCGGCGGAAGTTTTACATTAATGGATGCCAGTAAAAAGCGGCTTACATTTTTAGATAAGGTGATAGCACAGCTTGGGCTGGTCAATACTGTAACGCTACATATGCGCGCTGAAGATGCAGGGAGAGATATAAGGTTTAGAGAGCAATTTGATACAGCCGTTAGCCGCGCGGTTGCAGCGCTGCCAATACTATGTGAGTACTGCCTGCCGCTTGTAAAGACTGGCGGAAGTATGCTTGCGTATAAGGGCGATATTACAGACGATGAGCTGGAGCAAGGCTTAAAAGCTGCCGCGGATATGGGAGGTAGTATTAGTAAGGTGTATAGGTATGAGCTGCCGGATAATATGGGAAAGCGCAGTATAGTACTTATAAAAAAGGAGAGCAGTACCCCCGAAAAATACCCGCGCAGCGCTAAAAAAATCAAGGCACTTAAAAACAGTGTCGAGAAATGACGAACGGTTTTTGTTGACTATCTGTTGACTTTGCGTTATTATAAACTTGTAACAGCTAACAGGGGCGTGAAATCAGCAAATGGACAAGCAGATGTTAACAAATAAAATTTCGCTAAAATCACTTGGGCTGAATAAAAACAGGCAAAACCAGTCAAAGATACATTATATAGAGACTGAGAAGATTGTGCCGACAAAATATCAGCCACGCAAGGAGTTTGGTGACAAGGCGCTGTTAGAACTAAGCCAAAGCATACGCACCCATGGTGTGTTGCAGCCGCTGATTGTGCGTCAGCAGGGGGAGGGATATCTCCTTATCGCGGGCGAGCGCAGGCTGCGTGCGGCAATGCTTGCCGGGTTGGACAGGGTACCGTGCATTATAACTGAGCGGGATGAAAAGAGCTGTGCGGAAATTTCTTTAATAGAGAATATTCAACGGCAGAACCTGTCATTTTTTGAGGAGGCGGCGGCACTGCGCCGATTAATTGATGAGTTTTCACTGACTCAGGCGCAGGTGGCAGAAAGGCTTGGCAAGACCCAGTCATCTATCGCTAACAAGCTGCGCATATTAAAACTGCCGGCGGCAGCACAGATGATAATAAGTACTAACAACCTCAGTGAGCGCCACGCGCGCGAACTTTTAAGGCTGGAAAACAACAACCAGATATTTATAGCACTGGACAAAATAATAAAACGCAGGCTTAATGTAGCTCAGACTGAAGCGCTGATTGATAAAATGGTAGCATCCAAAAAGTCTGACAAGCATATGGTCAAAGCCGGCGTGCGGGATGTACGTATTTTTGTTAATACTATAAACCGTGCGGTTGGCATGATTAAAAAAGCGGGTATCAAACCTATCACTACTCTTGGTGAGAGGGATGGGTTTGTTGAATATACAATCAAAATACCCAAAACATCCTAATCCCCTTTTTTTATGCCGAGGCATTCCCCCAAGTGCTAAGGCAGGGAAAAGACGCACCTTATGGTGCGTCTTTTCTTTTATTGTGTTTCACGTGAAACAATATTTACTATTTATGTTTCACGTGAAACACTTGTAAAATTTTTATTTACCTCTTTTATTTTACTATACTTTGTGATAAAATAACAATTAGTCTTATTTTAAAGGGGAGAAGCGCAGATGGGTAAAATTATTGCGCTGGCTAATCAAAAGGGCGGCGTAGGAAAAACTACCACCGCTGTCAACCTGTCTTGTGCAGTTGGACAAGCTGGCAAAAAGGTGCTGCTTGTTGATATGGACAGCCAGGCCAATGCCACTAGCAGCTATGGTATCGAGATAAAAAATATACAGTCGGTTTATGATGTGCTGGTAAATGGTGCGGATGTTAAAGAGACAGTTGTAAAAACTAAGTATGATAATGTAAGCGTATTGCCATCCAGCATTGATTTGGCAGGGGCCGAAATTGAAATGGTGGGCATTGAAAAGCGGGAGTATCTATTAAAAACTGCGCTTAATAGCATTAGGCATTTATATGATTTTATATTTATTGACTGTCCGCCGTCACTGGGATTGCTTACATTAAACGCGCTCGCCGCGGCAAACAGCCTGCTTATACCCATTCAGCCGGAGTATTTTGCGCTGGAGGGAGTAAGCAAGCTTATCAATACTGTGAGGCAGGTTAAAAAGGCAATAAATCCGTCATTACAGCTGGAGGGGGTTTTGCTGACCATGTATGATGGCAGGCTTAATCTTACTTTGCAGGTGGCAGATGAAGTTAAAAAGTTTTTTGGTGACAAGGTATATAAAAACGTAATAAGCAGAAATGTGCGGCTGTGTGAAGCGCCCAGCCATGGCATGCCGGTGTTTGGGTATGACAGGTATTCTAAGGGTGCTATTGCGTACCGGGAGGTCGCAAAGGAGTTTATTAAAAATAATGAGGAGGCTGTATCTTGAAAAAAGGGTTAGGAAAAGGGCTAGAGGCGCTGTTTGAACAAAACACGCCGGATTTGCCTCAAAATGAACAAAACCAGCTTATGCTGCGTGTTTCTCAAATTGAGCCGGATAAGGACCAGCCCCGTAAGGACTTTGATGAGAAGGCACTTAGCGAGCTTTCAGAGTCAATAAAAATTCATGGTGTAATAACCCCAATAGTGGTTACACGGCTGGGGGATGACAGGTATAAGATAATAGCTGGAGAGCGTAGGTGGCGCGCTGCAAGGCTTGCGGGGGTTACTGAGCTGCCCGCTGTAGTAAAGGAGTACAGCGATGAGCAGTCCGCCCAGGTGAGTTTGGTAGAGAATTTACAGAGGCAGGACCTTAACCCGCTGGAAGAGGCAGCAGGGTTCAAAAAGCTTATGGATGAGTATGGGTATACGCAGGAGCAGGTGGCAAAGCTTGTGTCAAAGTCCCGCAGTGGTGTGGCCAACTCAATGCGGCTACTGTCACTGCCGGAGGGTGTTAAGGATTTTATAAAGACGGGTGAGCTGTCAGCGGGGCATGCGCGTGCACTGCTTACGCTAACAGATGACAGCCAGATTTTACTGCTTGCCGACAGGGTGATAGCAAACGAGCTTTCAGTACGCCAGACAGAGGAGCTGGTTAAAAAGACTGTTAATCAAAAGCCGCAGCAGCCTATGGACAATGAGACAAAGCTTGCGCTGGAGGATTTGGAAAACCGCGCGGCAGCCGGTACTGGCAACAAGGTGAAAATAAAGCATTCTCCTAAAAACAGGGGGCGGGTTGAAATATTTTATAACTCGCTGGACGAGTTGGATAAAATAATAGACATACTGTCTGATAACAGGAGGACAATATGAAAGAAAATAAAAAACGATGGTTTGGCAAAAAAGATAAGCAAGAGGATATTAATATAGATAATCAAACTTTAAAGGACAATGACAGCGTTGAAATAACAGACCAGACTAAAAACACGGATGAAAACAGCGCGGCAGGCGAGAAAGCCGCAGGCAAAGAGCCGGGGCAGTACAAAAAAGATATAAAATTTTTGTGGATTTATTCAGCGGCGTTTTGTGTAGTGGTGTTGGCACTTATCGGTATCTCGGCTGTGTTGCAGGTTAAAATGCGTGCAAGGCTGGAGTATTACCAGAGCCAGGCGGAAAATGCCGAGATGGATAATACCAACAGCCAGTCCATATTAAAAAATATCCAGGACGAGAATGCTGAGTTAAGACAGCAGGTGACCTCTTTAAATGAAAGCCTTGAGACGCTTGAGCAAGGTAGTGCAACAGACCTTGAGCTTTTACAGAGGAGTGAGCAGATGCTGGAGCAGGCGGAGTATTTAGTGGCAGCACAAACGCACTATATTGCTGGCAGGCGCCAGTCCGCACGGACCGAGTTTCGCAAAATTGAGCCGGAGCTTTTGGATGTTGAAATGAAAGAACAATACGAGTCTTTAAAAGACAGGTTAGGAGAGTAGTCATGCTAGACATTAAATTCATAAAGGAAAACAGAGATTTTGTAAAGCAGGCGGTTAAAAGCCGCAATATGGACCTTGACAGTGTTATTGATAATCTGTGCGAGCTGGACGACAGGCGCCTTGAGCTTATTAAGCAGGCTGAAAGCCGCAAAGCAAAGCAGAATATAGTTAGCAAACAGGTTCCTGTACTTAAAAAAGAGGGTAAGGATGTAACCGAACTCTTTAAACAGATGAAAGAGCTTTCTGATGAGATAAAACAGTTTGACAGCGAGCTGCTCACAGTTAACGAACAAATGACAGAGTGTCTTTATTGTATTCCAAATATCCCCAACAGTAAAGTTAAAGTGGGGAACGATGACAGTGACAATGAAGAGCTTAGAAAAGTAGGGACACCGCGGGAGTTTAATTTTGAGCCAAAGCCGCACTGGGAGCTGGGTAAGGCATTGGATATACTTGATTCAGAGACGGCGGCCAAGGTCACTGGTGCGAGATTTCACTTTTATAAAGGATATGGGGCACGGCTTGAGCGGGCGATTATCAATTTCTTTTTAGACACGCATATGCAAAAGGGGTATACTGAGATAATACCGCCGTTTATGGTCAACCGCGCGTCCATGACAGGGACGGGGCAGCTGCCTAAATTTGAGGAAGATGCCTTTAAGATTACAAACGAAGATTATTTTTTGATACCGACGGCTGAGGTGCCTGTTACAAACATGTACCGCGGGGATATACTGGAGGCACAAAAGCTGCCGCTTAAATACTGTGCCTATTCAGCTTGCTTCCGCTCTGAGGTGGGCAGCGCCGGCAGGGACACGCGCGGGATTATAAGGCAGCGCCAATTCAATAAAGTTGAGCTGGTTAAGTTCTGCACGCCGGAGAGCTCCTATGACGAGCTTGAAAGCCTTACTGCTGACGCGGAGGATGTACTTAAGCGCCTGGGCCTTGCATACAGAGTGGTCCGGCTGTGCAGCGGGGACCTCGGGTTTTCGTCTGCAATGACATATGATATCGAGGTATGGATGCCGTCCTACAACAGATATGTGGAGATTTCGTCCTGCTCTAATTTTGAAAGCTTCCAGGCACGGCGCGCGTCTATTAGGTACAAGACTGATAAAAATGCCAAGCCCGCGTTTGTACACACGCTTAACGGCAGCGGTGTGGCAGTGGGCAGGACAACCGCCGCGATACTTGAAAACTATCAGAATGCGGACGGCAGCATAACCATACCAGACGCATTAGTGCCGTATATGGGCGGAGATAAACTTATACCGGCTGAAAAATAGTTTACTAAAAGTATAAAATATATTTTATATTACGAAAGGGAATGCATTGAGCAATAAAAAAGTGGTCAATATATATACCGATGGTGCGTGCAGCGGCAATCCTGGGCCGGGCGGCTGGGGGACTATTTTAGTGTACGGCAGTGTGCAAAAGGAGCTGTCAGGCGCAAGTGATGACACCACTAACAACCGTATGGAGCTTACTGGTGTTATTGAGGGGTTGTTGGCGCTTAAGGAGAGCTGCAAGGTTGAGCTGTACAGTGACAGCAGGTATGTATGTGACGCGCTGTTAAAGGGCTGGCTTGAAAGCTGGGTAAAAAACGGATGGAAAAAGGCAGACAAAAAGCCGGTGCTTAATGCCCAGCTTTGGCAGCAGCTTTATGAGCTGCTAAAAAAGCATGAAGTAAGTGTGCACTGGATAAAAGGGCATAACGGGCATGAGTTTAATGAGCGGTGTGACAAGCTGGCGGTTGAAGCTTATAAGAAGTACCTGGTTGAGAGTGAAAAGTAGATGGAAAAGCGGTTTGTGTATATTGACAATGCGGCAACCACCATGGTGCGCCCGCAGGCGGCAGATATACTTTGTGAGCTTACGGCAGGCGGGTATGCAAACGCGTCCAGCCTGTATTCCATAGGGCGTGAGAGCGCGTTAAGGCTTAAGGCGGCAAGGAAAAAGATTGCAGAACTTTTAGGGGCCAGGAGCGAGCGGGAGGTGTATTTTACCTCCGGCGGAACTGAAAGCATAAATATGGCAATCCACGGCGTTGCAAAAAGCGCTGGCAAAGGGCATATTATAACTACAAAAATTGAGCATCCCGCCGTACTTAACACAATCCGGGAGCTTGAAAAAAGCGGGTTTGAGGCGACATATCTGGATGTTGGGCAAAGCGGTGTTGTAAATGTAAAAAGTGTTTATGACAGCGTAAGGGATGACACTATTTTAATTTCAGTAATGTATGTAAACAATGAGATAGGCACGATTCAGCCGATAGCAGATATAGCAAAGCTTGCAAAGGAGCGCGGTATTGTATTCCACACTGATGCGGTACAGGCGGCGGGGCATATTAAAATAGATGTAAGCGCTTTTGATGTGGATATGATGAGCATTTCAGCCCACAAATTTGGCGGGCCTAAAGGCGCGGGTGCGCTGTATCTGCGGCAGGGGGTAAGCCTTGAGCCCTTTATAACCGGCGGTGAGCAGGAGTTTAAAAAGCGGGCCGGAACTGAAAATGTGGCGGCTGCCGCTGCAATGGCAAAAGCGCTTGAGCTGGCTTGTGAGAATATTGACAGTGAGAGGGTGCGCCAGGCTGAAATGCGGGACCGGTTAACAGACGGAATACTTAGTGCTGTGCCGCACTCGCGTTTGAATGGGGACAGGGTACGGCGGATTTGTTCAAATATTAATATATCTTTTGAGGGGATTGACAGTGAGAGCCTTGTGCTTATGCTGGACATGCATGGTATATGTGCATCAGGAGGAAGTGCCTGTACGGCGGGACGGGGTCAACCGTCGCATGTGCTGAAGGCTTTAGGGCTTTCTGACGATTTGGCCAAGGGTGCATTAAGGCTAAGCCTTGGCGAAAACAACAGTGACAGTGATGTGGACTATATATTAAAAGTGCTGCCTGAGGCGGTAGAAAAGCTGCGCCGGCTGTCACCCATATGGTCTGACAGACAATAAGGTTATATTTTAAAAACAGGGCAGAGTACAGCCCGTACTTGGAAAGGTTAGGTTTAATATGAAAAAGAAACTAGCAGCGGTTTTATTAGTGATGCTTATATTGCTTACAGCGTGCAGCCCGGGCAATATACTTACAGCTAAACCCGAGGATATTGAAAGTGAGCCTGCAGCCGGAGCACCGCAGAGTAAAAGCCAGGCGGACGATGAAACCACGGGTGCGCAGACAGGGGCTGAGCAGGATGATACTCAGGCTGAAGAGCAGACCCAGCCCGAAACTACAGAGGGACAAGCACCAGAAACTGTTACAAACCCGGTTTTGGACCCAAATCGTACTGCCAATACTGAGGCTAAAAGCACCATTGCGGCAGAGGGGCTTGTAAAGGACGTTACTGCCAGCGATTTAAGCGGCAAGACTATTAACCTGTTTTTAAGTGAGGCGCCTGCTTTTTCCTATAAGAATGCGGCTGGAGAGACTGTTGACGAGTTTGACTGGCTGGACAGCCTTAAGGAAAGCAGCAATATCGATATTAAGTATAAAAAGATAAACCAAAACGGGCTTATAACCTATCAGAATATTGCACAGAAAGCAGGTATTGCGCTGGATTTGGTACAGGTGCGCGCTTCTGACTTTCTGACAGGGCTTACAGCCTGCAGTGCAATGGATGAGTATATAAATATTGATGCGCTTGAGAGCATGGATGGTGTGAGCGCGCGTGTATTTTCACTGAGCGGGAACAGATTTTTATCTCCAAAGGGGGTAGGGCTTGCACTATGGTATAACAAGGATATTTTATCAGAGAACGGGCCGGATAAGCTGTTTGAGCAGGACAGCTGGACCTTTGCGGAGTTTGAGCAGCTTTACAGCACTGCAAACAGCGGTGGCAAATATTTATACGAAACCAGCTCGTGGCTATCATGGGGCGCTGCCAGTGGTATACTGCCGGTGGCGTACTCTGACGGTGAAGTGGTAAATAATCTTGACAAAGGCGCACTAATAGCGGCGTTTAACAATTTGCTAAATCTCAATGCCAGCCAGAATTTTGTTAATACTGCGCAGAGCGGGTTTATCCAAGGTAATGTGGCTATGAGCTACGGCGTGGCGCCGGTTAATACTAACAATATCAATATAGGTTGGGCACCTATCCCCAAAGCCAATGCTGATGGAATGTATGTTTTAGGGTTTAATGGTACAAGCTTTGGACTGCCTAAATATCAAAGCAGCCCTGACAACACAGCCTTTGCGCTTGAGTTTGCACATATGTGGTGTAACAGGTACACAGAAAGCAGTGCTGACAGTATCCTCTTTGATACAAAGCTTTCAGCAGCTGACTTTTCAGCTTACTACACAGCGGTTGAAACCTATGGACAGTTTGTTGCCGGCGACAGTGAAATTGCTAGCATTTTTAATACAAAAAGTAAATTTAATGAATCATTATACAATAAGGACTATAATTTTGAGGTTGAATTACAGGCGGCCAGACAGCTACTGGATGTGCACATAGAGCGTATTAACAATAGGCTATGAGATTATTATGTATAGGGGACGCAGTGTCCAGAGAAGGCAGTGATATTTTAGAGCGGCGTTTGCCAGCGCTTAAGAGGGAGCATAGGGTTGACTTTACTATAGTTAATGGTGAGAACAGTGCGCTGGGAAATGGAATAGACAGTGATGCATACAAGCGCCTGCTTGCGGCGGGGGCGGATTTGGTTACTGGCGGAAACCACTCGTTTCAAAAAAAATCGGCGCCCGCGCTGCATGAAAGCCAGGCTTGGCTGCTGCGGCCGCACAACCTTAAGGGGTTTGAGGGCTCAGGAGTTAAGTACATTGACTGCGGCAGTTATGTAATAAGGGTAATTAATCTCATAGGAAGCCTGTTTATGGGTGCTGAGGTGGAAAATCCGTTTTTAGTACTGGACAGGGTTTTAGCAGATAGCCAGAGGGCGGACATAACTGTAGTAGATTTTCACGCTGAGGCATCCAGCGAAAAGCGGGCGCTTGGGTTGTATGCTGACGGCAGGGTCTCGCTTGTTTATGGTACTCATACTCATGTACGCACGGATGATTTGCAGATACTTAATAAGGGAACCGGCTACATTACTGATATAGGGATGACAGGGGTAGTGGACAGTGTACTGGGCAAGGACAGCGAAGTTGTAATTCACAATTTTAAGTATCCCGATAATCGCAGGGCGATTAAAGACGCCAAAGGGCCGTGTATGATTAGTGGAATTTTAGCGGAAATTGACCAAAAATCGGGAAAGTGTATAAAACTTGAAAGTATTGAGGTTAAAGAGCGGCAGTATAATTGAGGAAGTTATTGACAATGATAAATAAGTGTGATAAAATATCAGATAGTGTTTAAAACATTATCTGTATATGCTGGTGTGGCGGAATTGGCAGACGCCCGGGACTTAAAATCCCGTGGGAGCAATCCCGTACCGGTTCAAGTCCGGTCACCAGCACCACGTCGGAACGAGTTACGCTCGTTCCGATTTTTTATTCCATAAAAAATCGATCACCCGCTCCACTGTTCCTCCTTTTTAGCAAAAGGTCATAGCTTACCTGCTCAGACTAAAGCGGACTTGCGATAGTTTGCTGACAAACAAATAAAAAAACAATTGCCGCCTAAAAGGCGGCAATTATTTTTTTTCTTTTATTTTATGAAGCTAAAGGTGGCAATTGTTTTTAACTTTTATATTTATGAAGCTAAAGGCGGCAATTGTTTTTAACTTTTATTTTATAAAGATTAAGGCGGCAATTGTTTTTTTATTTTTATTTTTAACACCGTTTAAGGCGGCAATTAGTATTTTTAATCAAGCTCAAGCGCACCGGTATACAGCTGATAGTATGTGCCTTTTAACTTAATTAAGTCCTCATGTGTTCCGCGCTCAATTATCCGGCCGTGGTCCAAAACCATAATTGCATTTGCGTTTTGCACTGTTGACAGCCTATGAGCAATAACAAATGTTGTCCTGCCTGCCATCAGCGCGTCCATACCGCGTTGTACAATTGCCTCAGTATGGGTATCGATTGAGCTGGTCGCTTCATCCAGAATCATAACCGGTGGGTCAGCTACTGCCGCGCGGGCAATAGCTAGCAGCTGGCGCTGGCCCTGGCTTAAGTTTGCGCCGTTTCCGGTCAGCATAGTGTTATAGCCATCCGGCAGGCGGCGAATAAAGTCATCAGCACCCGCAAGCTGTGCTGCGGTTATGCACTCCTCATCATGAGCTTCAAGATTACCGTAGCGGATGTTGTCCATAACCGTGCCGGTAAACAGGTTGGTGTCCTGCAGTACAATTCCAAGGCTGTGGCGCAGATCTGCTTTCTTTATCTTATTAATATTGATACCGTCATATCGGATTTTGCCGTCCTCAATGTCATAAAAACGGTTTATAAGATTGGTAATTGTAGTCTTGCCCGCGCCGGTAGAGCCGACAAATGCAACTTTCTGCCCCGGTTTGGCATAAAGTGATACGTTGTGCAGCACTGTCTTGCCGGGCGTATAGGAAAAGTCAACATCGAAAAATCTAACGTCACCCTGCAGGCGGGTGTATGTGACAGTTCCGTCCTGATGGGGATGCTTCCACGCCCAGACGTTGGTGCGTTCTGGATACTCCTCCAAAGTACCGTCCGACTTCTCACGGGCGTTGACCAGTGTGACATAACCATTATCGCTTTCCGGTTGCTCATCCAACAGCGTAAAGATACGGCGGGCACCTGCCATACCCATTACTACCATGTTGACCTGGTTGGAAACCTGGCCGATAGCACCTGCAAACTGCTTTGTCATATTCAAAAACGGGACAACAATGCTGATGCTAAGCGCCATGCCTGATATACTCAGGTTTGGTGCGCCGGAAAGCATAAGGCTGCCGCCCACCAGCGCTACCACTACATACATTACATTGCCTATGTTGCCTAAAAGCGGCATGAGTATGTTGGCGTAGCGGTTGGCTTTTACAGAGTTTTCAAATAACTCGTCATTTACCTTATCAAAGTCGGCCTTTGCACCTTCCTCATGGCAGAATACCTTTATAACCTTCTGCCCGTTCATCATTTCCTCCATAAAGCCCTCGGTTTTGGCAATGGTTGTTTGCTGTTTGAGAAAGTAGCGGGATGAACGGCTGCTTACATATCGGGCGATAAGGGTCATAATAATAACACCGCACACCACCACCATCGCCAGCCAGATACTGTAATACAGCATTATGCTAAAAACGCTTAGCAGTGTAACGCCTGAGATAAGCAGCTGAGGCAGGCTCTGGCTTATCATCTGGCGAAGTGTGTCTATATCATTGGTGTAAAAGCTCATTATATCGCCGTGGTTGTGTGTGTCAAAATAGCTAATGGGCAAATCCTGCATATGGTCAAACATCTTTTTGCGCATCTTTGCAAGGGTACCCTGTGTGATAATCGCCATCAGCTGGGTATATAACACCCCCGCCAGCAGGCTGATTATATACATACTGATAAGTATAATAAGAAATGATATGATTTTGCCTGAAGCTGCGCCCCAGTCACCCGACTGAAAGGTATCGTCAACAATGGCAATTACGTTTTGCATGAATATTGACGGAATAGAGCTTACTATTGCATTAATTAAAATACAGATAAGTGTGATTGGCAGCAGCACCGGGTAAAACTGAAATACTGTGCGTATCAGCCGGCCTATGACCCCCTTTGGAGCAGAGCGCTTTGATGCTTTACTCGCCATTGTTGTCACCTCCTGCACGATTTTGTGATTTATAAATGTCTTTGTAAACTTCATTAGTCTGCATAAGTTCACTATGGGTTCCAACAGCGCTTATGCGGCCGCCTTCCATCAGTATAATCCGGTCGGCATCCTGCACGCTGGCAACACGCTGTGCAATAATAATTTTTGTCGTCTCGGGGATGAACTCGCGAAAACCCTTGCGGATAAGAGCATCGGTGCGGGTATCGACCGCGCTGGTCGAGTCGTCCAAAATTAGTATTTTAGGCTTTTTAAGCAGTGCGCGGGCAATACATAATCGCTGCTTCTGCCCGCCTGAGACGTTGGTACCACCCTGTTCAATCCAGGTGTCATACTTATCGGGAAACTGTTGTATAAACTCATCAGCTTGGGCCAGGCGGCAGGCCTGTATCATCTCATCGTCAGTCGCGTTGGGGTTGCCCCAGCGCAGATTGTCCTTGATTGTGCCGGAAAACAGCACGTTTTTTTGCAGTACAACGGCGACTTGGTTGCGCAGTGTTTCAAGGTCGTACTCCCGCACATCAACACCGCCGACTTTTACGCTGCCTTCTGTCACATCATACAGCCGCGGAATAAGCTGAATCAGGGACGACTTGGATGCGCCCGTGCCTCCAAGTATACCAATAATCTCACCAGATTTGATATGCAGGTCAATATCAGATAGCGCCATGCGGTCCGCCTTTTTGGAATACTTAAAGCTGACATTATTAAAGTCAATCGAGCCGTCTTTAACCTCTGTAAGTGCGTTTGGCGGGCTTTGAAGTGTGCTCTTTTCACTAAGCACCTCTACAATACGCTCGGCCGACTCGGCTGACATGGTTATCATAACAAATACCATTGAGAGCATCATAAGGCTCATCAAAATCTGGAAGCTGTATGTCAGCATGGCTGACATCTGACCAACGTTAAGGTCAAGGCCGTAGCTGGTAATGACTGAATAAGAGCCGTAGGACAGCACAAACACCATGCCGGCGTAAACGCAAAACTGCATCATTGGGTTATTAAATGCCATAATACGCTCTGCCCGGGTAAAGTCTTTTTGAACATTCTCGGCAGCTTTGCCAAACTTCTTTTTTTCATAATCCTCACGCACGTAGGACTTTACAACCCGCATTGCGTGTACGTTTTCCTGAACAGAGTCATTAAGCGCATCATACTTGCGGAAAACCCGGCGGAAAATCGGTGTTGCGGCACGTATAACAAAAAAGAGGCCAAGGCCTAAAAGCGGGATGGTGAACAAAAAGATCATGGCAAGCCTGCCGCCCATAACAAAACCCATAATAAATGAGAATATAAGCATGAGCGGGCCGCGTATTGCAACCCGTATAATCATCATAAACGCCATCTGGACGTTGGTGATATCAGTGGTCAGACGGGTGACAAGGCTTGAGACTGAAAATTTGTCTATATTCTCAAACGAGTAGTCCTGTATTTTATAAAACATATCCTTGCGCAGGTTGCGTGCAAACCCGGCGGATGCTTTTGCACATGTTGAGCCGGCCGCACCGCCAAATATTAGCGAAACTACCGACATTGCTATAAGTGCTATGCCGTAATTGACAATAACATCCATTGTACAGCCGGCCTGCATCTCATTAACCAGGTTTGCTATCACAAATGGGATTGCGCATTCCAGTATGACCTCTACTATAACTAAAGCCGGCGTTAGTATAGCAACTTTTTTGTACTCGCGTATGCTGCGGGCCAAAGTTTTTATCATGTGTTGGTTTCCTCCTTTTGTTTTCATTAATTTTTATACAGCAGCCATAACCCTTAATTTGTGCCCTTGCTATGCCAGCGGCCGCTGTTTTTAAGTATCTGTTCAGTTATCTGCCTTTTTTCCGTCCCACTCATCCAGGTTACATAGCATTTGGGCAGCAATATCTTTAAACAGCTTAAGGTCTTTATCAGAAATTGAGCGCGTCAGCAACCGTTCCGTTTCGCTAAGGCAGCCGCGGACTTTAGCATCCAGCTCAACCGCGCGCTGGGTTGGAACCAGGCTTTTAAGCCGTGCATCACCGTCAACGCTTTTACGCTCTATAATTCCGTTTTTCTCTAAAAGCTGTAAAATGCCTGTGGCAGTTGAGCGGTTAAGCCCAAACGCGTTTTTAATATCCCGCTGAAAGACAGGGCCATCCTTGTAGTGAACCAGGATATAATAAATTACCCGGCTTTGTACACCAGTTATCCCCAAATCCTGCAGTGTGGCATTAAGCCGGGCTTTAACTTTGTGCGACAGCAGGTTTATCCATGCACCGCAGTCTTTTTCCACCATTTTGCCTCCCTTTCATATAAACAAAATTTGTTCGGACACAAACAATATAGTACTCTATTATAAATTAAATGTCAAGGACAAATTTATTATTTAAAATAAAAAGCCGGGGTTAATCTCCCCGGCTATAAGCTTACTGTTCCATATCTTGTGGATAGTGTACAGTTTTAAACACATTGCCTGTGCTTAGGTCTTTAATATCTATTGTAACTGTAAGCTTGTCAGCGTCTGCCCCGTTATAGACCTGATAAATTGTACCGGCAAGGCCAGCCACAAGTGTTGACAAGCTGTCCAACCCTTCATCAAAGGACTGCTGCTCCACTATCAAAGTAATTTTACTGAAATCGTCATTATACTCTATGTCTTTTACAGAAGGATATGTACCGTCTGTAACAATACTCTCAAGGCTGTCGGCAGTGTTTTGTTTAAGCTTTTGCATTAGCGTATCATATTCGCTTTCAGCTATTACCAGTGTCAGAGACCCATCTTCGTTTAAAGAAGCTGATTTAAAGCCCATGCTTTTCTGCTCTTCAGTCAGTTCAGTGCTGGCCTGTTCACTTATAAGTGATTTTGGTATTGTAATTTCTACGTCCTGCTGCTGTGCGGCAGTATCGTCGGGTGCTGTGCTTTCAGTTTTTGAGCAGGCACAAACACTTAAAAGCACCAATGTTATTAAAACAAAAGCGGTTATCCTTTTCATACAATTACCTCCTATACAACAAATTTTATGTCATATGGCTCTGTATGTCAACAGCTTAATTGACAAAAGTTATATTTTAGGTTAAACTTGTTTAAAGACAGCGTCGGCAGCTTATTACCGTTTTGGTGTATTATCCGTATTATAGAACAAAGGCTGTAAAAAAGGGGTTTAGGACACTGCAGAGTGGACTGATTAATAATAAAAAGGATGGTAAAGCAATGGAACTTGAAAAACTAAAAAGCGGGACCGATATACGCGGCTGTGCCAGTGATATTTTCGGCGGCAGGGTTAGCTTGACAGAAGATGCAGCCAACAGGCTTGCGCGCGGGTTTGCAAAGTATTTGAAGCGAGAGTGTGCCGCCCCTCGCATTGCGGTAGGGCATGACACACGCATAACCGCCAAAAGCCTTAAAGACGCGGTAATAGGCGGGCTTGTGTCAGAGGGGGCTGAGGTTTTGGACTGTGGTGCCTGCACCACGCCGGCTATGTTTATGACCACTGTTATGCAAAATGCTGACGGTGCGGTATCTATAACCGCAAGCCATCACCCGGCTGACCGCAACGGGCTTAAGTTTTTTTTAAAGACTGGCGGAATAAGCCACAGCCAGCTGGACGAGATTGTAAAGCTTGCTGAAAATTCAGCGGGCCGCCAAAAAGAGGCAGGCAGTGTAAGACAAATTGATTTTATGAAGCAGTACAGTAAGCTTTTGCGGGATAAGATATGTAAAGGCGTTGGCGCCCCGGCAGAGAGCAAAGTACTTAAAGGTATGCATATTGTGGTGGATGCCGGCGGCGGGCTGGGCGGATTTTATGCAGCTGATGTGCTCAAACCGCTTGGGGCGGACATCAGCGGATCCCGGCTTTTGGAGCCGGACGGCATGTTCAGTGTACATGCGCCCAACCCGGAAGACAGCGCGGCAATGCAGAGTATAAGCGAGGCGGTGCTGCAGTCAGGCGCGGACCTTGGGGTTATTTTTGATACTGATGTGGACCGGGCCGCGTGTGTTGACAAAAGCGGCAGGGAAATAAACCGAAACCGGCTGATAGCGCTTGCCAGCGCGATTGCGCTAAAGGATCAAAAGGGCGGGACTATTGTTACTGACAGTGTGACATCGGCAGGGCTTAAGGAGTTTATTGAAAACAGGTCAGGGGGCAGGCACCTGCGTTACAAGCGCGGGTACAATAATGTTATAAGCAAGGCAAAGGAGCTTGAAAGCGAAGGGGTAAGCTGCCCGCTTGCAATTGAAACCTCCGGACATGCTGCAATGCGGGACAATTATTTTCTGGATGACGGGGCGTATCTTATAACCCGCATTATTATACAGAACCAGCAGCTGCTTAAAGATGGAAAGGATATTGACTCACTGCTCTATGGGTTAAAAGAGCCGGCTGAGGAGCGGGAGCTGAGATTTAAAATAACTTATCCGGACTACATTAAAGTGGGCAAAAGCGTGCTTGATGAGCTTGAAAGGTTTAGTGCCGGTATAAGCGGCTGGGCTGTTGCGGCAGACAGTTATGAAGGGGTTAGGGTAAGTGTGCCCGGCGGCTGGTTTATGCTGCGCCAAAGCGTGCATGACCCGGTACTGCCCTTTAATATTGAAATGGATAAAATAGGCATGGCCGATAAAGTTCTTAACCAGCTTAAACCATTTTTTGAGGGTCTAAGCGGTATTGATATATCTGTACTTAAATAAAATAATAGCGTGCGCTTTTAGCGCACGCTATTATTAACTGTGTTTTATTAAATCAATAATAGGGGTGATTGTGCCCTTGTCTATAAAATCTACTTTTTTACCATAGGTCTCAATTAGCTGCCTATCTTCGTCTGAAAGCTGTGAGGCTGGCTTTTTTTCAAGGCTTTTTTTGAGCACTGCCATCATTGCACGGTGGACAAATGACAGCTTTGAATAGTCAATCGCGCCGCGCAGGTTAAAAATTCTGATATTTTTCAACATTTCTGGCGGAACGCGCTTTGCTATATCACTATGGATTTTTTTGGCGTTTGCCTCGTTCTGCGGGTCGGCAATACCGCAGGTAAACAGCACCAGCTGTTTATCCTTTAGTTTATCATAGTTGTTTATAATAAAGGAAAGGCCTTTTACACCGCCGGCGTACAGCGCACCGCCGACAATTATGGTATCAGCATTATCAATTAATGCGGCATCCGCTTTTTTTACATCTATAAGCTCGGCTGAAAGCTCATCCGCAATCCAGCTTGCATACTGCTTTGTAGCTCCGTACTTGGAGCCGTATATTACTACAGTTTTGTTCATAGGCTTACGGATGCGGCTTATTCTCGCGGTAGGCTTTCATTACATCCTTAAACACATCACCGCTGGAAGGCGGGGTCCATGTAATGGCGTTTGCGCCTGCCTCGATTGTCTGCATAATAGCCTCATCATTCGGCCCGCCGGTTGCTATTATCGGAAAGTCAGGATACATTGAGCGGATTTTTGCCACCACGTCCGGAGTCTTTGCAGCAGCAGAGACGTTAAATATTGTTGTGCCCGCTTCTACTCTTGCACGAATATCGTCCTGGTCATTAACAACAGTTACTACTATCGGTATATCAATAGCCTTTTTTATTTTTTCTATGACATTGTTAGCTGTCGGCGCGTTTACTACAACCCCTATTGCGCCCTGCATTTCTGCAAACCGGGCAAGGTTAACAACGCGCTTGCCTGTGGTAAGCCCGCCGCCGACACCTGCAAAAACAGGGATGTCCGCCGCCATCATTACAGCCTCAGCTATTATTGGCTGCGGGGTAAAAGGGTAAACAGCTATTACCGCATCCGCATTGACGTTTTTGATTATACAAACGTCAGTAGAAAAGACAAGTGATTTAATAATTTTTCCGAAAATTTCAATACCGCTACATTTTCGAATACACTCGGGCACGCGTAGTGCAAACTTGCGCAGCGTACCGTCAATTTTAGGTGGTACAGATACTTCCATAGTACACCTCCTTAAATTTAAGTAATAAGTATATCTTATAAAAATAGAATAAACAATATAGATTTTGTAAATAAATTTATTTAATTAAACTTAAAAGGGTTTTTAATACAAAGTCACAGGATGCATTTCTTACCCCTTGCCTGTCAAGCCCTGAAAAGTGCTCAGTAAATGTTTGCAGACCGCCGTTTATATAAAAACCAAAGCAGACGGTGCCAACCGGTTTTTGGGCAGTGCCGCCGGACGGCCCTGCAATGCCGGAGACGCCTACCGCAACATTGGCACCGCTTACCTTTGCTGCGCCATACGCCATTTGGCCTGCCACCTGCTCGGACACGACACCATGCTCAGCTATAGTTTCTGAATTTACGCCTAAAAGCTTTATTTTTGCGGCATCCGCATAGGTTATAAAGCTCATGTTGAGGACCTTGGATGCGTCCGGCACATCCACTATACGGCTGCACAGCATGCCGCCGGTACAGGACTCTGCAAAACTAATACAATAGTTTAGGGCTATTAATTTGTTTACAAGTGCTTGTGCATTTTCCATACCTTACTGCTCCTTTTTTATATTATATCACAGCCCGTGCGGTTTTTCAACTTAAGTAGTGACAATTGGGGTTAAATGTGGTAAAATAGTGACGATAAACTTTTATAAGAGGGTAAGCTTATGAAGTACTTAAAGATGGCATGTGTGTGCCTGGCGGTGGCGCTGGTGTTTATAGCCGCGTATTTTATTATAAAGCCGTTTATTGAAGAGGACAAAGAGGCAATTGATTTTAGCGGCGGGACAGCGAGCGGAGAGGTTATCAGCCTCAGTGATAATTTTGGGAAAACCGGGACAGTGCTGTGCTTTTTTGACCCGCAGGCCGAGCAATCGCTTCAGCTGGTTGAACAGCTGGTGGACACAGTTAACGGCCGGGCGGATATTATTGCGGTTGCCGTAACTGATTTAGAGGCGCAGGATGCACTGGCGCTTATGAGTGATAAGATAAAAACAATAGAGCATCTAATAGTGGATGGCACTGAGGCTGTGGAAAAATACAGAATAAGCTCACCTCCCATCACTTATTTTATTGACCGGGATGGGCTGGTCATATCAACGTATCTGTATAAAATCAGTGATAAGAGCCTAAATAAGGAGCTGGACAAGCTGGCAAAGGAGTAATTGCGGATTTTGTCGCACAAATAAGGGTTGACAATGGTACAAGGTTATGGTATAGTATTTAAAGTCAATAACGCGGAGTAGAGCAGCTGGTAGCTCGTCGGGCTCATAACCCGAAGGTCGTTGGTTCAAATCCTTCCTCCGCAACCACTTAAAAAGTGCACCCCGAAGGGTGCACTTTTTATTTAGAATGGAGAGCAAAGCTTTTACACAAGATAAGGGTTATGAGCCCGACGGGCGAATAACTTGCTTTGGCGCCGAGCGCCCGCAGTGCGGGATGCAGCGAGGGGACAAAGGGGCAGCGGTCAAAATCGGCAGAGATTAGCAAGGCCGATTTTGGGCACCGCAACCAGAAAGGTCGTTGGTTCAAATCCTTCCTCCGCAACCAACATTGCGAACCGAAAAAGATATCGGTTCGGAAAACCTAGAAACCACAACGGTTTCTGGGTTTTTTCTTGCCATTTTTCAAGGTGGAATTCAAAAGATATCATTTCTCCAAAACGACCTTTGGGGAGGACTTGAACTAAAACTTCAAATAAAAAGGATGAAGATATTACAATTGCTTTGTGGTATCTTCTCTTTTTATTTTGCTTTATACCTTTAAAAATACAAAACTTTATAAATTACTCTTGACAAAATATTGTTCTTACATTATAATGCTGTGCGAAAAGCCGATGGCAAAAGATTACGCACAATGTCTCGATATGTTGGAAGCTGAGCAAAACAGCCCCGGTCGTTTGATGATCGGGCATTGTGTGCGATTTTACCCGCAATATGAATATTTGTACGAGGCCGTTAAGGAAAATCGATACGGCTCTGTCATCCACGCCTCATTCAGCCGCGTTACGCCGCTCCCGAACTGGGGGAATGAAAAATGGCGTATCGAGGACAGTCGAGCCGGCAGCTCTATGACTGAATTGAACATAGACGATTTTGACGTGGTGCAGCATATTTTTGGTTGCCCAAAATCACTTTCCTGCGAATTGGAAAGCCGCATAACACCTTATGATTATTCTCTCACCCATTTCAATTACGATAACTTCGACGTCGACATCATCAGCGCTTGGCTATCTGAAGACGGGGCATTTTGTATGAGTTATTCCGTTGAGTTTGAAAAAGGTACCCTACACTTTGACGGTAACGACGTGTTTTTCGCCGCAACAGACGGTACCCGCACCAGCCCGCCCTTGTCTTCGGATGATGGGATCGTGCGCGAAATCGGGTATTTTCTACGCGTGCTGTCAGAAAATGCCGAAAACGATCTCAATCCCCCGCAAGAATCCGCTCATACCGCCTATCTACTGGAAAAATGCTTTGAAAGTGCCGAAAACAACAGCAAAACAATCGAGGTATCCACGATATGAAAACGCCTAAAATCGCATTTTACAATATCCCTTTCCCGCGTATTCGCTCGTATTATGATATGATCGATCTAGCGGCCGAATACGGTCTGCCTGCCATCGAAGGGTTCACCCATATGGAGCTGAGCACACCCGACATCGAGCAAGCAAAGCGTATCCGCGAATATGCCGACAATAAAGGAATTGTTTGCTGTTGCTTTTCCATGTGTGCGAATATTGTCGAGAACGACTCTGCAGAACAGATTGCCCGAATAAAGCAGTATACGGATGTTGCTTCCGTACTGGGATCCCCCTTTATTCACCATACCATTGCCACGACACGCGACCGCTCTCTTTTGGAGATGCCGCAACGCGAGGTACTGTTTAATGCCGGCATCAAGGGAGTGCGCGAGGTCTACGATTACGCCGTTCAAAAACAGATTCGCGCCGTTTATGAGGATCAGGGGTTTTTGTTTAACGGCCTTGAAACCTTCGGGCGCTTTTTGAATGAGGTCGACCGTAACGTCGGCGCCGTAGCGGATTTCGGAAACATTCACCAGATGGACGAAGATATCGTGCCGTTTATTCGGGAGTATAAGGATTCCATCGTGCACGTTCATCTCAAGGATATGAAGCCGGTCACACCGGAGTATACCCCTCAGCTTCCCACCTGGCACGGGAGTCAGGTGGCGGAAGTCGAGATCGGCAGCGGCGTTGTTGATTTTGTAACCGCTCTCGGCTTGTTGCGCGATAACGGATACGACGGTTATTATGCGTTGGAGTATAGTGCCGAGCGAGATAATTCACCGGAAATCGATAACGCTCTCACGCAGGTTCGCAAATGGTTATATTGATACACTGGCAAAACGCCACGGTAGCAAAAATATTGCTGCCGTGGCGTTTTTTGCTTCTGAATATATGAGAGGAAACTATGCCTGTCGGCTCTCTCGCCGCATCTGTTGCGGAGTCACGCCGGTATGCTTACGAAATGTCTTGTAAAACTGGGTCTTGTCTTTGTATCCGACCTGAAAACAGATGTTTTCGATTTTTTCATCGGTAAAGATCACTAATTGGGTCGCTTTTTCGATCCTTTTGTTGGCAATGTACTGGCTGAACGACACGCCTATTTTTTGCTTGAATAAGCGAGAAAAATAGGACTCGCTGTAATTAAACATACGCGCAACATCCGATAGCTTGGCACTGGCAAAATGGTTTTCCAAATGTGTTATGTCAAGGAACACGCAATGACACCGCAAAAATACATAGATGAGTTGACGGGTATTGAGAAGTATATTTTCGGAAAACTGTATGCAGGAAGTTTTTCGAAAAAGTTATATCGATTGTTTGAATATAGAAAAGCGTAAAAATCCAACTTGTTGGGCAGTTTCAGCCTGGATATCTTTTTCGGTGCAACTTGCCAATATTGCGAACCGATTTGGATATCGGCGCAGAAAAGTCCGAAACCATAGCGGTTTCGGACTTTTCTATACAAATTTTCGCAGTCAAATTTCATTGATATCCTAAGCCCAAAACGGCTTTAGGGGAGGACTTGAACTAAGTGTTGAAGCAATATTAGATTGAAAAATCTGTAATTACATGATATAATCAGTTCGATACCCAAATAATACATTTGAGAGGAAAGGTTGATTTATGGATTATCTGCAAAAATTGTGTTATCACCATAAACCTAAAAAGGGCTGGGTCAATGACCCGAACGGTTTGGTCTATTTTAAAGGTTATTATCATATTTTTTATCAGCATGCGCCCGATTTTGAAATCCCATGGAAACAACCTATGCATTGGGGACATGCCAGAACAAAGAACTTTGTTGATTGGGAAGAATTGCCCGTCGCACTATTTCCGGACAGAGACTATGACAACAATGGTTGCTGGTCAGGTACGGCAACGGTGAAAGATGATGTCTTCTACCTTTTCTACGCTTCGATCAAAGGAAAAGAAAAAACTCAAACCGTCAGTGTGGCATATTCGACCGACGGGATTCATTTTGAAAAGTATTCTAAAAATCCTGTTATTGCCCATTATCCTGCCGACGGCGGTCCTGATTTTCGTGATCCGGCTATTTGCTTTATTGATGGGCAATATTACTGCGTTATGGCAAGCGGTAATCCTGAAAGTAAAACAGGACGACTTCTGCTGTATAAAAGTGAGGATATGTTCCATTGGGAATATGAAGGAGTTATGTGTGAGTGGGAAGGCTGTAAATATACGGAGTGCCCGTCGTTTATGTCGGCGGAAAATGACTTATATCTGCTAACTGCCTCGGTTTGCCCGTTTGGTAAAAAGCACTACTTTTCGGTAATGTACGGCGAATTTTCAGACGGTAAGTTTACAATCAGACACATTGCCGAGGTGGATAAAGGGCCTGACCAATATGCCGGACAGGTATTCCGCGACCATTTAGGTAGAAATATTCTAATTAGCTGGATTCCCGGATGGAGTTATGTCGGTTTTGCCGAAAAAGATGTTGGTTGTATGTCTGTTCCAAGAGAGTTAAAGTTGAAAGACGGAAAAATAACTGCCTTCCCTATAAAAGAATTACAACACTTGCTAAAAGATGAAGATGAATGTTTAGAACGAGCAGAAAACGGCTTCATTGTTAAAAGAAACGGTCGTGAGCCGATTACATATGTAGGAGATATTAGGGATATTAAAATTCTTCGTGATGCTTACATCGTTGAAATTTTTGTAAACGGCGGAGAGGAAATCTATTCTGCGTTGTTATGATATCTTTTTCGGTGCTACGAGCCACGTCGGAGCAAAGCTCGCTTTGCTCCGGCTTATTTTTTGCCTGTGGCATAAAAATAAGCCATCCGCCCGCTTACTTGCTCCTCCTTATTCGCAAAAAGGCACGCTTGGTTCACCTGCTCGGTTGCAAGCGCCCTCGCAACGGCTCACTGTCGCTACCACCTTTTTGCGATGAAGCGCCTGTAGCGCGTGGTATCTTTTTTGGATGGTTAAATCACGTCGCGGCGAGCCTTTTGGCTTAGCCGCGTTTTTGTATAAAAACACGGCTTCACTGTATCGGCTGCCGCTCCTTATCCGCAAAAAGTCACGCTGCGCCTGCGCTGTTCGCTTGTAAACGCGCTCACAAACGCTTTCGGCTTGTTACCAACTTTTTGCGGGTTTATAACTTTGCTTGCTTACTGATATTTTTTTGTTACTTGCTGTCACTCAAAATGTGCACTCTTCGAGGTGCACTTTTTGTTTAGAATGGAGAGCAAAGCTTTTACACAAGATAAGGGTTATGAGCCCGACGGGAAGTAACTTGCTTTGGCGCCGAGCGCCCGCAGTGCGGGATGCAGCGAGGGGACAAAGGGGCAGCGGTCAAAATCGGCAGCGGCAACGGCCGGTGTAACCGATTTTGTAAGCTGAAGCATGTATGGCCGTTACGGCAGAAAGCATGTTATCTTTAAAAGCGCAAATCATTATTTTTTTTATTTTTTATAAATTGGCCAATGCTGCGGATACTATTACTGGTGATAAAAATGAAGGACAAAAATAAAAAAAGCAAGCAGGCTAAAAAAAGTGCCGGCGATAATCAGTGGACAAGTAACAACTTAAAATACTACCCTGATACACGCGAGCGAAAGGACGGGCCTGGAGGAGAAAATGTAAAACAAGGGCAACAGTAGTTTACTGCTGCCCTTAAATATTTTTTTATTAAACTAAGAGTGCTATTTCAAATTTTTGCGCTCTGCCTGGGTTAAAGCCGCTGCCGCCCGCCAAGTTTGCCGCACCGCCTGGGTTAAAGCCGCTGCCGCCCGCTAAGCTTTACGTACCGCAAGCCTTAGACTAAAGCTATAATTAAAAATACACACTAATATTACAATTGAAATTTTTATGCCACTGTGATATACTAAATAAAAAATATTTATGGTGAGGATATAACGATGTCTATTTTTGAAAAGATGCGCAGTGGTGAGCTGTATTTTTGCGATGACCCGGAGCTGGCAAAAGAGCAGGCGGCCTGCCTTGAAATTTTGTATGATTACAATCACACCCGTCCGTGCGAAGTTAAAAAACGCGGGCGCCTGTTAAAAAAACTGCTTGCAGATATTGGCACCGGCTGCTATATTGAGCCGCCTTTGCACGCCAATTGGGGCAGGCACACGCATTTTGGAGATAATATTTATGCAAACTTTAATTTGACGTTGGTGGATGACACAGATATTTTTGTCGGCGATAATGTTATGTTTGGGCCTAATGTGGTTGTTGCAACCGCCGGCCACCCCATACTGCCGGAGCTAAGGCTAAAGGTTGCACAGTTTAATGTGCCAGTGTATATTGGCAAAAATGTATGGATTGGTGCAGGAGCTATAATACTGCCGGGAGTACATATCGGCGATAACAGCGTAATAGGGGCGGGCAGCGTTGTTACAAAGGATATACCTGAAAACGTTGTAGCAGTCGGAAACCCTTGTAAGATTTTGCGCGAAATTAATGATAAGGACAGGGAATATTACTACAAAGACAGGGCAATAGAGAAAGCACTTTTATAACTCTAATTTTAAAGGCGGTTAAAATGGAACTATATGAAAAGCGGATTGAGCGCCGCGAGATTTATAACGGCAGAATACTAAAACTGGTAAATGACACTGTCAGCCTGCCCAACGGCAATACAGCTGGCAGGGAGGTTGTGTACCATCCCGGCGGCGTAGGTGTGCTTGCAGTAACTGATGATAATGAGCTGCTTTTGGTGCGCCAGTACCGTTATCCTTTTGAAAAGACTTTGTTGGAAATACCCGCGGGCAAGCTGGATAAAAGCGATAGCAAGCCTATAGACTGCGGCATCCGCGAGCTTAAGGAGGAGACGGGTGCGGTGGCCAAAAATGTCACCCCGCTTGGAAAAATTTTTGCATCGCCTGGCTACAGCAACGAAATTATTTACCTGTTCAAAGCGACAGGGCTTGAGTTTTTTGACCAGCATCTTGATAAAGACGAGTTTTTGAATGTAATAAAAATGCCGTTTGATACGGCACTTGAAAAAGTATATGCAGGCGAGATTTGTGATGCTAAAACTGTGGCTGCAATACTGCATTATGCCCTTGAGACTAGAGAAAACGCTGAAAAGGTGTGACCTTTTCAGCGTTTTTGTATAGAGGCGGGAAATTATTTAGTATTCAGCGGCAGTGTAACTGTAAAAGTGGTGCCTTTGCCAAGCTTGCTTTTTACAGAGATGTTACCGCCTGCAAGCGTTACAATCCTCTTTACAATTGCAAGGCCAAGCCCTACGCCCTCCCCAAAGCGTGAGGGGTCGGCCTTAAAGAACTTTTCAAATATATGCCCTATAGCCTCATCGGGGATACCCTCACCGTTGTCCGATATGATTACTGCTGCGTTTTGAGAGTCGTTTTTAAGCGATACTGAAATGGTACCGGACTGTTTGGTGTACTTAACAGCGTTTTCTATAAGATTAATCCACACCTGGGTCATAAACGCCTCGTCCCCGTAAAAGACAGTTTCGTCCAGGCTGACATTTAAAAATATATTTTTTTCTGACCAGCTTTTTTCCAGCGTGAGTATTGCAAGCCGTATGTTTTCGTCTAGCTTAAATGGCTTTTTTTCGATTATGTTCTGGTTTTCCAGCCGGGTAAGCTTTAGTATGCTGCTGCTGAGCTTTGACAGCCGGTGTGTGCTTTTTACAATTAGATTAGCATACTCATCCCGCTCGGCCCTGGTAAGGGACGGGTCCTGAATAAGGGCAGCATACCCTTCAATTGCAGAGAGCGGGGTTTTAAACTCATGCGAGATTGAGGCGGTAAATTCCGAGCGTATGCCCTCAATCTGCCTGAGCTCACGCACCATCACATTAAAATCATGCGCAAGCTCCCTCAGTGAGCGCAGCCCGATGCTTTCATCCATTATAACATCATACTCTCCGCAGCTGACCTTTTTAGTAAGCTCTCTAAGCTGAACAATTGGCGCCAGCACCCTGCCGCCTACCCACGAGGCAACAAGCGAGCCGATTACAATGCTTATAATGCATACCAAAAACAGCGGCAGTACCGGCCCAATCCGTGAAAATACACCATTGTGATAACCTATCATTACAACAATGCCTGGAATAAAAGCCGCGATTACATTTATTATAAAAACTATTAGTGAAAAGAGAAGCACAAGCCGTTTTGAACCTTTCATTTTTCGGTCACCGCCTTGTATCCAAGCCCGCGCACTGTGACAATGGAAAAATCTCCGCAGTCCTTAAACCTATCGCGCAGGCGGTTTATATGCACATCCACTGTCCGGGCGTCGGTCATGCTGTCCATACCCCAGATTTCGTCCATGAGCTGCTGGCGTGTAAATATCCTGCCCGGGCTGGACAGCAGCTTGTAGAGCAGCATAAACTCTTTTTGAGGCAGCTCGCTTACAACGCCGTTTTGTTCTGCTGTAAAACTGTCATAGTCCAGCACGGTATTGTTAACAGTAAGCTTGCGCGCGGATGTGATGTGTGCCCGCCTGAGCAGCGCGCCGACCCGGATTACCATCTCATTTACATCCACAGGCTTTACCATATAGTCATCCGCCCCGGCCTCAAAGCCCCGCTGTTTGTCACTTAGCGTGTCCTTTGCGGTAATAATGAGTATAGGTATTAAAATTCGTGCCTGGCGCAGCTGGCGCACCAGCGCATTGCCGTCCATAAGCGGCATCATTATATCTGCTATAATTAAATCAATAAAATTATTTTCCAGCACATCCAGCGCCTCAATGCCGTTTGCAGCACCTATTGCCTTGTATCCGTTCTTATTTAAAACTGTTATAAATAAACGCCTGAGTTCACTATCGTCCTCAACCACTAAAATCTGAAACATATGCACACCGCCTTTTAACTGAATTATACCACACTTTACAAAAAATTCATAGTAACAGCAAAATAGTTTATATTCAGTTTAAATTAGTGGGCTAAACTAATTCAGTATTTTAAAAGGAAACGGAGGCATACCCACTTGTTAAAGCTACTTAAATATTTACAGAAAAAGGACTGGATGCTGGTAGGGGCAAGTGTGATTTTCATAGTAAGCCAAGTGTGGCTGGACCTTGAGCTGCCGGATTATATGAGCAGTATTACAACACTGGTGCAAACCCCGGGCAGCACTATCGGCCAGATATTGGAGCAGGGTGCCTATATGTTGCTGTGCGCTTTAGGCAGCCTTATATCGTCGATATGTGTTGGGTTTTTCGCAGCGCGTATTGCCGCATCCTTCAGCCGTAACCTGCGCGGCAAGGTGTTTGAAAAGACAATGTCCTTTTCCATGGAGGAGATTAACCGATTTTCTACTGCGAGCCTTATAACGCGCTCCACCAATGACATACAGCAGGTACAGATGGTAATTGCAATGGGCCTGCAGGTTATGATAAAAGCGCCGATACTGGCGGTGTGGGCAATTATAAAGATTGCGGACAAGAACTGGCAGTGGACGCTGGCTACCGCTGTTGGTGTTGTGGTGCTGGTGTGCATGCTAATTGTGATAATGACACTGGTACTGCCGCGGTTTAAAAAGGTGCAGATACTTACTGACAACCTAAACCGCGTCACACGTGAGAACCTGACCGGTGTCAGGGTTGTGCGTGCGTATAATGCTGAGCAGTATCAGCAGCAGAAATTTGACAAGGCCAATTCGGAGCTTACCTCAACGCATTTGTTTACAATGCGGGTTATGGCGATTATGAACCCGGGCATGAATATAATCATGAGCGGGCTGAGCCTTGCAATTTACTGGATAGGCGCGTTTTTAATAAATCAGGCCGGGCTTATGGACCGCATGGGCATATTTTCTAACATGGTGGTGTTTTCATCCTATGCGGTGCAGGTTATAGTGGCCTTTACAATGCTGACAATGATATTTATCATGCTGCCGCGTGCAGCAGTGTCTGCCAAGCGCATATGTGATGTGCTGGACACCAAGCCGGCGATTATCGAGGGTGATGTAACCGAGGTTGATACAGGCCTTAATGGAACTATTGAGTTTAAAAATGTAAGCTTTAAATACCCGGGCTCTAAAAATTATGTGCTTGAGGATATAAGCTTTACCGCCAGTAAGGGGGAAACGGTGGCGTTTATAGGCGCTACCGGCAGCGGCAAAAGCACCCTTATAAATTTAATACCCCGGTTTTATGATGCAACTGAGGGTGAGGTGCTTGTTAACGGCATAAACGTGCGTGATTATAAAAGCGAAACGCTAAATAATCTCCTGGGATATGTAAGCCAGCGGGCTGTAATGTTCAGCGGAAGCGTTAAAAGTAATGTGGCGTATGGTGACGGCAGGATAGAAAACTACACTGACCAGATGGTAAATGACGCGCTGGATATTGCGCAGGCCAGTGAATTTGTATCCAAGCTGGAAAACGGAATAGAAGCGCCGATTGCCCAGGGCGGTACAAATGTCTCGGGCGGGCAGCGGCAGCGGCTGTCCATTGCCCGCGCTGTCTGCCGGGACCCGGAGATTTATATATTTGACGACTCGTTTTCCGCGCTGGATTATAAGACTGATAGGGTGCTGCGCCAGGCTTTAAATCAAAAACTGGGCGGGGCAACTCGGCTGATTGTGGCACAGCGTATCGGCACCATCCGTGACGCGGACAAGATAATAGTGCTGGACAATGGGCGCATGGTTGGCATGGGTACCCACGACCAGCTTTTGAAAACCTGCGATACCTATAGGGAGATAGCGCTGTCGCAGCTGTCAGAGGAGGAGCTTAAAAATGCCGAGTAATACAAACAGGCCTATCGGCCCGCGCCCGGGCGGCCGCGGAGTGCCGGGGGAAAAGGCCAAGGACTTTAAAAAGGCAATGAAAGAGCTTGCAGTGCGCTACAAGTCATTTCTGCCGGCGGTAATTATTGCGCTTGTGCTTGCAATGAGCGGGGCAATACTAAATATTATCGGCCCTGACAAGCTAAAGGATATTACCAACTTAATAACTGAGGGGATTACCGGGGCTATTGACCTTAAGGCGATTGGCAATATTGCAATGTTACTTGTGTTTATGTATGGCACGGGTGCGTTGTTTAGCTATATCCAGGGCTTTATTATGGCGACTGTGACACAGCGCTTGTCAAAGAGTTTGCGCACCGATATATCCAAAAAGATTAACCGGCTGCCGCTTAAGTATTTTGACAGCACCAGCAAGGGCGACATACTAAGCCGTGTTACAAACGATGTGGACACAATAAGCACTACCATGAACCAGTCGCTTGGCACACTTGTCACTGCAAGCACCATGCTGCTGGGATCAATGTTTATGATGTTTTACACCAACTGGATAATGGCAATATGCGCCATTGTTACAAGCCTTATTGGGTTTGTGCTTATGATGTTTATAATTGCACACTCGCAAAAATACTTTTTGCAGCAGCAAAGGCAGCTGGGTAACATTAATGGACATATTGAGGAGGCGTACTCCGGCCATGATGTTGTTAAGGTGTATAATGGGGTTCGGCAGTCGGTTGACAGTTTCCATCAGATAAATGACAAGCTGTATAACAGTGCCTGGAAAAGCCAGTTTATGAGCGGGCTTATGATGCCGCTTATGAATTTTATCGGTAACCTTGGGTATGTGGTTGTATGTATTGTGGGTGCGTATCTTACAATGAACAATATAATTTCGTTTGGTGTTATTGTGGCGTTTATGATGTATGTGCGCCAGTTTACCCAGCCGCTTTCCCAGCTGGCACAGGCGGCAACGTCACTACAGTCCACCGCTGCGGCAAGCGAGCGTGCGTTTGAATTTTTAAGTGAGCCTGAGATGGAGGATGAGAGTGATAAGTTTCAGGTGCTTGCCGACGCCAAGGGCGATGTGGAGTTTAAGCATGTTCATTTTGGGTACGACCCGGACAGGATAATTATAAACGATTTTTCCGCCCATGCCAAAGCGGGCCAGAAAATTGCCATTGTCGGCCCGACCGGTGCGGGCAAGACCACAATGGTCAACCTGCTTATGCGGTTTTACGAGCTTAACAGCGGCGAGATACTGATTGACGGCGTGCCGACAAGCTCGCTTACCCGCCAGAATGTGCATGATTTATTCTGCATGGTGCTGCAGGACACCTGGCTGTTTGAGGGCACGATTGAGGAAAATATTGTTTATAGCAAAAAGGGTGTGACCCATGACGAGGTGGTTGCCGCCTGCAAGGCGGTTGGGCTGCACCACTATATTGAGACACTGCCGGATGGGTATGACACTGTTTTAGGAGATAACGCCAACCTGTCGGCCGGGCAGAAGCAGCTTATTACCATAGCCAGGGCGATGGTGGAAAATGCGCCGCTTTTGATACTGGATGAGGCAACAAGCTCGGTTGACACCAGAACTGAGATTGTAATTCAGCGCGCAATGGATAAGCTTATGGCGGGGCGCACGTCCTTTGTAATTGCGCACAGGCTATCCACCATTAAAAACGCGGACCTTATCTTAGTTATGAAAAATGGTGATATAATAGAGAGCGGGACGCACCAGCAGCTGCTTGATAAAAACGGTTTTTATGCTGAGCTGTACAACAGCCAGTTTGAAAAAGTATCATAATTATAAGGGGGAAAAGAAAATGGCATATGAGTATATTGCAATTGAGCGTGAGTACGCCAGCGGCGGAAACGAAATCGGCCAGAAAGCGGCGGATGTCCTGGGGCTGCCCTTTTATGGGCATGAGATTTTAGAGATTGTGGCAAAGCGCGAGGGGGTGTCCCCCGCGCGGCTGGAGCGGATGGAGGAGCGGGCTACAAACTCGTTTATCTACTCCATTTATGCAATGAGCCAGATAATAAACGGCAGCGCTGATGAGAGCAGCCTGCCCTCGCCCGAGCGGCTGCACCTTAAAGAGGTTGAGGTTATAAAAGAGCTTGCGCAGAGCGGGCCGTGCGTTTTTATCGGCCACAGCGCCGGCGCTGTGCTTAAAGAGCGGCCGGATGTGTTAAGGGTATTTATTTATGCTGACCGCAAATTCCGCACCGCCAGGGCGCAGAGCGTTTATGGGGTGGACAGCACAAGGGTAGTATCCACCCTTGAGAAAAGCGATAACCGCCGCGCAAACTTTTACAGGATGAATATGATGGAAAATTGGGATGAGCGCAAAAACTACCATCTTATGTTAAACAGTGCGCGCTTAGGGGTTGATACTTGTGTGAAGCTAATTGTCTCAGCCTATGGCAGATAACTTAAAAAGCCTGTGCGTTTTTAAAAAACGCACAGGCTTTTTGTTTGGAGCATAAACTAAACCGGGCGCCTTTATTATAAATCTTGAAAGGAGGCGCGGTATGGGAGAACTTTTAAGTGTGCCTGCTATAACTGTTATCTGCTATCTTGTAACTGCCGCCATAAAGCTTACAAAGCTTAACAATAGGTTTTTGCCAGTAATATCTGGTGTCACCGGCGGGCTTTTAGGAATTTTAGGGCTTTATATTATACCGCAGTTTCCGGCTAATAATTTGATAAGTGCATTTGCTGTCGGCATTGCCTCCGGCCTTGCCGCAACCGGCGCAAACCAGATTATAAAGCAGCTTTTAAAGCCGGACAGCAATAAAGAATAAAAACAGGTGCTGCCTTACTGCCAGCGGCATAAATCAGTTACAGCTTATAAAATTATAAAAAGAAAAGGGGCGAAAAATCGCCCCTTTTTTACTCTAAAAGTTCGTCCAGTGTGATATATAAAATTTACTCTAAAAGCTCGTCCAGCGTGATATTATAAAATCTTGCCAGTTTTTTAAGTGTCTGCGTAGGAATATTATTTACGGCCCCCGACTCGTAACGCGAGTAAGTGGACTGACTTACATGCAGCATATCTGCTATCTGCAGCTGTGTATAATCGTTATCTTCTCTAAGGTCTCGTATCCTTTTATACAACTCAAACACCTCATGTTAATGTTAGCATAATTAATTAGGTGAAGTTAATTTTTATGCGAACGTTGCATATGTAAAAATTGTAACTTGACAATTTGGCAAAATTGTGGTATAAAAATAATGAATACATTTAACGGAACTGGCGGGTAAGCGCGTGGTAACGCGGTGGACCGTTAAATTGAGTTAGTCGACCGTCTGGGCAGCATCTTTTAGGATGCTGCCCATTTTGTTATTAATAATTATTTTAGCGGAGGGTTAAAAATGAAAGAGTGTTGGAAAGGGTTTAAAGCGGGCGCATGGCAAAGTGAGGTTAATGTGCGTGATTTTATTCAGCTTAACTACCGAGTGTATGAGGGTGATGATAAGTTTTTAGCCGGTGCTACTGAGCGGACAAAGGCTGTTTTAAAAAAGCTTAACAACCTTTTAGTGGTTGAGCGGCAAAACGGCGGGGTCCTGGATGTGGACGGGCACACAGCTTCATCCCTTTTAAATTATAAGCCGGGGTACCTGGACAAGGAAAATGAGATAATTGTCGGTTTGCAGACTGACCGGCCGCTTAAGCGCGGGGTAAACCCGTTTGGCGGGCTGCGCATGACCCGCAAGGCGTGTGAGGCGTATGGTTATGAGCTGTCCCAGCAGGTGGAGACTGAGTTTAGGTACCGCACAACCCATAACGACGGGGTGTTCAGGGTATACAACGATGATATTTTAAAGGCGCGCCACTGCGGGCTGATTACCGGCCTGCCAGATGCGTACGGCCGCGGTCGGATAATTGGTGACTACCGCAGGGTGGCGCTTTACGGTGTGGATTTTTTAATTGAGCAAAAGCAAAAGGACAAGTGCGAGTACGGCCAGAAGGATATGACAGCTGACAATATCCGGCTGCTTGAGGAGCTGTACCAGCAGATAAACTTTCTTAACAAGCTAAAAGAAATGGCTGCCCTTTACGGCTATGACATAAGCGGCCCGGCAAGGGATGCAAAGGAGGCCGTGCAGTGGCTTTACTTTGCGTATCTTGGTGCTATCAAGGAGCAGAACGGGGCTGCGATGAGCCTTGGGCGGGTGTCCACTTTTCTGGATATCTATTTTGAGCGCGACCTTGAAAATGGTGTGCTGGACGAGAGCGGTGTGCAGGAGATAATAGACGATTTTGTGATAAAGCTGCGCATGGCGCGGCATTTGCGCACCCCTGAGTACAATGAGCTGTTTGGCGGGGACCCGATGTGGATTACCGAGGCGGTAGGCGGCATGGGGGAGGACGGGCGCACGCTTGTCACCAAAAGCTCGTTTAGATTTTTGCAGACCCTTTACAATCTAGGCAGTGCGCCGGAGCCTAACCTTACGGTGCTATGGAGCACAAAGCTGCCTGAGCCGTTTAAGCGGTTTTGCGCTAAGGTTTCGGTTGAGACGGACTCGATACAGTATGAAAATGACGACCTGATGCGCCCAAGGTTTGGGGATGACTATGCGATTGCCTGCTGTGTATCAGCGATGAAGGTCGGCAAACAGATGCAGTTTTTTGGGGCAAGGGCAAACCTTGCAAAGCTGCTGCTGATGTCACTCAACGGCGGCAGGGATGAGATGAAAAATATCCAGGTAGGGCCCAAGTGCGAGGTTTATGACGGCGAGTATCTGGAATATGACAAGGTTATAGAGAGGCTGGACTACTACCGTGCCTGGCTTGCAAAGACATATGTGAGCGCGATGAACATAATACATTACATGCATGACAAGTACGCGTATGAAAAGACGCAGATGGCACTGCATGACACAGATGTGCACCGGTTTATGGCATTTGGAGCGGCGGGGCTTAGTGTTTTGTGTGACAGCTTATCTGCCATCAAGTATGCAAAGGTGCGCTGTATCAGGGACGAGCAGACCGGGCTTATAAGCGGGTTTGAAACGAAGGGCGATTTTCCCGCGTTTGGAAATGACGATGACAGGGTGGACAGCATTGCTAAAGAGCAGGTTGACCTGTTTTTGGCCGAGCTTAAAAAGCACAGCCTTTATCGTAATGCGGAGCACACCCTTTCAATACTCACTATAACCTCCAATGTGGTGTACGGCAAAAAGACTGGTGCCACGCCGGACGGCAGGGCGGCCGGTGAGCCGTTTGCACCGGGGGCAAACCCCATGCACGGCAGGGAGAAAAATGGTGCGCTTGCCGCTTTGAATTCGGTGGCAAAGCTTGATTATGATATTTGCAGGGACGGTATTTCCAACACATTTTCAATTGTGCCAGAGGCGCTGGGCCGCAGTAAGGACGAGCGTATTTCAAACCTTGTGCATATACTGGACGGGTATTTTACCCAGCTTGCACATCATTTAAATGTCAACGTGCTTAACAGAGAGACGCTTATAGATGCGTACAATAACCCCGAAAAATACCCTAACCTCACCATCCGCGTGTCTGGATATGCGGTTAACTTTTACAAGCTCAGCCGCGAGCAGCAGCGCGAGGTTATAAGCCGCACTTTCCATGAACGGGTGTGAAAATATAACCGGCGCTGTACACTCGTTTGAGACAATGGGCGGGGCGGACGGGCCGGGGATACGCTTTGTAATATTCCTCAAAGGCTGCTTTTTGCGCTGCGGGTACTGCCACAACCCCGATACCTGGTTTGGAGACGGTGAAAAGTGGACGGTAGGCGATGTTGTAAAGCGGGTTTTAAGGTATAAGCCGTATTTTCAAGGCGGCGGAGGGGTGACGGTAAGCGGAGGTGAGCCGCTCATGCAGCCGGGGTTTTGTGCCGCGCTTTTTAAAGAGCTTAAGGATGCTGGCATAAGCACCGCCCTTGACACAAGCGGCATTGCACCGCTGGCGCCGGCAAGGGATGTGCTTAAAAATTGTGACCTTGTGCTGTGCGACATTAAGTTTTTGACCGACCAGGAGTACCGGCGGTATTGCAAGCTTCAAAACGGCTCGGTATATGAGTTTTTGGATTTATGTGCTGATTTTGGGGTGCCGGTCTGGGTGCGGCATGTGGTTGTACCCGGCCTTACTGACAGTGTTGAATATTTAAATAGATTATACGAAAAGGCATATTCATATAAAAATGTACAAAAAGTTGAACTTTTGCCTTTTAAAAAGCTATGTAAGAGCAAGTATGAGCAGTTAGGGATTGAGTTTGAGTTTGACAAATATCCGCAGATGAGCAGCGAACAAATCAATAAAATTACCGAAAAAATAAAAAAAGCAAGCCTTTAACAGAAATTGTTAAAGGCTTGTTTTTTTAAAACAGGTTTTGGTCTATTAAAAGGGACAAAATACTTTTATATTTTTCTGTCGGATATTCTTCAAACTGCGATGCAATAAGTGCGGCCTGCAGCTGGTCGGGCACAAAAAGTTTGTATTCCAGCAGCACATCATCCCCGTCCAGAAGTGTGCAGGTCACATAATATCCGCTGCCATGCTTTTCGATTTTTGTTTTTATCTGGCTTTTGCGCTCAATTTGGCTTAATACGCCAAGCAGAGCGGCACTGTTTTTCTTTATTACATTAAAAGGCAGCTCTTTTCTAAAAAGCTCCAGCGTTTGTTTTCCGGCATCGGTTATTCTAAACAGGTTATTTTCGCTTTCACTTTTTATATCTATAAGCCCGTCCAGCAACAGTTTGTCAAACGCTTCACTAAAATCAAAATACTCAACTGTATCGCTGCTTTGGACTATTTCCACCAGGTTTTCCTTAGAAAGGCTGCGCCCGGCATAGTCGAGTATATATAGTATAAGCAGTTTTACGTCCGGCACTGAGTGAAGTGCGCCGAGTGTTGGCATAGCATAACCTCCTTACAAAAATGCGCTGAGCTACTGCCCAGCGCGGTATTGTGGAGAGATACTCTCCAAATCCGAACCCCCAAGAGCCCGGTTTATACTCAAATGGTGGACGTTATAGGGCTCGAACCTATGACCTTCCGCACGTCAAGCGGATGCTCTACCAGCTGAGCTAAACGTCCATTTAAAAATAAATGCGTATAGTAAAATTTTAAAAATAACTGCATATATTAAAATTTAAAAATAAATGCGTATAGAAAAATTTTTAAAATATATGCGTATAGAAAAATTTAAACATAAATGTGTTTAGGAAATAAAAATATCATATAAAAACATAAATGAGTATAACAAATAAAAATATCATTGTCAAGCGCATTTTAATGAATTGGAGCGTTTGTTTTGGGAAATAATGATTTTAAGGAGGTACAGAAATATGAAGCTTAAAAGACTTATATGCATTTCACTAATATCTGTCATGGCGCTGGGGCTGTTTACAAGCTGTAAAAAGAGCCCGGCCGAGCAGTCGGACAACATACTCAAGTTTGCAGCGGTGGAAACCGCTTACGGTGCCGATGTATGGCAGGAGATTAAAGAGGCGTTTGAGGCGGCCTATCCGGGGGTTACTGTTGAGCTTAACATCAACAAAAATATTGAGGACATCATAAGCTCACAGATGCAGGCGGGAAACTATCCGGATGTTATTCACCTGGCGACCGGGCGCGAAAAAGCAATGACTGAGACCTTTATAAAGGACAGTGAGCTTTTGGACATTACTGATGTGTTTACCACCACCATCCCGGGTGAGGATGTAACACCGGCCGAAAAGCTTATTGCGGGCATGCTGGACACTGCGGCGACCAACCCGTATGACGACAACAAGACCTATCTTGCGCCGATGTTTTACAGCCCCTGCGGCCTGTTTTACGATGCCGGGCTGTTTAAGAAAAACGGCTGGGAAGTTCCAACTACCTGGGACGAGATGTTTGAGCTGGGGGACAAGGCAAGAGAGCAGGGGATATACCTGTTCACCTATCCTCATTCCGGCTACTTTGACGCGTTTATGTATGCGCTATTGCGCGAAGCGGGAGACGCGGACTTTTACAACAGCGTGTTAAACTATGGCGAGGGTGTATGGGATAGCGATGAGGCTAAAAAAGTTTTTGACCTTGTAGCAAAGCTTAAGGACTATACTGAGCCGACTACTGTTGCAAACTCCAATGACGAAAACTTCCGCAAAAACCAGCAGCTGGTGATTGAAAACAAGGCGTTGTTTATGCCAAACGGGACCTGGGTTGTGGACGAGATGGCCGACACCCCCAGAAGTGAAGACTTTGAGTGGGGATTTATGGCACTGCCTGCCCTTGAAGCCGGCGGGGACAGGTATTCCTACACCTTTATAGAGCAGATGTGGATTCCAAAGCAGGCCACAAACCAGGATATGGCCAAAAAGTTTATTAACTTTATGTATTCGGACACCGCGGTGGATATATTTAAAAACCACGGCGCAATTCAGCCGGTAAAGGATATCAGTGACAAGTTGGAGGGTATAAACAAAACTTTTTACAGCATTTATGACAACGGCGCAAAGGCGGTTATGGGCGTGTTTGCGACAACCGACCCGGTTGAAGGAGTCAGCATAAAAGAGTCACTGCTTACTGCGATTGACAGTGTGATGAGCGGGGCAAAGACTGTTGACCAGTGGAAAGCGGGCGTTATTGAGGCAAGTGACAAGCTAAGGGCGGCACTTAAATGAAACGGTCAGGGCGCACGGCATTTATAACAATATGTCTTTTGCCTGCGGTAGTACTGTTTGTACTGTTTATGATACTGCCCACCATCAATATTTTCAGGATTTCGCTTTACAAGTGGGGCGGATATACTGGAGGCAAAACCTTTGTCGGCTTTGACAACTTTAAAACACTGTTTTCGGACGACAGGTTTTATGTCGCCTTTAAAAACACAATACTTTTAATTGTTGTGGTAACAATATTTACTATTGTGGCAGCGCTTTTGTTTGCCTATCTGCTGTCAAGAATCAGGGTTAAAGGGCAAAGCCTGTTTAGGGTGATATTTTATATTCCCAACATCCTTTCCATTGTTGTAATATCGGCTATATTCTCAGCGATATACGACCCTAACAACGGGCTGCTTAACAGCTTTCTCGCCCTGTTTCGGGGGGATGCTGACCCGATACTGTGGCTGGGCGACCAAAAGATAGTTATATTCAGCATTGCCGCGGCACTTATCTGGCAGGCGATAGGGTATTATATGGTTATGTATATGGCCAGTATGGCAAATGTGCCGGAAAGCCTGTATGAGAGTGCATCGCTTGAGGGGTGTGGCAAGTTCAGGCAGTTTTTTACTATTACACTACCGCTTATATGGAACAACATCCGCACCACCCTCACATTCTTTATTATAAGCACTATTAACTTAAGCTTTCTGCTGGTGCGCGCTATGACTGGCGGCGGGCCGGACGGCAGTACCGAAGTGTTTTTAAGCTATATGTACAAGCAGGCGTACACCAACTCGTCCTACGGTTACGGTATGGCGATAGGCGTTATTGTATTTCTGTTTTCGTTTGCGCTGGCGGCGCTGGTTAACGCTGCTACAAAGCGCGAGGTGCTGGAGTATTAGACACTTTTGCGGCCGCGTTTTTATTAAGACTGCGGCCGCATTTTTACATTAATTTGCTTAGAGGTTAAAGTTATGAATTATAAGGTAAACAAGTTATATAAGGCGTTTATTTATATTATTTTGATACTGTTTGCGCTTAGCATTGTAATTCCGGTGGGGTGGGTATTTGTCGCCTCGGTTAAACAGAACAGTGAGTTTTACGGCAATCCGTGGACTTTGCCGGCGTCTGTACACATACAAAATTTTGTGGATGCCTTTAACAAGGCGCGTATGGGAGATTATTTTCTAAACTCTATTATTGTCACCGTTACCGCGATTGTGCTGCTGCTGGTGCTGGCTCTGCCTGCCGCGTATGTACTGGCGCGCTTTAAGTTTAGAAGCCGTGCGTTTTGGCGTACGTTGTTTATGGGTGGGCTGTTTGTAAATGTGAGCTATATTGTGGTGCCTATATTCCTAATGCTGGTGGATGCGGACAGGTTTTTGCAAAACACAATCGGCAGTTCATTTTTTATAGGCAACCTGTTTGTGGTGGCGCTTGTGTATGCGTCCACCGCGCTGCCCTTTACCATTTACCTGCTCAGCTCCTACTTTCAGTCACTTCCGGCGGCGTATGAGGAGGCTGCGTATGTGGATGGCAGCGGGTACTACAGGACCATGACCCAGATAATAATACCCATGGCGCGGCCAAGTATCATAACGGTCATACTGTTTAACTTTTTATCCTTCTGGAACGAGTATATTATTGCGCTGACACTGCTGCCGGGCGACAACAAGACCCTGTCAGTAGGCCTTTTAAATCTAATGACTGCGCAAAAGAGCCAGGCTCAGTACGGGCAGCTGTACGCGGGGCTTGTAATTGTTATGCTGCCAACGCTGATATTATATATTTTAGTGCAGAAAAAGCTTACTGAGGGTATTGCTATCGGAGGTGTCAAGGGCTGATATGAAAGCGTTAAAATATATTTTGGCATTGGCTGTGTTTATAGCCGGGTTTGGGCTGGTGCTGTACGGACATACTGTGGCAGGGCCGCTGGGACTTGGTATTATGATAGCGGGGCTATTAATTTTGCTTGCGCTTTTGTATATGTATAATCGGAAATATCAATAAGTGCTTGTAAAACTCGTTTGAGTATGCTATACTCTTGGAAAAGGAGTTGATATTATGCAAAAACCTGTGCTTATAATTATGGCCGCGGGCATGGGCTCACGCTATGGCGGGCTTAAGCAGATTGACCCGGTGGATGAGTACGGCAATTTAATTATTGATTTTTCTATATATGACGCGATTCAAGCAGGTTTTGAAAAAGTCATTTTTGTAATTAAGCGGGAGATTGAGGCGGATTTTAAGCAAGTGATAGGCAACCGCATTTCGAAGCGGGTAAATGTTGAATATGTATATCAGGAGCTGGATAAGCTGCCGGCGGGCTACTCCGTGCCGGAGGGCAGGAAAAAGCCATGGGGCACAGCCCACGCTGTGCTATGCTGCAAGGATGTGGTGATGTCACCCTTTGCGGTTATAAATTCTGATGATTATTACGGACCAGAGGCTTACAGAATGTTATATGATTATCTGGTGGATGACAGTATTGAAAAAGACAGGTTTGGCATGGTGCTGGTAGGCTACACGCTGCGCAATACACTTACTGAAAACGGGTATGTCTCCCGCGGTATCTGCAAAGTGGGCGATGATGATACGCTTTTAAGCATAAATGAGATAACCCATATTGAAAAAGTGGGGGAGGACGCAAAGTATACTCTGGATGACGGCAAGAGCTACCAGCCGCTGTCCGGGGACAGCGTTGCATCTATGAATATCTGGGGTTTTAAGCGCAGGTTTTTAGACGAGCTTGAGGCGATTTTCCCCAAGTTTCTGGACAGGACTTATGAGCAAAACCCGCTTAAGGGCGAGTACTATCTGCCGGTAGCGGTGGATGAGGTTATAAAGGGTTCAAATGCAAAGGTACAGGTTTTGCACACTGCTGATAAATGGTACGGCGTCACCTATGCGGACGACAAGCCGACTGTGGTGGCTGGCATACGCAAGCTTAAGGACGACGGTGTCTACCCCGAAAAGCTTTGGGAATAGGGGGTAGTTAAGTTGAATCTGGAAAAGATACTAAAGGCGTATGACTTTAAAGGCATGTTCCGCACATTTGAGCGGTTTGGAAATGGACATATTAATGACACATACCGGCTTAGCTTTAACATTTCAGAGAATGATGTAAAAAGGTATATTGTTCAGAGGATAAACACTGAAATATTTAAAGACCCTGATGCGCTTATGCACAATGTTTTTGCAGTTACTGATTTTTTAAGGCAAAAGCTAAGTGCTACAGGCGGCGACCCTGAGAGAGGGACCTTGCAGTTTTTACGCACGCGGGACGGCGGCATGTATTTTACTGACGATGATGGCTGCTTTCGCTGCTACAGGTACATCGAAGATGTAATCGGGTTGGACCTGCCGAGAAATGAGCAGGATTTTTATGAGAGTGCAGTGGCGTTTGGCAGGTTTCAGCATTTGCTTAGCGACTTTCCGGCACAGACGCTTTATGAGGTTATACCTGACTTTCACAACACGGTTGATAGATTTGAAAAGTTTAAGGCCGCTATTGAAAGTGATAAGCTTTCTAGGGCTGATTCTGTACAAAAAGAAATTGAGTTTGCGCTTAAGCGGATTGATGACGCTGAGGCGGTGCAGAGCATGCTGGACAGCGGAGAGCTTAGGCTTAGGGTTACACACAATGACACAAAGCTTAACAATGTGCTTTTGGACAGCAAAACCTCAAAGGCGGTTTGCGTTATTGATTTGGACACTGTAATGCCAGGGCTTTCAATTAATGATTTTGGTGATTCTATCAGGTTTGGTGCGTCTACCGCTAAAGAGGACGAGACTGACCTTGACAAGGTAACAATGTCGCTTGACATGTTTGAGATTTACACAAAGGGCTATCTTGAGGGCTGCGGCGGCGTTCTTACTGCCGAGGAGCTTGCAATGCTGCCGATGGGCGCCAAAATGATGACGCTGGAGTGCGGCATACGCTTTTTGACTGATTATCTTGAGGGCGACCACTACTTTAAAATAAGCCATCCGGGGCACAACCTGGACCGCTGCAGAACCCAGCTTAAACTGGTGTGGGATATGGAACAAAAGATGGATAAGATGCAGAAAATTGTAGAAAGCATAGCTTCTAAATAAAATAACGGGCATATCTTATGATATGCCCGTTTTTTATTTAATTATTTTATGTAAATAAGATATGCCCTATATTTATTTTATGTAAATGCGTTTTATTTTCTGCTCAGTTAAAGGTTTATCCATATAATCAGTAGGTGTGGATGCTATCTCATCCACAACCTCCATGCCGCCTACTACCTTACCAAAGGCTGCATACTGGCCGTCAAGATGCGGTGCGTCATCATGCATAATAAAGAACTGGCTGGAGGCGGAGTCCATATCCTGGCTGCGCGCCATTGAGATTACGCCGCGGGTGTGCTTTAAATCATTTTGCACGCCGTTTGCCATAAACTCGCCTTTAATAGTGTTGTCCGCACCGCCCATACCGTTGCCGTATGGGCAGCCGCCCTGGATCATAAACCCCTCAATAACGCGGTGGAATATAAGCCCGTCATAAAACCCGCCTTTTACAAGGCCTTCAAAATTCTTTACTGTTATAGGCGCCTTATCGGGATAAAGCTCAATCTCAATGGTCTTGCCATTTTGCATTTCAATTACTACCATTTCAAATATCTCCTAGTTTGCTTTTAATACTGTGCTGTCGTCTTTAAACTCAACAAGGTCAATATCCGCGCCAAGGGCTTTGAATTTATCTACAATGTTTTCATACCCGCGCTCAATATGCTCAATGTCGTTTATATAAGTGGTGCCGGTTGCAATCAGGCCTGCGATTATCATCGCGGCGCCAGCCCTAAGGTCACAGGAATGGATTTGTGCACCGGTGAGGGTGGTTTTGCCCTCAATTATTGCAATCTTACCGTCTATCTGTATATTCGCGCCCATCTTTTTAAGTTCTTCGGCGTATTTAAACCTGCTTTCCCACACGCTTTCATTTATAATGCTGGTGCCTTGCGCCTGGGTAAGCAGCACTGCTATCTGCGGATGCATATCAGTAGGGAAGCCAGGGTAGGGCAGGGTTTTGACATTTGCGCGGTTTACCTCACCGCCGATTACGCGTATCGAATCGTCAAACTCAATAATCTTGACCTTCATTTCAGCAAGCTTTGCGGTGATACATTCCATATGCTTGGGTATAATATTTTTGACAAGCACGTCCCCGCCGGTGGCTGCCGCCGCGACCATAAAGGTGCCCGCCTCAATCTGGTCGGGTATAACTGCGTAGCTGCCGCCGCACAGTTTGTCCACCCCGCGGATTTTTATTATGTCAGTACCTGCGCCGGAGATGTTTGCGCCCATTGAGTTTAAAAAGTTTGCAACATCAACTATATGCGGCTCTTTTGCCACGTTTTCAAGTATGGTAAGACCTGGCGCTTTTGTAGCGGCCAGCATTACATTTATCGTAGCGCCGACCGACACAACGTCAAAATAAATATGGCTGTTGGTAAGACCACTGCTCTGGCACACAACGTCGCCATGCCGCACATTTACTTCAACGCCTAAAGCCTCAAAGCCTTTAATATGCTGGTCAATAGGCCTAAGCCCTATTGAACAGCCGCCCGGCATTGAAACCCGTGCACTGCCAAACCTTGCAAGCAGGGCGCCCATAAAATAGTAGGACGCACGCAGCCTGCGCGCGTATTCGTACGGGACCGCGACATTGCGCACCGCTGTACAGTCAATCTCCAGCGTTTTTTTGTCTATTATTTTAATATTTGCGCCCATATACTGAAGTATATCCAGAATATGGGTGACATCGCTTATATTAGGCACATTTTCGATACGGCAGGGCCCTTCAACCATGATTGTAGCAGGCAGGATTGCAACTATTGCGTTTTTGCCGCCGCTTATCTCAACCTCGCCGCACAGCTTACTCGGCCCGTTTATAACGATTTTTTCCAAATCAAACACCTCTTAAAAGGGATTTTGCTTTTAGTTTAAAATCTAATTCGATATTATAACACATCTAATTAAAAAAGGAAAGCCTTTATTTTAGTTTTTGAGTTTTTGAGCAATTTATTTTATAAAAACAGTTGTATCTATCGGCAGTTTGGCTATTATATATTAATATTGAAAATGTAAGGAAACTGTAGTATTATTATTAGGGAGTAATTTTTAAATGGAAAATTTTTATTTTGAAAAATCGAATGGGGCGGTGCTTTTAAAGTGCAGGCCGCTTGATGAGCTAGGATTTTTAAAGCACTGCTTTACCACCAGGCTTGGCGGGGTAAGCCGCGGGTATTTTAGCCAGCTTAACCTTGCATTTTCTGGTAAGGACAGCCCTAAAAATGTAATGGCCAACACCATAATTGTATGTGATGCTGAGGGGTTTAATAAAGATAGTATTGTCAAAACCGCGCAAACCCATACAGATAATATTGAAGCTGTGGATAAGAGCTTTTACGGCAGAGGGGTGTACGCCGGCTTTTCTGGGGTGGACGGGCTGGTTACAAACACAAGCTTAGTTACTTTAATGGCGTTTGTGGCGGACTGTGTGCCGGTTATACTGGCTGACCCTGGCTCTCGGTCCGCCGCGGTTATACACTCAGGTTGGCGCGGCACGGCTTTAAATATTGCGGGCAAGGGTGTTAGGCTTTTATGCGAGTTATATGGCGCGCGGGCGGATGATATTATCTGTGCAATTGGCCCGGCGATTGGCCCGTGCTGTTACGAGGTATCAGCCGAGCTTTTGGAGCAGTTTGATAGCGGGTATCACCAGTTTTTTAAAGAAAAAGGCGGCGGCAAATACATGCTTGACCTATGGCGGGCTGTGGCGTATGGGCTAGAGCGTGCGGGCGCAAAAAGCGAGAATATCTGTGTCAGCGGCCAGTGCAGCGCCTGCAACAGCAGCCTGTATTTTTCCCACCGCAAAACCGCAGGGCTTAGGGGAAACATGGCCGCCATGGTGATGATTGACTAGAAAAGGATGAGCCATTACACATTAGATATAATGGATGAGCAGAAAAGAACGAGCCATAACACGTTAGATAATGGATGAACAGAAAAGGATGAGCCATAGCACGTTAGATAATGGATGAACAGAAAAGGACGGGCCATAACACGTTAGATAATGGATAAACAGAAAAGGACGGGCCATATTACGTTAAATAATGGATGAACAGAAAAGGACGGGCCATAACACGTTAAATAATGGATGAACAAAAAGGATAAGCCATAACACATTAGATAACGGATGAACAGAAAAGGATTTTAAGATGTTAAAAAGAAAGAGCTTGATAGTAATTATAATGGTGCTTGCTTTGTTGCTTACAGGGTGTGACGAGGTGTATGAGCAGCAGGGTGAGCTGGGGGTGTTGGGTGATGATGAGAGCCAGCATCAGCCTGAGCGCGGGGTGCTGGACGAGCTTGCGCTTGTCTATTATGAGGACATGGACCAAAACCCTATCACCACACAGAATAGCTATAACCATGAGCTTTTAAAGCTGGTTTACAGCCCGCTTATAATGCTTGGCTCGGACTTTGAGCCGGAGTGTGTGCTGGCGGAGAGTTTTGAGGTGACAGATGATGCGGTTACCGTGCGGCTGAGAGAGGGGCTTAAATTTTCAGACGGCAGCGCAGTTACAGCGTCAGATGTTGTAAAGAGCTTTAATGCAGCAAAAAGCAGCCAAAGCTCGCCCTATAATTCGCAGCTTGCAGGGTTTACAAGGTTTGAGGCGGCCTCAGAGCTTATATTTGTGGCGCATTTGAGTGAGGCGGATATTGATGCCGCAAGTTTTTTGGACCTGCCGATTTTAAAAGAGGGAAGCCAGCTTACAGGCTGCGGACTGTACATGTTTTCGCAGTACAACGGTGAGACGGTGCTGGTAAAAAACCCGGAATACTTTAAAGAGGCAAAGGTGGAGCGCATAAAGCTGCGCAGTGCTGTAAGCGAGCAGCAGATGCAAAACCTGTTTCTGGTGGGTGAGCTGGATATGCTGATTGTGGACAAGTCAATTGACTCCACCCTTATTTCCAGCAGGGACTATGATATTATTAACTACAGCTCCAGCACAATGGTGTTTTTAGGGGTGAACAGCACCCGGCCGAATCTTACAGAAAGTAGTGTGCGTAAGGCTTTAAGTGACTGTATTGACCGCGCGTACCTGCGTGACCAGACAATGGTGGGCAGGGCGGACGCGACCATTTACCCATTTTCTCCGCAGTGGTACAGGTTTGACGGGATTGAGCCGCTGCCTGTAGCGGACACCACGGCAGCGGCAGAACAGCTAAAGCAGATTGGTGAGCTAAACCTTATTGTTACAGACGGCAGCAATGTTTTAAAAGAGGTGGCAGAGCGGGCGGCTGAGTTTATAAGAGATGCCGGGGCGCAGGTTAATATAACTGTACTGGACAGCGAGAGCTACCACGCTGCAATTGCGGCGGGGGAGTATGATTTGTACCTTGGCCAGACCAAGCTGGCAAGAGATATGGACAGCACCTTTTTATTTAGCACTGGCCGCGCCCTTAATCTGCAGAGCGCGGCAAGCGATGAGCTGGACCAGGCTTATCAAAGCTATAAGAGCGGGGATATTACGCTTATGGAGTACTGCAACGCCTGGCGGGAGCTGACACCGATAATACCGCTGTTTTTCCAAAAACATGCGCTGTTTGTGACAAAGGGTGTGGCGGGCATCAGCTCAAACAGCAGCTATTCGGTTTATGGTGACTTTACCGGCATTACTCTCAGCTAAAATAAATTGCGGACAAAAGTGTTAGTATTGTGGAATATTGTGTACTGATTTTTTTGAATTAATGTAGTATCATCATGGCAGAAAGGGAGTGTATATATGAACATTGCTGTAATAGGCACTGGCAACCGCGGGAGGGGGCTTATTAAAAACAATCTGGTGTTTATGGACGATGTGAACATTGTTGGCATCAGTGAGGTACAGCCTCAAAATCTGGATAAATGTCTTGAGGTTTTAAAGGAGGCAAAAAGGCCCGCACCATTTGCGACAGACGATTATAATGAGATATTTAAGCTTCGCGGGCTGGACGCTGTTATAATTGCAACAGGCTGGAAGCTGCACACGCCGCTTTTGCTTAAGGCGATGGAAAAGGGCATACCTGCCGCGACAGAGGTGTACGGCGCGTACAGCGAGGCGGAGTGCTGGGACATTGTAAATACATATGAAAAGACCAAAACGCCGGTTATGATGCTGGAGAACTGCTGTTATGGCAGGGATGAGCTTATGCTGCTCAACATGGTACGCAGCGGGGTTTTGGGTACGGTTGTGCACTGTGAGGGCGGATACCGGCACGATTTGAGAAACGAAGTGGGCTTTGCAAGAGAGCACGGGCACTACCGGCTGGATGATTATATTGAGCGCAACTGCGAAAATTATCCCACACATGAGCTGGGGCCGATTGCCAACATACTGAATATAGGTCACGGCAACCGGATGGTACGGCTGACCTCATTTTCCACAAAGGCGCTGGGGCTTAAGGACTTTTACAGGTCCCGCAGGGGGGATGACTGTGAGTACTTAAACCTTGATATAAAGCAGGGTGATATTGTAACCACTATTATTGAATGCGCCGGCGGCGAGACTATTACAATGGCGCTGGACACCACACTGCCGCGCTACTATTCGCGCAGGTTTGGCGTGCATGGGACAAAGGGCATGTTTACTGAGGACAACGGCTCACTGTTTTTAGACAGTGAGAATTATGATCCCAAGGTTGAGTTTCACTGGAAGCCGATGTGGGGCAATGTAGAAAACTACCGTGACAAGTATGAGCATCCTATCTGGAAAAAGTATCTGAGTGAAGGGGTAAAAAGCGGCCACGGCGGCATTGACTGGCTGGTGCTGCGCGCTTTTATTGAAGCGCTTGAAAAATCAAAGCCGATGCCGATAGACGTTTATGATTTTACTTCCTGGATGAGCGTTACTTATGCGTCAGAACAGTCTATAAAGAACGGCAGCACCGCGGTTGAACTCACTGATTTTACAAACGGAAAATGGAAAACCCGGCCGCCGGTTGAGTTATAAAATTATAAGAGGCACGTTTTAAAACGTGCCTCTTTTTATTAGGTTATATTATTTTTTAGCCATTCAATGCGGTTATCCAGCCAGGTTTTAAGGTAGTCTATATGGTCCTCATAACTGTAAAGGGATACAAGCTCGGGTGGGCTGCGCCAGATTTCTGTGCCAATAGTGTCCCAGACAATATAGTTCATTGTAATATCGCGGTCGTACTTGGCGACAGTCTCATCAATTATTGTATCAAGCCCTTCAATTACCGACAGCATTTCGTTAAACTTGTTTTTTACAAGGGTTCGAAACTGCGGCATGGAATAAAGCGCCGTAAACCAGAGGTTTTCAGTGCCGGCGTACCAGCCCTCGTAAGTGATTCCGCCATGGGTGGAGTTGCCACAGCACTGGTCAAAGTCCCACATCGGCCCAAAGTACAGCTTGCCGCCTTTCTTTTTGTACAAGAACATGTTCCAGCCCATGTCGTTATTAAGCACAATCTCGTTTACTAAAAAACCGTTTACAAATGAATCGACATCAATAAGTTTCTGAATGCTGGACCAGTTTTTTGTGAGTATTGCGCGGTTGACCTGGTTTACATATGAGCCAATATACTCTTTCTGGGCAAAGGTGCACTCTTTATCATCCGGCGACTTTACAATACCTTTATATTGCGGTAGCCAGTTGTTTTCAACGCCCGGTACATCATTAATTGTAAAGTACATAAAATCGCCGGTGTCGCCCAGGCCGTCAAACTCTATCAGATAGCCTGTATCCTCCTCGCCGGTTTTGGACGAGTCAATAGTTACCCTTGTATCACTTTCCTGCACCTGCTCAGTAAGCAGGTACACGCCTTTGTACTGGTCGTTTATAAAAACATTTACCCATTTGTATTTTGGGGTGTACTCCATGCCGAACTGGTCCGCAAGATAAAAAGTAAGCTGGTTGCGCAAAAGGGTAATGTCAAAGCTATTGGCAAGCAGCACCCATTTACGTCCGGCACCTAGTCCAAACAGGTCCTGCTTTACATCAAAGGTCACTTTGTACGGCTTTTTATCCGAGTACTGCCAGGTGGAGTTGCCGCGGCCGCGTACCTGCGCGCTTGCACGGTCTAAAAAGTATCCGTCACCATTTACAGTTACGGTACAGGCAATTGAAATGTCCTTGCTTGTAATGTCCTGATTGGTGGAGGTTTTTATATCAATCCGCGGGGCTACCAGCTTGCTTTCATCATACACCTTTTCGTAATTATCTGAGTCTGTAACTGTGCCGGGTGACGTTGTAGTACTGCCGCCCTGGGTGCCGGTACTGCCGGAGCCTGAGCTTTGCCCGTTGCCGCTGGTGCCAGTGCCGCCGCTACCGCTATCGCTATCGGTATTGCTTTGCCCGCCATTATCGGGCGTGCCGGTGCTGCCCTGGCCTTGGCCCCCGATGTCGGTATTGTTTTGGCCGTCACCACCAGCGTTGGGGTCGTCCTGGGTAATATCTATTTGGTTACCCGATTCGTCAGTTGCGCTTTGCTTTTTGGCGCAGGAGGGCAGGGATGTGATTATCATGCAGATTAAAACCAGAAATGCCGCTGGCCTTAAAAATTTCTTTTTCATATTTTACTCCTTTAAAATTATCTGGTTATAACTGGTTTACAAGGCTGGTATAGTGCTCCAGCCGGTTTGTAAGCCAGCTTTTTAGAAAATCGGTATGCCACTGATAATCGGTTTTATTTAAAAACTCGGGCGGGCAGCGCCAGTAGTCTGTACCCATTATCGGCCAGCGCAGGTTGTTCATCGCTATGTCAAAGCTGTAGTCGTTAACGCACTGGTCAATTATCGGCACAAGCTCTTTTATCTGCGGCAGTTTTTGGTTGTAGCGCTCTTTTACAAGGCTCATAAACTCTGGGATTTGCAAAAGTGCATCCCCCCACGGGAAAACTGTGCCGCACAGCCAGCCGGTGTAACCTGTGCCGCCGTGGGTGGATGAGCCCATTGACTGGTCAAAGTCCCAGATAGGGCCGAGATGCAGTTTGCCGCCCTGCTTTTTATAAACGTAAAACTGCCAGCCCGCGTCACTGTTAAGAAGGAAAGAGTTTACCAAAAACGCGTTTACAAATGAGTCAATATCCAAAAGTGCAGTCATTTGCTGCCAGTTACCGGTCAGTATTGCGGCGTTGGCGCGGTCGATATAGTCCTTTATATACTCAACCTGCTGTTTGTTAACATTCTGGTCCGGCCCCTTTATTGTGCAGACAAACTGGTCCCGCCAGTTGGCTACGCCCGGCAGCCGGTTTTCCACTTTATTAAGGCGGAAGTAGGGGTGGCCTTCGGCATTGCCGGTCCCGTCCAGCTCGACCAGGTAGCCGGTGTCCAGCGCGCCGACTGTGCTGGGGTCAATATCCACTCTGTTATTTCCGGTCTGCACCTGTTCGGTAAGCAGGTATAACCCTGCGTACTCGCCGTTAAGGTACACATTTATCCACTGGTAGCCGGTGTTATATTCAATTTCCATTATATCTGAAAGCTTAAACGCTAAATAGTTGCGCATAAGCGTCATGTCCATATTATTCGAAAGCAGTACGTAGCTGCGGGCCTTGCCCATGCCAAACAGGTCAATATTACTGTCAAACCTTATTCTGTAAGGCTTTTTGTCAAACAGAGCCCAGGTGGAGTTGCCCCGCCCGCGAATGCCCGCGGTTACTTCGGTTATACAATTATTAGCGTCGGTATTTGTTATTGTAACTTTTGCGTTAATGTACTCGCTTTTGCTGACAATGGCAGCGCCGCCGGTGTCAATGCTCATAACCGGCAGACTGTAGTATTCGTTAGTGGTAACAGGCAGATTTTCATCCTGTTTCTGCGGTAAAGATTCCTGCGGGCTGGTGCTTTCACCACTGTCATCTGGCTCAGTTTTAGGGTCACCCGAATCAGAGGGTTTGGCAGGGCTGTCAAGCGCCGGGTCCTTAGGAATTATATCGGGTATTTGAGGTGTGCTTTTATTTTGGTCAGGCGACTGGGCGTTATCAATCACTTTTTGGGCATATTCCGCCCCGTACCGCTCAAGCTCCGCCTCGCTAATGCCGGTGCCGCCCTGCCATTCAGGCAAAACTGGGTTGCCCGCGTCATCCACATACTCGGTAACCGGCGCGGGATCAATACTTATCGGGTTTGAGTTTCCCATCTCGTCCACCACCGCCTGCCTGGAGCAGCCGCCGGCGCAGAGTGAAAAAACTAAAACAATTGCCGTAAGAATTGCAAGGGTCTTAACTGTGAGTAAACGCTTCATCAGCCTCACCTCGAAATTATTATATACTATACCTAATAATATTGCAATAATGATTTAAAATAATATACAAAATTAATTTTTTAAGGAGTGTTTATTTTGAATGCAGATGGACAGTTATTGAACTTTATTTATCAGAACTCGCAAATGGGGGTTACCACGCTTACACAGCTTTTGCCAATGATTGAAGATGACCAGTTTGAAAAGCAGATTAGTGCGCAGCTGAGCGAGTACAGGGAGTTTCATGACAAGGCGGCAAAGCTGCTTGAAAAGAGCGGGAAGGATGAAAAAGGGCTTTCCGCAATGGAAAAGATACGCACTTATCTTATGATAAACATGCAGACTATTACTGACAAGTCAGCCTCACATATAGCTGAGATGGTTATGATAGGCAGCAATATGGGGATTATTGACGCAATCAAGAATATAAACAAGTATAAGGACAAAGCCAGCTCTGAGGTGGTGGCGCTTATGCAGCGGCTTAAGGAGTTTGAGGAAAACAATATTGAAAGGCTTAAGAAGTTTTTATAGATATTTGACTGAAAAAACCTAATAAAAATTTTTGTAAAAGTACTTGACAGGATTATTTTGCTCGAATATAATAATATAAACCGATGAATGAGAAAAGTAGGTGTAGTAAAGCTTTTTAAGAAAGCCGCTGGTGATGGGAATGCGGTAAAGCATATTATACTGAATGGTCTCATGAGGGCGGAAAGAACGGCAGTTAATCTGCTTAGTAATGTCCGACGGGGGTCCTATCCGTTACCAGCAGGGCGCGTTTGGTTGAACGTGTATTAAAGCGGGCGGCATAATGCTGCCAATTAAGGTGGTACCGCAGGAGTAAACATAGCTCTTGTCCTTTATAAGGACAAGGGCTTTTATTTTTTTTAAGGAGTGATTAAAATGTCAAAAAAAGTACCGCACAGACTATATTTAACAGAGGAGCAGATGCCTAAGGTATGGTATAACCTGCGCGCGGATATGAAAGAGCAGCCGGATCCTATAATCAACCCGGCGACAGGAAAGCCGGCGAGCGAGCAGGATTTGTACCCGATATTCTGCAAAGAGCTTGCACACCAGGAGATGGACAGCAAGACCAGGTATTTTGAGATACCCGAGCCGGTTTTGGATATGTATAAGATATACCGCCCCTCTCCGCTGATTCGCGCGTATAATCTTGAAAAAGAGCTTAAGACGCCCGCTAAGATTTACTATAAGTTTGAGGGCAACAACACCTCCGGCTCACACAAGCTCAACTCTGCCATTGCGCAGGCGTATTATGCAAAGGCACAGGGCATAACCTCGCTCACTACTGAGACCGGGGCAGGGCAGTGGGGCACAGCGCTAAGTGAGGCGTGCGCATACTTTGGCATGCCGCTGACTGTGTATATGGTAAAGGTGTCATACGAGCAAAAGCCGTTTAGGAAATCGGTTATGGGTGTGTTTGGTGCTGATGTCATACCCAGCCCCAGTAGTACAACTGAGGTGGGGCGCAAAATACTTAGTGAAAACCCTGACACCACCGGCAGCCTTGGCTGCGCTATCAGCGAGGCGGTGGAAAAAGCGGTCACCAGTGAAAACTGCAGGTATGTACTGGGTAGCGTTTTAAACCAGGTGCTTTTGCACCAGTCAATAATCGGGCTGGAGAGCAAAGTGGCAATGGAGATGTTGGACGAGTACCCGGACATCATTATCGGCTGTGCCGGCGGCGGCAGCAACCTGGGCGGGCTTATTGCGCCGTTTATGCAGGATAAGCTGACTGGCAAGGCAAACCCGCGTATTATCGCGGTTGAGCCGGCCTCCTGCCCGTCCTTTACCCGCGGCAGGTATGCGTATGATTTTTGCGATACTGGTAAGATTACGCCGCTTGCAAAGATGTATACGCTGGGCAGCGGGTTTATACCGTCTGCCAACCACGCGGGTGGGCTGAGGTATCACGGCATGTCACCAATACTTTCAAAGCTGTATCATGACGGGTATATGGAGGCGGTTTCGGTCGGCCAGACAAGTGTGTTTGAAGCGGCAGTGCAGTTTGCCAAGGTGGAGACCATACTGCCGGCTCCCGAGTCAGCCCATGCGATTAAGGCGGCAATTGACGAGGCGGTAAGGTGCCGCGAGAGCGGGGAGCAAAAGACAATCCTGTTCGGCCTTACCGGCACCGGGTATTTTGATATGACTGCGTACCAGTCCTATCTTGACAACAAAATGAACGACTATGTCCCGACCGATGCTGAGCTTGAGCGCGGGTTTGAATCACTGCCCAAAGTATAGGCTAACAGTATAACAAATCAGCCAACAGAAATTACTCTGTTGGCTGATTTTGTCTATTATCAGTTTCAGTCTGCAATACGAATAGTGGCAAAGCGGTAGCCATCAAGGGTTAGAGAAATTTTGCCATTTGATATATTTAGGCTTTCAAGTGTTTTTCCTTCCAAATTTACTAGCTCAGCACTTTTTGCAAAGCTAGGCAGAGTAATGGTGGCGCTATCTGTATTTTCGCTCATGTTATAGACGCGGATATAGACAGCGTCGGAGTCCCTGACGGCGGTGCTCAGCAAAATGCAATCGGAGTCAATGCAAAGGTCTACACTCTCGTCCGGGTTGGGTGTGCCGTTGTATACGCACTGCAGAGGTTGGGTCTGAAAAGCATCCTGCTTTTTCTGCAGGGCGGCTAAAGATTGCTCTGCCCCAAACGGAACCAGCAGATAGGAGTATTCCAACTCTTGCTGCAGCTGCCCATCCGGTTCCCCATTTGTGTGTACAGTCTTGCAAAAGGCACGAAGGAGGGTGACGTAAATGTCGCCGCTGTCAGTGACGGCGCACTCGTGCAGGCCGTATTTTGAAATGAAGGCAAAGCCGCCGGTTTGGTCACGGGTCAGCACGATACCACCCATCTGCTTTTCTAGGACCTCACATTCCTCCCAATCTTGGGTGGTGCAGTCAATACCTGTGCGGCGTTCCACAAAGCAGAAGGGTTGGTTTGCAAAATAACGGCCGTTTGCTATGCCGGTGGGAAATTTCAGCCGTAGGCGGTGATCCAGCACATTGTTGTTAATTTTGGTGGATACCGCCACATGGCGCTCACCCCGAGCCAGGGTAATATAGTGGCAGATGCGAAATTCCTTTTGCTCTACGCTGCGTTTAAATTTGTCAATCTTTGCCGGCAGCTGCAAAATCTGTGTCACGCAGAAGGTACACTGTACACTGCTGGTTTCCAGCCTCTCTATGATGGCATGGGTATTGGTAACAGTGCGGTCTACCACGGGATTTGCATGATACCAGCCGTCACCAATTTCGCCGTCATCCACGGCACTTAGCAGGCGGTGATAGGTGCGGCCTGTTTCTTTATCTGTTAGGTCGAGGCTACCGTCCGCCCTGATTTGAAGCCGAATCCACTCATTTTCTGCGCCGGTTTCCCAGCAGCTAAGGCGGTTAAGATATCGAGATGGGGTAGTGCTGGGCCGGATGGAGATCTGGGTAAAGCCAGCAGGCCGAAGCCGGACGCTCAAAGATACACGGTAAATATCCATTTTCTTTTTTTTCAATAGCTCCACCTCATGTATCTGGCCGCGGCGGATATCAATAATTCCGTAGGGTATTTCCTGCCCCTGCTTGTCATACATGCGAAAGCTTACAACCTTCTCATACCCGAAAGGTTCTTCGTAATGGGTGGGATAATCCGGTTCAAATGGGATTTGAGCCTCAATAACTCGTGAAATTTCATAAGGCAGAGGATTGTACAGCTTTAGTACCTTTTCATCTGTGGGCTTTTTTTGCGCCATGCTAAAGGAAAAGCGGTGTGTCAGCTCGTTAAGGATGGAATCTGCCTGGTGATACCGGTAAATCATGTCCTGATGAACACGGTCAATGCTGCAGCCGCAGATGGAATCGTGAGATTGATTTTGAAGCAGATAGTCATTGGCCATATCCAAGTAGCTTAGGGGATAAGTGATGTGGCCAAATGCATACAGCGGCTGTACCACCTTTTCCAGGCGTGACTGTAAAATATCGTTCCACTTTTTTAATGGATAGCGGCTGGATAGGGTGTGGGTGATTAGGTGCAGATAAGGAGCCTTTACTTTTGCAGGTTCCCTAATCTCGCCTTTTTTAACTGGGAGAGAATAGCTGCCCTGGTCCAGCTGGTGGCACATATCCATGACGCTTTGGTGATGGACACGGGCGTTTGGATAAATTTCTCTAATCACATCTAGCTGGTCCGGATTTTTATGGTCGCAGGATTGATGGTCGTTGGCGTCCATGAGCAGAATAATTGGTACGTCGCTGCGGCCGGATTCATACTCTATCATCTCCTTAAGCGTCTGGCGCAGGTTATTGCAGCTGCGCACTATGCAGTAGCCGGTGTAACCTCTTTTATCCGGAAGCTTAAAGGTGGTGACGGCACTGCCGTCGGGACTTTGCCAGCAAAAGAAAGCTGGCGTTGTGTGCTCGTTAGTCCCACGGCCCAGTAATGCGTGATGAATATCTATTTGTTCTAAAATCTGCGGCATTTGCGCGATGTGCCCAAAAACATCACAGAAATAGCCGAATTTTAAAGGTTCACCGCCAAATGAGCGTGCAATGGCGTGGCCTTTTTGCAGATTTTTTATCAGGCTTTCTCCCGAGACCAAAAACTCGTCCGGCATGACATACCAAGGGCCTACCTGAATTTTCCCATTTTGAATTAACCGCTTAAGACGGGTGCGGTTGTCCGGACGAATGGCAAGATAATCCTCCAGCATAATGGTCTGACCATCTAAGTGAAATACGCCGTAGCGGGGGTCTGTTTCCAATTCATCAATCAAGTCGTCCATCATTTCTACCAGACGAAATCTAAAGCCCTGAAAATCCTGGTACCACTCCCTGTCCCAGTGGGTGCCAGAAAACAAATAAATGTCCATACAACGCCCTCTTTAGTTAAGATATTTACTAGCTATTACTATACTATATTCAAATGTGGTACGCAACAAAAATCTTGAAATAATTAAACCCTGCGTTAATTACTTTAACAGCAGCGGAAAAAACAGCATATAATAAAGCAGCCAACAGTATACTCTGTTGGCTGCTTTTCCTTAACTTCAAATGGTCAGGCTGCCGTACGGCTTTAGGCCTGAAAAGTTTTGCTGGCGCAGTGCCTCGTACGCTATTATGGCGACTGCGTTTGAAAGGTTAAGGCTGCGCGCGTTTTCAATCATGGGAATCCTTATACATCTGTCATAGTTTTCATAAAGCAGTGTTTCCGGAAGCCCCTTTGTCTCCTTGCCAAAAACAAGATATAAGTTTTTATCGCTAAGGTCAACATCTGAATACACATGCTTGCTTTTTGTACTGCAGTAGTAAAACATACCGCTGTTTTTACTGAAAAAATCGGACATATTATCATATATATAAAGCTTAAGCATGTGCCAGTAATCCAGCCCGGCGCGGCGCACGGTACGGTCACTTATCTCAAAGCCCATTGGCTTTATTATATGCAGTGCCATGCCGGTTGCGGCGCAGGTGCGGGAAATGTTGCCGGTGTTTTGCGGAATCTCAGGTTCGTGCAGTACTATATTAATCATTTAGCACAATATCCATCCACTGTTTTGCTATTACTGCATGGCCGAATGGGGTGGGATGCACCCCGTCCTGCGCAAGATATGTATAACCGATTTTTTTGCCTATCTCATGTAGCTTGTCGTAGAGCGGTACAAATGTAGCACCGTACTCCTTACTCAGATTTTTTATCAGCTCACGCCGTTTTGCAAGCGTGTCCAGCCACTTGATACGGTCCAGCGGGTAGGGCAGTACAAACGGCTCCATCATTATTATCTTGGCATCAGTCTCACGCTTTGTAAGGTCCAGCACATTTCTGAGGTTTGTTTCAAAGTCTTCAATAGGGGTTGCATCATTTGAGTCAAACTCGCGCCATACATCATTAATACCAATTAAAATCGAAACATAGTCAGGCTGAAGGTTTATGCAATCTCCCACCCAGCGCATATACAGGTCTTTGGTGCGGTTGCCGCTGATGCCGCGGTTTACAAATTTAAGTCCAGCATCGGGCGACTTTGCCCACAGCGCGCCGGCTATCATATTGGGGTAGCCTTTGCCTAGGTCTATCATGCTTTCAAACTTGCGGTCACAGTCTGTTACGCTGTCGCCCTGGAATAGTATTAAGGAGTGTGGTTTTATTTGCATTTTATATTCCTCCATTTAAAAAAATATTTTTTTAATAGTATCACATTCATTAATACAATTCAAGCGAATTTTTTACATATACTCAAAATAGAACTCTTAAACTGTGTCTATAATAAAGTCGGGAGGCGAAACATCATTGGATAAGTTTTCTAGAAAAGCGGCGCTGGCTTTGGCGGCGGGGCAGAGCATTGCATCAAGCCTTGGCCACACCTATATTGGCAGCGAGCACATACTGCTTGGGATTATTAAAGAGAGCGACAGCGTCGGCGCACGGATTTTGCTTTCGCGTGGGATTACCTATGACAAGGTTGAGCAAAAGCTTGTTGAGCTTGTGGGAAAGGGTGAGCCAACCCTGCTTTCTGCGCGGGATATCACTCCGCGCATGCGCAGAATAATTGAGCTGTCCTTTACGTCTGCAAAGCGTTTTGGATTTACTATTGTCGGCACAGAGCATATTTTGATTGGCATGACCGCCGAGCCGGAGTGCGTGGGCATGCAGCTGCTTTCAAAGCTGGGCATAAGTGCAAAGGCGCTTTCTGACACAATCCAGCAGCGGCTGGGGCTGTATGAGATACCAACGGCTGGCACAAATTCAAAAACCCAAAAGGCTTTAAAGGCTATTGCAAAGTACAGCATTAATCTTACAAAGGAAGCAAGCCTTGGCACGCTGGACCCGATAATCGGACGCAAAAAGGAGCTGGAGCGGGTGATGAGCATACTCTGCCGCCGCAACAAAAATAACCCCTGTCTTGTAGGCGAGCCGGGAGTGGGCAAAACTGTAATTGTAGAGGGCCTGGCCCAGAAAATCGCAGAGGGCAAGGTGCCGCTGCAGCTTATCGATAAGCAGATTTATATGCTGGACCTCACCTCAATGATAGCCGGTTCAAAATACCGCGGCGAGTTTGAAGAGCGGCTTAAAAGTGTTGTGGACGAGGCGGAAAAGAACCCCGATATCATACTGTTTATAGACGAGATGCATGTTATGGTAGGCGCGGGCGCAGCGGAGGGTGCCATTGACGCGTCAAATATCCTAAAGCCCGCTTTGGCGCGCGGAAAGATAAAAGTAATCGGCGCCACTACTGTAGACGAATACCGAAAGCATATTGAAAAGGACCAGGCGCTTGAGCGCAGGTTTGCGCCAGTAATTATTGACGAGCCGGACAAAGAGCGTACGCTGGAAATTTTAAAGGGTGTAAGGCCAAAGCTGGAGGCGCACCACAGGGTCAAGATTGACGACAGCGCGCTGGACAGCGCCATTGACCTCAGCGTGAGATATATTGGAGACAGGTTTTTGCCTGACAAGGCGATTGACCTTATTGATGAGAGCGCGGCAAAGGTTAACTTAAGCGCGTTTAGTGAAAGCGCGGGCGCTGGCGAGAAAAATATAAGGCTTAGCATAAGTGAAGGGAATTTTGACACGGCGGCTGAGCTGTCGCTAATGCTGGATGACCTGCCGCAATCGCCCAAGGCACAGACGCCGCACATTACTGACAAGGATGTATGCGCAGTGGTGTCAGTTAGCACTGGTATTCCGGCCGGAAACCTCAGTGAGGACGAGGGACAGCGGCTTATCGGGCTGGAGCAGAGGCTGGAAAAGCGGGTTATAGGCCAGAAAGAGGCGATACACACCGTCTGCGAGACTGTGCGCCGTGCAAGGGCGGGGCTTGGAGACCCCAACCGCCCGCTTTCGTCCATTATACTATGTGGTACTACTGGCGTTGGCAAGACCGAGCTGTGCCGCGCGCTTGCGTGTGAGCTGTTTGGCAGTGAGCAGGCGCTGGTTAAGCTGGACATGGCGGAGTATATGGAAAAGCACTCAGTCTCCAAAATAATAGGCTCGCCGCCGGGGTATGTGGGGTTTGACAGCGGCGGCACGCTGGCCGACCGTATACGCAGCCGGCCGTACTGCATACTTTTGCTGGACGAGATTGAAAAGGCGCACCCGGATGTGCTTAATATTCTTTTAGGGATATTGGACGAGGGGCGGCTTACCGACTCTACCGGCCGCAAGGTGAGCTTTAAAAATATTATAATTATAATGACCTCCAACATCGGCGCATCGCGGGTGGTGGGCAAGGTCAGCCTAGGATTTGGTGAGAGCGGCATAAGCTATGAGCATATTAAGAGTGAGATAATGAGTGCGCTTAAAAAAGAGCTTAGGCCGGAGTTTTTAAACCGCATTGACGAGATTGTGGTGTTTAAAAAGCTGGGTAAGGCTGAGCTTATGCAGATTGCGCAGAAAATGCTGGGCGAGCTTAGTGACCGGCTCAAAAAGAGCGGTGTTGATATAAGCTTTGACATAAGTGTTGTACAGATGGTGACAGAAAATAAGGATTCAGATGACTATGGTGCAAGGCAGGTTAAGAGGGTTATAGACTCCAAAATCACAAACGCCATTGCACAAAAGCTTTTAAAAGGAGAGATACAAAAAGGCAAGGCTATAACCCTTTATGCAAAGGACTTTGGCAGCGTCTGCCTTACAGTATAAAATAAGTGGCCCGCAGCTTTTAAGGCTGCGGGCCTATTTGTTTATTCAAAGCTTTTTGCAACTGTCTTTAGCAGTTTTCTTATCTCCAGGTGCTGCGGGCAGACTGTTTCGCACTTGCCGCACTCTATGCAGTCAGACGCTTTGCCGCGGTCCTGGGTATGCACTTTATAATACCAGTCGCTGTTATTGTCGTACCTCTTTCTGGAGTTAAGGCAGGTAAATAGGTCTGGTATTGATATGTGTTTGGGGCAGCCGGCAACGCAGTACCGGCATTCAGTGCAGGGGATGATATCCTCCCCGCTGAGTATCTGACATACTTTTTTTATTGCCGCATGTTCCTTGTCTGAAAGCGGTTTAAAGTCTTGCATAAAGCTTAAGTTATCATCCATTTGTTGCATGTTGCTCATGCCGGAGATAACCATTGCCATCCCGTCAAACCCGGCGGCGTAGCGTATGGCATAGCTTGCGTAGCTAAGATTACCCAGGCTGTCAAATATGCCTTTTGCCGCCTGCGGCAGGTTTACTAGCTTGCCGCCCTTGACCGGCTCCATAACTATTATTGGCTTATTGTGTTTGCGGCATACCTCATAGCACTGCCGGCCCTGGATAAGCTTATCGTCATAGTCAATATAGTTAAACTGGATTTGAACCACCTCTACCTCCGGGTGCTCACTTAGTATCATGTCCAGCACCTCAGCCCTGTCGTGAAAAGACAGGCCAACATGCCGCACAAGCCCCCGTTCTTTTAGCTTTTGTGCCGCCTCATAGGCGTGGCATTTTTGATACTTTTTATAAAACTGCGCGTTTTGGGAGTGCATAAGATAAAAGTCAAAATAGTCCACCCCGCACGCTTTAAGCTGGCTTTCAAAAAACGGCTGGATATCCTTTTCGCTGTTAAAGTAGTTGGTGGTCAGCTTATTAGTGAGTATAAACTTTTCCCGTGGGTGGCGCTTTGAAAGGCAGTCCCTTATAGCGGTCTCGCTCTTGCCGTCCAGATAGCCGTGCGCGGTGTCAAAGTAGTTAAAGCCGCTATCCAAAAACTTATCGGTCATAAGGCAAAACTCGTTATAGTCAACATCCCCGTTTTCCAGTAGCGGCAGCCGCATGCAGCCAAACCCGAAATTCTTTTTTATCTCGTCAAAGTACTTATTCATTGTCCTGCCCCCTGTAAATGTTGTAGTTAATTTAATTATATTACTTGTTTAAAACTTGTCAAGGGTTGAAATATTATTGGCTATGATGTAAACTTAAATAAAAAACCTGGAGGAATGGGCATGAAAATAAATGTTGGCATGATAGGGTACGGGTTTATGGGCAAGGCGCATACCTATGCCTACAAGACCATACCTGTTTACTATCCCGCTTCTGGCCTTGAAATCTGCCTTAAGGCAGTGTGCGCCGGGCATATCTCAAATGCCCAAAAAGCGGCAAAGGAGCAGGGATTTTTATATGCGACAGATGATTTTGATGAGATTATAAATGACAGTGATATAAACGTAATCAACATTTGCACGCCTAACAGCCTGCATGAGAGTATTGCGCTAAAAGCGCTTAAGGCGGGCAAGCATGTGTACTGTGACAAGCCGGTTGCGGCAACTGCTGCGGGCGCTTTGCGGCTGGCAAAGGCGGCAAAGGAGGCTAAGGGGCTTAGCCAGTGTACATTTCAGAACAGGTTTTTCCCTGCCACATTGCGGCTTAAGCAGCTGGCGGATGAGGGCAGGCTGGGAAAACTTCTGTCATTTAGGGGCGTGTATCTGCACAGCGGGTCAGTGGATGCCAGCCGGCCTATGAGCTGGAGGTACGGGCCGGTGAGTGAGGGCGGCGGCACGATTTTGGACTTAGGCTCACACATAATTGACCTTATAAGCTGGATTGCCGGGCCGATTACGGTTATAGACTGCGCCACAAAAACACATGTTACAAAGCGAAAGGGCAAAAGCGGCGAATTTAAAGATGTAACCAGTGATGACATGGCAGTGCTGATTGCAAAAACCGAGTCTGGCGCGCTTGGCACCATTGAGGCCAGCAAGCTTGCAACCGGCGCTACTGACAAGCTGCGCCTTGAGATTGAGGGTGAAAAGGGCGCTGCCGCCTTTGACCTTAGAAACCCTAACATACTTGAGTTTTATGATAACACTCAGCCTTTGGGCGAGTATGGTGGGATGAGGGGTTTTACCCGCATTGACTGCATGCAGCACTATCCCGGCTGCGATTTTTTAAGCGGCACAAACGCCATAGGCTGGGTGCGCGCGCATGTTGAGAGCTTGTACAGCTTTTTGTGCTGTATCCGTGATAACCGCCGGCCCAGCCCGTCATTTGATGAGGCGGCGTATGTGATGCAGGTTATTGAAAGCGCGCGCAAATGTGAAAAAAAGGGCGGCTAGTATATATTTATTAATTGACTTTTTTAAAAGTTAAATTTATAATGTGGTTAATTGTAATAGATAGGTGGTATTTTGATGTCAGTATCTTTAAAACGGATAATAAGCATGGCGCTTTGCTTTATCATGCTAATTTCGGCGTTTTCTGTCATTACCTTTGCGGCAGAGGACGAGGGGTTTGACTATGAGGGTGTGCTGGCAAACAGCAACACATATATTATTGACCCTGCCTTTAATGACCTTTTGAGCGGGCAGCAGATAAGCTTTTACTACCGCGGCCAGCGTACCGAAAACTTTAACGCGGCGCGGCATTTTTCAAGCTTTGAGGCGGCGTATGAGCATTGGATGCAGGGCTTTGAAAGCAGCGACAATGGCAGTGTAAACGGCTATGACCCGGACATTGCAAAAGACAATCCGACCTTTATTTTTGCAGCAGGCGATTATTCGGATGTTGCAGACATTACCGTGCGCTTTAATGCTAACATACTAGGGGCTAACGCTGGCATTAACCCTAACGCGCTTGAAGGGGACCTTGACGATATTGACCCTACCGCAGGGCTAAGCCCTAATGCCGGGCGTACGAAGGAGAGTATCCTGTACACAAATATTACCCGCACAACGCGGGTGGATGGCAGCAATACTGACCTCACTTATGAAAAAATTATGCAGGCGGCCGGTGTGGACACGCTAAGCCTGCGTGTGGACGGGTTTACATTTAAAGACTCTGCGCTTTTGAGCGCGCAGGACGTGGATGTAAACTCATCGCTTGGTGTTACTGGCAACCGCCAGTTTTACGCGGTGTATGAAAATATAATTTATCCGGACAGTGACAAGACTGCTTTTAACTGCCAGGACACCACTAAAAACCATAACCATATCACCTTTAAAAATTCCAGGCTGGAAAATTACACAGGCAGTTCACTTTTTAACAAGTACTTTGATTCCATCACGCTGGACGGGCTGTATTATACCGGCGGCAGCGGCGTGCTGATGACTGCAGAAAAACCGTCGATTATTGAAGGGCGGGATATTGAAATTGCTGTGCGCAATTCATATTTCTATAAAACCGATTCCAGCTACCTGTTTCAGCCGAGGTTTACAAATGCGGCAGCCAATATTCATATGAGTTTTGAAGGCAATATTTTTTATGAGGCGGTAAAAAGCAATTACGGGCTTTTTGTATTTTACACCCTTACAGAGGGCTCAACATATACCCTTGATTTTATCGGCAATACAGTAATTGCGGACAAAAGCTATAATGACCAGGATAAAATTACTGTCTTTAACGGCAATATCAGTTATCAGACAATACCTTATACTTTTAATGTGAACTATAACCGGTTTATTGGATACACCAGCATGTTCCCCAACTTAGAGAACTTTTCAAACAGTATCCTTGAAAACTGTGATTTTGATTTCAATGACAACTATTTTGCGCCGCAGTACAACGGCAAAGACGACATCTTAGGCACGCGCAGCGAGTATTCTACAAACACTCCGCCGGAGTTCAAATCGCCGATTGACCTTGATAATTTAAGGTATTTTGCAGACTATGGCATGAATGCGTATTTGGGAGATTTGGACATAATAGGCACCAGTTTTTATGAGCAGGCGGACTCTGTTAGCATTGACTCCAAAAACTTCACCGTGCTGGTATTTTTATCAGAGGGTGTAATTACACAGCCCAGCCTTGTTTTCCGCAAGGACAATATGCGTGCACGGCTGTATACAGAGCCGGAGTGTATAAATGCCGTTGACAGCATTGACAGTGACGACCTTCTTGAGGGGGACAAAGTCTATTATACCCAAGCCACAGTGGGGCCACTGACAGTAAATTACACTGTTACATTTGTGCATGATAATGTGGCTGAATTTAGCACCTCATACACAGACCCTGCAGGCGTGATACTAAACAGCGCGTATATAATTGATACTAAGGCGGCACAGTTTGAGTACGGCCAGAAATTTATAAGTACGTGGCAGGGCCAGTATTACAGGTTCACCGCAGGCGTAAACGCGTTTAGCAGCATTGACAGTTTGCCGGAGGGTGACCTGCCGCAGATACTGCTGCCGGCAGGCGAGTACGGCGATTTGCAAGTTGATCGCAGTATGTCCATCTATGGTGAAAACTACAATATCCCGCCGGCCTTTAAGCAAAACAGCCAGCCGGACAGCGATTTTGGCATTTACAGCGCATACACCGGCCAGAACCGAACTGTTTTGGGTGATATTATAATTGGCAATGCTGACATCCAGCTTGAAGTTTACGGAGTAAACCTAAGCGGCAGTGTGATTGATAATTCTGGCGAAAGCTACAGCTTGAAACTGCAAAATATAGTTGCAGACTATAAAAAGGACAATAGCATTTCTGTATTGTTTGATGTAAACGGTTCACAGTCAAACAGCTTTACACTTAAAAATGTGGTGGTTAGGAATCTGTTTTGCAAGCTTTTGCCTGATACGCTGCCAAAGACTGTGGAAATTGACGGGCTGTATGTTGACGGCGTGCCGGAAGGTGAGCTTATCAAACTTAACTGGATTACAGCAGCAGCGCAGTTTACACTTACAAACTCCAATATACGCTCCTATCGGGTGCCTGAAGGCAGTGCGCTTATAAGCTCCGGCCTTAACACTGAGAGCGCTAAGATAATAATTAAAGATAATATTTTAGTGTCGGAGTACGATTGCGCGGGAAGCATTATTAGCCTTTATCCGCTTAAGTCAAGTGCACAGGTAATGGGTAACTGCTTTATAAACAAAAGTGGGGATTTAGCAGATTTGGCAGTGCTGGATTATAGCGTCGGCCAGAACCTGTACGACACGGTGTTTACAGACAATCGTGCAGTGGGCTTTAGCAATGAGATAACCACCGCCCAGCCGGAGAATATTATTAGTTACGCCAGTTTCTCAGACAACTATATTGCGCCCTTTACTTCTGATTATTTGACAGCGCAGCTGGGCAGTGACATTTTGGGCAGCGTTGTAAGCGGCAGCTATTATGCGGATTTTGCAATGACTGACAAGCGCCAGTCACTCACACTTACCGGCATTGACTTTGCGGATAAGCTGGAGTACTATTCGATTGATACAGCCGCGGCAAATCTCGAGATGATTTTCCTTGGCGGCCAGATTGATAACCCTGGCTTTATCACTAATAGTGAATCGGCGGTAGCTGAGCTGTATGCGGACAGCGGCTTTAACACCAGAGTGACATCACTGGTGTATGACCAGCTGCCAAAAGGCACGCTTACCTACTACCTGGTACTTAAAGACGGGGGCGTACAGAAATATTTTACTGTTACCATTAACACAGACGACTCGCTTGAGTTTGCCCAAAACTACATTGACGAGCTGGGGCAGATAAGCAGAACGGCACTGCTAGTGGATGCGGCTGTATCAGAGCTTGCAAGCGGAACCAATTACTATGCAAAGTGGGAAGGTACTACTTATAAATTTGTTGTAGGCAGCAACGTATTTGCCACATTTGCAGAGGCTGCCGCAGCCAGCGGGGATACCGGTGAGTTTATGCTTGCGCCCGGAAGCTATACAACCCTCCAGATTAATGCGGGGCATGAGGTTTACGGGCCTAACCGTAAGGTTGACCCGTCCCTTCGCGGCGCTCAGGCTGAGGATGACTGGAGCAAAAACCCGCTGTGGGGCAAAAACGGCGAGGCGGTTGTAGATAATGTCATGGTTACCGGTGAAATCAGCCTGCCGGTGACTGTAAAAGGTATTACCCTTGCCGGCCGGTTTTACGATGTTGAGCGTACTACTCCTGGCGCACTTACAGTGGAGAACATACTGGTTGACCAGCCAGGTGTGGTTGAGTATTTACTGGACAGCAATCATGAGAGCGAAATAGGCTCCGGTAATTTTGATACGTATGTGTTCCTGCTTGGAAATCCCGCAGCACGGACCGGGCTGGACGCGGACGGCGGCAGCTCTGACCAGACTGCGCTGCTTAAGAATATCAGGTTTGAAGGGCTTTATAATAGTTCTCTTACAAGCGCATCGTCACACAGGATTTTGGCTGAGTATCTGCCAGCCCATACAACTGTAGAAGGCTTTTACTTGAGCAGCAAGTATGTCAGCAGCGATTTGTTCGGCTATACAAAGTGCGGCATATCCAATGCTGACACAAGCCTTATAATAAAGGACAGCTATTTTTACGGCCTAAACGCATCCGGCCAGTATTTCAGGCTTGAAGGGCATAACAAGGAACCGCTTGCAAATGCGCAGCAAGCCTCAGTAAGCTTTGAAAACAATGTGTTTATAGATGTTAACGGTCGGGGCGCGCTTTGGTACTTCACTCCCCGCAGCTACAGCCAGATAAATATTAGCGATAACATTGTTATAAACACACAAAGTTCAGTTGAGGTTTTGGCCAGCAAATACATTAACTCCCAAAATGACAGTTATTCAGATGTTTACACAATCTCATCAAACAGGTTTGTAGGTGTATTGAACAACTGGCAGATTAAGGACATGGATAGAGGCACAGTTACACAGACTGTTCTGGATATGTCCCAAAACTTTATAATTGAGGCGTACAGCCCAGGCTATCGTTACAGCGAGTCAGGCGTTAAACCTAGCGGGGATGTGGTATCTGACTTTTACTACCTTGACTACGCCCTTGAAATAAGGTCCGACCAGCTGCAGCCGTACAGCTTTGGCGGTAATGGCGCAGTTGCCGACCAGCAGCAAAAAACGCTTACTATTAATTATAATAGCTCAACATTAAACTTAAACAACTATGTTTTGAGCAATAAGCATAATATTATTACTGTTGACGGCCAGGCTGACATCAGCCGCATACCGGTGTCCAGTGCTGACGACCAGTTTACAATAAGAGTCTTTTCACCTGACGGTGTTAGTGCAAGTGAGAGCTGGACTTTAAACTTTTCAAACGGAGATAGTGAAAATATTGATTATTCCGGCCTTCAGACCAAGCTGGACAATGCCCAAAACTATTTAAATCAGGCAGAAGGCTATAGCACTATTACAATTAATGCATTACGCCAGGCTTTTGAATATGGTCAGAGCCTTATAAATGTAAGCAAGGACCAGGCCGCAGTTTCTAAAGCGGCGGATGATATCCAGACAGCAATTGACGCACTGGTGAACGTAAGTGCGCTTAAAGCAAAGATAGCAGAAGCAGATGAGATAGACACAAGCGACTATTCAGAAGCGAGTGTAGCGGAGTTTGAAGAGAAGCTGGCAGCGGCGAAGTTAGCAGTAGAGAATGCGACAACGCAGGCGGCAGTAACGACCGCGCTGAACGAGCTAGTTGAAGCGATAGAGGGCCTTAGCGCAGACAGGAGTGGCCTGGAAGCAGCGATAGCGGCAGCGGAAGCGAAGCAGGGCGAGAAGGGTTACGAATACTACACAGAGGCGACAAAGACAGCAGTAGCGAACGCGCTTGCAGCAGCGGAAGGGCTAGCCGAGAATGCAGGGCAGACAGCAGTGGATGCGGCAGCGGCAGCGCTTAACACAGCGGTAAGCGGGCTGGCGGTAGACACAGCGAGGTTTGAGAGCGAAGTAGCAGCGTATGAGGCGATAAGCAATGACGATGGCAAGTACACAGAGGAAAGCTATGAGTCATTGCAGGAGGCGATAGCAGCAGCGAGAGCATTAGAGGACCCGACGGTGGCGCAGATAGCGGATGCGATAGCGGCACTTGAGAGTGTTGAGCTGGTTGAGGCGGATACATCACTGATTAAGATAGAAGGAGCAACAGAGGAAGCAGAGAACAAACTAAAGGTAGATGTAGACGATGCGACAAGCTACAAGCTGGCAATAGAGCTGGTAAAGGCAGAGAAGGTAGAAGTGTTTGCGGATCCAGACTGCAAGGTAGCAATAGCCGCGG
>ERZ826242.152-NODE-152-length-114390-cov-5.088932_pt1 | contig 114390 bp, 100 predicted proteins | sample MGYA00519871_ERZ826242 | MGnify/ENA primary metagenome ERZ826242 (study PRJEB31778, sample SAMEA3449226) | human gut metagenome | biome: human gut; feature: human-associated habitat; material: faeces | place: United Kingdom | collected 2010/2012 ... | reverse complement strand
GGGGAATGACATAGACTTAGAAAATATCTCTATGAAGAAATGAAAATGTGAGAAAGAGCGAGTTAACAAGAGAAAAACAAAGATTATTATGGGAGGACAGCATGAATAAAAAAGGTGAAATTTGTATTGGTATGGCTGGAGCTGGACGTGCAACAGAACTTCATATGAATGCACTAAAACGTTATACGGAAGTACCTATTTGCTATAAGCGGATTATAGCACATAGATGGGAACAGGTAAATGCTGCAAAAGAGCGATTTGGTTTTGAAGAATCAAGTCTTAAATTTAATGATCTATTGAATGATCCAGAAATTGATGTGATTGATATTTGTACTCCTCCTTATGCGCATGAAAAAATGATTATTATGGCTTTAGAGGCTGGGAAACACGTTATTTGTGAAAAACCTATGAGTGGATATTTTGGTAAGGACACAGATATTGAACCTATTGGAGATACTGTATCAAAGGTGGTAATGTATGATGAATTAATAGTTTCTTTGGATAGACTTCGTAAAGTTGTGGAAGCTTCTGATAGAAAATTCATGTATGCGGAAAATTTTGTATATGCACCAGCAGTAACAAAAGCAGCAGAGATTATTCGTAAAAAACAAAGCAGAATTCTTTACGCCAAAGGAGAGGAGTCTTTAAAAGGATCAAGTTCACCAGTAGCAGGAGAATGGAGTAAAACCGGAGGAGGTACTTTTATGAGAACCGGAACCCATCCACTAGCTGCTATATTATGGTTGAAACATGAGGAAGCTATTGCACATGGAGAAGAAATATCAGTGAAAACAGTTTTTGCGGATATGGGACGGGTTACCCCCAATTTGTCAGATTATGAACATAGACATATTGCAGCAAGACCGGTAGATGTGGAAGATTGTGCAACGGTAATTGTTACGTTTTCGGATGAAACGAGAGCAGTAATTATTGCAACGGATACTTTACTGGGGGGAAGTAAGAATTATGTTGAGTTATACTGTAACGATGCTGTTATAAATTGCAAGATGACAATGTCAGATATGATGGAAACATATTTCTTGGATGAAGATAGATTAGATAATGTATATATATCAGAAATGTTACCATTAAAAACAGGATGGAACAAACCTTTTCTCGAAGATGAAATTATTCGAGGTTATACGGATGAAATGCGAGATTTTATTGAATGTATTTACTATAATAGAGAACCAAAATCTGGGTTTGGATTAGCGTATGATACTGCTAAAATAATATACGCAGCTTATAAATCTGCAGAGCTAGGAGTTGCGGTTGAGCCTTAAAAGGAATGGAATTTGTTTATGAAATTTAAAAAAAGATTACCAGATGCCGATGAATTAAGAAGAGAGTTGGCGCTTACTTCTGGGCAGCAGAAGGAAAGACTTGAGGTAATAAATGAATTAAAAGCAATTTTAGATGGAAAATGTCAAAAGAAAATAGTGATTGTAGGACCGTGTTCAGCGGATCGTGAAGATTCTGTACTTGAGTATATGAATCGTTTAGCTTTATTGAGGGATGAGGTTAAAAATCAACTGTGTATTATTCCGAGAATATATACAAGTAAACCAAGGACAAATGGAAAAGGATATAAAGGATTGGTACACAGACCGGATGTGGCTGTAGATAGAGATGATATATACGATGGCATACTGGCAACGAGACAAATGCACTATCATATCATCAAGGAAACGGGTATGTTTGGAGCAGATGAAATACTTTATCCGGAGGCACATTACTATATTGCGGATTTGCTAGCGTATTCTGCTGTAGGAGCTAGATCTGTTGAAAATCAGCAACATAGATTGATAGCAAGTGGTTTAGATATGCCAGTAGGAATGAAAAATCCTACTAGTGGTGATAGCGAAATAATGTTGAATTCTGTTTTGGCTGCACAGAATAAGCAAACTTTTCTTTACCATGGATATGAATGTGAAAGTAGAGGAAATGCTTATGCACATGCTGTTTTGAGGGGATATACAGACATGACGAGAAAATCACATTCTAATTATCATTATGAGGATATCTCAGATTTGTTTGATTTATGCCAAAAGAAAAATATTATGAATGCCAATGTGATTATTGACTGTAATCATGATAATTCGAGAAAGCATTATGATGAACAGATCAGAATTGGAAAAGAGGTATTTAGTCTTTGCCGGGATTATAGTTTTATAAATGAGTTCGTAAAGGGGGTTATGATAGAGAGTTATCTTGAAGATGGAGCTCAGATGATAGGAGAAAATATATATGGAAAATCGGTTACAGACCCGTGTTTAGGATGGTATAAAACCGAAAAAATGATAAAAGATTTAGCAGAAATGATTGTTTAATTAAATGGTGGTGACTAGTAGATGGGAAAAAATGTACAAGTAACGAGATCGACATTGCCCAAATTGGAAGAGTATGTTAGTGAAATTACGACCATATGGGGAAGCCATTGGTTAACAAATATGGGAGAAAAGCATGAGAAACTAAGGACTGAGTTGTGTAAATATCTAAAAGTTGATAACATAGAACTATTAACTAATGGACATATGGCGATAGAATTATCATTACAAGCTATGAATCTTCAAGGCGAGGTGATAACAACACCGTTTACATTTGCATCAACAACACATGCAATTGTACGCAATGGACTGGAACCGGTATTCTGTGATATCGATCCCGTTACATATACGATAGATGCTTCTAAAATAGAAAACCTGATTACTGATCGCACATGTGCAATTATGCCAGTTCATGTATATGGAAATATATGTGATATAGATGAGATCCAAAGAATCGCACAAAAGTACTCTTTAAAAGTGATATACGATGCAGCACATACATTTGGGGAAACATATAAAGGACAGGGGATTGGAGATTATGGAGATGCTTCCTGCTTTAGCTTTCATGCTACGAAAGTCTTTAATACAATAGAAGGTGGGGCTGTCTGCTATCACGATGATGAATTCGGACAGAGATTATACGAATTAAAGAATTTTGGAATTCATGGACCGGAAGAGGTTGACGCAGTTGGTGCGAATGCAAAGATGAATGAATTTTGTGCTGCTATGGGGTTATGTAATTTGCGGCATATAGAGGAGGAAATAGAAAAAAGAAGAAAGATTGTTGAACTCTATAGGGCAAGACTGGATGGGATAGAGGGTCTACAATTAAATGTAATACAGGATAAAGTGAGATCAAATTATGCATATTTTCCTGTTGTTTTTTGGGAAAAACAATTTGGAGCGACAAGAAATGAAGTGTTTAATGCATTGGAAAGAAACGGAATTGGGGCCCGAAAGTATTTTTACCCATTAACAAATAGTTTTGCATGCTTTCGAAATAAGTATGATATCGATCAGACTCCGATGGCAAGAAGAATTGCCGAGAGGGTTTTAACTTTGCCGTTATATGGAGATTTGGAGGAGACAGATGTAAATCGTATCTGTGATATTGTGTTGCAACAGAAACGATGAGGTGGTTTTATGACAGTTAATAAGAGAAATTCTGGTATTGAATTATTGCGGATTGTATCTATGTTGGTTATTATTGCGCATCATTATGTAGTGAATTCTGGGATATCTGAGTACATAATGGGAAAATCAATATTGAGCATAAAAGATTACATCATACTGATATATGGGTGGGGGGAAGACAGCGATTAATTGCTTCCTTTTGATTACCGGGTACTATATGTGCGATGCAAAAGTATCGTTTAGGAAATGGCTAAGGTTTTTAGGGGAATTGGAATTTTATCTAATAGTGATATATAGTATATTTGTCGTAATGGGGTATGAGCAGATAACCTTTGGCAGGATACTAAAAGTAATATTTCCTTTCAGAGAGGTGTCATGGGGATTTTCTACATGTTATTTGTTATTCTATGCATTAATTCCTTTTTTGAACAAGCTTGTGAATAGCATGGATCAAAAGGAACATGCTTTGTTAATAGGATTATGCTTGCTAATATATACAATATTACCATCATTAGCAATAACAGTTATTGTATTTAATTATATTACATGGTTTTGTATCGTTTATATTATTGGAGCATATATACGAAGGCATCCATTTATGTGGCTTTCAAATAAAATAAAAACAGGAGGGTTAATGCTTGGAAGTGTATTATTATCTTGGGGAAGTGTAGTTGGATTTAGTGTACTGGGAAGAATGCTGGGAAAGGGAGGTCACAGTTGTTATTTTTGGGTGAATGATGTTAATCAGATTTTGGCAGTGGTAACAGCGATTTGTACATTCCTATTCTTTAGAAGTTTTGAACATTTTTTCAGTGGAATCATTAATAGAATAGCGGCTTCCACTTTTGGAGTGCTGCTGATACATGCGAATAGTGATGCCATGAGACAATGGCTGTGGAGAGATAAATTAAATAATTTATCTGCTTATGAACAAGCATTCCCCTATTGGTTATTGCATGCAGTTGCAAGTGTGATTATAGTATATATAGTATGTACGTTAATAGATCAGGGGCGAATGTATCTTGCTGATTACCTCAGAGGACTTTTTGCTAGAAAGGAAAGAACAGATTGAAAGCATTAAGAAGTTTAAAGGATATATATGAAAAATACAAATTTATATTGACTACTTCCCAGAAAAACTGGGGAGTAGTTTTATTTATACTTACAGGGATAGGAGCTATTTTGGAAACATTGGGGGTATCCGTTATTCTTCCTCTTGTACAGGTAATGATTTCACCTGAGCAATTACTGCATTATGATATTGTAAAGCATATTATGAATCGCTTTGGACTTCAGAATCCCAAGGAGCTGGTTTGGGTGATTGGGGCTTGTGTGGCACTGGTATATATATTAAAAAATATATATTTGTATTTTCTTTCATATATAAGAGTGAAATATGCATGTAAAGTACAGCGGGAATTGAGTGTGGAGATGCTGAAAAATTACATGAAGCGTGGTTATCTCTTTTTCTCAGGAGCAACAACTGGAGAACTCATGCGAGGAATGCTTGGAAGCATTTCGAATGTTTATGAGGGATTGTATCAGGTGTTTAAGCTTTTAGCAGAGTTGTTTACAGTATTTTGCATTGTGATTTATGTTATGGTTTCTGATTGGATGATGGCGATATGTGTAGTTGCGCTGGCATTTCTTTGTCTGATACTTGTAGCAACTGCCTTCAAAAAAAGGACACAGAAATCTGGAGAACTTATTTTTGAATATGATGGAAAAATTAATAAAACATTATTGCAGGCATTTCAGGGAATTAAAGAAGTTCTTGTGATGAGACGCCAGAGATATTTCGTAGATACATATCAGGAGGAGTATATTCGTAAACAAAAAGGAATGATAGGCAGAACTGTGGCTATGGAGAGCCCGGCATATGTGATAGAGGGGATGTGCGTATCAGGGCTCATTATTGTGGTTTGTATGAAAGCTATTACAGCAGAGGATACAACGATTCTTGTACCACAGCTTGCAGCATTTGCTGTTGCAGCATTTCGAATATTACCTTCTCTTGGAAGAATATCCAGCAGCTATAATGCTTTTGTGTCATATATTCCGGGTATTAATGAGACTTATCAAAATTTCCGACTGGCCAGAGATAAAGCTGGAAGCTGTGAAATAAATGAAATTATGGAAAAGAGTGATAGCTGGAAACAAAATATAAAAAAGAGAGATTGGAAAGAACTAAGGATAAATGGCATTTCCTGGACATATCCTGGAACTGACCGGATTATTCTGGATAAAGTTTCAATGAATATAAAAAAAGGAATGTCGATTGCTTTCGTTGGACCGTCAGGAGCGGGAAAGACGACATTTGCAGATATGATTCTGGGATTATATAGACCGCAGACCGGCTCTATTCGATTGGATGATGCAGATATTTCAAACATAGACAGAGAATGGGGAAGCATTATCAGCTTTGTTCCTCAGAATGTATATTTACTGAATGATTCCATACGGAGTAATGTTGCATTTGGTGTGTCAGAAGAAGAGATAGATGATGAAAAAGTGAGACGGGCATTAGAGGAAGCGCAATTAACGGATTTCATATTAACATTGCCTAAGGGGATAGAAACAGAGATTGGAGAGAGCGGAATCAGACTTTCTGGTGGACAGAGACAGAGAATTGCGATTGCCAGGGCATTGTATAATGATCCGGATATTTTAGTGTTAGACGAGGCAACATCTGCGTTAGATACAGAGACAGAAACTGCAGTTATGGAGGCAATTGACTCTTTACATGGTCAGAAAACTCTAATTATTATTGCGCACAGACTGACAACAGTACGAAATTGTGATGAAATCTACAGGATAGAAGATGGAAAGGCAACGAAGTGCAGTTATCAGGAACTGACAAGGAAAGCGTAAGCACATAAAATTATGTTGCATGATTATTTTGGGGTTCTCTGAGCCACTATAGTTCGGAACAGTGTTGGAAATATTAGAAGATATATAAAATGATCATAAAATTAAAAAAACGATGGAATATCATCGGATACATGGAAGGTAAAATTTAATGTAAGTGGCTGTCAATATGATGAAAAATTTTATCAGGCAGAGATCAGTTTTGACAAGCTGACAGAGACAGAAGATATTTATCTGGAAATATGTGATGCTTTGGACATAGATAAATACTACGTGTATAAGGCAATAAAAATGGAAATGAAATATTTTGTAATTTTTGACAGTGAAGATTGGGAAAATGTAGAGCAGGTGGTTTGCTATCTTATATATACAACACCTGATGGGGAGAATATAAGGTTGAAGCAGGGAGAGAAACCGGAGTTTTATGATAAGAAAGATTAAGAAAAATACAATATATATTATAGGAATACTGATAGTTATAGGAATAACTTTCTGTTTGTTAAACAGGAAAAGTGATCTGAGTACATTTGTTGTCACACATCCTGATTCACAAATCAGATTCAGTACAGGACAGGGGGTACTGGAGCAGTCCTGGCAGCCACAGGTCAGGAATCTGACAGGTATTGCTGTCCCTTATACAGCAGAAAAGGATTTCTCAGCCGAAATGAAACTCGAATTGTGTACGGATGCCGGTGAGGTATTGACTACTGACATACTTTCACAGGACTTTGTGACAGGAGAATCTGGTACATTGGAGTTTTCTTTTGATACACAAAAAGTACTGCCTGGAGAGCGATACAGGATCCGGCTTAGTTTCTTGGACACAAGTGCGGATGGAGAACTGGTGATCCCGTCAGGAAGCAATTATGAAGGATGTACGATTGATGGAGAAGAGCAGGGAGAGGCTGCAGCATTTACAATGTTGTTTGTAAAGAACTCAAGGCTCTTTTGGATATTACTTGTATTCTTTCCACTGATATCATTATCGTTATTCTTTTATGCAGTATATGGGAAAAAGTGGGAAGAGACAGTAGGACTGTCTTTGATTGTGGAAGCTCTGATTCTCTATCTGTTTGGATTGTTTAGTAAATTAACGTTGGGAATGGCAGTGATTTATATTGTCAGCGGTATATGCCTTATCAGTGCTGCAGGAATTATGCTTCATAAAAGAATTTCCCTGTCAGGGTTATTTTCAAAAGGAATTCTTATCTATGGTATTCTGTTTATTCTGATTTGCATTAACTGCAGAGGAGCTTTTTTGGCAAGATGGGATGAGTATAGTCATTGGGGACTGGCTGTTAAGGATATGTTTTATTATGGATCCTTTGCCAGGCATACAGATACTACGGTTATGTTGACCAGATATATGCCTTTTTCTACTTTGACAGAGTATTTGTTTGTTTATCTGAATGGTTTGTTTTCTGAAGAGATAGTATATGTGGCTTACCAGACACTGCTGCTTAGCATTGGATGCGTTATCCTTGGTAAAATAAAGAAAAACGGATGGAAAACTGTTACAGCTGTAGCAGTTATGGTATTGGTACCTGTTATTTTCTTTGGGGATGTTTATAATTCTATTTATGCGGATCCACTCCTGGCTGCTCTGGCAGGTTATATTTTGTATTGTTATCTTACAGAAGAGATGAATGGGTTTAATTATCTCAGGATAGCAGCTGGAATTCTGGCGCTTGTTTTATCAAAGGATATTGGGCTTGCAATAGCAGGCTTGCTTGTTGGCATTATGGTTGCGGATACCGTGTATCGACAGTTGAAATCAAAAGAAATAAATAAGAAAGAATATCTGATAGAGATTTCTTTTCTTGTGCTGATAGCAATAGCCTTTTTCAGCTGGCAGTCATTTCTGGCAGCTCCGGCAGCTGATTCTGCGAAGGTTGAGACAGCGATTGAAGTAACAGAAACTGCGGAAATAAGCATGCCAGAAACGAAAGCTCCGATAAAGAGTGTGAGCAGTGCCACAATATCTGCAAGTGGATTGTCTGTTTCGGGAATTAAAGAAATATTAAAAGGAGAAGCACCCGCTTACCGTTATCAATCATTAAAAAATTTCCTGATAGAAATGTTTGATGGGGATACGTTTAGTTTTGGAAATTTGACGATTTCATATATTAATTTCTGGATACTCCTTTTATTGATACTGGTATTGTTTACGTCGATGAAGCTATATGGAAAAGCTATGAAACATATCACATTTGTTGCAGGGGCAGCGGCATTTGGTGGAATAATTTACTGCCTGTTTTTGGAGTTGTTATATCTGTTTGCTTTTTCCGAAGCAGAGGCACTGTTACTTTCTTCACACAACAGATATTTGGGATCATATGCCTGTGGAATTCTGGTGGCGATTCTGGGAGTGATATTGGCAATAGATACAGAAGAGCTGGAACGAAAGAGCAGAATCTTATCAATTTGCCTTTTGGCAGGGATAGTTATGGCAACACCGATGACGTCCTTTGTGATCAAAAATATGGATTATGAGATTACTAAGGATGATGTATATTATGCAGATGATATGGAAGAGGTTTTAAGGAGCTTTTCAAAAAGAGGTGAGAAAATATTTTTTGTATGTAATAATACAAATGGTTATTCTTACTATATGTTTAGAAATTTTGCCTGTCCTCTTTTAGCTGACAATGTAATATATAATTTTCTTGGTACAGAGGAATCAGTGAAAGAGCAGGATGACAGATTTGCAGAGGATCCTGATCAGAAAAGAGGAAGTACACAGGTTTTACCGAAAGAAGAATGGAATGCAATGCTTGATTCTTATCAATATGTATTTATTTTACATTCGGATCCTCTTTTTGAAAGAGATTATAGGGATCTGTTTGAAGATCCTGGGACAGTTGATGATGGTTGTTTTTATCGAGTCGAGCAGGATCAAAATGGAAATAACTTACTGGTGTATATTGGAAAAGTTGGAATCAAGTCATACAAATAAAAGAAAGCGTTGGATGGAAATATTAGATGAAAAGTAAAAGAACCGGATATTGGACAGCTATTATATTAATAGGATCTTTGGTGCTAATGGTATTTTCCATGTTTGCTTCCACAGATTATGCTATGAGAGATCAGTCAATAACAAGACATTTTGTCCTGCTTGGACTGGGAATGTTATTATGGCTGATCGGACAGGTTTTGGTGGTAAGAAATGAACCGTTACAGGTAATGCGCCAGATGGCATGGATTGACGGGGGAATAGGACTTGTTTTCATATTGCTGACTATAGCTGGAAAGAATCAGCTACAGGAAGTGGGTAGAGAGAAGTACTTAATATCATATGGAATGATTGTCCTGAGTTGTCTCATTTCGTTCATAGTATTATGCTGTAAAAAAGATTTTTGGGTTATAAAAAAGAAAGCGGGAAAGAAATGGGTCAGTGACAGAAAATATATTTTGGGATTGCTTATTGTATGTGCAGTTATTGCCATAATACAGTCTGGTTCAGAACCGAGATGGGACGGGGCTTACTTGTTTCAGTATATGGATGAACTGAACCTTGCCAATATTTTTAATTTGGAAGCACTTTCATTTTGTGATCACATTTCAATGTCGTATACAGCAATAAATGAAATTATCAGGGTTATTGTAGGTAGTCTGCAACTGGGCATGACGATTGCTACAATAGTCCTCTTTTTGCTGAGTATTTACAGTATATGGGGCATAATCCGTCTGGTATTGAAAGATAGAAAAGAATGGGAATATGCATTTCTGACATTATGCTATGCGGTGTCACCATTTATTTTAGGCTTGTCAGGATATAATTATTGGGATTACTGGGTAGTTACGATGTATCCGATTGTAATTTATTCTGCAATGAAAGAACAGTGGATTATTCATTTTTTTGTGGCATTTCTTATGTGCTTTGTAAAAGAGCCTGTTATTGTTGCTTAGGTGCATATTGCGCAGGATACATGCTTGTAGATTACTGCAAACACAAGGATTTACGTTACATAGCAGGACAGAGAAAATATTGGGGAATGCTGACGATAGGATTGATATGGCTATATACCTATAAAGTACTGCCACATTGGAATGGTGTAGGCGGATTTGAGATAAACGGGCATTATATCTTAAAAAAAGCAAAAGTTTTGTTTTTGCTTAATTTTAACTGGGTGCTGGTAATATTGAGTGTATTGGCAATTATCCAGATACTAAGAAAGAAGAAAAAATCATTTGAATATATAGTTCCTGTTTTGATCAGTGATATATTTTTTATTATATTTAGTATTACTTTTGAAACAGTGAATCATGCCAGATATATTGATACACATATTGTTGCTCTGAGTCTGTTTGCAATTCTTGGCCTGGCAATGATAACGTCTGAAAAGATAAGATATGGTCTGACAGGAGTTATTGTAATTATATTGATCATTTCTAATTATGGAACATTGGATCCGGTCACCAGACTGGTATTCAGAAAATATGATATAGGAACTACAAAAATGATCAGTACAGAAGATTCTGAATATCTGAGTGATTCCATGGTGTATAACCAGCAGTACAGATATTTTGATAAGGCCTTAAATCTGGCGTTAGGTGATGTGATAGATGAAGATGCAGTAAATTATTTTCCTGTTATTAATGGAAGACCATGGTTTTTTGATGGAATTTATACTTCTGCAGAATCAGACAAAATACAGACCGAGTACTGGAATCGTAAGACACAGAAAAGAGTCCTGAAAGAGAATCCGGATTGTACCTCATTTGAAGTATGTAGTGTTACAAATGATTCAGCAATAAGTGATTTATCTAAGGGAGAAATAGGATATTACTATTATATTCCCTGTGCAGGTCAGGAAATTACAGAGAAGTTACAGAAGGAGACAGAGATTCAGGAAGAAAAAGAGTTCTTCTATAGAGGCTTTAAAGTATATAGAATCAAGTTTTATATAAATTAGGGGGGAAATAGATATGCTATCTGTTTTGATCAGCTGGATGATAATTTTAGGAATATCATTGATATTAGGATACGGGATCATTCATTATGGTTATAAAGCAAACAGTGCGTCAATGGAACATTTGGACATCTATGTGATATGTGGTCTGATGATCGTAAATGTATATGCTGAATTCTTCAGCTTATTTTATAAGGTTGGAGCAAAGGCATGTTTAGGACTGTTAATAATAGGTATTGCCATGTGCCTGTATTATCATATTTCAACACATGGAGAATGCTGGAGGATTCATGTTTCTGGTATGGGTTGGTACAAATGGGTAGTGGTTTTGCTGATTGGCGTAGCAACCTTGATATGGACGGTTGGTTATCCTCAGCATTATGATACTTCTTTATATCATTATCAGGCAATCAAATGGATTGAAGAATATGGTGTTGTACCGGGACTTGGAAATCTGCATAACCGATTTGCATATAACAGTGCATTTATGCCATTACAGGCATTGTTCAGTTTTGAGTGGCTTATCGGACAGTCTTTACATACTGTTAATGGATTTTTGTGCTTCTTTTTTCTTTCTTATGCAGCTGTGACCAATAGAATGTGGGAAAAGAAGAAGCCGGTTCTTTCTGATCTGTTAAAGATAGCGACATTCATATATATATGGTATAACAGAAGCACGATATCTTCACCTTCTTCAGACACATTAACCATGTTACTGATCCTGTATATATGTACCAAGTGGAGTGAATTCGCAGAAGAAAATATAGAGGACGAAAAGGTATATGGTTTTCTGTGCATACTTTGCGTATACGCAGTTTCAGTAAAATTATCAGCTGCTGTATGTGTGATTCTTGTAGTATGGCCGGCAGTGAGAATGATCAGAAAAAGAAGGAGTGGTCTGATAGCAGCTTATATAATATGGGGAATTGTTATTATCGCACCGTGGCTTATAAGAAATGTAATCATTTCCGGTTATTTGTTATACCCTTATCCACAAATAGATTTGTTTAATGTTGACTGGAAGATGCCGGCTTCTGTTTTAACATATGACAGCAGAGAGATTATGGTATGGGGAAGAAGAGTTTTTGAAGTAGAACAGTATGGAAAGCCTATATGGGAATGGTTCCCAAAATGGTTTATGGAGACATCTCCTTTTATTGTTACGTTGGGAATAATAGGAACAATTGGATGTGTCATTTCAATGTTCATAAAAGTTAAGAACAGGTAAGGTGATATAAAAAGGGATATCTTAGGAATCTACGGTGTAGTCGCTATTATTGCATGGCTGTTTTCGGCACCTTTAATACGGTATGGGATGGTATATGTGTTGATTCCTGTTTGTATATGTATAGCTGATCTTATGGAAAGGGATGGAAATAAGAAATTTGTTATAGCACTGAATATTTTGCTGATGCTGGTACTGATACCTACAGGAGCTGGATATATGGCATCGATAGAAGAGATAGGTGATAGGCAAAGAATCAGACAGGAAGATTATGAGTGGAGATTGACAACGAACAGAGAGTTAAAGGATGGTATTAAGGTGTGGCTTCCGATAGAAGGAGATCAGAGCAGTGCAGATGTATTTCCCTGTGTACCATATGGGGCTATGCTTGATAAGATAGAATTACGTGGAAATAGCCTGAAGGAAGGATTCAGGATGAAAGCAGAATACAAAGACATGCACTTAAATGAATATGGGTATGAATGGTAAAGGTGATGGGAGAAACATTGGGATAACCGATCAAAGAATATTTTTGGGGGGAGTATTATGGTATTTGCAGGAGGGATTGTTTGCTGATCCGGATACGATCGATGATGGCACACTGTATCGTATAAATCAGGATACAGGAGAAGTAAGCCTTGATTATATTGGTAAAGTGGGTGTAAAGGCCTGGAGATTGCCAGAGTATTAAGAAGAGGTAAAACTACAGGACTGCTGGGAAGGAGCAGATTGTGAAACAGAAGTGGATGCATAAGAGTATTATCTGCGGTTTATTTATGATATATCTGATTGTTGGGATATTTTTATATAAGGATTATGGTATATCAACGGATGAGCGGGATGAAAGGGAGAGTACCTTTGTTAATATAAAGTATGCGCTAGATACTTTGGGTGTGGATGCACTGGATGGAGCAAATGGCGACCTGGAAAAATATGATTACAGATATTATGGAATCGCAATGCAGGTTGTGCCGTCAGTTTTGGAATGGATGAAGGGGTTTCCAGGAGGAGAAGCGTATCATATCCGGCATTTATGGACATTCTTGGTATGCTTTGCTGGATATATATGCTTTTACAGAACCTGCAGGAAAACATTGGAGTCAGTGGGATTAAGCCTTCTTGGTACAGCAATGGTTGCACTGTATCCAAGGTTTTTTGCAGAACAGTTCTATAATATAAAAGATATGATATTTGTTGCTATGGTGATGATATCTATGTATGCAACAGTCATGGTGATAGAGAGTGATTATGCTGTAACATGGATAATCTTTTTTTCAATCATTTCAGCGCTGACTACGAATGTGAGGATTGTAGGACTCTTGTTTCCTATGTTACTTGTTGGATATATTATAGTCGAGATGATTTATCAGAAGATGAAGCGTCAGACAGGTTGGAAAAGCAGGAAGAAACGCTTAAGAGCATTTGCAATTTTGGCAGCAGGATTTATATTTACTTATATTATATGTATGCCCATATTATGGAAACATCCTATAAGAGAAGTGATAAAAGTTTTTACTAAATTCTCTGATTATGATCAATGGAATGGCATTATCGTATTTATGGGACAGCTATTAAATAAGGATCAGCTGCCCTGGTATTATATACCGGTATGGGTTCTGATATCTGTTCCTGTATGGTATCATATATTGTTTCTTCTTATTGTAGTGACAGGAATAGTCTGTGTAGTGAAGAAAAAATGTGTTGTAGATATGGATATTGTTTTCAGACATAAATATTTTATATGGGCAGGATTATCAGCTCTGTTGCCATGGCTGGCGACAGTGATATTACATTCTACATTATATAATGGCTGGAGGCATTTTTACTTTATTCTTCCTTTATTTGTCTATATGATTGTATATGGGATGCGGTATTTCCTGACGAAATGTATCATAAATAAAGTCTGGAAGGTGGTAATTGTGTTTGCCTGCATAGCAGGAATGGTTATACAGACAGGATGGATCATAAGGAATCATCCATATGAAATGGTTTATCTGAATGCAGCCTGTAGAAAATGGGGAGCAGAATTTGACAGAGATTATTGGAATCTGATAAATATGGATCTCTGCAGATACATTCTGGAAAATGATGACAGTGAAAAGATTACGGTTTGTACAGCCGGAAATATATTTATGAATTTTATGACAGATGAGGAGAAGCAGAGGATCCAGCTTGTTGATATTTCAGAAAATCCCAAGTATTATATTGAAACTTATCATGGCTTACTGGGAAATGATGTGGCAGTAAATGGATATCAGGATTACCATGATATAGAAATTGATGGATATAAAATAGGAACAATATTTATTCGCCAGTCTGACTGACGGAATTCAAATGGTAGAAGTAGGAAATGGCATTATTGGTACGATTATCAGGATCTGCAGATAATGTAAAATAGTAAAAGTTATCAATAGCAGCCGGAACCTGAGCAGGATCCAGACGCAGATCAGCTCCTTCAGAAGCTTCAAATAAGTGGATCATGTCCATGTAAGAGGAATAGTAATTGGGAATGGTGCCATCAATTAATTCATCATGGAGTTTTCTTGTCATACAATCTGCCAGGGTATAGCTGTTTGCAGAAGCAGTAACAAAAGCCAGCATAAGAATGACGATCACAATAAGAGATCTGTTTGAATCAGTGATTGTGCGCATGATATGATAGCTGAGAATGAGTGTCAGATTGCTGAAGGCAACAGACATAACTACGATTACAACAAAAACACAGCGATTGGGAATCCAGGGAACATTATAGCCTAATACAGCAGGAAAAATGACAACAAAAGGCGCAATGATTCCGGCAATGCTGACAAAGGTGTAGCCAGTAATGTTTTTAACAGATATATTCTTGTAAAGAAAAACTCCACAAAGAAGAATAAGAAGCAGGATTAAACTGAAGTTTGTACTGTGAAAAAGCCATCTGAAGTTTGATTCATATACAAGAAATGAATTCTTTAAGGAAGCAAATAACTGTAAACCATCTCCTTCGCTGGTTTGCTGACGAAGGAAGTTACCTGGAGCTATGGCATTGATAAGTGCCCCACTAAAGTAACAGATAAAAATGACCAGTTTGATATATGGTAATTTTTTAGAGGATATCCACTCATATACAGTCAGTAAGAGCATAAAGTAGCAGCCGGCTGCAGCAACAGTGAGAGAGCCGCCCATAGCCAATACTCCGGAAAAGACAGACCAGATAATTAAAGTATACTTCTTTTTCGAATTGGTAGTAGAATTCAGTAACAAAACCGCAGTTAATGAGTAAAAGAGGAAAGAAATAGGAAACGTATAGGAAGTGGCGCCCGAGAACCAGTAAAATACTTCCTGAAAAGCACTATAGGATGTGATTGTGAAAACAATACAGGTACAGACTGCTAATTTGGGCAGCCACTGTTTTTGGGATAGTCTGTTGAGCAGAGTGTAGATAAATACAATTAATGAAACAAAGAAATTCAGGGAATTAAAAATCATAACTGCGCGAAGCTGAGGCATGCCATAATTGTTCATGGGGCTTAGAAAAGCCTGCAAAAACATGGAAAAGTATGTTCCCTGCCAGGTAAGATACATATGTTTGGTGTATCTGAGAGAGGCAATAAAGTAACTCATAAAACCTGTATGGAACACGCCTACGTCATACCCATGCCAGAAATCGTCATCAGCTAACACGGAATAAGAGGATGCTTTGATAATGGTAAAGACAGAAAACAAAATAATGAATATACATGTAAAAGCTGCTGCTAATTTGAAAAGATTTATTTTGCTGAATTTGTTCATAGTATTTGTAGAGATCCCTTCTCATTCATCAGTATATTTAAGATACCTAATGTATTAATATGTTCTTTATTCTAGCATGATGATGGGGGTATTTCAAGAATAATACCGAATACAGCTAGGGGAATTAATATTTACGATATAAAGGGGAGTACAATGAAAAGAAATGAAATTAAAAAAATGGAATGGCTGGTTGCTGCTATCCTGATTACAGCAATGATAGTTGTATTTGGATGCAATATATTTCACTATAATTATAAGATGAACTCTGATATTGGTGCAGAGGCAGTTCTTGGGAGGTTAATCTGGGATAGCAAAGAGGTTATTCCGGCATCATGGTATCCCTCTACTGAAACCAGGATCATAGCAACACCGCAGGCTGCGGCACTGTTTTACGGATTGACAGGAAATATGGATCTTTCCATGGGACTTGCCTGTTGTACGATGACAATAGGTATTGTATTAGCTATATGGCTTTTCATGAAGAAAGCAGGCAGTAGTAGGATCAGCTGCCTGCTTATGTGCTTATTCTGTCTTGGTCTTGCCGGAAATATAATAATCCTGGAGCTTCTTTATGTATTTGCCGGATATTATGCCATTCATGTAATAGCCTTCTTTTTTATTTTGAATTGCTACAGCTCTTTGCTTCAGGAAGAATGGAAGGCGGATAAAGGATCTCGCAGAAAGATATGCAGGAAGTGTATGATAGGACTGATACTTGCTTTTCTGCTTGGGATGCAGGGAACGAGAGGAATCCTGATCACATTTGGTCCTTTATTTGGGATAGAGATGATCAGAATTCTGTATGAAAGGATATGCCGTAGTAGATATCAGAAAAAAGGGATCATTTTGGGAAAGCAGCAGGAGAAAATATCATTTCTGTGGGTGAGTGGATTACTGGTACTCAGCTTCTTTGGAACCAAAATGCCCTTTTCCTCAGGTCAGGAAATATCAAGAAATATCAGGAATGGTTTTGCAAAGCTGGTTCAGGTGGTTCTGCCCGACACATGGAAAGCGGTTGGATTCAGTGAAGGGGATCCAGTGAGGAATATTTGTCTTGGCTTATTGGTTCTGAATGTAGTGATATGGGTAATTGTACTACTGATACATATGCTGAAATGGCAGGAACTTAGCAGCCTTGAATGGTGTTTTCTGGTTACAGCGGCATCACCGGTTGTAACAGCCCTTATAGTAGCTTTTACAACAGTAGAAAGCTCTGAAAGATATTACTTTATGTGGATTTTCTCTATGGCATTTGCAGTAATTCTCAGCTGTGAATATTTGAGAAAAGGAATGACGGCGGGTATATCTGCATGGAAAGCGCTGACTGTAATAACGCTTACAACTGTCGGTATTGTGATCGGAATTAATTTACATACAGTTTATCAGCCAATTCTGAAAGCGGAGGAACCGACAGCATCGGATGCGCTTGAGGTTGTAAATTACCTGGAAGAAAATGGATACGAAATGGCATATTCCACGTTTGAGAATGCAAACAAAATGACAGCATTATCGAATGGAAAGGTAAATGTGTATGCAGTCAATTCCTTCGAAACTATGGATATCTGTAAATGGCTGACAAATGCAGACGGGTATCCGGAGGATGGAATTGCAGATCAGGATGGAGCTGTGTATATTGTGCCGGAAGCATGTGAGGAAGAAATGGACAGGAAAATTGAAAACGATATAGAGTATATATGTTTGGAACATATAGGAATATATAAGATTTGGAGGCATAAATAAACATCCTACAGCCTATTATAATACGAACTAAAGATGAAAATTTCAATTAGTACTAAAAGATTTAAAACATATAATCCAAAGAGAGAAACAGAAGGTTTTTTGTTGCTTTTAACAGTAACTGAGTCGGTCTTTGCAGATACACAGAAGCAACAGAATAAAAGTGGCGCTAATGGAAGAAAATAACGTCCCTGAAGACCCTGAATAGAGTAGGTTGAGGCGGACAGATCAGTCCATTGGATGTAGAGGCTGGTTGCAATCAGGAGTATCATACCAGTACAGGAAATTATGGATATTACTTCTGTTACGTAATCAGGGTAGAACCTGTTTTGCTTTTCCGTATAATAAATTCTGAAAAAGAGTATTATAATACAGAAAATGAGCAGAGAATTGATAACGATATTGAGGCTACCCAGTTTATAACCAATAAGTTCATAAATAAAATCGTGTCCGTCAAGCCAAAGGGTTTTTAGGAGAATATATAAGTAACGTCCAGGATTGGTCAGGATAAAATGTATTTTTTCATATGCGTCACCACCAGCTCTGGTACTACCTAAATAAGAGTTGGCTATAAAAAACCATCCGACAGATAAAAGAAGTGCTTCAAAGCAGCCAAATGCTTTCAGAAGTACTTCTTTTTTTGTGCTTTGAAAGCAGGGTGATGGCAATAGGAAGATAAAGAGAATAGCAACAAAGTAAACAATTTTACAAGATGAAAGAATGAAAATCAGAGTGAAAAGAATAATGATATCCTTCTTATTTAGTAGTGAATTTTGGCAGCGTTTGCAAAGGCAAAAGGCCAGAAAAAGAACCAGTATAGCATAAGTGATGGCATCAACAGAGAGACTGCATCTGAGTTGAAGGGCCATGGGGAGGAGAGAAATAAATGTAAGCAGTTCTTTCCCGGAAGGAATCCATTTGATTGCGTAATAAATAAGGACAGTACAACCCGTAATGTTAGCAAGACTTCCGGCTAGAACGAGAATATAGGTGTTATCTGAGAAAATATCAGCTATACGAATGCCAATAACCTGAAAAATGTATGAGACAGGAGAATATAGAGCCATGTTGACGTTATTATGTAAAATGGCGTTGAATGAGTCGATTGTCATATGAAAATTTTGAAACAATATAAAAGGGGTATAGGTATACCATTCATAGGGAACAAGATTTTGAGGGATAGGAACATTGCCACCGGAAGGTGACAAGAAATAACCATGGGCAATAGTGTAAGCTCTGACAAAGTGATTTACTTCATCAGGGGTTTGAAAAACAGGGACTATGAACAGGTAGAAGGGACAAAGCACCAGTGATAGAAAAAGAAATATTTTCTCGGGGGGAGTGGTAAAATTACGATTTAAAATGTATAATATAACATACATAAAAGAAATGAGTACAATGAAAATCAGAGTATAAACAAGTTTCTGCTGATCTTTTGTTAAAAGCACATAGGTAAGGCGATTCCATATGGTTCCCTCATTGTTCAGCCGAAATCCATAGGCATTTTCGACTGTAGGGGCAGAACTGGATATTTTAAATTTATAATCGGAATAGGAACATATAGGAGCAATAGTGTCGAAAAAGAGCTCAGTTGCATTTCCAAGAGAGTCTGTTATCTCATAACAGGTATCATTAGAAAATGAGATAGAGGAGATAATATTATTATCTCCATAGAGATCTATTGTGGTTTCATAATCAGAGGTTAATGTGGTTGGGTTGGCTATGCTGAAAAGAATGGAGTTAAGTTTCTTTATGGACATAGTTGGTTGAATAGAGATTTCAACAGGGTTATCATTGGTTATGTAAGTATAACTGTCAGAAGGGATGATATAAGCATCGGCGGCAATATAATCATCATGGATAATATAGATAAAAGATATGGCAAACAGCAAGGAAAAAAACAGTAATTTGTTCTTTGAAATGAAATGAAGTATTTTAAACATAAAATAAGATCCTTTTTCTGTTGGTAAATTTATTAATTAAAATGATTATAACATAGATGGAAGAATATTCAAAAGGAAAATGAGGTGCAATATAAAACAACCAAGAAAGAAACTTTTATGTTGGATCCGGAAGATGTTGAAAGAATAGAATACAATAGACCGTATTGGAAAAAGAAGGAAGTAAAATGCGAATTATGTAATGGCACCATTTTAAAGGGATCAAATTAAAACCAATTCCTTCTACCCTTCCTCTCCCCATCCGTGAGGAGTGGGACAGACTGCAGAAGGTAATCAGTGAGTTCTCACCGGCCAATAGGCAGGAAGAACAGGTATATCAGATTTTGGAGAGGAAACTAAAACTGAGGGATGTAGCAGTAGCCCAGGTGGAGCATGCATTTGCAGATATTTATTGCCGTGAACTGATTGAAAGACTGCCAGTGGCTGATCTACAGCTATGATTATGGTGACAACTGGAAGGTATTGATCACCTGTGAGGACACTTATCATTCAGAGGAAAATGGTGTATGGAAAAATAGGAAAGGAGAAACAGAGAGTGCACTGGATGGCTTTTTAGAGGATGCTATCAGTGACTACCGCCCGGTATGTATCCGGAAGGATGGCATAGAGCTGGTGGATGATGTCGGAGGAATCTATGGCTTCTGTGATATGCTGAGAACAATTTGCTGCAAAAGCATAGCAGTGAGTTAGAATTGTGGGCAGGATCTACCGCCACTTCACCTCACAGAGACTGGTGATCCTGGACAGCATGAAAGGCTGCTCCGGCGAAAAGCGTTTCTGGACAGAAGAAGGAATCTGTACTTTGGCATGATGAGAGCGGTGGTGAAAATGTCAAACCATGTGCTTACGGGTTTCCCTTGCTTTATTGAGTGCCTACAGATTTTTTGATAACAACCATTAATAGTGAAATAATATAAAACAGATTGCATCTTTTTTTACGATAATTATATAATATTCGTGACATAAACAACAAAAAGAAGCGGATGAGTTAAAAATTTTTGATTTAAATAATAATCAAAAGTGATGATTATCAATTGAAGAAAGATACGAATGGAGAGTCGGTTGGTGAATGCAGACAAGAAAAATAATTGAATGATGACAATGTTTTTAATACATGATATAATTGGAATGCATTAAAAATAATTCATACACTTACAAAGGGGGAATTACGTATGAAGAAACATATAGCTTTAGCAGGTCTTGTTATGAGCTTTGTATTCCTGTTTACTACGATGGATATGCAGGCGGCACCGAAGACCATGCCAGATGGAACAGTTTTTGATGCAGAGTTTTATGCAGAGACTTATCCGGATGTGAAAGATGCTGTCGGAAGCGATGAAACAGCGCTGTATGATCATTATGTGAATTATGGCAAGGCAGAAGGACGGAAGCCGGTAGCGGATGCGAAGGTAACAGCAGTGGCCAATGATAAGAAAGAAAGTGCCGGTAAAACTGCAAAGTCTGATGCGAAAACGATAGAGAAAGCAGCTTCCACAACAGCATCACAGAATGCAGCAGCAGGTGGAATGTGCTGGAAATCAGCGACCGGATCAAAATATCATTCTATTGACCACTGTGGCAAGATGAATCCAAAGAAAGCGAAGAAGATTACGATAGAAGAAGCAAAGAAAGAAGGTCTGGAAGCCTGCAGTAAGTGCTGGTAGAAAAAATGGTATTGATGGCCTGAGCCGGGGAATGCAGCAAGTCTCTCTGAGGATTACAGAAAACTTTATGATATCCTGGAGGAAAACGGTATGCTGCACTTTGGCATGACGAGGGCAGCGGCAAGAGTGGAGAGATCTGAAAATGTTAAAGAAATACAAAATATAACGTAAAAACAGTAATTAAAAAATAAAACAAATTTTTGCGTGGGCATATTGATACACAGGTTCGTTTATACTAAGATTAGAACATAAATCAGTTGTGCATCTGTCTTATTATACAGGCAGATGCATATAGTATAATAGAACGAAAAAGAGGAAATAAAATGTGCTTTTATATTGGTATTGAAGACTTGGCAGCGAATGCACTGATTGAGATTTTACAGTCTAAGAATGGGGATGACAGTCAGAATATTGTCACATATGCAGAGCTGGAAAAGTATGGTGCTGAAGTAGTGCATTATCTTGGTGAACAGGGAGAGAAGGCAGTTCTTATTTTATCCAGAGAGAATACGAATCATATGCTGTGCCGCTATTCGGATTTCTTTGTAGAAACAGAAACGGATAAGAAGGAGCCTGCCATTGAATTACGGAAAGGAAAGACAGTTTCAGATCTGATTGAAAGGTTTCGGACATATCTGGAGATAGATGTGCTGCTGGCTTTTATGAGTGAGAAGACTGTCAGTGTATTAATAAGGCAGAGTTTCAGAGATTGAGGAGAATTTTACAGACGAGTTATTCTCCATTATATTCTTCTGCTATACATAATCGCTTCGTACATTCTATCGGTGTTTTTCATTTGGGGAGTATAGCAGCTGCAGATACTACGAAGGACAATATGTTTTATATTTTTTATCGTAGAAAAAACCATAACAATATAAAGGATAAAAAAGAGTTCTGTAAAAGTCTGGTAGTGAAAACGATTGATACATAATGCTCAGCCTAACCCCTTCCGGTACTCCGTCGGTGTCAGCTGGTAGTAGTTCCGGAATGCTTTGCTGAAGTAGTGATTATCCGCATACCCGAGGCGCTCTGCGATATCGGAGATCTTGATATCCGGCTGGGCGAGCAGCTCTGCAGCACGCTCCATACGCAGCTTCAGGACATACTCATAGATGGTAAAGCCATATTTGTTTTTAAACAGTTTGTTCAGATATTCCTGAGAAAAAAAGTACTTTTCCGCAAACATGGAGATGCGGATATTGGTACAGTAATTGCTCTCGATGTAGTCTTTGATAATAGTAACAATTTCATCAGGGGTGATGTGGTCGGTCTTGGCAGAAGTGTCAGAGATACCGAACACTGCATCAGGATCAATGGCCTTGACTGCCTTTTCAATGGCACAGTTGAGGCTTTCTTCGTCTACGGGCTTCAGAAGATAATCGCAGGCACCGTTGCGGAGGGCATGCTGGGCATAGGAAAAGTCGTCATAGCCGCTGACTACGATGTACTGGCTGTCAGGGAATTCTTCATGGGCCTTTTCAAGGAAGGCACAGCCATCCATGACAGGCATGCTCATATCTACAAAAACGATATCCGGATGAAATTCGCGCATGGCGGCAAGGCCGTCCTTGCCATTGACCGCATAGCGTGGCGGTTCAATGCCGTAATAGGCGAAACGGCCAAGCCTGGAAATGGCGATCTGGACAGGTTTTTCATCATCAATGATCAGAGAACGGTACATGGGAGCTCCTTTCGTGGAAAATGTCCTGGGAGTGATCCCGGGAAACGGGAAGAGTCAGGGAAATACTGGTGTATTTACCCTCTTCTGTATTGATCACAAACTTTGTTTCTCGGTTATAGAGGATCTGCATCCGGCTGTAAAGGTTTGCAAGACCAATGCCACTGTCCTTGCCGGAGGATTTCTGGGATGCAAAATCCTCGTAGATCTTCTGGAGACGGTCATCAGAAATGCCACAGCCACTGTCCCTGACGGTGATCAGAAGATCATTTTCCATGAGTTTTACTGTAACCGTAATGTGGATAGAGGTCTGTTTTTCGGATTTTCCGTGGATAATGGAATTCTCCACAAGCGTCTGAATGCTGATCTTGGGGATCAGGCAGTCAAGGGAAGCCGGATCGATCTCAGAGGAAAAGACAAGCGCATCTCCCATCCGTACCTTCTGTAGAAATACATAATTATCAGTATAGTTCATTTCCTGCCGGAGAGGAACCATAACGTTGCCTTTAATAGTATACCTCAGGTTAGAGGCGAGTGAGGTGATCATCTTATGAATTTGTGGCTGGTCATTGATCAGTGCTTCTGTGGAGATCGCCTGCAGGGTATTATACAGGAAATGGGGATTCAGCTGGGCTTCCAGTGCTGCCAGTCTGGCATCGTTGGCACGCAGCTTTGCCACATAGTTTTCATCGATGAGACGGTCTATGTGCCGTACCATGCCATTAAAGCTCTGGGACAGCTCGCAGGTTTCCTGGCAGCCATCTGCCTGTATTCTGGTGGAAAAATCACCGGCTCCGGTCCGCTGCATCTGTACAGAAAGCTCCTTTAACGGGTTCATCAGGAGCTTTAGCAGAAGATAGATGAGAACCACCGTGATCAGCCAGAACAGAAAGCCATTGATCAGGATGGAGTGGCCAAGGTGTCCGATCTCAGCATCGATGCAGGCTTCCGGCATGAGGCAGACCATAGTCAGATCGCCGGTTGTGCCGGTATTGCTTACAAGGTAATAGGACTGATTGTTCAGTGTAATAGCCGGCTGCTCAGAGGAAGGAAGCGGCAGCAGCTCTGAAAGGGAAAAGGGAAGCGTATCGGCAGAGGAATATATCAGTTCCTGTTCGTTGTTCAGCAGAAGGAAGATCTCGCCGGTATCGCTGTGATCCTTTACGAGCCGTCTGGTAAAGCTGTTATCAAGGGTGACCTGGACGACGGCCTGGATGATCTGGCCGGGGACGGTAAACAGTGTGTGGTAATAGGTAAGATTACCGGAAGCATCACTTTCAATATAAAGGTTCCGTGGGCTGCCCTTGCATTTCTCCGCGGCATCAAGAAAGGGCTGGATATCCATATTCTGCTGCACAGTAAAGTGCTGCTGGCTTTCGTTTCTGCCAATGATCATGTCCTGATTGATCAGATAAAGCTCGTAGTCAAGGATATCACTTCTTGTATAGTAATTATAGAACATCTGCTGTTTGACGTAGCTGAGCTGTTCTGTGGTGATCGGTGTTTTCTGGTCAATGATCCTGGTATAGGAGGAGTCATAATAAGGCTGGATACAGAATTTGGCAAGGGAGTCCAGATACCAGTCTGAGTTTTCTGCTTCCAGGGAAAGGATCTGGGAGGTGGTGGACAGGTACTGGGAAAGAGTCAGCTCCTTGGTCGAGGTATAGTCTTTATGTACAAGCTGTACAGACACTGCAGTAGTCAGGAGTATCATAATAAAGATCAACTGGATCCATAATGGCACCGGATTCAGCATTTTGCGTATTTTTTGAACCCAGGGGCGGAGTAATTCTTTTATTTTTGTGGATAATGACATTTTTTCACCCTCACTTCAGGCATATTATACAAAAAGTTTCAAAAAGTGAAAAGTGCTTTGTTCATTTTTTTACACCTTTCTGGTCAGTTTATTTCATTTTCAGGACAGGGAGGAGTATTTTATAATGATTACATCAAGTAGAGAAGGAGGACGGAAATGAATAAGAAGGTTAAAAACGGGTTGGAAATGGCAGCCTTTACAGTTCCGGCGATCATACTGGTCTGTCTGATGATGTATGTGCCTTTTATTCTGAGTGGCTACTATTCCCTGACAGAGTGGAATGGTATTTCCAAGGCCGTTAAATTCGTAGGACTTACCAATTTTAAAACGTTGTTTTCGCAGGGGGGGGACTTCCTTCCGGCACTCTGGTTTACGACGAAATATACCTTTTGCTTTGTGGTATTTTCCAATGTGCTGGCGCTGGCGCTGGCAGTGATGCTGACAAAGAAGTTTAAGGGGGCAAATTTCTTCAGGGGAATTTTCTTCGTTCCTTATATCATGAGCATGACGATCGTAGGCTTTATCTGGAAGTTCATTTTTACCAGCGGATTTGAGAAGCTATATGAAGCAACGGACTGGAGCTTCTTAAATTTAAGCTGGCTTGGTGATACGAAGCTGGTATTCTTCTCGGTGGTATTAGTTGGTGTATGGCAGTCACTTGGCTTCTATATCGTGCTTTACATAGCCGGTCTTCAGGCAGTTCCGAAGGATGTCCTTGAGGCGGCGACTGTAGATGGAGCCGGCAGGGCGCAAACCTTTTTCAGGGTAACGCTTCCGCTTCTTGGACCGTCCTTTACGACCTGTATTTTCATGTCACTGACCAATGGTCTGAAGGTGTTCGACATTATCCTTGCACTGACCAAGGGAGGACCGGGAACGGCATCTAACAGTGTGACATTACAGATTTATAAGGAAGCATTTACGAATAATAATTATGGACTTGGTTCCGCAGAATCCATTATCTATTTCCTGTTTGTCATGGTCATTACACAGCTGGTGTTAAAGGCCTTCAGCAGAAGGGAGGTTGATCTGTAATGACGATCAAAGCAAAAAGAAGACTCCGGATGACAGTCATGATCCTCGTGCTTATTGTGGTTGCAGCTATTTATATTTATCCGGTGTTCCTTATGTTTATGAACTCTTTCAAGCCGTTTGGAGAGATCGTGGCGAATGTACTTGCCCTGCCAAAGAGCCTTGACTTAAGCAATTATACTTATGTTGTTAAGAAAATGGATTATCTGGCACTCTTTAAGAATAATGTGATCATCACTGTGATCGGTATTGTCGGGATCGTAATCTTTTCATCCATGGCAGCATACATCCTGGACAGAAGAAAGGGAACCTACAGCAGGATTGCTTATCTGATCATCACGACACCAATGCTGATCCCTTTTCAGACGATCATGATCACATTGCTGAAATCCATGAATGTGATTCACCTTGCAGGCAGTAAGATCGGTCTCGGGATCCAGTACTGGGGATTTGGTATCCCCATGGCAACCTTCATCTTCTTTAACTTTATGAAGACGATCCCAAAGGAACTGGACGAAAGTGCGAAGATAGATGGAGCCTCCACCTTCCGCACCTACAGATCCATTATTTTCCCGCTGCTGAAGTCGGTGACGGTAACGGTTACCGTACTGGATGTTATGTGGATCTGGAACGATTTCCTGCTTCCGCTTCTGATGGTAAATAGCAATAATAAGACAAAGACATTGGTACTTGCGGCATACACCTTTGTAGGACAGATGAATACTAAATGGAACTACGCACTGACTGCCATGGTGCTGACAGTTGTACCGTCTATCATCGTATTTATCCTGCTGCAGAAGTATATCGTAGAAGGTGTTGTGGCAGGAGCAGTAAAGGGCTGATGCCCCTGACGTAAAGTTCAAAATGATTTTTTCCTGTCTGTCTGCCGCAGTGAAGTGGGGATGATATTATAGCCGGAAACAGACGGGTGAAAATAAAGTAAAAAAGGGATTCCCGAAGATGGGACAAAGGAGGGTAAAAATGAAAAAGAAATTCATCAGCGCAATTCTTTGCGCAGCAATGACAATGAGCCTTCTGGCTGGCTGTGGATCATCCGCAGGAGACAGCAGCAGTGCATCCACTGACAGTACACAGGCCGAAGAGACAACAGAAGCAGCAGATACTTCTGCAGCAGAAGAGACAGCACAGGTTTCTTCTGACGAGCCCTGTGAGATCTATATGTTCATCAGTTCTCCGGAATATGCAGATGCGATCGGTGAACTCATTGATGCTTATAAGGAAGTAGCACCAAATGTGACCATCAACTATGAAACCACTCAGAATGACTATCCGACACTGTTAAAGGCAAAGCTGAATTCCGGTGAGGTTCCGGATATCTTTTCCTCTACATCAGGTAAGGAAATCGATGTTTACAAGGAATATTCTTATGATCTGGCAGGACAGCCGCTGACAGAGACCATGTCTGATGCAGTAGCAGCAACTATGCAGAGTCCGGTGGACGGAAGCGGATGCTACGGAATCGCGATCAAGGGAAATTATTTCGGTATCGTATACAACAAGGCGATCTTTGAAGAATGCGGTATTACTGAGTTCCCTTCAACTGTAAGTGCCATGAAGGATGCCTGCGAAAAGATCTCTGCAGCAGGATACAAGCCTTTCACGACCGGTTTCAATGAATGGTGGGTATATAAGCATGTAGCACAGCATTTCTTTGATGCTGCAGCTGCAAACGCAGGAATTTCCGCAGCAGAGCTGGTATCCGGCTTTGAAAATGGAACAGCCAAGATCTCAGACTATCCTGAACTTTACAATAACTTCTTCGATTTCATCGATCTGGCTGTAAAGTACGGTGATGATAAGCCTCTTGAAACAGCACTCGATGGTGAGGAATCTGCTTTTGGTACAGGCAAGGCGGCTATGGTTCTCGGACAGGGCGCATGGATCGAAGCTGATGTTCTTTCCATCGATCCTGATATCCAGATCGGCTTCAATGGTTATCCTGTAACAGAGGATGCTTCCCAGTGCCAGGTTATTTCCGGTTCTGACCAGTCACTTCATGTAAACAAGGATTCTGCAGTACTTCAGCAGACACTTGATTTCATGAACTGGTGGTATACATCTGACTATGGCAAGGCATGGTTTACAGATGTAGCAGGTGTTGTTCCTCCGATCAAATCTGATGTACAGAGTAACTTCGAGATCATCAAGCAGGGCGATGAGCTGGCAGCTTCTGCAGGTGCAGCAGACCTTGAGATCATTTACTCTACAGACAGCTGGCATCAGACCTTTGGTGAGATCATGCAGTCCTATATCGCAGGTGATCTTGACAAGGACGGTGCATGTGCGCAGATCGAGAAGCAGTGGCAGGAAATCGACGGTGCACAGTAGGCACTGGCTGTATGATTTCCATCTAAAAAGATAAGAGAGTCCGTTATCCTGTGGACAAAACAGGATAACGGGCTTTTTTGTGTGTGATGTGTGTGGTATACTGGTGAACATGAGAGAAAATAAGCTGATACGAATATTACTGATGATAAGTGCTGTGGCACTTCTGCTGCTGACGCTCTGGATCGCTTATCTGCGGACAGACCATGAGGCAGCCTTTCTGGAGGAGCTTACATTCACTGCGGAGGTGGATGGTGAAATGGTTTCCTTCAAGCCGTTTCTGGAGGAAACAGACGGAAGATATTATCTGATCCTGCCGTCCTGCTTTCAGGGAAAAGAGACAGACCTGACTGTGCATTATGACAAAGAGGATGGCAGGCTTTTCCTGAATGGGGAGAAGCTCCGGAACGGAAGTACCGTTTCCGGGATACAGGGAGAAGAGGTTTTTGTTTGTCAGGTGAAGGGAGGCTTTGGTGAAACCTTCTGTGACCGTGAGCTGCAGGTGCTTATTTCTGAAAAGCTGCCATCGCTGCTTCTGACAGTAGAGGATACCTCCTTTCTGGAGAAGGATCTGGAGGCAGATAAGAAAAAATATGCGCAGACAGGAGAGCTTCTGCTGCTGGATCCATCCGGGGAGGCTGTCCTTACCGATCATCTGGAAAAGCTGAGGGTAAGAGGAAATCTGACGGCAACACTGGATAAGAAGCCCTATACCTTTACTCTGTCAAAGGAGGCTTCTGTGTGCGGCATGGCGCCGGCGAGAAAGTGGAACCTGATCGCCAATGCTACAGATGGCTCCTATATGAGGAATAAGATCGTACTGGATCTGGCAAACAGGGCGGTAGGGGCAGAAGGCTATGAGCCGGATGGTGAATTTGTTGAGCTGTTTATGAATGGTGAATATCAGGGACTGTATCTCATTACAGAGGCAGTAGAGATTGGGGAAAACAGATGGGATATTGCAGAAGATGGCGGCTTCGCTTTTGAAATGGAGCTTGATTTCCGGAAGGAAAACGGGAAAGACTATATTACAACGGCGGGCGGCAGGCTGTTCGAGGTGAAGGAAGCATCCGGCCGGAAGCTGAGTGCAGAGCGAAAGCAGGAAGCAGAGGAACTGTTGAATGATGTAGAAAGCGCTTTGCTTGCGGATGATGGGATCAGCGATATCAGTGGAAAGCCACTGGAGGAGCTGATCGATATCCCCTCATGGGCGGCGGGATGGCTTGCGGAAGAGATTTCCGGTGATCATGATGTGGGAATTGCCAGTCAGTTTGCCTGCACGAAGAGAGAGAGTTCCCTGTTGTATGCAGGACCGGTATGGGATTTTGACGGAGCTATGGGGAATGTAAATACGCCTATGTATAGAATCCCGGAGGCGTTAACGGCATCCATTGCCATGAGCAGACCGGAAGGGAATGCCAATCAGAACACCTGGCTGGCTGCCATGTACCAGAATCCGGTTTTCCGGCAGGCGGTAGAAGAAATCTATGCATCATCCTTTCAGAAGCCGCTGGAAGAGCTGCTTGACAGCGGGATCAGTGATTACGGGGAGATGATCAGCCGTAGTGCGCAGCTGGATGCCCTCAGATGGAATGAAAAACGGCTTTCCTGGGCATTTGTCCTTCCGGATGGACTTGAAATCCCTGCAGAGGGGGATTATACAAGATTTGATACGCTCTCGCAGGAGATTTCCATGGTGAAGCAGTATCTTACAGAAAAAAAGGAGTTCCTTGACAGCATCTGGATAGAAAAAAAGGAATACTGTATTGTAGAAGTGGAGCGCAAGGCGCCGTTCCTTAATGAGGACTATAATCAGACACTGTATTACTGGGTGGAAAAAGGACAGCCTCTGCCGGCCATTCTGGATGAAAACAGAGAGGATAGTGTATTCCTTGGCTGCTTTGATGATGAGGATGGACAGCAGTATGTGGCAGGAACATCCGTCATGGACGATCTTGTACTGGTGGCCAGATGGGAACAGAAAGAGGAGTAAGGAGCAGAACAGGTGGAGGAAAAGCGGTATCGACACGAATATAAATATCCCCTTACGCATGGACAGGCATTGATCGAAAATGCTAAAATAAATGCAGTTGCATCCAGGGACAGCCATACTGGTGCAGATGGCTCTTATCAGATCAGAAGCCTGTATTTTGATGATTATCAGAACAGCTGCTATATGAGCAATGAAAATGGGGTCGATGAGAGAGAGAAGTTCCGGATCCGGATCTATAATCACAGTACAGAGCGGATCACTCTGGAGTGTAAGGAAAAGTATCGTGGGATGACACATAAAAGCAGCAGCCCGATCACACTGTCCCAGTGTGAAAAGCTGATGCGGGGAGAAATCCCTTCAGATATCACAAAGGAACAGAGGGTATTGCACCGGCTTGCTTATCTGATGGCAGTGCGGCTGATGCGGCCAGCCGTGATCGTGGAATATGAGCGTATTCCCTATGTATACAGGATGCAGGATGCCAATGTGAGAGTGACCTTTGACCGGAAGATCCTTTCCGGCAGTGATGTGAGAGCGTTTCTGGATGAAAGGATTGCGGGAAGAGGGATCCTGTCGGTAGGGACAGAGCTGATGGAAGTGAAGTTTGACAGCTTCCTGCCAGATGAGATATATCAGATCCTGCAGCTGGAGGGGCTTAAAGCATCTACCTTTTCCAAGTATTACCTGTGCAGAAAATTTCAGGTGCAGCAGAAGAGGTAAAAGATCTGCAGAGACAAAAACGGGGCAGGGCGCTGCCGGAAGCTACAAATAATCGAAACAGAAAGGTTTGGATAGAGGAATGGGATTTTCAGATATTTTCAAAAAGGATTTTCTGGCATCATATACCAGCGAGACAGTGAGTGTGCCGCATATTGTGGCGGTACTTTTCATTACATGTATCATAGGCTGCTACATTTTTATGGTATACCGGGTGGTCACAAGGAAAACCTTTTATTCCAGAAACTTTAATATTTCCGTTGCGGCGATCGCAGTGATCACAGCAGGTATCATACTGGCAGTACAGTCCAGTATCGTGATATCCCTTGGTATGGTGGGTGCTCTTTCTATTGTCAGATTCAGAACGGCAGTGAAGGAACCCATGGATCTGGTATTTCTGTTCTGGTCGATCGCTGTGGGGATCTGCTGCGGCGCACATGTGACAGAAATCGCGATCGTCCTGTCTGTATTATTGACGATCCTTGTGCTTATTTTAGACCGCATTCCAATTGGCAAAGCTCCAATGATCCTGGTGGTCAATCTGCAGGAGGGAAAGCAGGAGCCTGAGCTGGTGGAAAGGATCAGGGAATTCTGCAGATATTACAAGATCAAATCAAGGAATATTACCGGAAATGGCTGTAATCTGGTGATTGAGGTGCGGACATCTAAAGAATATGATCTGGTACAGAAGGTGCAGGAGCTGGAAGGTCTTGAGAGCGTATCCCTGATCTCCCATGATGGGGAGGTTACCTTCTAGGAACAGATGTGGGAAAAACAGAAGATGCGAAAAATGATTTCTCATTTCCACATCTTCTGCAATCCCCCTTTACAGGATAATTGTAATATAAAAATAACAACATTGTAAATAGTTAGTTATCGCACGCTGTTACTAATAGCAAAAAAAGGAGTTATTCATGAAAAAGCTGAATGGAACTGTTATTGTAACCTATCGCTGTAATGCACGCTGTAATATGTGCAACCGCTATAAGAAGCCGTCCCTGCCGGATGAAGAAATTTCACTGGAAACGATAAAAAAGCTGCCTCCGATGTATTTTACCAATATCACAGGAGGAGAACCCTTCATACGGACAGATTTAAAGGATATTGTGAGGGAATTAAAGAAAAAGAGTGACCGTATCGTTATTTCCACGAATGGCTTTTTTACAGACCGTATTGTAGACCTGTGCAGGGAATTTCCTGATATCGGCATCCGTATTTCCATAGAAGGGCTGGAAGAAACAAATAATAAGATCCGTGGGCTGGAGAATGGGTTTCAAAGGGGCTATTCAACGCTGAAGCAGCTGGTGGATATGGGGATGAAGGATGTGGGCTTCGGCATGACAGTACAGGATGCCAATGCCAGGGATCTGGTAGCCCTGTATCAGCTTTCTGATGAGATGAATATGGAGTTTGCTACTGCATCTCTGCACAATTCCTTCTACTTTGTGGAAGCGAAGAACATTATTCATGACAGACCTATGGTAGCGCAGGAATTTGAAAACCTGATCAATGAGCTGCTGAAATCAAAGAGTCCCAAGAAATGGTTCCGGGCATATTTCAATCATGGACTGATCAACTATATCTATGGACAGAAGCGTCTTCTGCCCTGTGATATGGCGTTTGATACCTTCTTTATTGATCCTTACGGGGATGTTATGCCCTGTAATGGTACAAAGGATAAGGAAGTGATGGGGAATCTGAATGAGTGTGACAGCTTTGATGAGCTGTGGAACAGTCCTCAGGCAGATGCAGTACGGGCAAAGGTGCGCTGCTGTGACAGAAACTGTTGGATGATCGGTTCAGTTTCTCCGGCGATGCACAAGTATATCTGGGTGCCGGCGTTCTGGGTTCTCAGACATAAGCTGAAGTTCTGGACAGATAAGAAATACAGTATGTATGAAAACAAGATCGTAAGGGACTATCGTGACGGCAAGGTAACAAAATCGCAGCTGGACGCTTGTTCCACCTGCGATTTGCATGCCATGATCCATGACGGTTTGTCGGAGAAGTCAAGGGAAAAACTTGAGGGTGGTGCTGGACGTTAGCCTAATAAGTGCCAGTAAGGTTCAGCCCATTCACCCCTGGTATAATTATAGAGACGACGATATAATTTACCATTTTCTTCTTTGTAACGATATTCAATAATATCAGAACAAGGCTGAACGGAAGAATTTGATTCAGTAGATTCCGAAGTGATTGGAGTGGTTTCGGAAGCAAATACAGGTGTTGACATAGCTAAGAATGACGCAAAAAATGTAATAAAGGAATAGATAAGAAGTTTGTTTTTTATTTTCATTAACGGATCTCCTTCCATATATTAAATACATACACATTAATAATAACTTCTCCTGTTTATTAATAATACAGTTATTTTAATAATACGTCAATATGTAAATAAAACAATATGTTTTGTATTAAGGTAACGTATCATAGACGGGGATATTAATATCTGATATTTCTGATTCGGTCATTATGTAGCGTCCGTCATAGTATAGATCATATGTACCTTTACTATTTGAAATATAGAATATACTGTAATTATCTGGTTTAAATGAATTTTGAACATCATTTTTTCTAATTCTATATGGCTCAAACACAAAAACCAATGAGATCATCAATGCTCCAATAAGCAGCAGACTGGAAACCAGTCCATTTGGTGCCAGTGTTTTGATCTTATCAGGGCTTCCGATGATCATTTGTATTCTTTGGCTGAGAGAAGACGGCTTTTTGGCAGATTTGGTTTTTGAAGATTTATTCAGCATGGAATCGTCTGTTTTTGTAGAGTTGTAGGTGGCAGTAAAAGCGAGTGTTGTCTTTTTCTCTGCGAGGGTTCTTGCCATGCTGGTAAGGCTTTTGGAATAGTCCAGGCGACCAAGAGGTTCTAACGGTGCGATAACCTTGGAATCCACACTGATTTCTATGATACGGTTGATCTCCTTCACGAAGATTTTAACCAGTGGGTTCCAGAAGTAGATCACCTCAAGAAGAGAACAAAGGAACTTATACAAGGTATGGTGGTTATAGTAGTGGGCTGTTTCATGGCTGAGAATATAGAATAGCGCTTCTTTGGAATGAACGCTGTCAGGCAGGACGATAACCGGATGGAAAATGCCATATATGAAGGGTGTGATATTCCTTGGAGTTATGTAGATCCTGAAAACAGCTTTGCTTTTCTGGTGGCAGGAAGTGATCTTATGAAGTATGGCATATGCGTCAGAGTCAGGTGCAGCTTCTCGAAGCCGATATCGTTGCCGGATAGTGGCGAACTGGAGAAAAAGCCGTGAGCCGCAGATAAGGATGCCAATGTACCAAGCAATCATAAAAATAGTAAAGATATTGATGGGATGACCGAGAATGTTGATCTCCAGCATAACAAAGAGATCATACAGATAGGATAAGCCCCACTTTACAGGTACAGAAACAGTGAAGGGAAATTCAAATGGTAAAAGGAAACGAAGCAGAATAACAAGAGAGCTGAGAAGGAACAGATCAATATTAAAATAATTGATCACAGATGTCTTAACAACCTGATTAAGGGCAATAACAAAAACAGCATTGATAATGATCATGCTTAAGAGGGTAGAAAACGTGAAACTCATATGCTTGCCAATCCTTTCCTGTTTGGTCGATCTCTCATTTACCTTTCAGGAAAGGACAGGACAAATAACTTTCTAGTTTTTCTTGGAAAGCTCCTCTCTTTTCTGAGAGATAAGTTGCTCGAGACTGTCAATTTCTGACAGGAGATCTGAGGTATCTTTTTCCTCTTCGAGTAAAGTTGCTACAAAGGAAGAGGGGGAGAAGGGCTTACCGGAAACCTTGCTGAAGGCATTCTCAAATTTCTGAATTTCAAATTGATCAGGTGTCATGGTCGGCTTATAGCTTCTGCTGAGAACAGTTCCACTATAAACGATCTCATCCACTGCAATCAGCTTCTTCTGAAGAAGCTTTTTCAGAACAGCCTGTACAGTATTAATGGATAAGTCATCACGCATAGAGGTGATTTCGGAAGCCACCATAGATTTTCCGGATTCCCAAAGAATATCCAAAATATCTCTTTCTCTGTTAGTTAAACGGTATCTGTCATTTCGGCTGAGTGTCATAATTTCTTCCCTTACTTTTGTATAATAATGTTGTTAACATAAACATTAACGTATACATATCATAGAAGAAACATGGAAAAAAGTCAATAAAATAAGAGAACGAATATTGAACAATATTTACTCATAATAACACTATAGGACGATAATGCCACGCAGAAATGTAAAATGATTAACAGACGATTCCCCTTCATAAGTAACATCAGTCTTTCTGACAACACTTATTATACAACGTAAAACAGAATATTCAAGACTGTTTTATGAGAAATGTATAAAAATCAGCATATTGACAAATAATGCACAGAAATAACAAATAAAAATGTCCTAAAAGTGGGAAATGGTATTTATATAATTGCAAATTATTTCTACAGTTTAATGCAGTTTGAAAAATTTGGAAATATGTCTTAAAATAGGACACACTATGCATAAGAATATACTAAAATAGTAATGATCCACTTATTCAAATGAGGAAAGAAAGGATAGCAAGCAGAGGATGGAAAAGATGGATACAAATCTCCAAAATTTTAATGTAGTTGGCGACAATGTAAGACGATACAGAGTAGAACAGGACTTAAGTCAGAAGGAATTATCTGAGAGACTGGAAACATATGCTGTTTATATCTGCAGAGGATCAATTTCAAGAATTGAGCGTCATGAAAGGGCTGTTATGGATTTTGAACTGAAAGCACTTGCTGAGGCTCTGAAGGTTACAATTTACGATCTCTACGAGTAAATAAGGATGATCGAAAAGAAGCGATAAGCGCACTGGCAGATGCGGTGCGCTTTTTGTAGTGGGTGGATTATTTATTTGCCGCATCGTCTGCTGATAATATACTTGGGACGACGTTTGATCTCATCATAAATACGGGAGATGTAGTGGCCTATAATGCCAAGGCTGATCATTAATATGCTGCCAATGATCAGAAGCAGGAGGATCACAGTAGTAAAACCTTCCTGCGCAGTGCCGGTGAAATAGCGGTACAGTGACTGTATGCCAAGTACAAGGGAAAACACCAGCATGATCCAGCCAAGCAGTGTTACAGCCTGCATGGGTGCACCGGAAAAGGAAGTGATATTCCGGATGGCATACTTGGTAAGGCTCCACATGGACCATTTGGAGGTTCCGACTGTACGTTCCTGCACTTCGAAAGGAACCTGGATGCTGCAAAAGCCGATCCAGGAAGAAAGGGCTCGGAAAAAGGGAGCACGCTCTGGCATGGCAAGCAGGGCATCTACAGCCTGTCTGTCCAGAAGTTTAAAATCGGAAGCGTTTGCCATATCAATATGGGTAAGCCTGCTGATGATAGCATAAAAGCCGTTGGCACAGAGATGGTGGAAAGCACTTTCCTTTCCACGGGAAGTCTTGACGCCTTCCACGACCTCGTAGCCCTGTTCCCAGAGGTGGTACATTTCTATGATCGTGCAGGGAGGATGCTGCAGGTCGCAGTCCATGATAACACAGCATGCCCCTTTTGCTTCTGCAAGTCCTGCGAAGATGGCAGACTCTTTGCCAAAGTTCCGGGAAAACGAGATTCCCTGTACTTCCGGATTGTCTTTTGAGAGCCTGCTGATCTCCTGATAGGTTCCGTCCCGGGAACCATCATCTACAAAAATGATCTCAAATGGAATCTGACTTTCAGAAAGGATTTTCTTTACTGTCTGGAAGGTTGTCTGTATCATGGCTTCTTCGTTATAAGAAGGAATGATCACAGAAAGCGTTTTATTGGAAGGATTCATAATATACCTCTTTTTCTGATTGGCTACAGTAACAGTATACGCAAGAAAAAAAAGAAATGCAATGTTATCCTTGGGAAAGAGAAGCTGGCAGGCTTGAAAGAATAGGAACAATCCTCTATAATCGTGAATGTATGATACAGAGTGAAATGGCACAGGTCTGAGTGAAAATGACAGACAGTAAAAGACAGGATGGAAATATGCCAGAAACGACAAATTATGAAAAAAGAAAAAAGATCGTAAAGCTCCTGACAGCATTCTACCTGATCCCCTTGGGGATCATGGTTCTGTTTAATGCGGGGAACAGTCTGCTGAGGACTACATATTTTGACCTGTATAAGGACATGGAAACGGCAAAATATAAATGGGACGATCCAATTCTTCTGCTGATCGTAACAGGAACTGTTTTATTTCTCTTATACAGACTGTCAATAACGGAATGGTTTCAGCGGACAGGAAAATTATCTCTGACAGCATTGCTGTTTGGAACGGGAGTAAGTCTTGTGATCGTACTGCTTGTCAGGGGAACGGCAATTTGTGACGGAGAAACGGTAAGTGAAATTGCCATCAGCTTTATGCAGGGAAATTATGATGCATTCAGGCAGGGAGAATATCTGTATAATTATTCGTTCCAGATTGGTCTTACAGCGTTTCTTGAAGTGCTGTATCATCTGGCAGGAGTAGAAAATTATCTGGCTTTTCAGATCATAAATGTGGCAGCTGTTGCTATCATCCTGTTTTCTCTGGATCAGATCACGAAAGAGCTTTTCACGGAGAATGTCAGGAAGCTGGAGTCGGTTCTGTCAATGGGAATGCTGCCGCTTTTCCTGTTTTCTACCTTTGTGTATGGAGATCTGATCGGCTGGGCTTTTGGAATGCTGGCAATCTGGCAGATGCTCTGCTATCTGAAAAGGGATGTGGGGAAATATCTGCTCAGGATAGCAGTATTGCTGGCATGCGGCATTGTGATCAAGTCCAATATCAATATTGTTCTTGTGGCAGTAGTGATCGCTGTTTTACTGAATTGCTTCCAAAAGAGAAAATATAGACATTTGCTGTATATACTCCCCATGATCTTACTGCCGGTGATGTGTAACTCTGCAATAGAGGGTGTTTATGTACAGAGAGCAGGACTTGACAGATACCCGGAGGGGATTCCAAAGCTTGCATGGGTGGCTATGAGTATGCAGGAGGGAGATGAAGGCGGGTATGCCTGCGGATGGTACAATGGTTATAACTGGGCGGTATATGGACAGAATGGATTTGACAGGACTGCTACAGAAAAAGCCTGTGTGGAAAACCTGAAGCAGTCACTGTCACGTTTTTTGCATGAGCAGAAATATGCGCTGAATTATTTCTATAAGAAGTTTACTTCTCAGTGGAATGCTCCGGATTTTCAGGCAATGATCAGTAATGAGTGGTGCACCAGGCATTCTCTGCACACGACAGGGATCGCAAAATGGTTTCTGTTTGAAGAGGGAAGGGAAATTTTGCTTTTTGTTATGAATGGATATCATTTTCTGATATTTCTGCTGACAGGGACTTATTTTGGCATAGAAGTGTTCAGAAAAAGGGACTGGGATCTGCCTAAGGCATACTTTATACTGAATATTTTTGGAGGCTTCCTGTTCCATATGATCTGGGAGGCACAGTCCAGGTATGTGCTTGGATATTTCGTATTGATGCTGCCGCTTGCGGCTGCAGGTCTTGCAGACATTCTTGATAATGTCAGGGAGAGAAAAGAAAAAAGAAAAGAAAAACTGGCACAGGCTGCCAGATGATGGAGGATATATATGAAACCACTTGATACAGACAAAACATATCTGATCACAGGAGGAGCCGGATTTATCGGATTTTCCCTTTCCAGGGAGCTTCTGAAAAAAGGTGCCAGAGTCATTGGGCTTGATAATATGAATGATTATTATGAGGTATCACTGAAAGAGGACAGGCTGGCGATCCTGAAAGAATACGAGGGCTACACCTTTGAAAAGGGAGATATTGCGGATAAGGAAGCTGTTCACAGGATATTTGAAGCCTATCATCCTGATATTGTGGTGAATCTGGCAGCCCAGGCGGGGGTCAGATACAGTATTACCAACCCGGATGCTTATATTCAGTCCAATCTGGTAGGATTTTTTGAAATTCTGGAAGCGTGCAGACATTTCGGGGTGGAGCATCTGGTATTTGCTTCCTCCAGCTCTGTGTATGGTGGGAACAAGAAGGTTCCCTTTTCTACAGAGGATAAGGTGGATCAGCCGGTGAGCCTGTATGCGGCTACGAAAAAGTCTAATGAGCTGATGGCTTATGCCTACAGCAAATTATATGGGATACCGTTGACCGGACTGCGCTTTTTTACTGTGTATGGCCCCATGGGAAGACCAGATATGGCATATTTTAAATTTGCGAAGAAGATCATGGCAGGAGAACCGATCCAGATTTATAATCATGGGGATATGAAGCGTGATTTTACTTATATTGATGATATTGTGACCGGAGTGGAGAACATTCTCTGCAATCCGCCGGCACAGGATGAGAACGGTGCAGCTTATAAGATCTACAATATAGGAAACCATAAGCCAGAGAAGCTGATGGATTATATCAGTGTACTGGAAAAGTGTCTGGGAAAGGAAGCAAAGAAGGAATTCCTGCCAATGCAGCCGGGAGATGTATACGAAACCTATGCGGATGTCAGTGAGCTGATGAAGGATTTTGATTTCAAGCCATCCACAACTATAGAAGAGGGATTGTCCAGATTTGCAGAGTGGTTTTTGCAGTATTACGCATAAATGTATGAAATACTGCATAGTATATGATGAACCACAGGGAAAGAACGCGATTCATTAAGATTTTATTAAAGCTTCTGAAGGAAACCTTAATACGCTTGGAAAACTCTTTTCTATTTTAGTGAATGTGCTATGATGAGATTGCAGATGAGAGTTATGGAATCTCAAAGGAGTGTGAAAATTATGAAAAAATGGAGAAATATAATTGTGGGAGGCCTGATCACAGCGTTATTTGTCTTTTCGCTCAGTGGCTGTGCAGGGAAAGAAACAGAGAGTGGGAGTCAGGAAAACGCAGCAGATAATGTGATCATTACGGAGACAGGGGAAACCCTGGTGCAGGAGCAGCCAACGGAAGAACCGGAGACTGCAGCGACACCTGAAGCACAGAGTGATCTCCCGGCGCCGGATGTGGTGCCGGAGGAAATGCCACAGGAGCCGGAGCAGGAGCAGGTGGTTTCAGAGGAAGATCAGACAGAAAGTAAAGGCGGCCATCTGCAGATTGTATTTATGGGAGACAGTATTTTTGATAACAGCAGGGATGGTACCGGAATTCCCTATCTGACATCGGAGGCCTGTGATGCAGACTGCTATAATCTGGCGATTGGTGGAACCTGTGCAGCAATTGAACTGGATGAAAAATATGAAAGTGATCAGTGGACATCCAGAAGCCTTGTAGGAATTGTAAAAGCGATCAGGGGTGATATATCAACAGACATTTTTAATGGCACAAGGGCAGGGGAAATTTTGAGCAGTGGGAAAGTGGATTTTTCAAAGACAGATTATTTTATAATAGAATATGGTATGAATGATCTTCTCCGGGCTACTCCTATGAGCAATTCGGATAATGGATATGATATCAGAACCTATGTAGGTGCACTCAGATATGCAGTGTCCAATTTGAGTGAATATGCACCTGATGCAACGATAATCCTCTGCGCACCGAATTATGCCATGTTTTATAATGGGGATAAATTTATCGGTGATGGTAATACCCTGAATACAGGCTATGGCACACTTTTTGACTATAAGGGAAGCTGTGAGTATGTGGCAAAGGAGCAGGGAGCAGAATTCTTTGATGCTTATCTGGATCTTGGCATAGACGGGTATACGGCAGAAGAATATCTGGAGGATGGTGTGCATCTGACAGAGGCAGGAAGAAGGCTGTATGCGGATGCTCTTTCCGAGATGATCCTGTCTATTGAGGAGACAAAAAATAATTAAGCAATAGTGTATATATATTTGCTTTTGGAAAGCGCTTTTTGACGATTTTATGGGCATCGTTCAAGAAGCGCTTTTCTTGACCATTCCTTTATATCGTGATACCATAAACATTATGGGGCAGCAGGCGATGGAAGCTGCTGACAAGAGGGAAAAGGAGTAAAATGGTCAGCCTATGAAGGAAAAGATCCAAAAGAAGGATATCATTATATTGACCATCCTGTGGCTTTCCTATCTTGCTTTTAATGGAATCCTGCTGGCAGGGCATGAGCTGTGGAGAGATGAAGCCAATGTCTGGCTGATCGCCAGGGAGCTGTCGGTTCCGGAACTGTTTGCACAGATCAGGTTTCAGGGGCATCCCTGTCTGTGGTATCTTCTGGTGATGCCATTCGCCAAGGCAGGACTTCCCTTTCAGACGATCAGCATACTCAGCTATGTGATCATGGGAATAACGGCAGGAATATTTGTATACCGGGCACCGTTTTATCCGGTGACGAAGCTTTGCTGCTTATTCAGTCCGGTATTTTCCTATTATTATTCTGTGGTATCGAGAAATTATTGTCTGATCGCCCTTTTTCTGGTAGTATTGGCAGCTTTTTATAAGGATCATAAGCGGAAGCCGGTAGTCTGTGGTCTGCTGCTTGGACTTCTGGTACAGGCAGATACGATCGCACTGGCACCAGCAGGACTGATCTCCCTGATGTGGCTGTGGGAAGCAGCATCAGAAAGTGTCCATAAGAAACAGAAGAATGCGTTTATGCAGGCAGCAAAGGGATTATGGATTCCGTTTGCCAGTCTGATGCTGTGGATCTATGAATTCCACGGGGTGTCAGACAGTCCGGAATATCAGATGCAGGACCTGGGATTTACTTCACTGCTGACTGAAATTAAAAATTTTTCCCTTCATATTCTCTCCAGAATGACAGGAGTGGGGAAGACAGCAGATCTGCTGTTAATTTTACTTTTTCTCGCAGCAGGAATCTGGATTGGCGTGAAAAAGAAAAATTTCTTCCCTGTGATCGTGGCAGCAGGAACTTTCCTGTTTGAGGCACTGTTCAGTGTGCTGGTGTACCAGCTTCATATCTGGCATTATATCGCAATAGTATTTGCTGTGATCTGGTGCTTCTGGATCCTTCTGGAAACGGATGGAGAGAGCGCTGGTCAGTCAGGAAGCACAAAAGAAGCTGCACGTATTCTGCCGGAGATTTTCCTGATCATCATCTCGATACTGATGTTTGTACAATGGAATAGTGCAGAGGAAAGCTCAAGCCTTCAGAATGCTTTATCCGGGGTATATTCTGATGGTGTAAATGCAGCTTCCTACATCAGGGAAAATGTGCCGGAGGATTCACTGATCATCAGTACGGATGTATCGGAGGCATCCACAGTGCTCGCCTATCTTGGGAAGAAATATCAGTTTTATTATGCGGGAAATAGAAGGATTGAAGCCTTTGCAGAATATACAGAGGAACAGAAGGGCGGGATCGAATATGCCGATCTTTTGGACTGGATCAGTGATACTTTTCCGGATAAGAAAAGCTTTTATATTTTAAAATGTGAGCAGAACTGCATCAGCAGCTTTGAACCTGGAGAAGAAAACAGCAGGATCTGCTATGAGACAATGACAGACACAGCGAAGGGAGAAGCCTATACGCTGTATGAAATAGAAATACCATAAGTGAGAGGATCACCATGGACAGAAAATATGACAAAATTATAATCGGAGCCGGTCTGTATGGTCTGTACGCGGCGAAAAGGTGCAGTGATAAGGGTGAAAAGGTGCTGGTGCTGGAATATGACAGGGCACCCTTTCAGAGAGCAACCTATATTAATCAGGCCAGGGTGCATATGGGCTATCATTATCCAAGAAGCCTTACGACAGCAGTGAAATCAGCAGGATATTTCAGACGGTTTGTAGAGGACTTTGGATTTTGCATTCATGACAGATTTGAACAGATCTATGCCACGTCAGGACGTTTTTCCTGGACGAATGCGGAGCAGTTCATGGAGTTTTGCAGGGCGGCAGGGATCAGGTGTGAGGAAGTAGCGGTTTCCAAGTATTTTCAGACAGGAATGTGCGATGGAGCCTTCCTGACAGAGGAGTATACTTATGATGCCGGGATCCTTCAGAAATATTATGAAGAGCAGCTTTCTGACAGGAATAACGTAACGTTTCTGTTTGAGGCAAGGCTGAAAAAGATCCTCCGGAAAAATGACGTGTTCGAGGTATGGATGTGCGATGATATATGCTTTGAGGCTCCCTTTGTACTGAATGCCACGTATGCATCTGTTAACCAGATCATTGAGAAGACGGAAGGAATTGATCAGGAGAAGTTTAAAATAAAGTATGAGCTTTGTGAGATCATTCTTTGTGAGCCCGGTGATACACTGAGAGGAACGGGGATTACCGTTATGGATGGACCGTTTTTTTCCATCATGCCGTTTGGAAAAACCGGGCTGCATTCACTGACCAGTGTGACCTTTACGCCGCATGTGACAAGCTATGAAGAGCTGCCGACATTCCAGTGTCAGAGGGAAAGTGAGGGTGGCAGACCGGAATGCAGGCCGGAGGCACTTGGCAACTGCAATACCTGTATCCATAAGCCGGACAGCGCATGGCCGTATATGTCGCATCTGGCAGATAAGTATCTGAAACCGGAATATGCCTATACTTATAAGGAATCCCTGTATTCCATGAAACCGATCCTGAAGTCATCAGAAGTAGATGATTCCAGACCGACAGCAATCCGTGTACTCAGTGAGAGTCCGGTCTTTATCAGCGTGCTGTCAGGAAAGATCAATACCGTATACGATCTGGATGCGTATTTATAAAAAGACAAAGCGAGGAAATGAATGTGACGGGAAACAGTAAAAAAGAAAAAAAGTTTATTTCTCTGGTTGTGTATCTGCATAATGTGGAAGAATATATCCGCTTTTTCATGCGTTCTATTATTCCGGTGTTTGAGGATAACTTTGAAAAGTTTGAGATCGTATGTGTAGATGATGGCTGTACAGATGGAACAATAGAGAAATTAAAAGGCTTTCTGGAGGAAAACCAGATAAATGCCATGGTCAATATCATCCATATGAGTTATTTCCAGGGGATCGAGAGTGCCATGAATGCAGGCCGGGACCTTGCTATTGGTGATTTTGTGTATGAATTTGACGATGTATTCATGGATTATGATCCGGATATGCTGCTCCGGGTGTATGAAAAGCTTCTTGAGGGAAATGATATTGTGGCTGCCAGCAGTAAGGGGAAAATGCGGCTGACATCACGGATCTTTTATTCCCTGTATAATATGACAAGCAGGGGTGGCGGCAGGATCGGACCGGAAACCTTCCGCATTATTTCGAGAAGGGCAATTAACCGGATCAAGTCGATAGGACAGTATATTCCCTACCGGAAGGCTGTATACAGTAATTGTGGACTGAATGCAGCAACCATGTATTATGAGAGCAGAGATGAGAAGGCGAGGATCACGAATGAGACGGTAGCCTCAGAAAGAACATCACTGGCACTGGATTCCTTTATCTATTTTACTAATGTGCTGGAGAGAGTTTCCATGGTCATCTGCTGCGCCTTTCTGGTATTTACTGTAGCCATGGGGATTTATCTGGTGTCAGATCTGTTTAATTCCCATAAGCCTGTAGAAGGCTGGCTGTCAACCATGGGCTTTCTGGCGCTTGGTTTCTTTGGCGTATTTGCACTGCTGACCATTATTCTGAAGTATCTGTCAGTACTGCTGAATCTGATTTATAAGCACCAGAGATATCTGGTTTCTGATATCGAGAAAATTGCAAGGAAATAAGGAAAATACGATGAAAAGAGAAGTAAACAGCATCAATCTGCTTTTTCCGGTCCTGAATGAAAGACTGCGGCTGCAGAAAGGGATTGAGGCAACGATAGCCTATGTCAGGGAACATGTGAAAATCCCCTGCAGGCTTACCATATTGGATAATGGATCTGAAGATGAAACACCGGAGATTGGAAAGAAACTGGAAGAAGCTTATCCGGAAGTAACCTATGTCAGAGTAGGGGAGAGAGGCGTTGGTGTAGCATTCCGGAAGGGAATCGAGCTGAATGACTGCGATATTGTGGGATATATGGATATTGATCTTTCCACAGATCTGAAATATCTGGGAAAAACGATAGAAATGTTTCAGCAGGATCCGGAGCTTCAGTATGTAAATGGGACAAGATTCAGCAAAGAATCTGATACCAAAGGGAGAAAATGGTACAGGAAGATCACCTCTATGGGGCTGGTGTTTCTGCTGAAGACAATATTTCATATGAAGGCAACAGATGCACTCTGTGGATTTACCTTCTTAAGGAAGGAAGAAGCAGAGCAGCTGGTTGCAGAGAGCAGTCAGGACAATGGCTGGTTTTATACGGTAGAATTTCTGCTCAGAGCAGAACGGGATGGTATGAAGATCTGCGACATGCCGGTAGAATGGCAGGAAGATTATAATACCACGGTAAAGGTTTTCAAAACAATTAAAAACTATATCATACAGATCCACAGATTACGAAAGGCATTGAAGTCAGAAAAGAAAGGGGCATAAAAATGCTGAAAAGAATTGATTTATCCAGGGATTTTCAGAAGCATAGAGAGGAATATTTAAAGGCGATTGAGGCTGTCTGTGAGGAAACAGCCTTTTCCGGTGGGAAATATGCAGATCAGTTTGACCGGGAGTTTGCGGAATATGTGGGAGTTCCTTACGCAGCGGGTGTCAATAATGGCACCAGCGCCCTGCACTGTGCGATGGCAGCGCTTGGTGTAGGACCTGGGGATGAAGTGATTGTTCCTGCAAATACCTACATTGCAACGGCCTGGGGTGTCAGCTACACAGGGGCAACACCGGTATTTGTGGATTGTACGGCAGATACCTGGGAGATTGACCCGTATAAGATCGAAGAAAAGATTACATATAAGACAAAGGGGATCATCGGCGTTCATTTGTATGGACAGCCTTTTGAATTCAGCAAAGTGAAAGAAATTGCAGACAGACACGGATTGTTTGTTGTGGAGGACTGCGCACAGGCACATGGAGCTGGTTATGAAGGAAGAATGGCAGGAAGCCTTGGTGATATTGGCTGCTTTTCCTTTTATCCCGGCAAAAATCTGTATGCCTTCGGGGAAGGCGGCAGTGTGACCTGCAAAACACAGGAGCATTTTGATACAGTCACAACCATGAAAAATCAGGGATGTCATGTAAGGTATTATCATGACATGATCGGTTATAATTACCGTCTGGAGGGAATCCAGGGGGCGGTTTTGAGTGTGAGCCTGAAATACCTGCCGGAATGGACAACGCGAAGACGTGAGATCGGGAAACAGTATTTAAGAGAGATGCATAATCCCCTGATTACCCATCAGGCACATCCGGATAATACAGATCCGGTATTCCATCTGTTTGTCATCCAGGTGGAGAACCCGGAGCACTTCCTGGCCTATATGCAGGAAAAGGGAATGGAGTGTAACAGACACTATCCGGTTCCCTGTCATCTGCAGAAGGCCTATGCTTCGCTGGGGTATCATGAGGGGGACTGCCCGAATGCAGAAAAACTGGCAAAGCATTGCGTAACCCTGCCTCTTTTCCCTGAGATGACTGCAGACGAGGTACAGCTGGTAATAGATGCCTGCAATGATTATACAGGCGAGTAAAGGAAAGCTTTAGCATGAAGAAACAGGAAAAAAATACAGCACTGGAGCTGGAGGCATTTGTTAAGGGAAAAGGAGTACAGTTTGGAAAATTTGTTTCCGGATGGCTGACACCGAAACGGTTATTCTGGTTTTTACTGGTCGTTTATCTGCTCAGTCTGGTTCCACTGCTCTGGATCGGATTTTATAATTATCCAAGTGCAGATGATTACTCGATTGGAAGTGATTGCAGACAGGCATTTGTAAGTACCCATTCCTTGCTGGTGACAGTCTGGGCAGGGATCGTGCGTGCAGCAGATGACTGGCTGAACTGGATGGGTTATTTTACTTCCAATTTTCTGATGGCTCTGCCCCCCAATACCTTTGGGGAAAGGGCTTATGTGTGGACCAGTGTGATCATGATCGGGGCACTCAGTCTTTCTACAGCGTATTTACTGAAGGTGATCTTCTGCAGGGTATTTCATGCTGATAAGTATCTGGCAGGCTCAGTGATACTTTTGATGCTGTTTATCACGGTGCAGCGTATGCAGGGCAGGGTGGAGGCCTTTTACTGGTACAGCGGTGCTGCTAATTATATTCTGGTGCATAGCTTCTGTATGTGGTTTTATGGACTGCTGATTTCGGCTATTTATGATACGGGAAAGAAACGAATCAGAAAGCTGGTGGGGGCATCTGTTCTCGGCTTCCTGGTGGGAGGTGGCAACCAGATGACGGCCCTGAACGGAGCAGTTGTGCTTCTGGCAGTGATTCTGTGTGTCAGCCTGCAGAAGAAATGGAGGATTTACAGAGCTTTCTGGTGGCCCATAGGACTGTATTATCTGGGCTTTCTCTTAAATGTGGCGGCTCCTGGTAACTGGGTACGGGCAGCAGATGCCACTGGGATGAATCCGGTAAAAGCCATTTTTGTATCCTTTTATTATGCATTTGATTACTGTATCAATGAATGGTCCGGCTGGCCAGTGCTTTTCCTGGTACTGATTTTGATACCTTTGTTTTATGATATGGCGGGAAAAACAGATTTTTCTTTTCCCTGTCCTCTTGGCGTTATAGCCTTTGGGTTCTGTCTTGTGGCAGCGATGATGACGCCGCCTCTGTTTGCGGTAGGGAGTATGGAAGCACAGAGATTGCAGGCACTGACTTATACGATGTATATTCTGGTGGTGACATTGAGTATAGGATACGCAGCCGGATGGTTCCGGAAAAAGGTGGAGCAGAAAGAGTGGAACCTGAAGGGAGAATGGTTGCAGGGAAGCACGGCAGTATATATCCTTTTCTGTCTAGTGTTCTTTGTTTTCGCATCTGTGATCACTGTGATCCCTGTACCTCGTTATTTTACGTTTTCATCAGCGATCACAGATCTGGCAAATGGTTCAGCAAAGGCCTATGGGGAGGCACGAAAAGAACGGATTATAATCTATGAAAGTGGAGAAAAGGATGTAGTAGTGAAGGAACTGCCAGCACAGCCAGAGCTTCTGTATTTTTCGGATATCAAAGAAGATCCGGAGGACTGGGAGAACAGGGGACTCTGCCGGTTTTATGGAATTGATTCTGTAAGGAAGATTAAGGAAACGGAATAAATTTAAATAAGAAATATGTGTAAAAGTAAAAACAATATAATTATAATAGGAATTTCAGTCCTGTTTTTAATAGGGTATTTAGTCTGGGATCATAATGGTGTACTTCAGAAAAAAATGATAGAGAGTACGGGCATTAAAACAGAGGAAGAAATACTGGGTTTGATACAGAAGAAAGAGAAAAAAGAAGAAATCCCGGATGTTTATTTTAATGATAGTTTGTGCGCCTATGATGTTGAATCCAATACGGTTTATATACCCCAGAATATAGAGAATAAAAAATACGATGGCAGGCTGAAAAGTGATCAGTACAAGTTATATTTTGCAACAGATGAAATGTTTGACGATAGGACTGCTGCAATTGCAAACGGACATGAATTTAAATTATATTTTGTTGGGAAAAAAGATTATTATAGTTGTAATGTTGTCTTTTCAGGAATGCCATTACTTGTATTACGAACAGAAGCAGAAGAATATCATGAAGTAGATCATAATGGAAGAATCGTTTACAATGGGGAAATGAGTGTATTTGATCCTTATAGAGAAAGCGATATTGTAACAGTAGAAAAGTGTTCTTATCATGTTCGTGGCGGGTCATCGGAGACCTATGAAAAAGCAGGATATAAACTGGAGTTTGGAAAAAAAGATAGTATTCTTGGTCTTCGCAAAAATGATGACTGGATTCTGAATGCTCTTTATGATGATGCTGGACTTGTCCATAATAAGGTTGGAATGGATTTATGGCAAAAAATTGCCAGAAGCAATACAGTTGAAAATGATGAAGGCATTAGTTGCGAATATGTTGAATTGTTTTTAGATGATGAATATAGGGGGGTGTATCTTGTTTTTGAACAACCGGATAAAAAGAATTTATCTGTAAACAAAGAGGATAAATTGTATAAGTGCCGGGCTGACAGAATTCCTGAAGAGCATAATTATACGAATGCGGATACAGATGGTCTTCGACCAATTTTTCAGCTAAAATATCCTAAGGAAGATATTGCTGAAAACTGGATGCCATTAAAGGAATGGGTTAATTTCTTTCTGAAGGAAGAGGAAACAGATCCAGAACAGGGTGAAGCATTACTCAATATGGAAAATTCAGTGGATTATACACTGTTTTGTCTCTTAATTGGTGGAACCGATAATCTGAAAAAGAATATTCTTTATGTTGCAGATTATCAATCTGATGGAACATATAAATTCATAAAGATACCGTGGGATTTGAATGCAACATTTGGAAATCCGTGGGTAGATTATGAGGAGTATAATTATACACGGTATGATGCAGCTTTTTACCAGAATGTAAGTGCTTGGGTTGTTGATATGAGTGTCTTGTATTATGAAGAACCAGAGAAAATATCTGGGATGCTCTATGACAGATGGTGCGAATTAAGAACGAATCAAGTTATTAATGAGCAGATAATTAATGATATGTTTGAGGAAGAATATATGTATCTGTATATGTCAGGTGCATATCAGAGAAATTACAGAAAGTGGCCGGAAGGAAAGGAACACTGGGATGATAGCTATGTATATGAGTATATTAATAACAGAATTCCTTTTTTAGATAATTACTTCCGGGATCTGTATGAGGGCAATGAAGAACGTGCAATTTATGATGGTATAGATTATACGGATGAATTCGAGGCAAGGTATTACTGGGAGGCAAATTATGAGACTCTTTCAGAAATATATACTTATAATAGACAGGATTTATTAGAGCATTATGCACTATATGGAAAACCATTTGGTTTGAAAGGACGGAAAGAATAAAATGGAATACAGGCATGAAATGAAGTTTCTTGTTTCAGAAAGGGAATTAGAGATACTTCATTACAGACTTTTACCTGTCATGAAGAAGGATATGCATCAAAAAGGAAATTCGTATTTAATAAGGAGTATGTATTTTGATGATATCAATGATAGCTGCAAAAGAGAAAATGAAGATGGTGTAGATAACAGAAGAAAATTCCGGATTCGTCTTTATGATGGGCGCATAGATGTATTACATTTGGAAAAGAAAGAAAAATGTAGGGGGATGACACGGAAGAACTCTGCAGATATTGCCAGGTATGACTGTGAAAAATATATGAGTGGAGAGATACCGGTATATAGACCCAATATGACTGGAATAGAAAAAGAGTTGTATAGTGAAGCGATGACATGCCGGATGATGCCAAAGTGTATTGTGGAATATGAGAGGTCAGCTTATATTGATCCTAGAGGAAATGTGAGAATTACTTTTGACAGAAATATTGCAGGTTGTGAAAAGGTGAATAGTTTCTTTGATGAAAAAATATATAAAATTCCGGTATTACCTAAAGGACAACATATTCTGGAAGTGAAGTATGATGAGTTCTTGCCACAATATTTGGCCGAACTGCTGGAAATAGGAACTTTGCAGCAGACATCATTTTCTAAATATTATTATGTAAGAGAGGCATTAAATTAACTATAAAGGGGAAAGAGAAATGAGTACAAAAGATGTTATTAAAAAGTCAGTGTTAGAAGGATTTTCGTATACAGATCTGTCAACGGAAAAGATAATAATTACTTTGTTGATAACGTTTGCTATTGGAGTGTATATCTTTTTTATTTATAAAAGGATAACGAAAAGCGCTTTTTATTTCAAAAATTTCAATATTTCCATGGCTGTAATTTCAGTGGTAACGGCAGGAATTATTCTTGCAATGCAGTCCAGTATTGTAATTTCACTTGGTATGGTAGGCGCTTTATCAATTGTCAGATTTAGAACAGCAATTAAGGATCCTATGGATCTTCTGTTTTTGTTCTGGTCGATAGGGACAGACATCATTTGTGGAGCAGGACTTTACAAAATTGCAATTATTCTTGCAATACTGGTTACAATTGGAATCCTGATTTTGGACATGATTCCTTTAAAAACAAGTGCGTATTTACTGATTGTGAATGGGGATGGCGGATGCAGCGAGGGGAAAATTTCGGATATTGCTGCGAAATATGGGAAGCTGAGACTGCGGTCAAAGAATGTAAATAAAAATGGAATCGACATGATATTTGAAATCAGATTCAAAGGAAATGATAACGGGATTATAGAGGAACTCATGAAAGTTGAGGGGATACAAAATGTTTCCCTGCTTGTTCATGACGGAGAAGTGAAAAATTAGAAAATCAAAGGCTCTTTTTAGGAAGTTAGTATGCGGTCACATAGACAGTAATTGAGAATTATGTTACAATCAATATAATTGATTAATCGGAAAGGTATAGGTATAGCATGAAGAAAGCACTGATCATTGGTGCCGGTCCGGCGGGACTGACAGCAGCTTATGAGCTCCTGACCAAGGCCAGGGATATAGAGGTGGTGGTTTTTGAGGAGAGTGACTGCTTTGGCGGTATTTCCAAAACAGTAAATTATAAAGGAAACCGTATGGACATGGGAGGACACCGTTTCTTCTCCAAGATTCCGGAGGTAAATGAATGGTGGGACAACATGCTTCCTATGCAGGGAGCGCCGACCTACGATGATATTGTATTAAAGCGTGAGATGCCAGTGCATAAGGGCGGGCCGGATCCGGAGAAGGAAGACCGTGTTATGCTGACAAGACACCGTGTTTCCCGTATCCTGTTTGATACCAAGTTTTATGATTATCCGATTTCCTTAAAGCCGGAAACCTTTAAGAACTTTGGCGTGCTGACTACCCTGAAGGTGGGCTTCAGCTATCTGGGATCCATGTTCCATAAGCTGCCGGAGGATAATCTGGAAAATTTCTATATTAACTGCTTTGGCAGGAAGCTGTATTCCATGTTCTTTGAGTACTATACAGAGAACCTCTGGGGACGTCATCCCAGTGAGATCGATGCTTCCTGGGGTGCACAGAGAACCAAGGGACTTTCCATTATGGGAATCCTGAAGGATTTCTTTGGCAAGCTTTTCAAGGTAAAGAACCGTAAGGTCAATACCTCCCTGATCGAGGAATTCAAATATCCAAAGCTTGGTCCCGGACAGCTCTGGGACGTAACTGCAGCTGAGGTTGAAAAGCTTGGTGGTACGATCATCAAAAATGCAAAGGTTACGAAGCTTCACAAGAATGCGGATAATGTGCTGACCTCCCTGACCTATGAAAAGGATGGGCAGGAGTTCACCATGGAAGGTGATTACTTCGTTTCTTCCATGCCGGTGAAGGATCTGGTTGGCGGTATGAACGATGTACCTGCAGATGCAGCAAGAATTGCCAAGGGACTTCCTTATCGTGATTATATGACGCTTGGCGTACTGGTACCTAAGATCAATCTTGTAAATAAGACTAATATTAAGACCATTAACAATATTGTTCCGGACTGCTGGGTCTATGTGCAGGATCGCAATGTAAAGCTGGGACGTTTCCAGATTTACAATAACTGGTCACCATATATGATCAAGGATCTGGAGCATACCGTATGGATCGGTCTTGAGTACTTTGTCAATGAAGGCGATGAGTACTGGAATATGACTGAGGAAGAGTTTGCAAAGATCGGTGTTTCTGAAATGGTGAAGCTTGGTCTGATCGACAGTCCGGATGTGGTACTGGATGTCCATATGGAGAAGGTGAAGAAGGCCTATCCGGCTTACTTTGATACCTATGATGAGATGGACAAGCTGATTGAATATCTGAGCGGTATTGAGAATCTGTACTGTGTGGGGAGAAATGGACAGCATCGCTACAATAATATTGATCATTCCATGGTTACTTCCTTTGAGGCAGTTAAGAACATTATAAGCGGAACAAAGGATAAGAAGAATATCTGGAGTGTAAATACCGAGCAGGAATATCATGAGACCTCCAATAACGAGGATGAGAAGAACCAGGCCGAGGTCGACTGAGGCTGAGAAGGCAGAGTAAATAAAAGTGGCGCTGACAGGACATCTGTTATGATGAACTGGCAGCGCCTTTTTTGAAAGGTTATTTTATTTCTTGCGGAACAGGGACTGTCTTGCACCGTGATTTGCAGCTCTGTGCTTTAAGGTATCATCTACCATGTCCATGCGGAGTCCGGCATCAATGAAATCACAGTACTTACAGAACTGATAATCACTCCGGCTGGTTTTGATCGCCTGGCGGAGCTTCCTGTATTCCTCACTGCTCCATGCTTCCTTTAACGGGGTTTTAGTAAGATCTGCAAGTGTAGTAGCTTCGAAATTGTCACAGCAGCAGATGCCCATGCGGCCATCCGGGAAGATAAACATATCGGTATAGGGCATTAAGCAGGTTTCCTTGATGATCTTCTGGGTATTCTGCTTGTTGGGAGCACTGCCGGCACGGTTTGTAAGGACTGCATCCATATAACGCATCTGGATCAGAAGCTCTACGTCCTTAAACTCATCTGGATGGGACTTCGCATAATCATAAATTTCCTGCACATTATCATGAAGCTTCATGTCGCGGCAGTAGTTGTTGATGATCAGCTGGTTTACATAAGGGATGATCTCCTTGACCTTATCGATGGTGAGCAGGAGACCGTTGCTTGAGAGGAAAATATAGCTGTCAGGCAGCTGCTCCCTGCAGTATTTGTGGAATTCCACGATCCTGGTATCCAGGAAGGGCTCATTGTTTCCATACAGTGTCAGATGACCCTTGTAGCCCCAGTCGTGGAGCTGATCGATGATGCTGTAGAACAGATCCTCATCCATGCGCTTATAGGGGCGCTTTTCAGCGTTCTTGTTGGCAGTACAGAAGGAACAGGTGCTGTTGCAGCGGTTGATCGTTTCCAGGTTGACTACAAGCGGCTGAGGTGTTTCCTCTGCGTTCAGGAAATACTGGATATACTGCTCCTGCAGCTTATTCCTGGTAAGAAACTGTAATTTTAAGTAACTTTCGGAGGAAAGCTTGGGAAAATGCTTCTGCAGATTCCAGCCAAGTGCACCGCCGAAATTGTGAAATCTTACTGACATAATAAACTCCTTTATTGGTACATAATATATAAAATGTACAATCTAACCTAATTATAGTAACATTGATTGCAGACAGCGTCAAGCAAGAAGAAACAGAGACTGGTGCTTCCGGAGAAAGTAGTGTAAAATAGAACCTATGGAAAATACAGGTATGAATCAGAAGGAAAAAAGAAATCATTATATAGAGGCGGGATATCTGCTGCTTTCGGCTTTTGCCATACTGTTTGTGGCCAGCAGATCCTCCCTGCTGTATCCCTGCAATGACTGGAACGATGCCAACAGTTATTTTTCCGTAGGAAAAGGACTGTTCCACGGAAAGGTGCCATACAGGGACATTTTTGATCAGAAGGGTATGTATTTATACTTTTTTTATGGACTGGCCTATCTGCTGTCGCATACGACCTTTGCCGGTGTTTTTGTGCTGGAGCTTGTGCTTGCGGCTGCAGATCTGCTTAGTATTTACCGGATCCTGTCACTGTATCTGAAAAAGGATCTGGCACTTCTGTTAAGTCCGCTGCCACTGGCGGCAGCTTTTGCATCAAACAGCTTTTATTATGGAGGAAGCGCGGAGGAGATCTGTCTGCCGTTCCTGCTTGCCGGATTTTATCTGATCCTGCGTTATTTTAAGGAGGAATATCCGGAAAAGGCCATGGACGGTAAGACGTTGCTCTTTGGCGGGCTGCTGGCTGGTATGGTAGCCAATATCAAGTTTACCGTGCTTGGCTTTTTCTTCGCATGGATGATGTGCATTGCCATTGCTTTTCTTGTGAAAAAGGATCTGAAAGGTGCTGTTAAGGCCTGTGGAATTTTCCTGCTTGGCATGTTCGTTCCCTTTGTTCCATGGATCCTTTATTTTACCCTGCAGCATGCGCTGTATGACTGGTACTGGGGCTATGTGTATATCAATGTATTTGCATACAGCAATCTGAACGGGGAAGGACCGGGACTTTCAGAGCGGGTCTATATACTGGCGAAGCTGCTTTACTGGGTGATCCGTAAAAATCTCTGCTATTTTGCATTTGTGATACCGGGTGTTTTATGGTATCTTCTGCAGGGAAAGAAAAAACGGATCCTGCCGGCAGTTAGCATGATCTGTCTGTGCTTTTTCCTGTTTCTTGGTATTTATGTGGGAGGCAGTGAGCTGCCTTATTATGCGCTGCCGTTATCCGTGTTTACGCCGCTAGGATTTATATTTCTTGGAAAAGTGCTGGAATGGATTTATGGTTTGTGCAAAAGGCAGAGAGAAAATGCAAAGGTGAGTGCAAAAACGGCAAAAAATATACGGTATGGAACCTTCCTGGTCTGCGGTGCAGCCATTCTTGTTATTATGGAAGTGCTGCTCTGTAACCTTTCCATGAATTTCCCTTTTCATAAGGTAAAGAAGGAAGATCATTTTTTGTATAAGCTGGCAGCTGTTGTAGAGCAGGAGGAAGCTCCAACGCTCTTAAATATCGGTTGTCTGGATGCCGGACTGTATACGGTATGTGATATTGTGCCTACCTGTCAGTGGTTTCAGACACAGACGGTCATCATGGATACGGTGCTCAGTGAACAGGAGCGTTATATCAGAGAGGGGCGGATACAGTTTGTGCTGGCAAGGGATTCCTACCCGGATGTGATCTTTGAGAGGTACGAGCTGGCAGCAGAAGAAGACTGGACGGAAAACGGACAGGACTTTACTTATTATCTGTTCCGGAGAAAGGATTAGGAAATGATCGTATTGCAGATACTGATGCTGATCTTCTGTATGGTTATTCTGCCATTTGGGATTGGTGTGCTGCCGGGACGGTGGCTAAAAAAAGAGGACAGGACACTGACGGGGATCTGGATCAGTGGCTATCTGGTACTGTTTGCCCTGTTTGAGCTGGTGGGAATCCCGGTGGTACTGTTTACTGTTTATCATGGATTCTCAAGGCTGTGCCTGATTTTTGGGCTTCTTGCAGCAGTGGGATTCCTTGCAGGAGTGGTGCAGCTGCTGAAGAAGAAGGAAGACTACAGCAGTCTTTTGGAGGGCAGCTTCCCTGAAAAGAGGACTGTGGAAGAATGGGTCTATCTGGTGCTGTTTGCACTGCTGCTTGGATTTCAGCTATATATGGCGTTTACCAGAGCATCCTTTGACGGGGATGATGCGTATTATGGTGTGCAGGGACTGATCGCCCAGCAGCAGGACACCCTTTACAGGATCAATCCCAATACCGGCAGAAGTGCACCATTAGATATCCGGCATGCGCTGGCATTAATGCCGATCTATGAGGCATTCCTTGGGAAAATGAGCGGGATCCATGCAACGATCATTGCACACAGCGCAGCACCGATCGGTCTGATCCTGCTGACCTATGCGCTGTATTTTCAGATTGGAAGGAAGCTGTTTCCGGGGAAAAGAACAGAGATACTGCGGTTTCTTATTCTGATGGCACTGTTCCAGATTTTTGGAAATGTGTCTATTTATACCAGTGAGACCTTTTTCCTGACAAGAACCTGGCAGGGCAAATCCCTGTGTGGAAACTTCATGATCCCGGCGATCTTCTGGCTGTATCTGTGTATGTTCCGGGGAGAAGCACAGCAGAAGCTGTTTTTCCTGCTGGCATTTTTAAATCTGGCATCCGGTATCAGCAGCTCCCTTGGGGTATTGCTTACCTGCCTTCTGACGGCGGGACTTGGCCTGCTTCTTGCAGTCAGTAAAAAACGCCCTGGGATTCTGGTAAAAGCCTGTTTATCCTGTGTACCCGGGTCAGCATATATGCTGACCTATCTGATTGCCAGCCATATGTGAGAGGAGTCTGTCATGTTTGGAATTTTTATGGAAAGTCTTGTGATCTTCAAGCTATATACGGGACTGAAGCTTCTGTTTGTATTGACACTGGTGTCCTTTCTTTATCTCCTGATCACAGAAAAGGATAAAACGATCCGGCAGCTGTTTGTATATGCACCGGTGCTGATCCTGATCTTATTTCTGTTCCCGGTGAGCCGGCAGCTGTTTGTGGCCATGGGGCTGGATGGGGAGACCTATTACCGCGTGCTTTGGACGATTCCGATGGGGATGATCACCGCTTACGGAGCTGTAAGGTTTACAGGCAGGCACAGAAGGATCGGTCTTCTTGTCAGTATGGTGCTGATCATACTCTGTGGCAGTTATGTGTACAAAAGTGATTATATTTCCAAAGCGGAGAATTTATATCATATTCCGGACACAGTGGTGAGGATCTGTGACCTGATCCATCCATCTGATGCTGATCCGGATGTGCAGGTGACAGCTGTATTTCCAGAGAAGCTGGTGCATTTTGTGAGACAGTATGATTCGGATATCAGAATGCCCTACGGACGGGAAATGATCGCAAGCCAGTGGGATTACTATAATAAGGTTCACGAGGCCATGGAAGAGGATGAGGTTCTGGATCCGGAAAAGCTGGTAGAGGCCTGCAGGGAAGAGTACTGTCAGTATATTATTCTGGATAAAAGCAGGGAGATGACAGGAGATCCGGAGAATGCCGGCTTGACACTTGTGGAAGAGATAGATGGTTATCTGATCTATCTGGATCCTGTTTCAAAGGCGGCGGCAGAAAGCTTTGCGGTATATTATGAAGAGGATGATAAGTAATGCTGTTTAATTCCTATATCTTTGTATTTTTGTTTTTTCCGGTGAGCCTTTCCGGTTACTGGCTGTGTGTTAAAGCTGCGGAAAAGAAGGAAAGAAGCTTTTTGCCTTCTCTGTTTCTGGTGGCAGCATCCCTACTGTTTTATGGTTATCTGAAGCCGGCATATCTGCCGGTTCTGCTGGTAAGCCTTCTGGTGAACTTTGCCTTTTACAGACAGATAGAAAAAAGGAAGGAAAAGAAAGCATTTCTGGCAGGGGGGATATTTCTCGATCTGCTGGTGCTTGGCATTTTTAAATATACGGGAAGCACCTTTGTACCACTGGGGATCAGCTTCTTTACCTTCAGCCAGATCGCATTTCTGATGGAGGGATACCGGGAAAGCCTGAAAAGGACGAGCCTTCTTGATTACAGTGTGTATCTCACCTTCTTCCCTAAGATCATGGAAGGCCCAATAGCACTTCCGACGGATTTTCTGCCTGCGTATCAGGAGAGCGGAAAAAAGGGATTTTCCATTGAGAATCTGTATCGAGGGCTGACACTGTTTATTCTTGGACTGTCAAAGAAGGTGCTGCTTGCAGATACGCTTGGAAAAGCAGTAGATTTTGGATACAGCAATCTATCGGTACTGAATACACCGGATGCACTGATCGTCATGCTGTCCTATACCTTGCAGCTTTACTTTGATTTTTCCGGCTATTGCGATATGGCAATGGGAATTGCAAGGTGCTTTTCTATTTCGCTGCCGTTAAATTTTGATATGCCCTACCGGGCAGAAAACATCATGGATTTCTGGAAACGCTGGCATATCACACTGACCCGTTTCTTTACGAAATATCTGTATATCCCGCTGGGAGGAAACCGGAAGGGAAGAATCTGTACCTATGTAAATACACTGGTGGTATTTCTTGTGAGCGGTATCTGGCATGGGGCAGGATTTACCTTTGTGATCTGGGGTGGCATGCATGGCGTACTGTATGTGATCACAAGATGGCTGCATGACAGGAGGAAGGACAGAGCTGTGGCATCAGGAGGAATGGAGAGAAGGGTGGATTTTCCATCCAGGATCAGAAAGCTCTACTGCACGATCCTTACTTTCTTATTTGTGAATGCGGCGTGGGTATTCTTCCGGGCGCCGTCTGTGGATGATGCGCTGGCACTGTTTAAACGGATGGAAAGTCTTACCTTTACCAGGATAAACTGGAATCTTGCCGGAAGCTTTAATCTGGATGAATTCTGGTACGTGATCAAGGTATTGCATCTGGATTCCTGGCAGTATGCGCATTACATACTGATGGTATTGATCCTGACAGTGGCACTTATCCTTTCCATGAAAAAGGAAAGCGCTGTAAGAATGGCAGAAAAGATAAAGCCGGGAGCCCTGTCCACGCTGGTACTGGCAGTCCTTTTACTATGGTGTGTGCTTGGCTTTGGCGGTGTCAGCTCCTTTATTTACCTGAATTTTTAGAAAGAGAGATTTTGAACGATGAAGCAATCAGCCTTTCGGAAAGCAGTGGCAGGACTGCTTGGCATCTTTATTCTGGGCTGTATACTGGCAATGACGTTGGTCATTATAGTAGATCCTTTTTTCCATTATCATAAGCCGTTGAAGGGCTTTCCGTATTTGATCGACAATCAGCTTTCCCAGAATCCGGGGATGGCAGAGCATATGGAATATGACAGCGTGATCCTTGGATCCTCCATGACCGTAAATTTTCAGACAGACTGGTTTAAAGAGCTGATGGGACTCAATACGATCAAGCTGAGCTACAGCGGTGCATATCCGAAGGATCAGTCCAATATCATGAAGATCATCTTTGACAGCGGCCACGAGGTAAAAGAGGTTTTTCTTGGTATTGATGTGATCACCTATATGGGTGGTGTAGATGAGACAAAGTATCCTATCCCGGAATATCTGTATGATGACAATTATCTGAATGACATAGAGTATGTACTGAATAAGGATGTGATCCTGAATTACATCCTGAGGCCTATGGCAGATCCGGATCCGACGAATCTCTCAAATGTATATGCCAGCTGGTGGACTGAGGAATATTATAATAAAGAATGGGTGCTGCATAATTATGAAAGTCCGCAGCCTGTGGAGGAGGAAGCACCAGCAGAGGAATATCTGCCCGGGACAAGGGAAAATCTGGATGTTAACATCTGTCCCTATATTGAACAGAATCCGGATACCAAGTTTGTGGTATTTTTTCCGCCGTACAGTATTCTGTTCTGGAATGATGTGGTTGTTGGAAATCATCTGGAGGCGACTCTTGCACAGTACCGGTATCTGGCAGAGCGTCTGAATGCCTATGATAATGTGGAGGTCTATTTTTTCCCGGACAGAGAGGATATCATCCTGGATCTGAATAACTATGCGGATTACAGCCATTATCATCCAAGGTATAACAGGTTTATGGCAGAGTGCTTTGCAGATGGCAGCACAGGACTTGTGGCAAAAGAGGGATCAAAAAAGGGAAAGACGATTGATGAATATCTTTCCCACATGAAAACCATTGTTCAGAATTATGATTTTGAGGAGCTTCTTTCTGGTGAGTAGTTATTCACAGGAGGAAGCTTCTTCTGTTGCATTTGCAGTGCCTGTTGTGGCATTGATGATGGCGGCGATGCGGTCTGCAAGCTTTTCGCGTCCAGCCTGATTGACATGCATATAGTCGCGCATGTATTCTTTGTAATTATCCTCGTTGATCGTGCCAAAGTAGTTATCGATAAAGGATACGCCGCAGTCCATGGAAGCATCGATCTCCTTGAGGAGATAGTGGTTCAGGGTGCCATTGCCAAGATCTGTGGTAGTGCCGTTGTGAAGGTTCCCGTCCTCGTCCATGTACTGGGCATAGGTTGGTGACATTACGAAAATACGGATGTATGGCCAGGTTTCCTGAATATTTTTAAGGGAAATACGCAGACCACCGGTAAAGGCAGTTACATCGTAGGCATTATCCGGATTATCAGAGGGAGTGCCATTGTTATAATCGGTGCTGTCGTACATGATGATCAGGATATCAACCTTGGACATATCTACTGTTTTCATTACATCTACAGCTTCCTGATAACGGGGATCAGGCTCATCTCCGGCAATGGAATTGATGGCTGTCAGGTCACCGCTGCGCAGGCTTTCTACTACATAGTATAAATTGAAGTGATCCTTTGTATACTCCGGATTGTAAATGGCATACCTGCAGGCAGCAGAAGAATCCGGGAAGGAACAGTCATATACAGTAGAGTTTGTCTTACCTGCGATCAGGGAAGCAAGGCCGTCGCCGCTTCTGTCATCAGCAAAGGGATTATTGCCGAGGCAGAGGATCGTCGTCACGCCGTCATCCTCATGACCTTCCAGTCTGGAAGAATCCATGGGAATGATCATATCATTAGTCTCGATGTCAAATTCGGAGGTATCTTCATTGGGATCGATCTTCTCGAGCTTTGTGCCCTGATTCCATTTCACCAGGCGGTAAACAGAGAAGCCGCCGATAAAGAGGATGACTGCCAGCAGGATCAGGTGAAGACCAAGCTGGATATGTGGCTGTCTGCTGGAGCCGGCAGCTTTTTCTTCCGAGGGAGGGACACTGTCCATATCGACATCCTCGATGTCATCGCTTTCATTATCATTATCAGTATCAGACGGACTCCTGTCTTCATTATCAGATGCATCATTGTCTGTATCGTCATCATCAGCCTGAGCATCTGGAATACTGTCCATTTCCAGATCCAGATCTTCAATTTCAGGATCAGGCAGCTCCCGGGCTTTTATTTCTTTTTTCATTGATAATCTCCTGTTCTAAGGGAATGTACCTTGCTATTCTACTATTATTCTGCCTAAAAATCTACCTAATTCATAAAAAATTAATATACTGGCCAGAGGGGATGTGATAGAATAGTAACGTATTTCAAAAACGGACATCCGGTAATAAGCATCCGGTGGAAGGTGAGAAGGTTATGAAAGATCAGAAAAGGAAGTTTCAGATCAAAGATATTCTGATGCTTCAGATTGTTTTTTTTATCTACAGTATTAACAGTGTAGTTGCGAAATTTGCATCGGCGCAGGAGCCATTTAGCCTGAATTTTATTCTGCTTTACGGACTGGAGCTGTGTGTACTTGGCGTTTATGCGATCCTCTGGCAGCAGCTGATCAAGAGAATGGAACTGTCGGTTGCCTATTCCAATAAGGCAGTTGTCCTTTTGTGGGCCATGGTTTTTGGCGCACTTTTATTTAAAGAACAGATCACACTGACAAAGGTGGCAGGCATTCTGCTTGTGATCGCCGGGATCGTGGTGCTGAACAGTGAGGAGGTAAAGGAATGAATACACATTTACTGATCCTGATCCTGTCTGTGGTAGTGGCATCCTTTTCACAGATCCTGTTAAAGAAGAGTGCACAGAAAACCTATCGATCCATAATCTACGAATATCTGAATCCTTACGTGATCTGTGGATATGGAATGATGTTTCTTTCTATGTTCCTGACGATCATCGCCTATTCCGGTATGGACTTTACCAATGTGCAGATCGTGGAAGCGACCGGATATATCATGGTGCTGATCCTTAGTTATTTCTTCTTCCATGAGAAGATCACCAAAAGAAAAGTCCTGGGAATGGCGCTGATCTTTGCAGGAATTGCTGTGTATTACTTGTGATGTGCTTTGTTGGCTTTTTCGGCAAGCAGAACCGTGATGGGAAGCTCGTCAGAATTTTCTGCCTGCAGTTCCCGGTACCATTTGCTGTACTTGTACATCCGGTAGGTTGTCTTCAGACCTGACAGTTCGCTTTCATTGGCACATTTCTGAAGAAGTGCTTCCCGTTCTCCGGGATCAAGATCAACATAGTCCAGGTAGGAGATACGAAGCTCCGTGAGCGGATCTGTACACCTTGGACAGATCATCTTGTGACCGGTCAGCATCATGATCCGGTGACATTTTTTGCAGTAATGCATATACATCATATAAAATTCCCCCTTTTATAAGTTGTAAATCTGATTTAATATTATATTTTTTTTACAATCTTTGTCAATGGCTAAATCCGTGAAAACAGTTAAGATTTTGTTAAGTTATCGTATAAATTAGCAAAAATGGGAAAAATAGACTATGCTTTTTCGGCACTCGGGAAAAGACGACAGCAGAAATTTACGGAAAATGACATTAAGTTTTTTTTAAGAATAGCAAAAAGAGAAAGGAATTGTGCTTACAGGGTGAAAATGATATACTAAAATGTAATTATTTTGGGTAAATGCTGTCCAAAGCAGACGGGCTGGACAGAAGCTGGAGGATTAAAACTGGAATGAGCAGACTTTTTTTACATAATAAGAAGAAAAAAAAGCGGGCAGGAAATGTCAGGAAGTCAGGAAACAGATCCATGGAGTGGATGGATTTTGATGATGACATGGAAGAGTATGAGGACGAATGGGACGGAGAGACTGACGAATATGAAGACGAATATGAAGACGAATATGAAGACGATGAATTCGATGAATACGAGTCCGATGATGATTATGATGAGATAGAAGAGGACGAAACAGAAGCTGCATATGATGAGGATGAGTATGCGGAGGACTACGAAGACGACGAGGATTACGAAGACGACGAGGATTACGAGGACGACGAGGATTACGAAGACGACGAGGATTATGAAGATGATGAGGAGGAAGATGACAGGGCGTATGCTTTCCGGAGAAGAAGGAGAGATGGCCTTGGCAGGATTATAGATTTCCTCGAAGAACGCACCCTCACAGATTATGCAGTGGCTCTGACCGGTATCATTGTGATCGCAGTTGGAATCGTAGCGGGAAGTATGTACCTGAATGCCAGAGCAGAGACAAAAGCGATCGCGGCTTTTGCACAGATAGGGGAGGGTCTTGAAAATATCCCTGTGATCGGAGAGAGCGGTCTGCTTGCCATAGCAGATGCACAGTCCTCGCGTGCCATGGCAGAGGAGCTTGAAAGGCTTGAAAAAGAGGAAAAACAGGTTGATGAGAATACAGGTAAGATAGAAGTGATGATGAATATGACTTCTATCCAAAAAGACCTGAAGATCAAGTTTGTTAACAAAACTTCAGGAAAGCTGATACCAAGCATCGCCTTTGAAGCAGAGGTAACACCCCCGGATGGCAAGAGCTATGTGCTGAAGGATGATGATAAGGATGGTATTATTTATGAAAAGAATATTGCCCCTGGGAAATATAAGGTAGCGATCATTGGACCTTCCGGTCTTGACGAATACAGCTTCAGCCAGGAAGCGGTGACTATTACCGTTAAGGATACGATTGAATATAAAAAGGTAGAAGTGGCTGATGAGATCAAATCAGAAGCACAGGTCAATGCAGCAGTAGAGGATACCGCAGTCAATAATACAGAAGTGGAATCCACTAATACGGACACGGTAGAATGGGTAGAATCGACCAGGACACTGATAGAAGGAACTGAGAAGTCTGAGGACAGCTATGAAAAGGTTTCGCGGTCAGATATTACAGATCCTGCTGCCAAGACAGCAGCGGGCTTCCGGCTGCTGTCCAGGAAGTTTGAAGAAGAGAGCGGCGGAAATAATAACAGTGAGATGACTCCGGAACCGGTACAGACAGAGACTCCGACTCCGGAACCGGAAGCAACAGCGGCACCGACCGAAAAGCCTCAGGAAACAAAGTCACCGGAGGTAACGGCGGCACCGACCGAAAAGCCTCAGGAAACAAAGTCACCGGAAGCAACGGCGGCACCGACTGCAGTGACACCTACAGCAGTACCTACGGCAACACCGTCTGCATCCGCGTCAGCCAGTGCCAGTGCATCGGTAAGTCCGAGTCCGTCTGTAACACCTTCGGCGACCCCTACGGTTACGCCGAGTGCTACGCCAACACCTGCAAACAGTGCCAGAACGGATACCAAGACAGATCTGAAGAACAACAGCGGTGATAAGCTGTATGTCAAGGACAGCAACGGTAATTTCCGGGAAGCCAAGTACGCAGATTATTATAATAATGATATTAAGGAATTTTATAGAAAGAGCAGCAAAACAACAGGGGAGTACAGATATACCGGCTGGCAGACCATTGATGGTGCAACCTATTTCTTTGACAAAAACGGAAATAAGGTGACCGGACGGCAGGTTATCCAGGGGGCAGAATACAAGTTTAATGATAACGGTGTGCTGGATACCGGCTCCGGTCATATGGGAATTGACGTTTCCAAGTGGAACGGCGGCATTGACTGGAAAGCAGTGAAAAACAGTGGTGTATCCTATGTAATTATCCGATGCGGATACCGGGGTTCTACAACAGGAGCCCTGATCGAGGATCCAAAGTTCAGGAGCAATATCCAGGGAGCCCAGAATGCAGGTCTGAAGGTAGGCGTATATTTCTTCACCCAGGCAGTAAATGAGGTAGAAGCGGTAGAGGAAGCATCCATGGTATTAAGCCTGATCAAAGGCTATAATATCAGCTATCCGGTATTCCTTGATGTAGAGGCCAGCAACGGACGGGGAGATGCGATCAATGCAGATACCCGTACAGCAGTCTGCAGGGCATTTTGTCAGACAATCCAGAATTCTGGCTATAAGGCAGGTATCTATGCCAATAAGACATGGTTTACCAGCTATATGAATACACCCAGCCTGACAGGCTACAAGATCTGGCTGGCACAGTATGCGGCAGCACCTTCCTATACAAGAACCAAGTATGATATGTGGCAGTATTCCTCCAAAGGCAAGGTATCCGGTATCAGTGGAAATGTGGATATGAACATCAGCTATCTTGGGTATTAGAGGTTGTAATCTGGCAGAATATGCGTTATAGTAAACCGTAGATAAGATATCAGTGAAAGAGAAACGGAGAAAAGAAATGAGGACCTATCTGGTAACAGGAGGAGCTGGTTTTATTGGCTCAAATTATATTCATTACATGTTTAAGAAATATGACAAGGAGATCAGGATCATCAATGTGGATGCCCTGACCTATGCGGGCAATCTGGAGAATCTGAAGGATATTGAGAAAAGAGACAATTATACCTTTGTGAAAGCAGATATCTGTGATAAGGAAGCCATCAGCAGGGTGTTTGCTGAGAACGATATTGACAGAGTAGTCCACTTCGCGGCAGAGAGCCATGTAGACCGCAGTATTAAACACCCTGAGGTTTTTGTACAGACCAATGTGCTGGGAACCGCTGTTATGCTGAACTGTGCCAAGGCAGCCTGGGAGCTTCCGGATGGCAGTTTTAAAGCAGATAAGAAGTTTCTGCATGTATCTACCGATGAAGTATATGGTTCCTTAAGTGAGGATGGCGGTTATTTCTATGAGACCACCCCTTATGCACCACACAGTCCTTATTCTGCAAGCAAGGCAGGGTCAGATATGCTGGTAAAGGCGTATATGGATACGTATCATTTCCCGGCTAATATTACCAACTGCTCCAACAACTACGGACCTTATCAGTTCCCGGAGAAGCTGATCCCGTTGATCATCAACAATGCACTGCAGGGCAAGAAGCTTCCGGTTTATGGAGATGGAAGGAATGTCCGTGACTGGCTGTATGTGGAAGATCATGCCAAGGCCATTGATATGGTACAGGAAAAGGGACGCCTGTTTGAAACCTATAATGTAGGTGGACACAATGAAAAGCAGAATATCGAGATTATTCATATTATTCTTGACACTCTGCAGGAAATGCTTCCTGATGATGATCCAAGAAAGGCACTGGTCAGTGAAGATCTGATCACCTATGTAGAGGATCGTAAGGGACATGACAGACGCTATGCGATCGCACCGGACAAGATTAAGGCAGAGATCGGCTGGGAGCCGGAAACCTGTTTTAAGGATGGCATTAAGAAGACTATCGCATGGTTCTTTGAGCATGAGGAATGGCTGAAGAATGTAACAAGCGGTGATTATCAGAAGTATTACGAAGATATGTACCATACAAAATAAAATACAGAGCATGAAAACACAGAAAACACAGATAAAATGGGAGTGATTTACAATCACTCCCATTTTGTGGTATACTGATATAGATTATGCAATGCATGGAATGGAGGGTTATGCAATGAAAGGAATCGTTCTGGCAGGAGGTTCGGGAACCAGATTATATCCTCTCACCAAGGCCATCAGCAAGCAGATCATGCCGGTTTATGACAAGCCCATGATCTACTATCCGTTATCCACACTGATGCTGGCCGGGATACGGGAGGTTTTGATTATATCTACACCACGTGATATCCACGTATTTGAGGAGCTGCTTTCTGATGGAAGCCAGCTTGGCATGAAGTTTTCCTATGCGGTACAGGAGCAGCCAAGAGGACTGGCTGATGCCTTTATCATCGGCGCAGATTTTATTGGAGATGATTCTGTGGCACTTGTGCTTGGGGATAATATTTTTTATGGACAGAGCTTTTCAAAGGTACTTCGGGAGGTTGCAGCCAGAGAAAGCGGAGCGACCATTTTCGGCTATTATGTCAGAGATCCGAGAGAGTATGGTGTCGTAGAATTTGATGAAAACGGGAAGGCTCTTTCCATTGAAGAAAAGCCTGAGCATCCAAAGAGCAATTATGCGGTACCTGGACTTTATTTCTATGACAATGATGTTGTGGAGATCGCAGCCAATGTGAAACCCTCTGCACGCGGAGAGATTGAGATTACCAGTATCAACAATGAATATCTGCGAAGAGGAACCCTGCGGGTGGAAACCCTTGGAAGAGGCTTTGCGTGGCTTGATACCGGAAATCATGATTCCCTGCTGGATGCGGCAGATTTCGTGGCAGCATTCCAGAAGAGACAGGGGCTCTATATCTCCTGTATTGAAGAGATTGCCTATAAGAGAGGCTTTATTGATAAGGAACAGCTTTTAAAGCTGGCGGAGCCACTGATGAAGACCAATTATGGCCAATATTTAAAGGAGGTTGCGGAAGGTCTGTAGAGACGTTCCCGGACAGAAATGGGAAAAATAACAGTTGAGACATGTGAGATTGAAGGACTGAAGATCATTACCCCGGCGGTATATGGAGATGCCAGAGGGTATTTTATGGAAACCTACAATTATAATGATTATAAGGCAGCAGGAATTGACCAGATCTTTGTGCAGGATAATCAGTCAGCCTCTGTGAAGAATGTGCTGAGAGGACTGCATTTCCAGATTGAATATCCACAGGACAAGCTGGTCCGTGTGGTGAGCGGGGAGGTATTTGACGTGGCTGTGGATCTGCGTCCCGGTTCTGCAACCTACGGAAAATGGCATGGTGTTGTCCTTTCTGCAGAAAATAAGAAGCAGTTTTTTATTCCCAAGAATTTTGCACATGGCTTCCTTGTCCTTTCCGACTATGCGGAGTTTGCTTATAAATGTACAGATTTTTATCATCCGGGTGATGAGGGCGGTCTTAAGTTCGATGATCCTGATATCGGCGTGGAATGGCCCTTTGCGCCGGGAACTGAGCTTGTGATGTCAGACAAGGATCAGAAGTGGGGCGGACTTAAAGCTTACACCGAATGGAGAAAAGGACAGCATGAACAGTAAAGAAAAGAAATCACTGGCATCTGTGCTGAAATCTGTTCCAAAGCCGGTGGGAATTGGTATTTTCTGGGGGATCTGTATTCTGGTGGGGATTATGGTAGTCAGCCATAATAATCCGCTGGCACCAGATATCCACACGGAAAATCTGAAGAAATTCTGTGCCTGTGCACTTCTTTTGCTGGCATGTGTGATCTTCAGTGTGTATTATGACAGGATGTTTATCATTCCGAGGGAGCTTTTCCAGAGCAGGGAGCTGATCTGGAAGCTTGCCAAAAATGACTTTAAAAAGCGTTATGCCGGTTCTTATCTTGGATTTCTGTGGGCACTGGTACAGCCGGTTGTAACGGTGGCCATGTATTATGTGGTTTTTGATGTGATCTTTAATACCAGAAGTGAAATGGTGGCCAGCGGAGTGGAGGTACCGTATGTGCTTTTCCTGACAGCAGGTCTTGTTCCCTGGTTTTATTTTTCAGAGGGGATCACCAGCGGCACCAATGCCCTTCTGGAGTACAGCTATCTGGTGAAAAAGGTGGTATTTAACATCAGTATCCTGCCGATCATTAAGCTGGTAGCAGCTACCTTTATCCATGTATTTTTTGCGGGAGTACTGCTTGTTGTAGCCGGAATCTACGGATACTACCCGACCATCTATACGATCCAGATCGTGTATTACAGCTTCTGTCTGTTTGTACTGATGCTGGCAATGAGCTACTGTACCTGTGCGATTACCGTCTTTTTCAGGGATCTTTCCCAGATCATTAATATCGGCCTGCAGGTTGGGATGTGGGCAACACCGATCCTCTGGAACATCGGCCAGATCGGGGATGACAGACTGGTGACGCTGGTGAAGCTCAATCCCCTTGTTTATATTGTCAATGGATATCGCAATGCGATTTATGGAGATGAATGGTTCTTTGAACATTTTTATTCCTCCACGTATTTCTGGATCTTTACTGTGACACTGTTCTGTGTGGGATCACTGATCTTTAAACGGTTGAAGGTTCACTTTGCAGATGTTCTGTAGGAAGGCTGTGGCGTACTTTACAGGACAGAGAAAGGAACTGGGAAAATGGATGAAAAAAAGGTCGCAATACAGGTAAAAGGACTGGAAAAGGCCTATAAGCTGTATGATAAGCCTTCAGATCGTCTGAAGGAGGCTCTTGGATTTGGCAGAAAGAAGCGCTACAAGGAGCACTATGCCTTAAAGGGCGTGGATATGACGATCTATCAGGGAGAGACGGTGGGAATCATCGGAACCAATGGCTCCGGCAAGTCTACGATCCTGAAAATAATAACAGGCGTTCTGAATCCAACAGGAGGATCTGTCCATGTGAATGGAAGGATCTCCGCACTGTTGGAGCTGGGTGCCGGTTTTAATATGGAATATAACGGGATTGAAAATATATATCTGAACGGTACGATGATCGGCTTCTCCAAGAAGGAGATCGATGCAAAGATGGATGATATTTTAAATTTTGCAGATATTGGGGATTATGTACATCAGCCGGTCAAAACCTATTCCAGCGGTATGTTTGTACGGCTGGCTTTTGCTGTAGCCATCAATATTGAACCGGAGATCCTGATCGTGGATGAAGCGCTGTCGGTAGGAGATGTTTTCTTTCAGGCAAAGTGCTATCACAAGTTTGAGGAGTTCAAGGAGATGGGAAAGACCATCGTTTTTGTCAGCCATGACTTAAGCAGCATCAGTAAATATTGTGACAGGGTTGTACTGCTGAACCAGGGCGTGAAGCTTGGAGAAGGCTCCCCCAAGGAAATGATCGATGCTTATAAACAGGTGCTGGTAGGTCAGTACGTACCGGCTGCGGACGATCATAGCCTCCTTTCTGATAAGGAGATCACCGCAGCAGCGGCAGCGGCGGCTGGCACAGTGAAGGGTGAAGTGAATCCGGAGCTGCTGGAATACGGAACGAAGGACGCCATGATCACCGAATATAAAATAACAGATGATATGGGAAGAGAGACCAGTGCATTGCTGAAGGGAAAGGAATGTACGATCACCATGCAGGTGCATTTTGAGCATGATATAGAAGCTCCTATTTTTGCCTTTACGATCAAGAATATCAAGGGTGTGGAGATCACAGGAACCAATACCATGGTGGAAAAGGCATTTCTTTCTCCGGTGAGGGCAGGCAGCGACATGGAGATCACCTTTACCCAGAAGATCGACCTGCAGGGAGGAGAGTATCTTCTTTCGTTTGGTGTGACTGGTTTTGAAAAGGAAGAGTTTCAGGTATATCACAGACTGTATGATGTGATAAACATGACGGTGATCTCTGATAAGAATACTGTTGGATATTATGATATGAATTCCAGAGTCGTTGTGAAGGAGCTTTCACAGCAGGAAAAGGAGTAAGCCCATGAATCAGGATGGAGTAAGAAAGCCGATCCGTCTGCAGCAGGAGGAGCTGATCAGCAGCCTGCCGGAAAGAATCGGCAGTGTCAGACTGGATTACAGCCATTATCCGGGAAAAGATTTGTATAGTGATGGAGCGATCGAGGATGAACTGCTTGGTATCGTGAAAAATGCTTCCAAAGTGGAATATCAGGAGCTGATCGAGGAAAAAAACAGCTGGCCGATCCTGTATCATTTATCTCCCTTACGGGCCAATATTGTGGACTGGCTTCCCATTACGAAGGAGCATAAGGTGCTTGAGATTGGATCCGGATGTGGTGCGATCACGGACAAGCTGGCGCAGAAGGCAGGAGAAGTGACCTGTGTGGATCTGTCAGCCAGAAGAAGCCATATCAATGCCTGGAGAAACCAGGATCAGGACAATATCACGATCCATGTGGGAAACTTTAAGGATATCGAGCCGGAGCTTCCGGCAGACTATGATTTCGTATGTCTGATCGGTGTGTTTGAATATGGGGCATCCTATATCCCCTCGAAAACACCCTATGAAGATTTTCTGAAGATCATGCTGCGTCATGTGAAAAAGAGCGGTCATCTGGTGATCGCAATTGAAAATAAGCTGGGACTTAAGTACTTTGCCGGATGCAAGGAGGATCACCTGGGAACGTGGTTTTCCGGTCTTGAAGGATATCCGGATGGCGGCAGTGCCAGAACCTTCAGCAGAAAGGGACTCTGCAGGATCCTTGAAAGCTGTGGGGTATCTGATTATTCATTCTATTATCCCTACCCGGATTATAAATTCCCGACAGTGATCTACTCTGACAGGAGACTGCCAGTGGTAGGAGAGCTGACAGATAATATCCGGAACTTTGACAGGGACAGACTGATTACCTTTAATGAAAAATATGTATATGACGGACTGATCGAGGATGGAAGCTTCCCGGATTTCTCTAATTCCTTTATGGTGATCACGGGGGAAATGCCACAGGCGACCTATGTGAAATACAGCAATGACCGGGCAGAAAGCTATCAGCTTTGCACAGCACTTCTGGAGACAGCAGAGGGCAGGGAAATCCGGAAATATCCGTTGACAGAGCAGGCAAAAGGCCATGTACGGGAAATGGAGCACTCCTGCAGACTGCTGAAAGAACGTTATGCGGGAAGTGACCTTAGGATCAATGAATGTACCCTTCCGGCGGATGGCAGCTATGCCGGCTTTGACTTTGAAGAGGGTGTGACGCTGGAAGAATTGATGGATAAGGCACTTTTTCAGGATGATACAGAGGAATTTGAACGGCTGTTTGAACGGTATCTGCAGCTTATTTCCTATGGCGAAGACAGCAGTGTGACAGATTACGATCTGATCTTTGCCAATATCCTTGTAAAGGATGACCGGTTCACTGTGATCGATTATGAGTGGACGATGGAAGAAAAGATCAGTACAAAGGAGATCGCCTTCCGGGCAATCTACTGCTATATTCTGGAAGAAGAAAGAAGAAATAAACTGGATCTTGACCGGATCATGAATAAGCTTCATATCACGCAGCAGGAGGCAGAGGAATATCGGAGCCGGGAAGAGGCGTTCCAAAAAAAAGTGACCGGAAAGCATAAGTCCATGGGCGAGATCCGGGCCGGGATCGGTACCTATTGTATTGATGTGAAGAAGCTGGCAAAGGGGCATCTGCAGAAGATACTGGATGAGAGGATCCAGGTGTACCGTGACTTTGGAGAAGGCTTCAGTGAGCAGAACTCAGAGTATCTGCCGGATGTATATGCAGATGAGGATACCATAGAAGTGGATATTCCTTTTGACGGCAATGTACGGGCGCTGCGGGTAGACCCTGCAGACAGAAGCTGTATCGTAAGGATGGAAGAGGTTTTGCTGAACGGAAGCAGAGTACAGTTAAGTGATAAGAATTTTGCCACCAATGGCAGGAAGGTAAAGGATCAGACATGGGTATTTGCAACCATGGATCCGGGAATGACCTTTTCTGTACTGGAGATGCCGGTTACCGGTGAAAATACCTTGCACCTGCGGATGAAGCTGTCCCCAGTGGCGATGGATATGGCTTTTGATGTTATGAACGGGTGTAAGCATCTGTTCCGGAAAGGATAATGAACGTGACAGATCTGAAACGGTTTGCAAAAAATATCCTGATGAAAAAACAGTTCAGGAGTTACGAAAAAAAACTGAATGGGCTGAAAATGACCTATGATGGATGGATCAGGCAACAGGAAGAAAAACTGCAAATTGATAAGATCATTATATCAGTACATGAGAAATGTCTGAAAAATGAAGTGGAAAAACAGACACAGGACGGCTCTGGGTACAAAAATGAAGGAATACATTCAAAAATGATCCGGACACCTGTCTGGTATGAAGTACGAAAAAAAGAAGAAGGTACGGAAAATACAGTGAAATTCCTTTGCCTGCCGGTCTGGCAGGATGGAAAGGGAAAAGAGGACTGGATCCCGGAGATCAGAGCATTTGGTGAAAATAAAAATACAAATGTTATTTTATTTGTCATGGCTGAGGGGATGCTGTCAGATCTTGCGCTGCCGATGCTGTTTAAGACATGGAATGAAGAAATGCCGGTCCTGGTATATGGAGATGAAGATGTGCTGGCAGAACAGGGAAGAGAGAAACCCTGGTTTAAGCCGGACTGGTCTCTGGATACCTTCCTTTCGTATTTCTATATGGGAAGTCTGGTGGCACTTCCGGCGAGAGCCGTGTGCGAGTGCCTTGATCAGAATAAGCAGCTTGTGGAGGGATTGTCAGCAAAGGAGGCTCTGACCCGGAAAAATGCAGTCTATGAGCTGTGTTATCAGGTGATCAACCGGGGAATCGGTCAGGAAATCAGTCTGACAGGGAAAGGCTGTGTCAGACATATAGATGAGGTGCTGTATCATACGGCGGAGGAAGGGTATGGAGCCGTGAAGGAAATGCGGCTGCCCGCGGACTGTGCATTCGGGTATGAAAGACAGGACAGCTGGCAGCCGGAAGATGGGAAAGACCATCTGGTATCAGTTATCATCCCTTCCAAGGATAATCCGGAGGTGCTGTTCCACTGTATCAGCTCGTTGACAGAGCGTACCAAAGGGGGGATCCCTTACGAGATCATTCTCGTAGATAATGGAAGCAGAGAAGAAAATAAAATCCTGATTAAACAAAATATAGAAGCACTACAGCAGAAAAATTATCCTTTGTGCAGAGAAATCTGCTATCATTATGAGTCCATGGCCTTTAATTTCTCACGGATGTGTAATCTGGGAGCGTCCATGGCAAAAGGAGATCTGCTCCTTTTCCTGAATGATGACATGGAGATCATTCAGGGAGACTGGCTTGTGAAGCTGGCAGAAAAGGCATCGCTGAAGCGGGTGGGAGCAGTAGGTGCTAAGCTCCTGTATCCTGATTCTACTGTGATCCAGCATGCCGGGATTACCAATCTGCATGTGGGACCGGCGCATAAGCTGCAGCTTCTGGATGATAAGGATGACCACTATTATGGAAGGAACCGGTATGTCCACAATATGATGGGGGTGACCGGAGCCTGCCTGATGCTTCAGAGGAAGAGGTTTGAAGAGCTTGGCGGCTTCTACGAGGGTCTTGCAGTAGCCTTCAATGATGTGGATCTCTGCTATACCCTTTTTGAAAGCGGATATGATAATATACAGAGAAATGATGTGGTGCTGTACCACCATGAATCACTGAGCCGTGGAAAGGACGGAGAGTCTGAGGAAAAGCAGCTCCGGCTTCTTCGGGAAAAGGATGTGCTTTACGAGCGGCACCAGGACTGCTATGGGAAGGATCCCTATTATAGTAAATATCTTACGACAGATATGCTGGAGTCAGAATACACACCGGCTTATCATTATCAGGTGTCCATGGATATGTCGTGGAGCAGGGTGCAGAAGAAAGAACTGCCGGAGAATGCCAGGGAGGATGCCTGCGTTGTACTTGGTATGGAATGTGCCATGGATATTTATAAATGGAAGTATGGTGTAGCGGCTGGCAGGGGAAAGATACTTCCTGCAGAGGAAGATGAGGGATACTATTTCCAGGGCTATGCCTTTGTGATCGGATCTGATAACGCATGTTATAAAAAGACGCTGTTTCTGGAAGAAAAGGAGACAGGAGAAAAGCTCCTGATTCCGGTCAGGGACTGTTACCGCCCGGATATTGACGGGAACCTGAAGGATCAGATCCATACGGAGCTGACCGGGTTTGCAGCAAAGGTACATCTTTTGGACATTCCTAAGGGGCAGTACCGGTTTGGAATGCTGATGGAGGATGGGTGCTCCAGGCAGAAGCTGTTCTCATACAGCAGCTGGGTGCTTCGGGCAGGAGAAGAACAGGTTTACTTTGATGAAACGAAGCGGGCGAAAGGATAAGGAAGACAGATATGGCAGAAGAAAAGAATTATCAGGAAGCCTATGAAAAGGAACATATCAAGACAGCAGATCTGGCAGAGCGTGTGGCGGTACTGGAAGCAAAGAATGAAGAACTGAATTTCAAGCTTTCACGGATCAAAAATAATCCCCTCTGGAAAGCCAGTGCACCGCTCAGACGGGGCATGCACTTCGTGATCCGCCAGCGGGACAGGCTGAAAAACTGCGGAAGTATAAGAGGTGTGCTTGCCAAGCTGGATTATAAGAAGATAGAACGGAAGGCAATGGCCAGATATGGAACAGAGAGCTTTCCGGACGAAGCAAGGGCAAAGGAAGAGCGGGAGACGGTCTTTGACAGGATGATAAAGATCAGTATCCTGGTACCTCTTTATAATACGCCGGAACCGTTCCTCAGGGATATGATAACATCTGTTCTTAATCAGACCTATCAGAACTGGGAGCTTTGTCTTGCTGACGGGTCGGATGGAGAGCACGGGGAGGTAGGAAGGATCTGCAGGGAATATCTGGAAAAGGATAGCAGGATCGTTTATCAGAAGCTTTTAAAGAATGAAGGGATTTCCGGAAATACCAATGAGTGCCTGAAGCTGGCTACGGGAGAATATATCGGGCTGTTTGACCATGATGATATCCTGCATCCAAGTACGCTGTACGAATATGTGAAGGCGGTCAACGAGCAGGATGCCGATTATATTTACTGCGATGAAACCACCTTTAAAAATGGTGATATCAATAAAATGCTGACCATGCATTTCAAGCCGGATTATGCGGTGGACAATCTGCGGGCCAATAATTATATCTGTCATTTCAGCGTGTTTGCTAAGAGGCTTCTGGAAGGGGAGGAGCTGTTCCGTTCCCGGTTTGACGGAAGTCAGGATCACGATATGATCCTTCGTATGACAGACAGGGCGAAGCATATCGTGCATATTCCAAAGCTTTTGTATTACTGGAGATGCCATGAGGGCAGTGTGGCCTCCGGGATCGACGCAAAGCCTTATGTAGTGGCTGCGGCGAAGGGAGCTGTGGCAGACCACCTGAGACGGCATGGCTTTACCCATTTCCAGATCACCTCGACAAGGGCTTTTGAAACCATTTTCAAGATCCGATATGAAATTATCGGAGATCCCATGATCTCCATTGTGATCCCGAACAAGGATCACGCAGCAGACCTGAAGCGCTGCATTACTTCTATTTTGGAGAAATCGACCTATGAAAATTATGAGATCGTGATTGTGGAAAATGGCAGTGAGACGAAGGAGATCTTTGAGTACTACACTTCCTTAAAGGAATATGACAATATCCGTGTGGTTACTTATGAAAAGCCGGAGGGACAGAATGGATTTAACTATTCTGCCGTAAATAACTTTGGGGTAAAGCAGACAAAGGGAGATTATATCCTCCTTTTAAATAATGATACAGAGGTCATTACCGTCAACTGGATGGAAGAGCTTCTGATGTATGCCCAGCGTGAGGATGTGGGGGCGGCAGGGGCCAAGCTTTATTATGGAAACAAGACGATCCAGCATGCCGGTGTGGTATTGCAGCTTGGTGCGCACAGAACCGCCGGACACAGCCATTACGGCCAGAGCAGGGAGAACCTGGGCTATATGGGAAGGCTCTGCTATGCACAGAATGTTTCTGCTGTGACAGGAGCCTGCCTGCTTGTGAAAAAGAGTCTCTTCGAGGAAGTGGGAGGTCTTGATGAAAGCTTTGCCATTTCCCTGAATGATGTTGATTTCTGTTTAAAGCTCAGGGAGAAGGGACTCTTAAATGTATTTACTCCTTTTGCGGAGCTTTATCATTATGAATCGGTATCAAGGGGCCTGGATGACAGCGGGGAGAAGGCAGAGCGCTATAACCGGGAATCTGCACATTTCCGGGAAAAATGGAAGACTGTGCTGGAAAAAGGAGATCCCTATTACAATCCCAATTTTTCACTTGATAGAAGTGACTTTGCGTTAAAAACATGATATAATGAGTACCTATTGTAAATGAAAGAGGAGGAACCTTTATGAGCTACAGGGAGCAGTATGATTTTTGGTTAAAGGACGCATATTTTGACGAAGCTACCAAGGAAGAACTTCGCAGTATTGCGGGAAACGAAGGAGAAATCGAAGACCGTTTCTATAAGGAACTGGAATTTGGTACAGGCGGACTTCGAGGTGTGATCGGTGCCGGTACCAACCGTATGAATATTTATACCGTAAGAAAAGCAACCCAGGGACTTGCCAACTATATTATCAAGCAGGGCGGCAGGGACAGAGGTGTGGCGATCGCCTATGACTCAAGAAGGATGTCTCCCGAATTTGCAGATGAAGCAGCACTCTGCCTCTGTGCAAATGGAATCAAGGCATATGTATTTGATGCATTAAGACCGACTCCGGAGCTTTCCTTTGCACTGCGTACCCTGCACTGCATTTCCGGTATTGTGATCACAGCTAGCCACAATCCCCCGGAATACAACGGATATAAGGCATACTGGGAGGATGGTGCACAGGTAACTGCCCCCAGAGATAAAGAGATCATTACAGAAGTGAAGAATGTTACAGACTATCATGAAGTAAAGACCATGGACAAGAAGGAAGCCATGGACAAGGGACTGTATCAGGTAATCGGCAAGGAAATTGATGATGCTTACATGGCAGAACTGAAAAAGCAGATCATTCATCCTGAAATCATTAAGGAAGTTGCAGATGAGATCAAGATCGTATATACGCCCTTCCACGGAACAGGTAATGTACCGGTCAGAAGAATCCTTTCAGAGCTTGGCTTCAAGCATGTATATGTAGTACCGGAGCAGGAGCTTCCAGATCCCGACTTTACCACACTGGAGTATCCGAACCCTGAAGATCCCAAGGCCTTTACCCTGGCACTGAAGCTGGCTAAGGAGAAGAATGCAGATATCGTCCTTGCTACTGACCCGGATGCCGACAGACTTGGTATCTATGCGCTTGACAGCAAGACCGGCGAGTACATGCCTTTCACAGGAAACATGTCAGGTATGCTGATCGCAGAATATATTTTAAGAGAAAGAACTGCCACACACACCATGCCTGAGAATCCGGCACTGGTAACCACCATTGTTACCACCAACATGGCAGGTGCTATTGCCAGGGATTATGGCCTTCGTTTCGTAGAAGTCCTGACAGGCTTCAAGTATATCGGCGAGCAGATCAAGTTATTTGAGCAGACCGGCAGCAACAATTATGTATTTGGCCTGGAAGAGAGCTATGGCTGTCTGGCAGGAACCCATGCAAGAGACAAGGATGCTGTTGTGGCTGTTATGTGCCTGTGTGAAGTGGCTGCATGGTGCAAGAAAATGGGTATCACCGTATGGGATCAGATGCTGAGGCTTTATGAGAAATACGGATATTATAAGGAAACACAGTATGCCATGACGCTGAAGGGAATTGACGGAGCTGCACAGATCCAGGCGATCATGGACAAGCTCAGAAGCAATCCGCCGAAGAGCTTTGGTGATCTCAGGGTTAAAGAGTTCAGAGATTATGAGAAGGATACGGTTCTTGATCTTGAAACCGGCGAAACAAAGCCTACAGGGCTTCCTAAATCCAATGTGCTTTACTTTGATCTGACCAATGATTCCTGGTGCTGCGCAAGACCCTCCGGAACAGAGCCGAAGATCAAATTCTACATGGGCGTAAAGGGAACCAGCCTTGAGGATGCACAGGTCAGGCTTGAGAAGCTGACAGAGGATCTGAAAGCATATTTATAAAGAAAAAACGAGTAACGGACGCAGCGGATCACTTCCATGTGTCCGTTATTCGGTCGTAGAGATTGTGGAGCAGGCAATGGCAAAAATTTTTAAACTGGCCAATTTCAGAAAGACGATAAATTACCTGAAAAAAAATGGGATCAGGAGTGCCTGGTATGCAGCCAGAGAACGGATCGACAGTGAGAAGGAGGACGCATACTGTTATCAGGGACTGACAGTGGAGGAACGGGAGCGGCAGAGAAAAGAAGGAGAGAGCTTTTCTGTGCGGTTCAGCATTCTTGTGCCCGTTTATGAAACAAGGGAAGATCTGCTCCGGGCCATGATCGAATCAGTACTGACGCAGACCTATGGGAATTTTGAACTGATCCTCGCAGATGCCAGTAAAAGTGAAGAACCGGAAAAGGTGATCGCGTCGTATCAGGACAAGCGGATCCTGTATAAGAGGATCAGACAGAACGGTGGGATCTCTGCCAATACCAATCAGGCACTGATGTACGCTACTGGAGATTATGCAGCATTACTGGATCATGATGACCTGCTGACGGAGGATGCCCTGTTTGCCATGGCGGAAAGGATTGAGCAGGCAAAGAGGGAAGATACAGAGTTACAGATGCTGTATTCTGATGAAGACAAGTGTGATGGGGATGCTGCCCATTATTTTGAACCACATAGAAAAGAGAACTTTAATCTTGATTTAATTTTGTCTAATAATTATATCTGTCATTTCCTGGTGATGAAGAGGCAGCTTATGCAGGAGCTGCAGCTCAACGGAGCCTGTGACGGGGCACAGGATTATGATCTGGTGCTCCGGGCGGTAAACCATATGATGGGAAAGAACAGACAGGCAGTCAAGGCAGAGCCTCTGCCCATTGTCCATGTGGATAAGGTTCTGTATCACTGGCGCTGCCACCGGGATTCCACGGCAGAGAATCCGGCAAGCAAGGCCTATGCCTATGATGCGGGAAAGCGTGCAGTAGAAGGGTTCCTTAAGCTCCGTGGCTTTAAGGGAAAGGTAGTTTCCTTAAAGCATCTTGGCTTTTACCGGATAGAGTATGAACCGGATCTTTTAAGCAACAGACCGGATGTAGGACTGGTGGGAGGCCGCCTGGTCGATCATAAAAATAAAATAGCGGGCGGTATTTATAGAGAAGACGGAACGCCTCTGTATGCAGGACTGCATAAGGAATATAGCGGTTATATGCATCGGGCAGTATTGCAGCAGGAGGCAGAAGTGATCGATGTCCGCTGCATGATGGCATCTCCGGCGGGAGAGAAGCTGATCGAGGAGCTGACAGGGCTTCCTTATATGAAAAACCCGGTAAATAAACGTTTTGACTGGAAGGGAAGCCTGAAGGAGGATGTGGATTATCTGGAGCTGAGCAGAAAGCTCTGCAGCCAGATCCGGCAAAAAGGCATGCGGATTGTATATGATCCGGCCATGACAGAGAAAATATAGGAAAGGAAGCAGAAGGATCCATGGAGCAGAGAAAAACGGAACTGACAACAGTAGTGATCCCCAATTATAATGGAATAGCTTATATGGAAAACTGCCTGAAATCTCTGTACGCAGGAAGCCGGATCCCGGAGATCATTGTAGTGGATAATGCTTCAAAAGACGGAAGTGACGTACTTGTAAGGGAGAAATTCCCGGAAGCAGAGCTGATCTCCTTTCCTGAAAATAAAGGATTTTCGGCGGCAGTCAATGCCGGGATCAAGGCGGCGGGAACACCTTATGTTTTTCTTTTAAATAATGATACAATGACAGATCCTCTGTGTATTGAGCATCTGGAGGAGGCCATGGGGAAAGAGAGAAACTGTTTTTCCATGGAAGCTAAAATGATCCAGATGAGGGAGAAGGAGAAGCTGGATGGGGCAGGAGATTATTACTGCCTGCTTGGCTTTGCCTTTGCCAGAGGAAAGGATCAGCCAGTGGGAAAATACCAAAAATGTGACCGGATCTTCAGTGCCTGTGCCGGAGCTGCGATCTACCGTAAGGAGCTGCTTGAAAAGATTGGATTATTTGATGAAGCACATTTTGCCTATCTGGAGGATGTGGATGTGGGCTATCGTGCCAATCTTTATGGATACCGGAATCTGTTTGCACCGGATGCGGCGGTATATCACGTGGGGAGTGCGGTATCGGGCTCCAGGCATAATCCCTTTAAGGTGGAACTGACAGCGAGGAACAATCTGTATCTGATCTATAAAAACATGCCGCTCCTGCAGCTGCTCATCAATCTGCCCTTTTTACTGCTGGGGATCCTGATCAAGGGTGTTTATTTTGTCAGAAAAGGGATGGGGAAAAGCTATCTTTCCGGCCTGAAAAAGGGAATCTCCCTGTGTGCTTCCAAAGAGGGAAGGGAACAACGGGTACACTTTAAGCTGAAGAGGCTCCCTTTTTATCTGTGGACAGAATGGGAGCTGCTTCTGAACACATTACGGCGCTTGTGCTTTTGAGTATAATATTGTAGAATGTACCTAGTATTGTTAAGGTAAGAAAGTGAACCAGATGCCGATGAGAAGGTAAGGGTAATGATCAAGGATAATCAGAAGGTTTTTAACAGACTGCACCTGGTAGTAGATGCCATTGTGGTGCTGATCTCTTATTTACTTGCATGGTATATAAAATTTGCAACAGGGTTTGCGGATACGGAACCGGGGGCGGGAGCTCTTTCCAAGGAAACCTATTTCAGGTTTCTTTATTTTCTGGTGCCCGGATATATAGCGATATATTATTATTTTAATATGTACAAACCAAAGAGAGTCACCAGACGGAAGGTAGAGCTGATCAATATCATTTCGGCAAATACGGCAGGGCTGGTATTCTTTATTGTAGTACTGTATGTGATCAAGCAGCCACATTTCTCACGTATTATGATGTTCCTCTTTTATGGGATCAACATCATACTTACGACTGTCTGCAGGATGATGATCAAAAATCTTCTGCAGCTTTTCAGAAGACGTGGTTACAATCTGAAATATATTCTGCTGATCGGTTATTCCAGAGCAGCAGAGGAATATATCACGAGGATCAATGCCAATCCCCAGTGGGGTTATGTTGTCAGAGGGATTCTGGACGACAGGATCCCGAGCGGAACTATGTACAAGGGGGTCAAGGTAGTTGGCCGTATTGAGAATATCCACTATATCCTGCCGGAAAATAAGCTGGATGAGATTGCAATCACACTGGCACTGAAGGATTATGATCATCTGGAATATATCGTTGATCTGTGTGAAAAATCTGGTGTGCATACAAAGTTTATCCCGGATTATAACTCACTGGTACCAAGCCACCCTTATACCGAGGATCTGATGGGGCTGCCGGTGATCAATATCCGTTATGTACCACTTACCAATACATTGAACTGGGTGGCCAAGCGGACGGTTGATATCATAGGTTCCATGCTGGGGATCATCGTATCCTCACCGCTTATGATCGCAGCGGCACTGATGATTAAATTCTCCAGTGAAGGTCCGGTGATCTTTGCACAGGAGAGAGTGGGGCTGCACAATAAAGTGTTCAGAATGTACAAATTCAGGACGATGGAGGTTCAGAAGCCGTCTACAGAAGAAAAGGGATGGACAGTCAAGGATGATCCACGGGTCACGAAGGCTGGTAAATTTCTCAGAAAAACCAGTCTTGATGAGCTGCCCCAGCTTTTCAATATCCTGATGGGAGAGATGAGCCTGGTTGGACCAAGACCGGAAAGACCGCAGTTTGTGGAGAAATTCAAAGAGGAGATCCCAAGATACATGATCAAGCATCAGGTCCGCCCGGGGCTGACCGGATGGGCACAGATCAATGGGTATCGCGGGGATACTTCTATCCGTAAAAGAATCGAGTATGATCTTTATTATATAGAAAACTGGTCCATGGGATTTGATTTCAGAATCATGTTTCTTACGATCTTTAAAGGTTTTATCAATAAAAATGCATATTAATGGTGTTTTAAGAAATCTTAATAATACCTAAATAATAATAGTCAGGGGTTGCCTAAACCGCTGATTTGTGAGAAAATTATCTATTGTATACAGAAAATACGAAAGAAAACATCGTAGAATAAGGGAGAAGATCAAATGGCACAGCAACCAAAAAGACCTGCAAACAGGAGACCGGCAAGCCAGAGAAGCCGGGAAGAGGAAATCCGTGCAAGAAAGGCCGCAGCCAGGAGAAGGGCTGAGGAAGAAGAGGAGTATGAATATGAGCGTGAATACAGAAGCTCATCCAGAAAAAAAGCTCCTGTAAAGCACAGCAGTACTTCCTCACATGCTTCGTATGGCAGTGCTCATCATAAAAAGAAAAAGAAGAATAAGAATAAGGGCGGAAAGATCGTACTCTTTATTATAGAGATCCTGATCCTGCTTGTGATGGTATTTGTTCTTTACAGCGTGTTGAAGACAGAAAAGGTAGGAAAGGTAGATATTCCGGAAGAGGATATCGTGATCAATGAAGAGGTCAAGGAGAAGGAAGAGACGACTATGAAGGGCTATCGTAATATTGCCCTGTTTGGTGTTGACTCCAGGGAAGGACAGCTTGACAAGAAGACGCGAAGCGATACCATCATGATCGCATCCATCAATCAGGATACGGGAGAGTGTAAGCTGGTGTCTGTTTACCGTGATACTTACCTGAATCTGGGAAATGATTCTTATAATAAGTGTAATGCAGCATATGCAAAGGGTGGTCCTGAACAGGCGATCAATATGCTGAATATGAACCTGGATATGAATATCACAGACTTTGTTACTGTTGGATTTGCCGGACTGACCGATACGATCGATGCACTGGGCGGTATTCAGATCGATGTCCATGAAAATGAGATCCAACATCTGAATAACTATCAGATCAGTATGGTAGGTACGACAAAGGACGGCGAGACATTCACAGCAACAGCAGGTACGGACTATATACCGGTAACTTCTGCTGGCCTTCAGACACTGAATGGACTGCAGGCAACTGCATACTGCCGTATCAGATATGTCGGAGATGACTTTGAAAGAGCAGCAAGACAGAGACGTGTGCTGATGGCTGTTGCAGAGAAGGCAAAGACAGCTTCTCCGGCAACCTTAAATCAGATTGCCAATGATGTATTCGGAGAAGTATATACCTCCCTGGATCTGTCAGAGATCATTAAACTGCTTGGTGATATTGCCAAGTACAAGATCGTGGATCAGGGCGGATTCCCTGAAGAGAGCATGCGTGCTACAGGTACGGTCGGTGCAAAGGGAAGCTGCGTAGTGCCGAAGTCACTGTCAGACAACGTAGCATGGCTGCATGAATTCCTGTTTAATGATGCATCTTATACACCATCATCTGCTGTCCAGCAGTACAGTGATAAGATCGTATCAGATACAAGCGGATACGTTCATTAAAGCAGTACCCGGTAATAAATATAATTAAGAAGAAAAAGGACCATGCAGCGTGGTCCTTTTTCTGAATACTGAGACAGGAGACCGGCAGGGAGAGGCTTCCTGAGTGAGGGGACTTTGAAACATGAAGATAGATGTGATCATACCGGTATACAAACCGGACAAGGAGCTGTTTACCCTGCTTGACAGGCTGGAGGAACAGTCCAGAAGACCGGATGATATTTTTCTGGTCAATACAGAGCAGACTTATTTTGAACAGCTGATCGCTGGTACAGATTTCTGGCACAGATATAAAAATGTATCAGTAAAGCATATTTCAAGATGCGAATTTGATCATGGAGGAACCAGGAGATGGGCTGTTTCCCGGACGCAGAATGATATCTTCCTGATGATGACAGATGATGCTATCCCGGCGGACAGTCATCTGATCGAAAGGCTGGCAGCACCGATCAAAGATGGAAGGGCACAGATGAGCTATGGAAGGCAGCTGATCCGGAAGGACGGCGGCGTGATCGAGGCATTTACCAGACAGTTCAATTATCCAGACAGGTCAGAGCTTAAGACAGCAGCAGATCTGAAAACCAGAGGGATCAAGGCCTTTTTTGCATCAGATGTCTGTGCAGCCTACAGCAGGGAATGGTATGAAAGGCTGGGAGGCTTCGAGAAGCATACAATTTTTAATGAGGATATGATCTTTGCAAGAAGGCTTCTTAATGCCGGTGGAAGTATTGCTTATGCAGCAGATGCAGAAGTGTATCATTCCCATAATTACACAGGGATCCAGCAGCTTAAACGGAATTTTGACCTTGGGGTATCCCATGCCCAGTATCCGGAAATATTTGGGGGAGTGGCAACACAGCAGGAAGGCATGAAGCTGGTGAAGGAAACAGCAGGGTATCTCTTGAAGACAGGAAAGCCGTTTATGATCTTTAAGCTGGTCTGGCAGAGCGGCTGTAAGTATCTGGGATACAGGCTTGGAAAAAATTACCGGAAGCTGCCTCGAAGAGTGGTTCTTTTCCTTACCATGAACAGGGAATACTGGAAGACTTGACAGATTTGTCAAAGGTTTATCACACTTTGAACACAATTAGTGGATATACTGTAGTCAAGAGTTGAGAGAAGAGGAGGTAATTGTTATGTACGAAAATAATTACTCAGATAACACATATCATTATGGAGAACCAGTAAAGAAACAGGAAGAACCACATAATAAGAAAAAAGGATCCGGAAACGGGAAGAAGATAGCACTTGGTATCTGCTGTGGTTTATTATTTGGTATCTTTGCAGGAATCGGCTTTGAAGCGGTCACAACAGCATCCAGCCTGGCAAAGAATGCAGTAACAAAGGAAACAACAGCACAGCCAGAGATACAGAGCACCGTTCCTGAAGCAGCTGACAGTGACAGTACACCAGATACGGCAGATGCTTCTGCGTCCATTGCAGAGAGCCAGAGCCTTGGGACGGCTGTAGCAGATGGTACCGTACTTACTACGACAACAGATGTGACAGAGGTTGTAAAGAAGGTAATGCCTTCTGTTGTATCTGTAAATAATAAATATATAGAGACCACATCCTTCTTTGGCCAGCAGTATAACAGTGAAGGGGAAGCAAGCGGTTCTGGTATCATCGTAGGACAGAATGATTCAGAGCTTCTGATCGCAACAAATAATCATGTGGTGGAATCTGCAGAGGAGCTGACGGTACAGTTTGCAGACGGCAGTCAGAGCCAGGCACAGATCAAGGGTACAGATGCCGATAAGGATCTGGCGGTCATAGCAGTACAGCTTTCAGATATCAGCAGTGACACCATGAGCAGCATTTCCATTGCTACACTTGGTGATTCCAATGCACTGACTGTTGGCGAACCTGTGATAGCCATTGGTAATGCCCTTGGTTATGGACAGTCTGTTACAACAGGTGTTGTCAGTGCCCTGAACAGAGCTATTGCCAGTGATGGTTCACAGAATGTCCAGACGGGAACAGATACAGAGGTTAACACCTTTATCCAGACAGATGCAGCGATCAATCCCGGTAATTCAGGTGGTGCACTTCTGAATATCCATGGTGAGGTCATTGGTATCAATTCCAACAAGATCGGTGGAAGTACAGTAGAGGGTATGGGATATGCGATCCCAATTTCTGATGCAAAGCCTATCATCGAGAACCTGATGACAAAGCAGACCAGACTTAAGGTAAACGAGGAGAGTAAGGGATATCTTGGTATTACAGGCATTGATGTGGTAGCAGAGTATTCAGAAATTTATGGTATGCCACAGGGAGTTTATGTATCATCTGTTACAGAGGGAACCGGTGCAGCACAGGCAGGTCTTGTAAAGGGTGATATCATTACCGCACTGAATGGTGAAGAGATCAAATCGATGGAAGAGCTGAAGAATGAGCTGAGCTATTATGCAGCAGGAACTACTGTAGAGCTTACGATCATGCAGGGCAGTCCTACCGGCTACCAGGCAAAGACTGTTCAGGTAACACTTGGTGGTGCACCGACACAGCAGCAGTAATTCAAAGTCTGAAGAGTCAGTATAAAGGGAGATCCGGCTGATATACGAAATAATGGTGCCGGCATGAAGTGGAAACATTTCATGCCGGTATTTTTCTGCCCGGAAATTCATAGGATTTTACAAAGAAAACAGGATGGCTGTATTTGATGAAAAAGAAATATCGAAAGACCGGGAGCATGGCACTGCTGCTCATACTGTTATGGGGGCTGCTTTCTCTTACAGGCTGCAAAAAGGAAACTGATAATCTGGAAAAGGTAAAGGATCTTGCTTTTACAGTTACAGCAGAAGAAAATATTCCGGAGGAACTTCTGAAAACGCTGCAGGAAAAGCAGACGGATGGATTCAAGGTGACTTATCAGGATAATGGGTTCATGTATCTCTGTCGGGGATACGGGGAACAGGAGACCGGTGGTTACAGTATCGTGGTGGAGTCTTTGTATGAGACAGCCAATGCCATTTATTTTGATACAACACTGAAAGGACCGGTACCGGGAGAAAATGGGGGAAAGAAGGAAAGCGTTTCCTATCCTTATATTGTGATCAAGGCAGAGCTGGTAGATAAGCCGGTAGTGTTTGAATAAGAAGATGTTCCGGCCAGGAGTCTGTCTGTACCAGGACTTGGAAGATGGGAAAACCCCGGCTGCAGCACCGGGGTTTTCGATAACTTATTTTCTGCACTTCATTCTACTTTCCAAGCACAACAGAAAGCCGGATTTCTTTTTCCACTTCGTTTAAATCGAGATCTCCGTTGTCTGCAACGGTGATGCGTACTTCATAGAGTGTACCATCTGTCAGTTCTGTTACTGTCTGACCATCTTCAGAGGTGATCTTCCACAGCTCAGATGCAACAGGTGTCAGGATGCCAGCTGCATTGTAAGCATAGAGTGTCAGATCATTGACACTTCCAGAGAGATTATTCATGCGGAAGGCAACAGTAGTATTAGGATGTACGTTACGGATGGATATTGTATTCAGCCAGCCTGCAACAGAGCCTGCACCACCGGCTGCTGTAAACTGCTCCTGTGAAAGTACATGGCGGGATGCCTGATCGAGATCAATTTTGCGATAAGGCATTTCAGGCAGGTATGCGAACCGGTCCTGTAAGCGCAGCAGCTCCAGATATCCGGTGGGACAATAAAGGGCATTTCCACTGTTGCCGGTATACATACCGATCGCCATGTTGTTGTAGCCATATTTATTGGATACATCCATGGTGAATACAGTTTCACCGGTTTCAAAATCCAGAATGATATATTGCCACATGCCGCTGCCCAGATCCTGTACATAACCGTAAATATAGCCGGTTGCAGTAGAGAGCTTCAGTATGGATGTGTCACTCAGGTCATTCCGGCACCAGATGCTTTTCATTTCATAGCCGTTTTTTGTTTTTACGGTATCGATACGTTCAACACCGGGGGCAATCATGATATTTCCCTTTGTGAGCCAGTTTGTATCATAAATATTAGCATAGCTCTGGATGGAAGAGTCATTGTCCGGATCAGCAAGCCCGGCATTGCCGGCACCAAACCAGTTGCAGACAATGGTGCTGACGGTGCCTTCTCCATCGTCATATACGATAGCGGAGTTTTCTACTGCGACCTGATAGCCGTCAGGGAGATCATCAAGAACAGGACACTCTGCTACGATCGTTCCGGTCTTCATGTCAAGGGCCAGGAGATTTACCGGATCCTGGTTATCGGTGAACATTACGAGGTTTGGTGTCAGAGAGGGAGAACAGCCGCCGCCCCATGCAAGACCGCCGCCGGTCGTTTTGTCATTTTCACCACTGACCTTTGCACCAATACTTTCGTATGGCGTGCACCACATAATTTCCACACCATTTTCTGCACGCAGCAGATAGCAGTTCTGATTTGTCAGGATCACAGCGCCTTCCCGGGAAGCAGCAATACCGTTTTCTGCACCTTCACCAGGAGTCAGCTCATGGACGTATACGGCTTTTGACAGATCTGCCTGCCCACCGTTCAGGATCGTATCAATGGCTTCGTGATCAATGTAACCGACCACACCCTGCTGTTTACGCTCAGGATAAATCCGGAAGCCACCGGTGGCAAACCAGAGATTTCCTTCATAATCAAAAACAACAGACAGAAGATTCTGCTCCAGCGTCCTGCCAAGTGCAGCCTCTGAGGCAGCCTTAATGTCGATATCCAGTACCTTTTCAAATTCCGGAAGCACATTGCCGTCTTCATCTGTTGTGCGCAGCATCAGAACATGGTTATTGCTGGTGGGACAGACAATACGGTTTTCTGAGTCCAGAAAGGTATAGGAACTCTGAATGATGTATTCGCCACCGTCATGCTGCTTTGGAGAGAAATAGCCAAGTGTCTGTGTTTCCTCAGCATTCAGGTCACGGATGGCAATGCCTCCAAGCAGCGGAACGACAGCATGTCCGTAGCTGTCAAAGTAAATGGCCGGTGAAGCATTGGCATTGGTCGTCTCATAAGAGACATTGATTTCCGGATAAATGCCGAGAGGAAGAATTTCATCCGTAGAGTCGGTATTATAGCCATCGTGATGAATATTGGCATCACTTTTGGCCATATAAGGGTTTTCCTCTACCTGTTTTGGGTGCAGCGCCTTTACAGGCAGTGCACTGGATGGCTGCACAGCAGAAGAGGAATCAGATGCCGGTGTATTGGCTGCTGGTATCTCTTCTGCCGGTGTATCGGATGGCCGAGCAGAAGCAGAGGCTTCTGCATTTGTGTTTTCGTCTGTGAGGGTGGGTGCCTGTGCCTTACCGCAGCCTGTGACTGACAGGCCAAGTAATGCCACAAGCAATAGGCTCAGTACAGAGCGGGTTATGTTTTTCTTTTTCATGAGTGATCCTCCTTGTTATGTTCATTGCAGTCTGATGACCGGGTAACCGGTATCTTTCTTTTAAACCAGGCACAGAGTCCCTGACAGAAATTTTCTTCAGTTACCGGTTCCAGAAGAAAATAATCAATGCGAAGCCGGAAAGCATGGAGTGAAAAATCCAGATCGCTGCACCATATGATCTTGCAGGTGGGACAAAGGGCACGCAGATGCTCAGCGGCATTCAGACCGTCTACACCGGGTAATGCGATGACAGCGTTTTCAGGAGCCGCAGTTCGCACAGCTTCAAAAAACGATTCCTGATCACAATATTGTTCAATTCTGGGAAACAGTCCCCTTCCTGCACAGAATTTGAAAATACGCTCTGTAAAAAACGATTTCTGTGATTCCTGGCCTGTCAGTATGACAATTCGGTACACGGTACGCCTCCCTTCCCGCTTCACTGATAAATTCTTTGTTCAGTATACGATTACCAGCAGGGTTTACAAGACATCTGGCACGAAAGAGCGGATTCTGGCATGAAAAAGCAGATTCTGGAATGAAATCCGGTTTGAACACAGCACCCGGATCTGGGGATTCATGGTATAATCATATTGGAAGTCTGTGCAAAGGAGTATGACCAATATGAGAATTGCAATTGTGGATGACCTTGCCAAGGAACGTGCATCGCTGCACTTACGGCTTGAGAAGATACTGAACCTTCGCAGTGTATGTGCGGAGATTTTGGAATATGAGAGCGGGGAGGCATTTCTTGCAGCGGAAAAGGAACAGCAGTTTACTGCCGCATTTTTAGATATTTATATGGACGGCATGAGTGGTATGGATGCAGCAAGAGAGCTTCGGAAGATGGATACGGACTGTATGCTGGTCTTTACTACAACTTCTACAGATCACGCACTGGAAGGCTTTCAGGTGCGGGCCATGCATTATCTGGTCAAACCATTTTCCACAGAAGAGCTGGAACGGCTGACGGATGAGATGCTTGCGAGAAATCCATATCCTGACAAATATATGGAGCTGAAGGTGGGTGGCAGCGATATCCGGCTTGGCTACCATAACATCATTTACGCCGAGCATTTTGCGCATATGATCAATGTACATACTACGGCAGGAAAAACAATTTCCACACGCCAGACGTTCAAAACATTCACGGAGAAGCTGAAAGAAGAATCCCGTTTTTTTATATGCGGCCGTGGAGTGATCGTCAATCTGGAGCATGCCTCAGATTTTGAGAATGAGGCTTTCTGCATGGAAGATGGAAGCCGGATTTATGTCAATAAGGAGCTTCTGAAAAGTGCCAGGCAGGCATTTATGGAATTCCTGCTGCAAAGGGGATATCAGTCATGATAAATATACTTCGTCCAATTCTTGAGCTATCTGTTGTGATTCCCGGTTTACTGCTTGCATATTTTCCGGTGAAGTCCGGCTTAAAGCAGCCTCCGGGAAAGCTTGCACTGTGGCAGGGACCACTGGTGCTGAGCCTCTGTATCGGTGGAGGAATATTCTGCTGGCATTTTCATATTTCCACAGCTGTCGTGCTTATACTGATTGTACTGATTGTGGTCATTCTGTATATCAAAGTGCTTCGGATCTCCATTTGGAAATCCGGAACGATCGCACTTTCTGTCTGTGCATTGTTTGCCTGTATGAACAGTCTGGCCAGAGCAGTCAATGCGGTTATCCTGATCCAGAGACAGGCGGTGCAGCCACAGCCATGGTTTTGTCTGTGGGCATGTGTCTTTTATCATGGAATCTGCTGGCTTGCAACAGCTGCTGCGTATTATCCGGCTGACCATGCGGCACGTACGATGGTGGAAGATGACAATTTCGCCAGGACATGGTATGTGTTCTGGATTCTGCCACTTATCTTCATTGTATGTAATTTTTTTATGATTCCACGCTATCAGGACACACTTTATGTCGGCAGGGTTCTTCAGGGGTACATCGTTCTTGGCATCACCCTGCTTATCCTTTTGATCTGTTTTTATACGGTTTTTCTGATGATGGCAGCCAGTCTGAATAAAAATGCCAGACTGCAGCGGGAAAATCAGCTGCTGGATATGCAGCAGCAACGGTATGAGAATCTGAAAACAGCCATTGAGGAAGCAAGGCAGGCAAGGCATGATATGCGGCACCATCTGAACCGGATTTCCGCACTGGCAGAAGAGGGAGATCTGGAAGGGCTGAAAACGTATCTGGCACAAACTGTTTCACGGATTCCTGACCTGGATATGAGCTTCTGTGAAAACCGTGCAGCAGACAGTGTGATTGGATATTACTGCAGCCTTGCAAAAAGGGAGAATATACCGTTCTGCCTGCAGATCGATCTGCCGGAAAAGCTTACTGTTGATGAGATTGATATGTGTCTGGTATTTTCGAATCTGTTGGAAAATGCACTGGAAGCCAGTCTGCGTACCGCACCGGACCACAGGCAGATTGAGGTAACTGCGTATGTACACGGAGAACGACTGCTTCTGATAGAGGTGAAAAATGCGTTTGACGGTGTTATTAAAGAAAAGAATGAGGTGTTCCAGTCCAGCAAACGAAAAGGCAGTGGAATCGGTATCCAGTCAGTACGGCATATTGCCAGAAAAACTGGTGGTGCCAGTGCTTTTTCTTATAAGGACGGTATTTTTTTGGCAAAAGTCATGTTACGTGGATGATTCCGGAGACAGACTTTTCATTGCCAGATCCTTTTTGAATCAATGCTTGTGGGAAGAAGCAGAAATGAGTATACTGATAATAATATGATACAGGGGAGTGACGCAGATACAGGAGGAAAAATATGCTGATCATACGGAATGGAACATTGATCGATCCGGAAGGGCAGAGAACCTTCCGGGGCGATATCTGGATAAAAGATGGACAGATCGCACGGATCGTGGAAAGGGAAGAGGAAGAGGCTGGACTTTCAGAAGGCGGACAGGAAGCAGAGGCAGAGGTACCGGACGGGACAGAGATCATAGATGCCACAGGGCTTCTGGCCGGACCCGGGCTGATCGATACCCATGTGCATTTCCGGGATCCCGGCTTTACTTATAAGGAGGATATCCTGAGCGGCGGACAGGCGGCGAAGAAGGGCGGCTATACAGGTATCGTGCTGATGGCCAATACCAAGCCCTGTGTGGATAATGAGGAGACACTTTCCTATGTACTTGCCAGAGGGAAAGAGACCGGGATCAGGATCAGCTCCTGTGCTACCGTGACAAAGGGTATGCAGGGGAAGGAGCTGGTAGATATGGAGAGCCTTAAGGAGGCAGCAGGATTTACCGATGACGGCAAGCCGCTGCTTTCTGAGGAACTGGTGGAGGAAGCCATGAGAAGGGCACATGCACTGGGTAAGCCTATCAGCTTCCATGAGGAAAATCCCGCATTTATCAAGAACAATGGAATCAATGAAGGAAAGGTAGCAGAGGCTCTTGGTATAAAGGGATCTCCAAGAGATGCGGAGATCGATCTGATCAGACGGGATACAGCCCTTGCCCTAAAGACCGGAGCCAAAGTTGTGATCCAGCATATCAGTACGAAGGAAGGGGTAGAGCTGGTAAGAAAGGCGAAGGCAGCAGGAGCAGATATCCATGCAGAAGCAACGCCGCATCACTTTACCCTGACAGAGGAAGCTGTGCTGGAAAAGGGTACACTGGCGAAAATGAATCCTCCGCTCCGTGAGGAGGAGGACAGAAAGGCGATCTGCAGGGGACTCTCAGATGGAACGATCGACTTGATTGCTACAGACCATGCACCGCACAGCAGGGATGAGAAGAAAAAGCCGCTTACAGAAGCACCAAGCGGGATCCTCGGACTGGAAACGGCTCTGCCGCTTGCAATCCGGGAACTGGTGAGAAAAGGATATCTGACCTACCCGCAGCTTTTTGAACGGATGAGTCTTGCACCGGCAAAGCTGTATCAGCTTCCAGGCGGACGGCTGAAGGAAGGGGAAGTGGCGGATCTGGTACTCTTTAAGGATACAGAGAACTTCCGTGTAGAGCGATTTTTATCCAAATCGCAGAATTCCCCGTTTATTGGAGAGACACTGCCAGGTGTAGTGAAAATGACCATTTGCGGAGGCAGTATAGTGTACCGGGAAGAAGCGTGAAGTGATGGGAAACAGGTATGCACGCAAGAATACAGAAAGGAACAGACAGGAAATGAGCAGAAAAGCAAAGGTAACCGGACGGGTGCTCAGTCAGAGAGCCCTGGCGGAAAATATTTTTGACCTGAAGATCCAGACAGATCTTGCAGATGAGGCAGGAGCCGGACAGTTCGTAGGGGTATATCCGAAGGATAAAAGCACTCTGCTTCCCAGACCGATCAGTATCTGTGAGGTCAACAGGGAAGGGAAAAGCCTTCGTCTGGTGTACAGGATCGCAGGAAAGGGGACAAAGGAATTTTCTTCCTATCAGGAAGGGGATGAGGTGGAAATCCTCGGTGTTCTTGGCAATGGATATGATCTTACCAGAGCAGCAGGAAAAAGAACCGTGCTTCTTGGGGGAGGAATCGGAATTCCTCCCATGCTGGAGACGGCAAGAGAGCTTCATGAGCAGGGAGAGAAGGTCACTGTTATTCTGGGTTACCGGGATGCACAGCTTTTCCTGAAGGATGAATTTGAAGCTTATGCAGATGTTCTTGTGGCAACAGAGGATGGAAGCGTCGGTACAAAGGGAAATGTACTGGATGCCATGAGAGAGCATAAGGTGGAGGCAGAGGTGATCATGGCCTGCGGTCCCATGCCGATGCTCCGGGCGATCAAGGCATATGCAGAAGAGAAGAACTGTGATGCTTATATTTCGCTGGAGGAGCGGATGGCCTGCGGTGTGGGTGCATGCCTTGGATGTGTCTGCAAGACAACGAAAAAGGACGCCCATTCCCATGTGAATAATGCCAGGATCTGCACAGACGGGCCAGTATTTGATGCCAGGGAGGTAGAGATCTGATGAATACAAAAGTAATGATTGCAGGAGTAGAACTGAAAAATCCCGTTATGACAGCATCTGGTACCTTTGGCTCCGGTATGGAATACAGTGAGTTTGTGGATCTGAACAGGCTTGGCGCAGTGGTGACCAAGGGTGTTGCCAATGTGCCGTGGGCAGGAAATCCAACCCCACGTGTGGCAGAAACCTACGGTGGTATGCTGAATGCGATCGGACTGCAGAATCCGGGTATCGATGTATTTCTTGACAGGGATGTTCCCTTTTTACAGAAGTATGATACGAAGATTATCGTCAATGTCTGTGGAAAAACAGTGGAAGATTATCTGGAGGTTGTGGAAAAGCTGGGAGATGCACCAGTAGATATGCTGGAGATTAATGTTTCCTGTCCCAATGTCAAGGAAGGAGCGATCGCCTTTGGGCAGAAGGCGGACTGTCTGTTTGATATCACATCGAAGATCAGGGCAAAGGCAAAGCAGCCGGTGATCATGAAGCTCAGTCCCAATGTGACAGACATCGCAGAAATGGCAAGGGCAGCGCAGGCAGGCGGTGCAGATGCGGTTTCCCTGATCAATACGATCACAGGTATGAAGATCGATATCCACAGAAGAACCTTTGCTCTGAAAAATAAGACCGGCGGACTTTCCGGTCCTGCGATCAAGCCGGTGGCAGTCCGTATGGTATACCAGGCAAGTCAGGCAGTGAAGATCCCGGTGATCGGAATGGGCGGTATTGCCAGTGCGGAGGATGCGATTGAGTTTATTCTGGCAGGAGCCAGTGCGGTGGCAGTGGGCGCCATGAATTTCGTAAATCCTTACCTGACAGAAGAAGTGGTAAGCGGAATTGAAGCCTACATGAAGCAGTATCAGGTGGAAAACCTGACCGATCTGATCGGAGCAGTCAGAGAATAAAGCAATGTCATAAAGAACCTTCCTGCGTCATATATTTAGAATAAGTATACGCAGGGAGGTATTTTTGTGGAATTATTGAAACGAAACATACATATGGATTGCCGGAAATGCAGCGCATCCATGGAGACATCTTTAGAAAAGGATCATAATATTTCCGATGTGAGACCGGACGCTGTGCGGATCATCATGGATAAGGGAAATGTAGTGATAGAAGAGGTCAGGGCAAGGGAGGACCGGGCTTTTATAAAGGGGAAGCTTCAGTTCCAGATTCTTTATGCGACCGATCAGGAAGGAGAAAGTGTAGCTGTAGTGGATGGGGAGGTTCCCATTGACGAGCAGATTTATCTTGCCGGTCTTGGCGAGGGTGACTCAGTGAAGGTGGGTGCGGTGCTGGAGGATTTGACTACCACACTGATCAATTCACGCAAATTCAATGTGCAGGCGCTTGTCATGCTGAAGGCGGTATGTGAGGAGCTGAAGGATGAAGAAGCGGCCGTTGATGTGGCAGATAGTGGTGTAACGGGAACAAATGAGATTGAATACCGGAAAAAGCCTTTATCTGTGGCAACAACAGTGATGAAAAAGAAGGATATTTTCAGGATGAAGGAAGAGGCAGAGATACCGGGAAGCTTTCCTAACATAGCTTCTCTGATCTGGTATGATATCCAGCCTGCAGGTGTGGAATTCAAAATGCAGCAGGATAAGATCACTGTACAGGGGGAAGTGCGGGTTTTCTTTCTGTACAGAGGAGAAGGGGAAGGAAAGGTGTGCCACTATGACACGGTGATCCCTTTTGCAGGAGCGCTGGATTGTGACGGTTCCAGGGAAAGCATGATTCCAGATATCTGTTGTCTGTCAGAGGTGCGTGAGGTGGCAGTACGGCCTGATTTTGATGGCGAGGAAAGGGTTTTTACTTTTGAGCTGGTACTGAATCTTGAGATCAATGCCTGTGAAGAGGAAGAGCTTGAAATCCTGTCGGATGTTTATGGTGTTGTAAAGGAAGTGGGTATAGAAAAGAAGAAAGGAAGCTTCCGGAGGTTCCTGACTAAGAGCAGTGGGAAAATGAAGCTTGCAGAGCATCTGACGCTTCCAGAGGAAGAACATGCCGGAAAGGTCTTATATACAAGGGGAATGATCCAGCTTGAGGAGCCGGCATACACAGAGGGAGGTATTGCGCTCTTTGGAGAAGCAAAGCTTCAGGTGATGTATGAGGATGGTACAGAGAAAGGAAATCTGTACAGCAGAAAGATCAGCCTGCCTGTGCAATATGTTCTGGAGGCAGAGGAAATTGATGAAAGCTGCACCTTCCAGGTGGATGCAGATCTGGAACAGATTTCGGCTTCTATTGTGGAGGGCAGCGAGCTGGACTGCAAGTGTGTGGTATTTTTCCATGCACATATTTACCGGGCGTGGACAGAGGATATTATTGAAGAGATCACTACCAGTGAGCTGGATAGTGAGAAGATAGAGGGACTGCCATCACTGGCTGTTTATGTAGTACGGGAGGGTGACAGCCTGTGGGATATTGGAAAGCGGTATTATGTGCCTGTGGCAGCCCTTAGGGAGGCCAATGGTATGCCCGGAAATGAGATCAAGGCTGGTGACCGGATTCTGATCATACGATAAAGAAAGAAGAAAAATCCAAGGGGCGGGGCACAGGAGAAGAAAAGCAGCCATGGTGCCCCGCCGGGAGGGGAAGAGAGAAGAAAAACCCGAGGAAGCGGGGCACAGGAGAAGAAAAGCAGCCATGGTGCCCCGCCAGAAGAAGAGTGAAAAGCTTCAGACGCAGCAAAAAACAGGGTGCCAAATGGCACCCTGCTCTGTTTTTATTCACTGTACAGATACTGCTTACTGTACTTCAGAAGTGGTATCTGCATTCTGCTTTCTCATATCATCGAAGCCCTTTAATACGGCATCATAGGTCTTCTGACAGATATCGGGAAGCTGGCCGCCCCAGGTTTTCTGAGCCTTTTCGTAGCCTTTCTTGAAAGCTGCCTGCATAGCATCGATCTTATCGGGATCTCCACCGGTTAAAGCGGTAGCAAAATCAAGAATTCTCTGTGAGGTCTGAGACACACCCCAGTAACCATCATCAGCGATGTCAGCCTGCGCCTGTGCTTTGGTAGCGGCATCTACAGTGAAATTTCCACTGGAAAGAACACTCCAGATGTCATTGGCATTATTGTAGACCTTGCCCTGACCTATAAGAATCTTTTCTACAAGGCTCTGTAACTGGGAAGTTCTCTGCTCTGCATCAGCCTTTAGCCTGGCAATCGTAGCAGTATCAGGCTTGTAAGTTTTCTTGGTTGTGGTTGTAGTAGTAGTTTTCTTCGAAGGCTCATATACCGCAGCGGTATCTTTTTCAGAGGTCTTATCTGACACAGCCTTCTCAGATGCTTTGGTCTGTGCTGTCTTAGATGCTGCAGAGTAAGTACTGTAAGCATCAGAAGCACCGGTAATTCCGTTTACACTCATTTTTACACCCTCCTTGGTTTCAAAATTAATCATGAAAAGCCTTATCCTAACAATATAATCGGCAGGATTGAGGGATTTATTAACCCCGGTTTTATACAAATTATGATGCAGCTGGTGTAAGCATATCAGGCAGAAGAGCAGCAAGCTGTCCCTGATAGGTGTTTATAGAATCGTCATAGGGTGGATACATATAAAAGATGGCAATATCATAAAGGGTTCTGGTCTGAGGAGAAGTATAGATATACATGGAGAAATAGGCAGCTTCAGCGTAAATGGGATTGCTGATGCCAAATATATCATCTTCTGCCAGATCTGTTTCAAGTTCCATGAAAAGAATGTCGCAGGAGCCATAAATCGTATCCAAAGTTTCTTTCTTTTCAATATGTGTTACGGTATCTCCACCAAGAAACATGGGATAATCTGCGTCCGGTCCCAGTTTGGAGGATGCTGGCCACGTATCGGTTTTGAGATATTCCTGAATTTCCTCAGCATAATCACCTAAAATAAAAGCGTAAAGATAGCCAATATCTTCTGTAGGAGCAGCGGCATAATTGGATGGATCCGTCGGATCACCAAAGGAGCCAAAGCCAAGAGACTGTTCAGAATCGTATCCATCTGGGGCATTAAATCCAAACACGGTGACTGTTTCTCCATCCGGGTAGGATTGCTGCAGGTAATTGGTAAATTGCTTATCCTCAAAGGATATTTCCTGGGGATTCAGAAGAGAAGATTTTTTCCATGCACTTTTCTTGGATTTGTGGGTGGAGGAGCTACCATCTTCGGAGGTGGCATCAGTGGTGTTTGAAGATGCAGATTCGGTTTCTGAAGAAGAATTGATATCTGTACCGTTTTCGGATGCTGCTTCAGAAGAGCCTGAGCTGGCAGTGTCAGAGGAAACATCGGAGTTTGTACTTTGTGTTGCAACGCTGGAAGTTCCCAACTGGGGAGTATTGGAATTGCGGCCAGAAGTCTGCCCACAAGCCGTCATGGTCAGTATAACGCATCCGATAAAAAGTAAACTTTTGAATTTCATATTTTTACCATCCTTTTCCGGCATAAACCTTTTTACAGATATTATAACCTGTTTCAGGTTAAACGTCAATAATCTGAAATAGGTTAGATATACTTCATGGATATAAGGAAAAGAGTTGTTATAAGGTGGTAAAGCATGTATAAAAGATTGCGGGATTTAAGGGAGGATCATGATCTGTCCCAGACAGAGGTGGCGAAAATACTGCATATGTCACAGACGGGATATTCCAAATATGAAACCGGGGAAAATGATATTCCGACCCACGTACTCATAAGTCTTGCGGACTTTTATCATACCAGTGTGGATTATCTGCTGGATCGGACCGATCAGAAGAAAGCTTATCCTGGAGGGAAATAAAAGAAAATGCAGACAGGAAAACAGCCCGGGCAGGAAGAAAACAGGATGCAGGTCCGATAAGCCATCACGCATGCATGACGAAGAGAAAACTGGAACCCGGTGAAGTTCAGGTGCGGATCAGAAGGTTGACAAGGGGGATCTTTCCGATCACAAAGGTGATGGTACCGGAGAGTACGGTAAGGAAGAGCCACAGTGCAACAGCGGAGAATGTGCCGGCAGGCGTATAGACAGCCTGGATTCCTGCAAGCAGAATGGGATACAGAAATTATTGAGGATGGCAAGGAGCAGCACCAGGATCCAGTGAAGCCACAGAGGCATATGGATGGACAGAAGCAGGGAATTTTTCTCTGCCTTGACTGCACAAAGGCCGCCAAAGAGGAAAAAGAACAGCCATGTCCAGAGGCGGAGCGTCTGGGGAACATACTGCTGGATACTGTAACCCCTGTGCATGGATAACAGGCAGAGACAGATGCTGCAGAGGGCAAGAAGCATGCAAAGCAGTGACAGGGCAAGGGTATGATCGTGAAGGAGCCAGTATAACAGAGGCATGACCAGATAAATCAGAATCAGGGAGCCAAGGAACCAGAAATGCCACAGATAACCCTGCTGAAAAAGACTTTTCAGGAACAGGGTAATGGGATTCACAAATTTATGTCTGACAATCACGACGGGAATCAGGATCAGAAGATTCCAGTCGATCACGGGGATCAGAAGATTCCTGATTTTTCGAAGCGCACAAAATAAGGAAGAGAAGACCTGGAAAACATGAGGTATCCGTTTACCATGAAAAAGAGCGGCACACTGATGCCACATAGATAATAAATCGTATAATTGACCATCCTGACGCTGTGCAGTCCTACCACGCCAAGACAGGCAAGGCATTTGATCAGATCCAGATTACAGTTGCGTGTTTTCATTTGTATTATCCCCATCCTAAGAAAAATCAAAAAACATAACTTATTCTATAATATACCACCCATTGACAGGAAAAGCCAGATTGTATAAAATTAAGTACAATCTGGTGTATATTGTATACAAAGGAAACCGGGCAAAAGAAAGGACGGTTTGGAATGGAAAAGACAGAACGCAGGGCGTATGCCAAGATCAATCTTGGACTGGATGTGTTACGGAGAAGAGAAAACGGCTACCATGATGTAAAAATGGTGATGCAGACCGTAGGGATATATGATGAGCTGACCTTTGAGAAAATAAAGGAAGGAATCATTGTTACAACAGATAAAGAGGAGCTGCCGACAGATAAGGGGAATCTGATCTACCGGGCAGCAGAGCTTCTGACAGAGAAATATCAGATTCGGGAAGGCATCAGGATCTCGCTGAAAAAGAACATCCCGATCGCAGCAGGCATGGCCGGGGGCAGCACGGATGCAGCAGCAGTTTTTCATGGAATGAATACACTTTTTAATCTGCATATGGATGAGAAGACCATGCGGGAAGAGGGTGTAAAGATCGGAGCCGATGTTCCTTACTGTATCATGGGTGGGACAGCGCTTTCAGAAGGAATCGGAGAGGTGCTGACTGCGCTGCCCGCACCACCAAAGGCAGTGCTCTGCATTGCCAAGCCGGACATCAATGTATCAACGAAATTTGTTTATGAGAATCTTCATATAGAAACAGTGAAGGATCATCCTGATATTGACGGAATGGTACAGGCGATCCGGGAGGGGGATCTGAGGGGGATCACAGACCGGATGGCAAATGTCCTGGAAACGGTGACGGTAAAAGAATATCCCATTATCCAGGAGATCAAAAAAAAGATGCTGGAGAGCGGTGCAGAAAATGCACTGATGAGCGGCAGTGGACCCACCGTATTCGGGGTATTTACAGAGGAAGCAGGAGCCAGTGAGGCGATGGAAAGGATCCGGAAGGAAAAGCTGGCGCAGCAGGTATTTGTGACAGAATTTGTAAATATGTGACCGGACGGTGAATCAAAAAGAAACTTAAAACAGAAGGAAGAGGGTATATGGAAGAGAAGGAATTTCAGATAGAAGTGGATGATCTGTTACCGCTGCGGGATGTGGTATTCTACACCCTGCGAAGGGCGATCCTGACAGGACAGCTAAAGCCGGGAGAGCGGCTGATGGAGGTACATCTTGCAGAAAAGCTGGGGGTCAGCAGGACACCTATCCGTGAGGCAATCCGGAAGCTTGAGCTGGAAGGGCTTGTGACGATCATTCCAAGAAGAGGGGCAGAGGTTGCGGAAATCACGGAGAAAAGTCTGAATGATGTGCTGGAGGTGCGGCGTGCACTGGATGCACTGGGAGCAGAGCTTGCCTGTGAAAGGATCACCGGGGAGGAGATCCGGGAGCTGAAAAAGGCCTGTGAAGATTTTGAAAAAGCGGCTGCCGGGAATGATGCGGATGCAATTGCAAAAGCGGATGTGGCTTTTCATGATATTATTATCCGGGCGGCAGGAAATCAGAGACTGGAGCAGCTTGTCAATAATCTGGCAGAGCAGATGTACCGGTATCGTTTTGTCTATATCAAGGAAGAGGAGCAGAGGGGTGTACTTCTTGCAGAACACAGGGAAATCTGTGACAGCATTGCAGCAAGGGATGTGGTACGTGCCCGTAATGCAGCAAAGCAGCATATCGATAATCAGCAGAAGGCTGTCATCCGGCAGATACGGCTTGAAAAAAGGAAATAATCGAGGTACAGTATAGCTGTACAAATTCAGGATATACTTCTCTGTATACAGTGGAAAGGCGCTGTGGAAGGAGAAGCTTTGAAGAAAATTCTGGAATATGGCCTGCTGATCGCAGGCATGGCAGCTTATTTTGGATTTGTATATCCGGAGCTGATCCTCCCGGAGGATGCATATCTTCTGGTGGAGGAGGAAGGAACGGAATATCAGATTCCCTATGAGGAAGCAAAGCAGCTTTTTCTGTGGGATGAGGACGTGCAGGAGCAGCCAGTCCGAATAAAATGGCGGCTTGCGGAATATGTATATCAGGTAAAAGAAAAAATAGTGAATAAGAAGGATTAGAAGAATGACAGATACTAATGCGCCCATAGGCGTATTTGATTCGGGAATCGGTGGCCTTACCGTTATGAAGGAGATCATGCATCAGATCCCGGATGAAAAAATCATTTATTTCGGAGATACAGCAAGAGTACCCTATGGCAGCAAGTCAAGGGAGACTGTGACTAAGTTTTCCAGACAGATTGTGCATTTCCTGGAAAGCCAGCACGTGAAGGCCATTGTGGTAGCGTGCAATACGGCAAGTGCTTATGCGCTGGATGAGCTGGAAAGGGAAACCGAGGTTCCAATCATCGGTGTTGTGAAGCCGGGAGCAAGGGTAGCCAGTGAGGTGACAAAAAATGGAAAGATCGGAGTGATCGCCACAGCGGCGACAATCTCCAGTGCGATCTATTCCAGTTACATAAAAAAGAAAAAGCCGGATGTGGAAGTGATCGAAAGAGCGTGTCCGTTATTTGTGCCACTGGTAGAGGAAGGACTCTGGCGGGATCCTGTTACAGATGAGATTGCAAGGCGTTATCTGGCAGAGCTTATTGATATTGATATCGATACCCTGGTACTTGGCTGTACCCACTATCCTCTGATCCGGGAAACGATCGGCAGGATCATGGGAGAAAGGGTGACACTTGTAAATCCTGCTTATGAGACTGCACGGGAGCTGAAGGAGCTGCTGCAGAGGGAGGAGCTGCTGCGTAAGGTGCGGCCGGCACTGGGGGATAACCAGTATCAGTTCTACGTCAGTGATGCCTCCGAAAAGTTCAAGCAGTTTGCCAATTCCATCATCAAGTATGGCATCCTTTCTGCCAAGACGCTGAATGTGGAAGGCTATTGAAATATTTTATACGAGGAATTTTTATATGAAAAAAGAAGTTTTGCTGGCGCTCAAGGGGCTGCAGTTTGCAGCAGCTGAAGAGGATGCCAGGGCACTGGAAACCATTACACCGGCTGAGTATTATAAGAGAAATGACAGTCATTACATTATTTATGATGAGGTGATGGAGGATTTCTCAGAAACAGTTAAAAACACGATCAAGATAAAGGGCTCCCAGGTAGAGGTGACCAAAAAGGGGTTTATCAATGTTCATATGATCTTTGAACAGAACAAAAGGAATATGACGCGATATGGTACACCTTACGGAGATATTCTGATCGGTATTGATACAGGGGATATCAGGATCATTGAAGATGAGGACAGTATCCATGTGGATGTGGATTACAGCCTGGAAGCTAACTATGAGCATATGGCAGACTGCAAGCTGGAAATGAATATCAGTCCAAGAGAAGAAATGCTGGAATTATAAAAGCTGCCGGTCAGAGGCAGACAAAAAATAGTAATAAAAAGCCTGATGCAGAGGAATGCACCAGGCTTTTAAAGTGTGGTTAATTCATAAAATTATTTAACAGGCTTGGCACCGGCCTTTTCCTGTGCCTTCTCAACCATATTTTTGAAGAACCCCTTTTTCTTCTTCTCTACAACAGGCTGTTTTCCATGAAGTCCTTTTACCTCAGTGATGTAGATACCGCTGACAACGGCCTTGACTTCCTTTTTGACAGGAATACTGTCAAAAATCTTCTCATCACTGACAAGAGAAAGGATCTGGGGACCAACCTTAGCCTTCACAATAGGAAGCTTGCTGCCCCGCATAAGCTTCGGTGTCTGGTCGATGACCGCCTGTGGAAGACCGGATTCTTTGATCTTCATCCGCTTTTTGTCAATGATCAGCATGGAGACAGTCTGTTTCATGGCGTTGATCTGCTGTTGCTGCTCTTCCTGTTTTTTCTGCGCCTTTTTTCCAAGGAAATATAAAACAACCAGTGTAATGATCAATACTGCAAGTATAACTAATAAAACGATTTGCCAGGTACTCACGATAGTCCTCCTCTATTAAATAAAGTCAAAAAATATTGTAACATCTAACAGAAAAATAGGCAAGACAAAAGCCAGTATTTTACAGGTGATTTTACAGGTGGATTAAAAGGAATCATTTTCCGGCTAATTCTGAAATTTTTGTAAAACCTTTAAATAGAGGAAAAAATATGATATATTTGTAAGCACAGATAAGATCTGAAAATGGAGGAGTTTATGAAAAGAAAATTACTGGCAGCACTGCTTGTGGCAGTGACTGTATCCATGGCAGCCTGCGGCCAGAAGGCAGAAAATGCAGAGCAGGGCACAGAAGCAGAGGAAAGTACGGAAGCGGCAGAGAGTACAGAAGCGGCAGAGAGTACAGGTACCGATGGAAGCTATCTGAAGGATTATACAGCTTCTGATTATGTGACACTTGGGGAATATAAAGGACTTGAGATCAGCATGACCTCAGAGGAACCGGTAGTAACAGAGGAAGATGTCGACAGTTATATTGAGTACGTACGGCAGATGAATCCGGTATCCACACCTGTAGAGGGAAGGGCGGTGCAGTCCGGGGATACTGTCAATATTGATTATGAAGGGAAGCTGGATGGCGTTGCCTTTGCAGGAGGAACTGCACAGGGACAGGATCTGACGATCGGTTCCGGAAGCTTTATCGACGGATTTGAGGATGGCTGTATCGGCATGGAAATCGGAGAAACAAGGGATGTAGAAGCTACCTTCCCGGATCCTTATCCGAACAATACAGAGCTTTCCGGAAAGACAGCCGTATTTACTGTTACAGTGAACAGCATCAGTGTACAGGAAGCAGCAGAGCTGAATGATGATTATGTGGCAGGTCTTGGAATTGACGGAGTAAATACACTGGAAGAATATAAAGCATATGCGAAGGATATCCTGACAGAGCAGCAGACACAGAGCTACAATTCCGAGAAAGCGGATAAGGCATGCACAGCAGCAGAAGAGAACTGTGAATTTAAAGAGGTGCCGCAGCCTATCGTAGACAGGATGAACAATACACTGACAGCCAATATCACAAGCTATGCTTCTGCATACGGTGTGGATATCGGAAGCTATGTGGCAGCTTACTATGGTGGGGATGCTGATGATTATCAGGCAACCCTTCTGCTGCAGGCAGAGGATATGACAAAGAAATATCTGATGCTGCAGGCAATCGCTGATCAGGAGAACATTACTGTTTCAGAAGCAGAGGCAGAGGAGGAGCTGCAGGCAGATGCAGAGCTCTATGGACAGGCTGTAGAGGATTACAGGGAAATGATCGATGAAGAGGCATTCAGGGAGTATCTTCTGACCCAGAAGGTGCTGAACTTCCTTTCAGAGAATGCGGTAGTTACAGTGGAGCAGGCAGAATAAAGGGATATGAGAAGAAAAAGAGGAATTCAGGTTGCAGCAGTTATAATGGGCGTTCTGTTGCTGGCAGCTGGTACAGTGCCGGTACAGGCAAAGACTGTCTCCGAACTGGAGCAGGAAAAGCAGGAGCTGGAAAAAAAGAAGCAGGATGCCAAGAACAGACAGAATTCCGAACAGCAGAAGCTGGACAGTGTAACAGGGACGATCGGTTCCATTCAGGGGAATGTGGATGCCGCTGCTGAAGAGGTGGAAGAGGTGGATGCTGCACTGGTAGAAACGATTGCCAGTGTAGAGATCATAGAGGAGGAGCTGAAGGAAAAGGAAGAGGTTCTTCAGAAAACCACAGCAGATTACGAAGCGGCTAAGGAAACGGAGCAGAAGCAGTATGATGCCATGAAGCTGCGGATCCGCTTCATGTATGAAAAGGGTGACAGCACTTATTTACAGCTTCTCCTGGAAAGCCAGAATTTCGGGGATATGGTCAACAAGGCAGACTATGTGGAGCAGCTTTACAGCTATGACCGCAAAATGCTTGAGGAATATCAGAGAGTCAAGCAGGAGACCGAAGACCTGAAAAACCAGCTGGAGGATGAAAAGGCAGAGCTCCAGGCACAGCAGCATGAGCTGGAGGAAGAGCAGAAGAGTCTGACGATCATGCTGAACGAGAAGAAAAAAGCATATGATGATTATGAGACCCAGCTTGCACAGGCGAAGCGGGAGGCCGCAGTTTATAAAGCCAATATCAAAAAGCAGTCTGATGAGATCAGGCAGCTTGAAAGCGCCTCAAGCCAGAAGGATTCTGAAATCCAGGCAGCAAAGAGGGCGGAGGAGGAAGCAAGGAAGGCACAGGAAGAGGCTCTCCGGAGACAAAGTGAAGAAGATGGAGCTTCTTATGGCAGCAGCTCTTCCGGGGAATCAGGAGGCAGTGCAGACAGCAGCTCATCAGGAAGCTCCAGGCAGTATGCGTCTCCGTCCAGCTTTTCCGGAAGTAAGGGACAGCAGCTCGCCAATTATGCGTGCCAGTTTATCGGGAACCCTTATGTTCCCGGAGGAACCAGCCTGACAGACGGGGCAGACTGTTCCGGATTTGTCTGGAGGGTGTATAAGGACTTTGGTTATTCTGTGCCAAGAACATCGTATTCCTTCAGAAGCTATGGCAGTGAGGTGAGTTATTCAGAGGCACAGCCCGGAGATGTGATCTGTTATGCAGGACATGTGGCACTTTATATTGGAAATGGGCAGATTGTGCATGCAAGCACACAGAGGACAGGCATTAAGATAACAAATGCAACTTATAAGGAGATGCTGACGATCCGCAGGATCGTATAGTGATAGAGAACAGCAGACTGACAGGAGAAATATATGGCAGATTTTGATGAAAAGGACAAGGATCAGAAGGATGCGCTGACAGAAGAGCAGAAGGAAAGCGATTATGAAGATGTCTGCTTTATCTGCAGGCGGCCGGAAAGCAAAGCGGGAAAGATGTTCAAGCTTCCCAATAATATTTGTGTATGTAATGACTGTATGCATAAGACCATGGATACTGTGAGCCAGTTTGATTATCAGGGTATGCTGGATCCTAATTTTATGAACAGCCTGAATCAGGATATGAGTAAAAAGGGATTTCCCAATATCAGGTTCCTGAATATTGCAGACCTTCAGGGAGAGGGAGGTATCCCCAATAAGCAGAAGATCAAGAAAAAGAAAAAGAGCGAAGGGTCGGAACCGGTTCTGGATATCAGGAACATTCCGCCTCCACACAGGATCAAGGCACAGCTAGATGATTATGTGATCGGACAAGAGCATGCTAAAAAGGTGATCTCCGTGGCTGTTTACAATCATTATAAGCGTGTGGCGACGGGAACCATGGATGATATTGAGATCGAGAAGTCAAATATGCTGATGATCGGACCTACAGGCTGTGGCAAGACCTATCTGGTAAAGACGCTGGCAAGGCTTCTGGATGTACCGCTCGCTATCACCGATGCAACATCCCTGACAGAGGCCGGCTATATCGGTGATGATATTGAAAGTGTGGTATCCAAGCTTCTTGCGGCAGCAGATAATGATGTGGAAAAGGCAGAACGTGGTATCATTTTTATTGATGAGATCGATAAGATCGCCAAGAAAAAGAATACAACAAGCAGAGACGTGAGCGGAGAAAGTGTGCAGCAGGGTATGCTCCGTCTGCTGGAGGGAGCAGAGGTGGAGGTACCGGTTGGCGCAAACAGTAAAAATGCGATGGTGCCGCTGACAACGATCAATACACGTAATATCCTGTTTATCTGTGGCGGTGCGTTCCCGGATCTTGAAGAGATCATCAAGCAGAGACTGCGCAGGCAGACCTCCATTGGCTTTAATGCAGAGCTGAAGGATAAATATGATAATGATACCGATATTTTAAGTAAGGTAACGATCGAGGATCTGAAGAAATTCGGTATGATCCCGGAATTTCTTGGAAGACTGCCGATCATTTATACACTGAAGGCACTGGATAAGGATATGCTGGTGCGTATCCTGAAGGAGCCAAAGAATGCGATCCTGAAGCAGTACCAAAAGCTGCTTGAGCTGGATGAGGTACAGCTTTGCTTTGATGATGGTGCGCTGGAAGCGATAGCGGAAAAGGCTATGAAGAAGGATATAGGTGCCAGGGCACTGCGTGCTATTATTGAGGATTTTATGCTGGATATTATGTATGAGATCCCCAAGGATGACAATATCGGCAAGGTGACGATCACCAGAGAGTATATAGAAGGAGCCGGCGGACCGGTCATTGATATCAGAAATTCGGCAGCGATCAGTGCAGACGGACTGAAGGCAATTGAAGTGCAGGAAAAATAAAGAGCAAAAACAGACTGTTTTCATATAATAGGAAGTAAAACAAAGAAGAGGCAGCAGACAGGAAACGGCATGTCTCTTTGGAATGGACTTACATGACAGACAGAGAAAAAATCATGTCAGAGGACTATTATGATTTTCTTACAGATAGTCCGAGAGAAGAAGGTTTTACCGGTTATTTTGAAAACGGTCTGTTTTTAAATATTGAAAATGATCTGAGCCTGGTCTATATAAAGAAGGATGAAATGAGCCCGCAGAGGCTTCGTGGGCTGATCTACAGGGATGTCCCCAAGCTCTTTGGGCTTATGGGACTGGAGAGAGGAGCTGCTGTATCTTTTGATCCGGAGCCTTTGATGAAGTGTGGGATCCTGCAGGTACAGGGTGCACCATTAAACCTGACAGGAAGGGGCGTGGTGCTTGGATTTCTTGATACGGGGATACGGTATGATGAGGAAGTGTTCCGAAATCCTGATGGATCCACCAGGATCCTTGGTATCTGGGATCAGGAGATCCAGAGTGGACAGCCACCGGCGGGGTTTCTTTATGGAACAGAGTATACAAGGGAGCTGATCCAGGCTGCACTGCAAAGCGAAAAGCCGCGGCAGATCGTGCCAAGCTATGATGAAAACGGTCATGGGACAGAGATCGCCAGTGTGGCAGCAGGCAGTATGCTTTCCGGAGGCTTACGGTTTCAGGGGGCAGCACCGGATGCAGATATTGTGGTTGTGAAGCTGAAGCAGGCAAAGCGTTATCTGACAGAATCCTTTTTTGTTCCGGATGGTGTGACAGCCTATGAAGAAAATGATGTTATCGCTGCTGTGAAATATCTGGAAGGCTATGCTGTTTCCATGAGAAGGCCGCTTGTGATCTGCATGGGGATCGGTACCAATATGGGAAATCATGAGGGACAGTCACTGCTTGCAGAGTATCTGAACAGTGTGGCAACCAGAAGGAGCCGGTCTGTGGTGGTGTGCGGCGGTGATGAGGGAAACAGCGCCCATCATTTTATCGGGTATGCTACGGCAGGCATGAAGCAGTCTACCGAAAATGTGGAAATACGGGTAGATGCTGGGGAAAAAGGATTTGTGGCAGAGCTCTGGGGAACCATGCCGGCGACACACGCCATATCGATCCGGGCACCGGGTGGTGAGATAACAGATCCAGTAGATTTTAAGGTGCAGGAAACAAGGGAGTTTACCTTTATTTATGAAAAAACCGTGATCAGGGTCAACCATAGTCTGGTAGAGCCGGGCTCCGGGGGTGAACTGATACTGTTCCGTTTTCAGGATCCGACACCGGGAATCTGGACGATCCAGGTGACAACAACCGGAGCAGAATATGATGAGAATGGAAATTTCCATATATGGCTTCCCATTACGCAGTTCCTGGGCGGGGATACCTATTTCTTAAGACCATCTCCTTACGTTACATTGACGGAGCCTGGAAATACAAGAGAGGTGATCACGACCACATATTATCAGGACAGCAATAACAGCTTTTATGGGGAATCCGGAAGAGGCTTTAGCAGAAGAGGCAATGTAAAGCCAGAGCTGTGCACACCAGGGGTGGAGATTTCAACAGTGCTGGGAAGCAGAACGGGATCTGCTTTCGGAGCGGCACTGCTTGCCGGGATCTGTGCCCAGTTCCTGCAGTGGGCAGTGGTAGATGGCAGAGAACGGTGGTTAGAGAGCAGAGAAGTGAAAAATTATCTCGTCCGGGGTGCAGTGCGGCCACCCGGTATTCAGTTCCCATCGAGGGAATGGGGCTATGGACAGGTGAATATCGCAAAAACCTTTGATGTGATCGCAGGGATATAAACGATGAGGAGGAGCAGCATGAAATATCTGGCAGTTATTCTTGGAATTTTTGGACTGGAAACAGGGATCAAGGGACATATTGAAAAGACAAAAACAGAGCAGACGAATGAAAGGATCTGCGGCGGTGCGCTGCTGGTCAGGAAGCACCACAACAGGGGAGCCTTTCTGAATGCCGGTGAAAAGAAGCAGAAGCTTGTGATGCTGGTATCGGTAGTGCTGACTGCAGTTCTGACAGTAGTATTTCTTCTGACACTCGGAACTGCAGGAAAAGGGCTTCTGAAGTGGGGGCTGACCCTTCTGCTTGGCGGTGCTTACACCAATACCTATGACCGATTGAAGAGAAAATATGTGGTAGATTATGTAAGCTTTAATGTACCGGTGAAGGGAATCCGCCGGATCGTGTTTAATATCGGTGATTTCTGCATCATGATCGGAGCTCTGCTAACGACAGCAGGGTATCTGCAGGAGTAAGAAAAGCAGGCTGGCAAATGGAATTGCCGGCCTTTTATATTTTTATTTTTCAGGTTGACAAAAATGGTAATATGTATTACTGTATTAATCAGATAATACAAATGAACATGAAATCAATAAAAAGCAGAATGGAGAGAGAAACAGGGAAAAGGAAAGGAAGATGGATATGGCATGGAATTTGGATTCCGACAGGCCGATCTACGCACAGATACTGGAAAGGATCCAGCGGCAGATCGTATCCGGTGAATATGCACCGGGGACGAAGATCCCGAGTGTACGGGAGCTTGCAGCACAGGCGGGAGTCAATCCCAACACGATGCAGAAAGCATTGTCTGAGCTGGAAAGAAGCGGACTTGTCGTGACGATGAGAACCAGCGGAAGAGTGGTGACGGAGGATATGGAAATGATAAAACAGATCAGAAAGCAGCTTGCAGCAGAGCAGGCGGCTGAATTTGTGAAACAGATGAAGGAGCTTGGCTTTCAGAAGGCAGATATACTGGCACTGATCGAGCAGGAGACGGGAGGAGAGGAAGCATGAGTGAACTGGTAGAGATCCATAATCTGAAAAAATCATATGATAAAAGGAAGGATGCACTGCATGACCTGACACTGACACTGCCAAGAGGAAGGATCGTAGGGCTGCTTGGACCAAACGGCAGCGGCAAGACGACACTGATCAAGCTGTTAAACGGGCTGCTTGTGCCGGATGGCGGAGAGATCCTGATCGATGGAGAAAAGCCAGGACCGTCTACCAAGGCAAAGGTGTCCTATCTGCCGGAGAGAACGTATCTGAAGAATGGAGCGACCATCCGGGAGCTGCTTTCTTATTTTCAGGATTTTTATGAAGATTTCAGGACTGACCGGGCGAAGGAAATGCTGGCAGCACTCCGGATCGAAGAGAATGCCAGGATCAGGGCGCTGAGCAAGGGAACAAGAGAAAAGGTACAGCTTATTCTGGTAATGAGCAGGGATGCCAGTCTGTATATTCTCGATGAGCCGATCGCAGGTGTGGATCCGGCAGCCAGAGATTATATCCTTCGTACTATTATTACAAATTACAATGAGAATGCCACAGTGCTGATCTCCACGCACCTAATCACTGATATCGAGAACATTCTGGATGAGGTGGTCTTTATGAAGGAAGGGAGGCTTCTGCTTCAGACAAGTGTGGAGGAGATCCGGGAAGAGAAGGGCAAGAGCGTGGATGCTTATTTCAGGGAGGTGTTTGCATGTTAGGCAAGTTATTGAAGCATGAGTGGAAAGAGATATCTGTGATCCCGTGTGTTTTATCTGTTGTATTGCTGGTGCTTTCTGTGATCTCTGGTTTTTCGTTCCTTGGGATCAGGGAGGGGGCTGCGGATGTCAGCAGATTTATGACAATTATGCTGTGGCTGCTGTTTTATTTTGCACTGATCGCAGTCAGTCTCGGGATTACCATTTATCTGGCAGTCCATTTTTATAAGACCATGTATACGGATGAGGGCTATCTGACACATACCCTGCCGGTCAGTGGGCGTGAGCTGCTCTGGTCGAAGCTGATTCCCATGGCTGCATGGAGCCTTCTGACGATGCTGGTTGTGGCTCTGGCGGTGCTGATTTTTGGCGGCATGGGAATGCTGTTTGCAGAAAGGGAAGGCATTGCGGTTATGACAGTGATATGGGAAGAGATCCATGAGCTGATCCGGCAGATGCAGCTGATGGGTGGCAGTTCACTGACAGCCTTTATCATCAGTATGGTTTATATCATGATCGTTGGGATTTTTAACGGCCCCATGATGCTGGCAGCTTCCATTGCTATCGGACAGCTTGTAGGAAAACACAGGATTCTTGGATCTATCGGTGCTTATTTTGGGATCATGACGGTTTTTCAGATTGTTTCGCAGGCCGTATTTTTTCCGATCATGATCGGATTTGAAGGAGATAACCCACTGCCGCTGCTGACAGGAACATATTTTGGAATAGGAACTGTCAGCCTGGTGGTAACCGTTCTGCTGTATTTTGTGACAGAATATCTGGTAACAAAGAAACTGAACCTGGAGTAAGGGAAGGATAGGAAAAGGGACTGTCTGTTAAAAGACGGTCCCTTTTTAAGAGCATGTATCTGTCGATATACGGATACAGGTGCAGGGTCAGTGGTATTTAAGCAGTGATGCGTGTACCGGCCTTACCCTTCACAGCATCTGCAACCTCAGAAAGAGAGGTGATCAGGACGCTGCCGGCAGGATTGGCTGCAAGGTAAGAAATAGCAGCCTCGATCTTGGGAAGCATGGTGCCTTCTTCAAACTGGCCTTCTGCGATCAGCTCTTTAGCCTTGGCTGCAGTCAGGGAAGCAAGTGCCTCCTGGTCTTCCTTCTGGTAATTGCGGTATACATTGGGAACAGAGGTTAAAATGATCAGCTCATCACTTCTGAGGTCACCTGCCAGCTTGCCGGCAATGGCATCCTTTTCAATGACAGCGGAAGCGCCTTTTAAGGCATGCTTCTGTTCGATCACGGGAATACCGCCGCCGCCACAGGCGATCACAATCTGACCTGCATCAGCAAGGGTACGGATCGCTTCGATCTCTACGATATCAATGGGCCTTGGAGCTGCGATGATACGGCGGAAGCCCTGTCCCTCCTCTTCCTTGACAAAGTTGCCCTTCTTTACTTCCATCTCAGCATCTTCGGCAGACATATAACGTCCGATCAGCTTGGTAGGCTCATAAAAGGCTTCGTCATACGGATCCACGGTAACCTGTGTCAGGATCGTGGAGACGGTCTTGCTGATTCCCCGCGAAAGCAGCTCAGCCTTCAGGGAATTCTGGATATCATAGCCAACATAGCCCTGGCTCATGGCGCTGCAGACGCACATGGGAGCAGGAGTGTAATCAATGTAGACACGGCGCAGCTCAGTCATGGCCTTGTGGATCATGCTGACCTGAGGTCCGTTGCTGTGGGTGATCGTAAGCTGGTAATCAGCCTCGATCAGGTCAGCCAGTGCTTTGGCGGTGACCTTTACGGCATCTAACTGTGCCATGGTTGTATAGCCAAGGGCATCATGCCCGAGGGAAACGACTGCTTTTTTGCTCATAATCAGGAAATACCTCCCTATTTCTATCAGAAAGTGTATGATCCGGGGAGTGAATGCCCGGAAACATCATGCTTTCAGTATAACAAAACAGAGGAATTTTGTATAGGGTTTAAAATTTTTTGAAAATAGTATTGACAGATGGAGAAACAGATGATACTATACAATTCATACAGAATAACTATGAATTAGCTTTTCTTGCAAGGTTTGGCAGTTTGTGATATGATACAGAACTATGAGACTTAGGAAAGTCAATAATATAGAAGGAAAAGGTCAGATGGAAGCAATCATTCAGGTAAGGGATGTTACGAAAACCTTCGTTGGAAAAGATAATAAGGTCGAAGCCCTGAAGGGAATCAATCTGGACATACATAAGGGAGAGATCTACGGTATCATCGGTATGAGCGGTGCCGGTAAGTCTACACTTGTAAGGTGTCTGAATTTCCTGGAGCGCCCGACAACAGGAACTGTATTTATAGAAGGAAAGGATCTGTCACAGCTAAAGGAAGGGGAGCTTAGAAAGACCCGTACCGAGATTGCGATGATCTTCCAGCATTTCAATCTGCTGATGCAGAGAAATGTCATAGATAATATCTGCTTCCCCATGGAGATCAAGGGAACTTCCAGAAAGGATGCGGTTAAGAGAGCAAAGGAGCTGCTTGAGATCGTTGGACTTTCTGAGAAAGCGAAGGCTTATCCGGCACAGCTTTCAGGTGGGGAACAGCAGAGGGTGGCGATAGCCAGAGCCCTG
>ERZ826242.144-NODE-144-length-117397-cov-13.538793_pt1 | contig 117397 bp, 97 predicted proteins | sample MGYA00519871_ERZ826242 | MGnify/ENA primary metagenome ERZ826242 (study PRJEB31778, sample SAMEA3449226) | human gut metagenome | biome: human gut; feature: human-associated habitat; material: faeces | place: United Kingdom | collected 2010/2012 ... | reverse complement strand
GGCTGCGGGAGTTTTTCTCTGCCTCTGAAAAGTCGTAGTCGATCTGGTCGAGCAGGCGAACCGCTGTTTCATCCCTGTAAAGGTTCGGGTACAGCTCCGTACACAGCTTCCGGGAATACAGTGGGAGGATCAGCGTCTCCTGCACGGTGTTTTTCTCAATTTTACATTTCATAGGTTTCTTCCTCAGTGAATAAAAACTGTCATAATTGCCGCCAGCACAGCCGCTATGACCGTCATGCCTATCGCCATGTGCGGGATGGATGCAAAAATACCCGCATGACGTCCTCAAACACCATATCCGCCACACTGCCTTGCAGAACGGCGCAACGCCCCTCCTGAATTGCAATTCGGTTGAGCTTTCTGGCCTTTTCCACGCTGACGGGCGAATAGTCGATGCCCTTGACGACGCCATGCGGGCATTTTTTCAGCAGCCGTTTTATGTTCGCCCCGCCGCTGCAGCCGCAATCCGGCACCTTGGCGTTTGGCGCAAGTCGTAGAAATCGAAGTCCCCACCGCGCCACAGGGCTGTGGCCCAGATTCATCATGGCAACCATGAGTTTTCCGCCGAGGCCCACGGGCTTGCGGGTGTTTTCAAAGAACGACATCAGGCCCCTCCGATTTCGTGCATTCCGCATAAGTCAACGGGAACGAGGCCTTCAGCACCGCGCTTTTCTGCACCGCCCAGCCGTTTTGACGCAGGAAGCACAGGTATTCCTCGCTTGTCCACCTGCTGTGGAGGGGGAATCCCGCCATACTCATGAAAAAGGCTTTTGCTTTGCCGGAAACCGAGTTCCCCGCGTGGGTGAAGGTTGGCGCGATGAGCACGCCGTCGTCCTTCAGCACCCGCCTGATTTCTTGCAGGGCCTTTTCCGGATGCGGCACTATGTGAAGCGCGTTGGACGCGATCACCACTTCGAAGGACTTCTGTGCATAGGGCAGGCGGAACATATCTTGTACGGAAAAGTGTAACTTTGCGGATTGATTGTCTCGCTTTGCTTCAAGGATCATCTGTGCAGAAGCGTCCGTAGCCTCGATATGCGCCGCTGTATTCACGATGCTCTTTGCGATAAGCCCCGTGCCGGTGGCAACCTCCAGTACGGTTTTTTCTTTCACCACCGGCCGGATCAGCCCATACATCTTCTCATACGCCGCCCGGTCCTTTCGCATGAAACGGTCGTACCGACCGGCATTCTTGTCCCAGAAGCTCTTGCGTTCGTGCATGGCCATCGCCCCCAAACAGTTAGAGCCATCTAACTATAACACACGAATCATGCAGTAAGATAAGGCTAACTTTAATTTCTTGGCTAAGGCGCATCTCTTCGGTTTTCGCTTATAGCGGCGCGAGTCGGATACTAGGCTGGAGCGGAAGAAGGAGCTTGGCGGACAGGTAGGTCGATACCGGTTCCCGGAACGGTGATCCAGCCAATTACACCAGGGCTCTAGTCATTGAGTGGGAGTAGGCTGACAGGGATTTGACCTGCACTTTTGAGTGCCGCACTGTACCGCTGAGTTTCGTTTCGTACGTGAGTCACGGCAAAGCCGCCAGCGACGGCGGTGGGTAAAAACGATCATCGAGTCTCCGTTCCCGCGTTGGGACGGAGCTTTTTCTTTGTCGTTTCACTCCCTTTTACCTGCGATTATTTTCATTTAGGAGCTTGCGTGCTATTCAGGAGTGAAAAGACCCGACAGTGGTCTGATATTGAAAGCCCCATGCCCCCCAGCGTAGGGCGAGAGTAGCCTTTGCAAACCCTCCCGATATTAAGTTGACAGCTGAATATAGCTGTTTACCTCGGGGTTATAATCGCCTCAACCATATATTTCCTCTAGATAGGTTGCCCATGATGTTCAACACCGCCGAATCGCTTCTTATTGTCGAGGCCGGAAACACCGGCAAGTTCTCCAAGCTTCTCTACAACATGATTGGAAAGAACGATGACACAGAGGCTGGTCCGACCGGCCCCGTCGACGGCAGCGTCGATGCCTCCATCTTCAACGAGGACCAGTTTGCTCAGACCGCCATCTCGTCGAGTCAGAAGGTCGTCTTCATCGGCTGGTCGGAAGGCACCGGAGACTACATCGACGCGATTCGGCTCGACAACCCCGAAGCCATCGACGAGGAAGGCGTCTACATCGGCGTGAGCGGGAACCACGCCTGCATCACAGTGAATACCGAGCCGCCTTCCAAGGAGGACTACTGGAAGTTCCTCGAAAGGGCAAGGGAGCATGGCATGGAGTTCGATGACCTTCTCGCGGCCCTGCGCCCCGGAGAGGAGGCGGTGGAACCCGAAGAAAGCAATGATTCCAATCCCGTGCTTGGTTTTGCCAAAATGGTAGGCAAGACCATCGGGAGGGCTGCCGCCGATGGCGCGAACGGCATCAACCAGGCCGTCGTCCTCCATCAGAAGGCGGGCGAGATCCGCGACCAACGCTACCAGTACGCTGTGAAACGCTTCTACCACGAGAAGCTCAAGAGCTTCGTCGAGGCGTAGGGATGAACGATTTCGACAAGGGGTTCGAGTTCTCCGCGCGCCATGCCGCCGCCGTGCCCGCCGGGATGGATGCTGCGAGCTGGGTGAACAGCGTGGAGGCCGCCATCGAGGAGCTGTACTCCGCGATGAACTCCTACGACCACTACAAAAACAGCAAGGCGGCGCAGGACTCCCTCAAGGGATTCCTGGCGGAGGAATGGGCCTTTGGGACGGCGAACGTCGACGCTGCCGTTAAGAGGGTCGACGCCAAGGGCATCAGGCTCGACTCGCACGACCTCGGGTCTGCGGATGTGGCCTGGGGCGCCGATCAGTACCAGCTCAAGTTCCTGACCGACCCGAAGAACATCGCGCGCAAGCTCGCGACGACGCTTCGCGATTCGTACAACGGCAGGCCGAAAAGATATGCGGATCTCTCTTTTGACGAGTGGGCCGTCGAGAAGGGCTTCGCGGGCAAACCCCAGACGACTTGCTCTACGGCGACATGGGCGGCCTGATCCCGTCGGACAAGCTTGAAGCAGCCAAGCAGTACACGCTGATACGCATCGAGCGCGCGAAAGGCCGCGGCTTGGACGAAGAGGTGCAGCGCTGGACGAAGGTGCGCGACAACCTGACGGACCGAATCGAGACACCTGAGGGCGTCGAGAGCAGGCCCGCCACGAACGAGGAGATGCGCCGAAAGGCGATCGACGTCTCGAACAAGAAGAAGCTCGACCCCGCAGACGACGGCATGACCACGTCCCAACTAATCGCTGCGAGCGACATAGTGAAGCAATCGCTCAAGGCCGGCGGCACAGCCGCCGCCCTGAGCGCCGCCCTGAGCGTTGCCCCCGAGATCTACCGCGCCATCGATTACCTGATCGCAGAAGGAGAAATCGACGACGAGCACTTGAAGTCCATCGGGACGGCGGCATGCGCCGGCGCCACCAACGGGTTCGTGTCCGGATCGGCGACCGCGGCAATCACTGCCGCAGCAGCAAAGGGCGCCTTCGGCGAGATGGTAAAGGCCGCCGCAATGGGATCGAGGGGCGCGAACGTCATCGCATCACTCGTCGTGCTAACCATGGAGACGTGCCGAAACTCCTATCTCGTGGCGTCGGGGAGGATCGAGCCCGTCGAGATGGCGAGCAACATGGGCCAATCCGTGTTCTCAACCGTCATGATGCTCGGCGGAGCCGCTGTCGCGACCGCCCTGACAGGCGGGGCGACCCTCCCTGTGCTCATCGGATCCTTCGTCGGCGGAGCGGCGGGAAGCATGGCGTTCAAGCCCGTCTCGTCTTGCGTCATGAAGGTGTGCGTCGATTCCGGCGTCACATTCTTTGGCCTCATCGAGCAAGACTACGAGGTTCCCCAGCACCTGCTTTCGATGCTCGGCATCAAAGGGGCGAGCATTAAAACGGCAAGGGTAAAGACAGCCGCCGTTTCGACGGCGCCCCGACTCTCTGCGCCATCCGTGAAAACGGCGTGCCTGCACACCGCAGACGTCGTCTTCTTTGAGCGAGGGCTCGTCGGCGTCAACAAGGTTGCATATTCGTAGGGCGATGTCGGTGCGCATGAAGCGACCTGCGGTTTCGCAAATCAATCGAGCCATTTCTGAACCCGCGAATAAGGGGTTGATTCGCACATCGGACACTTAAGACCTCGCGAACAGAATGCATGCGCTACAATGCAAACCAGTTAGCCTCGGTACGACCGCTGATGCAAGTCGCCGGGGCTCACTTGCTTCAGCAGGCAAGTTGCCCGTACGGAACACGCCGACAATCGGCGGGGGCATGCTGCACCTCGGAATCTCCAGTGCCAGAAACCCACTCGCGTTGCGGGAATCCTTGCATAGCCGGCTTAGATCTGGTATAAGAATTTTGGTGGCTGTTTCAGCTACCTCCAAGTGCCGGGGGCTTATCCCCCGGCTTTTATTCTATCCAGGGGCATATATTGGCGCGAGACCTGAGCATATTCGTCGACGAGAGCGGCGATCGGGGCGGAAAGGCCCGGTACTACCTTTTGACCCTCGTGGTCCACGACCAGTCGGAGGGCATTGCCGACAAGGTCTCCCGATACGAGCAGTCCCTCGCCAGCTCCGACCTCCCGAACATACCGTTCCATTCTGAGCCGCTGCTGAACGGCCACGGGCCGTACGAGGGGATCGACCTGCAGGCGCGCAAGAAGATGCTGTACTCGTTCAACGTTCTGGTTCAGCGCCTTCCCGTCTCCTATAGAACGTTCGTCTACCGCAGAAGCGAGTTCGAGGATCTGGCAAAGCTCACCTCGCGCATGAAGCGCGATATTTCGGGCCTTTTGTTTGATCGCTTAGAATTCTTTCAAAGCTTCGACGAGGTGAAGGTCTATTACGACAACGGCCAGGACATCGTGAAGCAGGCGCTCGACCAGTCGATCGGCTTCGTGCTTTCCAAAGGGGTCGTCGAGCGGCGCAAGACTTCGATGACCGACTACCGTCTCGAGCAAGCAGCGGACTACCTCTGCACCATCGAGCTTGCGGCGGTCAAGTACGCGGCGAAGGAAGACGGCGAGACTTACAACAAGTTCTTCGGCGGCATAGGCACGTTCAAGAAGAACTGGCTCAAGCAAGCGCGCCGCAAGATGATCAAGTAGCGGGATGCTGCCAAGGGGGCTTTTCCGCCCCTGTCCTCTGATCTTTCGAATCACCCTTTTCCAAGCCACTCGCTACGAATCCCTACGGAAACCAGGGAGTGATTAAAGGAGCGGCCTGCGGTTTTGCGAATCAATTGAGTCATTCCCGAAACCGCGAATCAAGGGCCTGATTCGCTCAAATTGCGCACGAATCAGCCCTCGGGCGGTACGACGCGACACGCATCGACAACACTCGGACTGGATTAGTCATCGAGTGGGAGTAGTAATAGAACATTTGCTCTTGTTTTTCATACGGTTTCGTACGGTTCCGATGGCGACCGATGGGGGCGTTTCGGAACCGTCGCACCTGCAAGCCACATGGTTTCACAATCGGGCAAAAACTCAGAAGGCTCCCCGAGAAAAACGAGGAGCCTTCTTGTTTCCTTCGGCGCGGGATCGGGACCCACCGCCGATCTAGAGGCACTCGGTCAGAATCTGGAACACCTCGCTGCGCTCCAGTTTCTTGGCGCAGCCACCGGTGAGCACGCAGGTGTCCGCAACCTTGTGCAGCGTCTCGTCGGACGCGTCGGAGCCCATCTCGGCGAAGCTCGTGGGAAGCCCCATCTCGCCGATGAACGTCTGCAGGCGGTCGATGCCCTCGAGCGCCACCGTAAGGTCGTCTTTGCCCTTGGCGTCGACGCCCCACACCTCGCGCGCCCAGCGAGCGAACTGCGCGGGCGCCTCGGGGGCCAGGTGGCGGTAGAGCGCAGGGTGGATGACCGCGAGACCCATTCCGTGGTTGGTGTGGGTGTACGCGCCGTACTGGTGCTGGATCATGTGCGCCTGGAAGTCCGTTGACTTGCCGATCTTGAGCACGCCGTTCTCGGCCATGGCGGAGTCATAGACGAGCTCGCTTCGGGCATTGAGGTTCTGATCGTCGTCCGCGATGAGGCGCATGTTGCGGATGACGTTACGCTGGATGGCGAGGTTGATGTCGTCGGTGACGTTGCGTCCGCGCGGGCTTCCGAAATAGCTCTCCATGCAGTGCGAGAGCGTGTCGAACGCGCCGCTCATGAACTGCGTGTGCGGTACGGTGAGCGTGAGCGCCGGGTCGAGCGCCGCCCACATGGGCATCGCCCCCAGATAGGCGCCCTTCACGTGTGTCTCTTCGTTGGTGATGACGGCGCCGTTGTTCTGCTCGGCGCCCGTGCCGGAGAGCGTAACGATGCAGCCCATGGGGATGAACGAGCTCGGCATCTTGCCGTCGGCGTGCTCGAACGTCTCGATGTCCTCGTCAAGCATCGCCTGCGCGGAGACCACCTTGCAGCAGTCGAAGACCGACCCGCCGCCGACGGAGAGAATGAAGTCGACCTGCTCCTCGCGTGCGAGCGTGGCGCCTTCCTGGCACTTCTCGTAGGTCGGATTGGGCATGATGCCGCCGAAGTCCACCACGCGCTTGCCCGCGCTCGTGAGCTTATCGACCACGTGGCCGTAGACGCCGGTTCGCTTGACCGAACCTCCGCCGTAGGCGAGCATCACTGTCTTGCCCATGGCACCCATCTCGGCGTCGAGTGCCTGGTCCATGGCCCCCTCGCCGAAATAGTTCCTGACCGGGTAGTCGTACGTGAATGAGTTCATGGCAATTCCTCCTAGTAAGTTATCAGTGCGGTCTGACCGCTCGTCTACACGTTGCGCACGAGCCCGGACATCCATTCGATGGTGGCGGGGTCGTGGTGGTCGAAGAACGCACTGCGCCCGGTGTCGAGCGCGGCGATGGCGACCATCTCGTCGTCGCCCAGCGCGAAGTCGAAGACGTCGAAGTTCTGCTCCATGCGATCGCGGTGCGTGCTCTTAGGGATACAGACCACACCGCGCTGCAGCAGCCAGCGCAACACGACCTGGGCGACCGTCTTGCCGTGCGCCTCGCCGATGCGAGCGAGGACCTCGTTGCGGAAGAGGTCGTTTCTGCCCTCCGCAAAGGGCGCCCAGCCCTCCGTGGCCACCTCCTTGCCGGCCATGTACTCCTGCGCCTCGCGCTGCTGGAAGAACACGTTGCATTCGACTTGGTTCACGGCGGGGGCGATGCGGTTGAACGAGATGAGGTTTGCGAGGTGATCGGGGTAGAAGTTAGCTGTACCTATGGCGCGGATAACGCCCTGCTCGTAGAGCTCCTCCATGGCGCGCCACGTGCCGAAGACGTCGCCGAACGGCTGGTGGATGAGGTAGAGGTCGACGTAGTCGAGCCCCAGCCGCTTGAGCGACGCGTCGAAGCCGCGCTTGGCCCCCTCGTAGCTCGCATCCGACATCCACAGCTTGGTCGTCACGAATACCTCGTCGCGCGGCAGGCCGCTCGCGCGAATGGCGGCCCCGACCGCCTCTTCGTTGCCGTAGCTCGCGGCCGTGTCGAGCAGTCGGTAGCCGACCGAGAGCGCGTCCTCCACGGCGCGCTGGCATTCCGCGGCGTTCGGAATCTGGTACACGCCGAAGCCGAGCTGCGGCATCCTGACGCCGTTGTTCAAGGTGATGTAGTCCATGGTGCCTTCCTTTCTCGCAACTTGACATATCCACCATACGAGGGGCGCCGCGCCGGCGGAAGTTTCCGTTGGTGAGGGTTCTATAACGCTGGGGTGCGCACGGGGTTATAACCCGCGGGTTCAGGGCACCGCACCAAAGGGGGATTCCGCCGAGCGCTCCGCGGTCGTACGCTTGGCGATGAGAGAGAACAAGCCACCGACAGGAGATGTGCCTAACGGAGTTCGATGAACGGGCAGACGTTGGCGCGCGGTCCGGCTTCGCAAACAAATGACGGATATCTTAGACAGGGAGAACAGGAATGGACAAGCGCGTTTTGGGAAAGAGCGGCATCGAAGTCAGCCCGCTCGGCATGGGCTGCATGGGAATCACGCACGCGAGCGGAGACCCGATGCCCGACGACGAGGCCGTGAGCGTCGTCCGTCAGGCCCACGAGATGGGCTATACCTTCTTTGACACGGCGGAGTGCTACGTTGGCACGTGCACCGACGGGACCAAGGCGCACAACGAGGACGTGGTGGGCAAGGCGCTCGCGCCCGTGCGCGACGAGGTTGTCATTGCCACCAAGTTCGGCGTCACGCACGCCCCGGACAAGACCATCCTCGTGGACTCGCGCCCCGAGGTTATCCGTATCTCGGTGGAGAAGAGCCTGCGCCGGCTGCGCACCGACCACATCGACCTCTACTACCAGCACCGAATCGACCCAAAGGTCGAGCCCGAGGTCGTTGCAGGCACCATGGCAGACCTCATCAAGGAAGGTAAGATCCGCGCCTGGGGAATCTCCGAGGCGACGGAGGAGTATCTGCGTCGCGCCGATGCGGTGTGCCCCGTCTCCGCCGTCCAGAACCGCTACTCCATGATGGCGCGCTGGAACGAATCCCTGTTCCCCGTGCTCGAGGAGCTGAATGTCGCCTTCGTGGCATTCTCTCCCATGGCGAATGGCTTTCTGACGGGCGCGTACAGTCATAACACCCGCTTCGAGGGCGCCCAAGACTACCGCGATGGCATGCCGCAGTACACAGAGGAAGGCGAAAGGCGCGCCGAGCCCATCATGCGGTTCGTTCGCGAGCTGGCTGAGCTGCACGCGGCGACGCCCGCCCAGGTCTCCCTTTCCTGGATGCTCGAGAAGAAGCCCTATATCATTCCCATCCCGGGTAGTCGCAAGCCCGAACGACTGCTCGAGAACCTCGGCGCCGCCGAGGTCGGGCTCACCGACGATGAGGTTGCCAAGATCGACGGACTGCTCAACGGACTCGACCTCATGGTCTTCGGCGGGCACGCGGTAAGGTAGTGGGCCATGAACATTAGACCCTATGTCGTCTGTCACGTCTTTGCCGGGCTCAACGGGCGCATCGACGGCGCGTACATGCTCGATCCCGCTGCCTCGCCCGCACGCGCCGCGTACTCTCGCATGCAGGTCGAGTTCGGGGCGGACGCCGTGGCGTACGGGGCCGTGACCACGAAGGGCTTCGTCGGGTCGCGCCCCCTTGCGCTCGGTACTCACGGGAGCGCGCCCAAGGGGGACTTCGTGGCGCCTCACGCTGAACGATCGTTCTACGTCTCTGTCGACCCCGCCGGGGAGATTGCATGGGAGTCTGCGACCTATCGTCGCGCCGGCCGTGCGGACGCGCATGTCATCGAGGTCCTCACCGAGGCGGCGTCGCCGGCGTATCGCGGCTATCTGCGAGAGTGCGGCGTCTCATACGTGCTTGCCGGCTCGCGCGGGCTAGACCTCCCGCTCGCCCTGCGCAAGCTGCGCGAGCTTTTTGGCATCGAGCGCCTGCTCGTGTGCGGCGGCGGAAAGACGGACATGTCGTTTCTTGCCGCGGGCGTGCTCGACGAGCTGAGCCTCGTTCTCTCCCCGACGGTCTCGGGGGAGCCCGAAACGGCTTCCGTCTTCGACGAGATGCCGCGCTCAGCTGGCGGTTCGCACGCATTCTCGCTCGAGCGCGTCGAGCGCCTTGCCGGCGACGGCCTCCACCTCGTCTATCGAGTGCGGCGATGATGTCGCGCCGTTCGTTTCTGGAGGCTGCCGTGTGGTTGGCCGCTGCGGGCAGCCTTGCCGGCTGCTCGTCGGGCGGGACCGCCGGGTTCGCGCGCGGCTCCGCTCCGGGCCCGGTCACGGCGGACACGCCCATCTACGACGTCATCAACAACCCTTTGCTCGATGGCTACGGACGGCTGCTCTTCCCCACAACGCTCTATCCGCCGACGGAGGATATGACGCTCGATGACCTTTCCGCTTGCCTGCCGTGGTACTCGGAAATCCATACGAGCACCACGGTCGACGTCGTCAGCTATCTGCTGTCAGAGCGCGCAGCGGAATGGACGTTCTTCTACGACATCTACACGGATGCCGAGAAGGCCGCCGACCCCTCGCTCGCCAACACGGGGCTCTTCCGCTTCGCTGCCGAGGGAGCGGGCGGCGCGTCTGCACCGTTTGCCGTGGTAAGCGCGGGCGGCGGATTCGCCTACGTCGCTGCCATGCACGACTCCTTCCCGCACTGTCTGCACCTGGCCCGTTCCGGCGTCAACGGGTTCGCGGTCATCTATCGGCCGGACGCGCAGCTCGCCTGCGAGGACTTGGCCCGCGCCGTCTCCTTCATCTTCGAGCACGCCGACGAGCTCAGCGTGGACACGTCGGGCTATTCGCTGTGGGGCGGCTCGGCCGGTGCGCGCATGGCGGCATGGGTCGGCGGCTACGGCCCGGCCGCCTTTGGCGCGCCAGTAGGAACGCCCCAGCCCGCGGCGGCCATCATGCAGTACACCGGCATGAGCGAACTGACGGGTGCCGACCCCGCGACCTACGCCTGCGTGGGTGATCGCGACGGCATCGCGAGCTGGCGCACCATGCAGGCGCGTCTCGAAGCGCTCTCAGCAACGGGCGTGCCCACGGAGTTTCATGTTTACGAAGGCCTGAGCCACGGCTTTGGCCTGGGTGTCGACACCGTGGCAGAGGGCTGGATCGACGATGCCCTCGCGTTTTGGAAGGCGCAGCGATGAGGATGGCAAGACGTACACACCCCACGGTTATAAGCTGCCTACGAGCAGGAACTTCTCGCCGGATCTTCTCACGCCTATGGTAAAGGCGGTATCAGACAATACGTAAGGAGTGAGACGTATGATTCTTTTCATCAACGGAAGCCCCAACAAGGATGGCAACACGGCGCGCCTGGCGCGCGAGCTCATCGGCGATCGCCCGTACGAGCAGCTGAATCTTGCCGAGCACAAGGTCTACGGCTACGGCCAGAACTACGGCGACGATGACTTCGAGGACGTGCTCGCGCGCATCGAGGCGGCGGACACCCTGGTCGTGGGGTCGCCCGTCTACTGGCACAACCTCTCCGGCATGCTGCGCAACCTGCTCGACCGCTTCTACGGTCCGGTGCGCGAGGGCAGTATGAGCGGCAAGACGCTCTATTTCGTGTTCCAAGGTGGCGCGCCCACGCGCGAGATGCTCGATTGGGGCGAGTACACCATGAAGCGCTTCGCCGCGCTCTACGGCATGACCTACGGCGGCATGGTCGACAACACGCACGAGGCAAGGGCGCTCTCGAAGAAGCTCGCGTAGTCCCGACTTGCGTAACCCAGTTCGGCGGCGGTGGGCCCGTGAAGACGGAGGCCCACCGCCCCTTTTCGTTCGCCAAGTGTATGATCGGACGGGCGCTGCGGACGACTACCTGCATGAGCAGGGCACCCAGAAACGCGAAAACATCTGAACCACAAGCAGGGTCGCAAGGACTATGTCGACCGTGCGGCGCAGCGCCCTTCTCGTCAGTCCCTTTATTCTCCGCGTCATGAGAACAGCCATCCCATGATGTCCTCGTCACGGGCAAAGAGGTAGCCGCCCGCCCCGTGCTGGCCCGCGTCCGCAGCAAAGCCCCGCTCGGTGAAGTAGCTCGTGGGCTTGACATCGAGCACGACCAGCTCGCTGATGCGCTCCTCGGAAAGCCTGCGAGCTCGATAGGCGGCGCGAATCTCCTCGTACGCCTCGCGCGCGGGTCCGGAGCCGTAATAGTCGTCGTTCTCGCCGATAGCCATATACACGGGAACCTCGGTTGTGGTGAGCGTCTCGATGTCGCCGTCCCAGCGCGAGATGGTGTGGAGCGCACGGCGGTAGAGCTCGGGGCGCGTTCCCAGAACGAGGGAGATGGTCTCGCCGCCGCCCGAGCAGCCGCTCAGATACAAGCGGCCCGCATCGATGCTGTAGGCGCCGAGCAGCCATTCGGTGAGCTCCACCACGTCAGCCGCGGATTGCTCGCCCCAGTCGTCGAGCTGGGGCGAGGCCACGATCATGTCGGCGATGTAGTCGTTCGCCACAAAGGGATAGTCCTCCTGGAGGTTGGCGCCCACGCCCTGGAAGTAGAGCCCCTCCCAGCCGGGGCAGGCCACGTAAAGCGCATAGGGCACGGACCCGTTGTAGGAGTCCGGCACATGGAGCGAGAAGTGCAGCGTCCTGCCCGATGGCGTCTGCAGGGCGTCGTCAACGACGAAGCCGCGGTCTGTCTGCGACCCCTCCGTGAGGACGTAGCCGCCAAGCTCACGGACATCCGCGCAGCCGACCAGGCCTTCCCCGAGTACCAGCCCGCCCGCAGCGAGCACGGCAGCCTCGATAAAGGACCTGCGTGAAAGATGGCTCACGTGCATAGTTCCTCTTTCTGAATGAACCAAGCCGAAGCCGCAGGCTTTCGGCTTGGCGAGAAGCGCATCAGCGGCCGCTGTTGGCCTCTTGCAGCTCGGCAAGGGTCACGTGCTCGTTGCGGAAGCGTGCCGCGGGATTCTTGTCGCCCGCCGCGCAGGTGATGGCGTGCGCGGGACAGGCGTGCATGCAGGCGAGGCAGGCGTTGCAGCCAAAGCCCGCCTGCGCGTTACGGACGGCCTTACCGCCCTCGAGCGCGATGCAGCCAGCCGGGCACACCTTTGCGCACGCCCCACATCCCACGCACTTCTCGGAATCAACGGTCAGGAATCCACCCAGCATCGCCGGCTCGAAGCGCAAGCCCCGGCTCATGAACTGCTCGTGGGCAGCGCGATCCTCGTCGGTCACCGGCTCGAGCCACTGGCGGCGCGCCGCGACGTCCGCGCGGATGCGCGCAAGGTTATCGCCGATCTTCTTCTCGGGAATGCGGGCGCGCTGCTCGTCCATGTCGAAGTTGGGCAGCCAGTTGTCTACCATGAGGAGCGTGGTCACGTAGGCGGGATTGAGCCCCGCCGCCCGCGCATCCTCCAGGCACAGCTCGACTGCGTTGGCGTGCCGGTTGCCGTAGGTGCAAACGAAGTAGAGGTAGGGCGTGTCGAGCGTCGCGCGCTCGAGGAACGTCTTCACCATGTCGGGCATCATGTGCCCGTAGATGGGGTACACGATGCCAATCGTATCGTCCGCATAGGCGAGCTCGCCCTCGCGGCGCAGCTCCTGCGGGATGCTCAGGACCCTCTCGCCCTCCGCGGCCAGCTCGCGCGCCACGTAGAGGCAGTTGCCCGTCCCGGTGAAGTATAGGATCATTCGAAACCCCCAGATTGTCAGCGGTCTGCCATCTCTAATTGCTTATGCCAGGCCGAGACCGGCGACCCAATCACGAACCCCGGACTCGTCCGCACTGGACGAGAAGCGCTGGCCCTCCTGCCACTCCCCGCCGCCCGCGGCCTCGGCGAGTAGCTCGCCGCTCCGGCCAAGACCCGAGGAAGAAGAGGTGCAGAACGGGAGCACCGTCTTGCCGTCCCAGTCGTTGCCTGAGATGAAGTTGTCGATGGGCCAGGCCGCGATGCCCCACCAGATGGGATACCCCACGAGCACGGTGTCGTAGTTCTCCCAGCCGTCCGGCGTGACCTGCGTAAGCTCGACGTCGCGCAGGCTCTCGTCCTCGTGCTCGCGGGTCACGCGGCTACTGTCGTCGGTCCAGTCGAGGTCATCGTCGGAGTAGGGCTCCGTAGGCGTCACCTTAAAGAGGTCGGCGCCGAGCTCATCGGCGATCGTCTGAGCTACGGCAGCGGTGTGGCCCTGTGCCGAGTAGTAGGCCACGAGGACGTTGCCGCCTGCAGCGGGCGCGGCGGCGGGCTCGTCCTCGACGGCGGCTTGGCCGCCGTCACCCTGGCTGCAACCGGAGAGCATCGTTGCGCACAGCGCGGCTCCGAGCAGGAAGTTTCTTCTGGTCACGGTCGGGTTTGCGGTCATGGGGCATCTCCTTCGTTGGCTTGGTTGGTCCGTTATCGTCTGAGCGCTACTCCTGCGCGTCGAAATCGGGGCGTATGGCCAGGTAGCCCGCGAGTGCTTCCTCAGTGGCGGTGTAGTAGGTCATGGTCCCGTCGAGCTTGGCAATCTCAGCCATCTCGTCTTCGGTGAGGGAGAAGTCGAAGATGTTCGCGTTGTCGGCGATGTGGGCGGGGTTTTTGGAGCCGGGGATGATGGAGGTGCCCATCTGCACGTGCCAGCGCAGGATCACCTGGGCCGGGGTCTTGCCGTACTTCTCGGCGAGAGCGACGAAGACGGGCTCCTCCAGAAGACCTTTGTCGCCGTGGCCGAGCGGGTACCACGCCTCGATCACCGTGCCGTACGGCGCGAGGTAGGCGCGCAGGTCGTGCTGGGCGTGGTAGGGGTGGCACTCAACGGTCACGAGCTGCGGCTTGATGTCGGCGACCTCGATGACCTCGGCAATCTTGTCTTGCGGGAAGTTGGAGAGGCCGAGGGCGCGCACCTTGCCCGCGCGGTACGCCTCCTCCATCGTGCGCCACGCGGCCAGGTAGTCGCCTACCGGCTGGTGCAGGATGAGCATGTCGACGTAGTCGAGCCCCAGGCGCTGGAGCGTGGCGTCCACCGTCGGCATGCCCGCGTCGTAGACGCTCGGCCAGAGCTTGGTGGAGACGAAGATCTTGTCGCGCGCGATGCCGCTCTTGGCGATGGCACGGCCCACGGCACGCTCGTTCATGTAGGCGTTGGCGGTGTCGATGTGCTCGTAGCCAGCCGCGAGCGCGGCGGTTGCGGCCGTCTCGGCCTCGGCCGGGGTCATGAGGAAGGTGCCCAAACCCTCGATGGGCAACTCTACGTCGTTGTTGAGCTTCAGATATTCCATGGTCTCCTCCTTAATGGTGACTTTTCGAATACAAGGCTACGGCGTTTACTGACGTGCGAGAAGTTCACGTTGGAATGATGGATATAACCATGGGGTATATACGGCACATAATGCGTGACAGGAGGATCGATGTACAACCCACAGCTTGACACTTTCATCCGCGTGGCGGAGGCGGGCAGCTTCTCCAAGGCGGCACAAGAGTCCTTCATCACGCCCACGGCCGTCATCAAGCAGATGAACCTGCTGGAGTCGCGGCTAGGCCTTACGCTGTTCCACCGATCGCATCAGGGGCTTTCGCTTACGCGAGCAGGCAGGTCGCTGCTCGCCGACGCCCGCCATATCGTGCAGTACTCTCAAGAATCAATCGCACGTGCCCGCGTCGCCGAGCGTGGAGAGAAGCGCATCATCCGCGTGGGAGTGTCGCTCATGACGCCCAGCACGCCGCTCACGAAGCTGTGGCCGAAGGTGAAGGAACGTTGCCCTGGCATGAGCCTTCAGGTGGTCACGTTTGAAAACACACCCTCGGCGGCGCGCGGTTTGGCGAACCTCGGGCAAGACATGGATATCGTGGTAGGTATTTTCGACGATGCCTTTCTTAAAGAGCGCGGGTGCCTGGGCCTCGAGCTTTCGCGCGAGCCGCTCTGGTGCGCCGTTCCCGTCGACAACGAACTCGCCAAACGCGACATCGTCACATTCGACGACCTCCACAATCACAGTCTTATGCTTATACGCCGGGGCTGGAACGCCGAAATCGACCGCGTACGCGACGAGATACTCTTGCATCATCCTCAAATCGCGCTCGTAGACTTCCCGCAATATCGGGCGGAGGTGTTCAATCGCGGCGCGAACGAGGACCTCGCGCTTGCGACGCTGCCGTTGTGGGCCAACGTCCACCCCATGCTCAAAACCGTCCCTACCGATTGGGGCTGTCTCGTGTCTTACGGGCTGCTTCACTCGTCGCACCCCGCAGACCATGTGCGGGAGTTCCTCGATGCGGTGTCTGCCGTGCTCGAGGCAGAGCATCGATAGGCAATCGCGAACAGATGCGCTTATGCCTATGGGAATAACGGGAATAACAGCCTCCGAGCCCTCTGGTTCGGATGCTTTCTTTTTGCATGTCTGCCTAAAACGACTCCTTGCCAAAGCTCCTTGAGCATCGGGCGGCATTATTGAGCGTGGGCGTTATTGTAGGTATCTTTGATCTCTTCCGGCAAATCGTCGGGAATCAGTGCCTTCACTCTATCCTCGTTGCCATCTTGGATCGCCTGCTCGTAGTACCAGCATTTGAACTTCAACATATCCAGCGCACGGTTCATGTTCGCGATCTCCGACTCCATGTGGGCCTTCCGCTCCTCGAACATGGCCTTGCGCTTGGGATATGTCGATGGGCCCTCCGCACACCATTCCATGAACAGCCGGATGTCCTTGATCTCCATCCCAGCCTTCTTTAAGCATTCGATGACCCGAAGCGCCTCGAGTTCCGTATCGCCGAATCGGCGAATGCCGGACGTCCGCTCCAGCCCCGGGAACAATCCCTGCCTGTCGTAATACCGCAGCGTGGAAACGGGCAGACCGAACATCTCCGCCACCTGTCCGATTGTGTACATGGTCCCTCCGGACAAATCTAGAATTTATTCCTTGACCTAAAGTTAGGTTTAGGTATTACCTTCATTCTCGTCAATACAAATCGGGAGCGCAAGGGGTGTTCCGTAATCGCCGGTCACCCCGCCCTTGAGTAGGCGCAACGAATGGGCATGGGAGTCTAGGCGCGGCTTAGCTGCGCGGGAGCAGTTTTGTGCTCAAAACCATCGACAGGAGGAATCAAACATGATGATTAAACAGACAGCGGGTAGAGATGCCCTGGGGGACTTTGCCCCCAAATTTGCACAGCTCAATGACGATGTGCTGTTCGGCGAGGTGTGGAGTCGAGAAAACGGGCTTTCCCTTCGAGACCGCAGCGTGGTGACGGTGGTCGCTTTGATGGCACAGGGGCTGACGGACTCTTCGTTCCAGTATCATCTGATGTCCGCAAAGAACAACGGCGTGACCAGGGCTGAGATAGCGGAAATCCTTACGCACGCGGCATTTTACGCGGGATGGCCCAAGGCATGGGCGGCCTTCCGCATGGCGAAGGAGGTCTGGGCGGACGAAGACGCTGCCGACGCAAAGGCGCAGCATCAAAACGAGATGGCCTTTCCTATCGGTGTCCCCAACGACGCGTTTGCGAAGTACTTTATCGGGCAAAGCTACCTCGCGCCCCTTTCCACCGAGCAGGTCGGCATTTACAACGTTACGTTCGAGCCCGGCTGCCGCAACAACTGGCACACACATCACGCCAAAAGCGGTGGTGGACAGATTCTCGTCTGCGTGGCCGGTCGAGGGCTTTACCAGGAATGGGGTAAACCGGCACAGGAACTGTGCCCCGGCGATGTAGTAAATATTCCCGCGGGCGTAAAGCACTGGCACGGTGCGGCGCCCGACAGCTGGTTTTCCCATCTCGCGGTGGAGGTTCCGGGCGAGGAGGCCTCCAACGAGTGGTTGGAGCCCGTGGACGACGAGCAATACCTTAAAGCGATTGACGGGAAGGCTTAGGCATGGAGCAGTTGAAACTGACGCAGGAATGGGACAAGGTATTCCCCAAAAGCGACAAGGTTGAGCACAGCAAGGCGACCTTCCACAACCGATACGGCATCACGCTGGCGGCCGACGTGTACGTGCCTAAGAACGCGGAAGGCAAACTGCCCGCCATCGCCGTCGGCGGCCCGTTTGGCGCGGTGAAGGAGCAGTCCTCCGGTCTGTACGCGCAGAAGATGGCGGAGCTGGGCTTCTTCACAATCGCTTTCGACCCGTCCTATACCGGCGAGAGCGGCGGCACGCCCCGCTATGTAGCATCGCCGGACATCAACACCGAGGACTTCTGCGCAGCGGTGGATTTCCTCTCTGTGCAGGAAAGCGTTGACCCGGAGCGTATCGGCATCATCGGTATCTGCGGGTGGGGCGGCATGGCAGTCAATGCGGCGGCCATCGACACCCGTATCAAAGCTACCGCGGCTATGACCATGTACGATATGACTCGCGTGACCGCAAACGGCTATTTTGACGCCGAGGATTCCGAGCAGGCACGCTTTGAAAAGCGGAAAGCGCTGAACGCACAACGCACCGAGGATTATAAAAACGGCAGCTATGCGCTGGCGGGTGGCGTGGTCGATCCGCTACCGGAGGATGCGCCGCAGTTCGTGAAGGACTATTTCGCCTACTACAAGACTCCGCGAGGCTACCACCCCCGCAGCCTGAACTCAAACGATGGCTGGAACGTGACGTCTTCGCTGTCGTTCCTGAATATGCCGATTTTGCAATACAGCAGCGAAATCCGCTCTGCGGTATTGCTGGTGCACGGCGAGAAGGCACACTCCCGCTATTTCAGCGAAACCGCGTACGGCAAGCTGACGGGGGACAACAAGGAATTGCTCATTATCCCCGGTGCCAGCCATACCGACCTCTACGATCAGATGGATATCATTCCGTTTGGAAAGCTGAAAGCGTTCTTTGAGGAGTATTTGAAATAAGACGCACCTTGCTTTTTACTTATTAACGGTCATGCATTTAGCGAGGACGGTTTGCGGTAAGACGCCTCGCCGCGTTACTCGTCGCCTGCCCGCGCCGCCGAGAGCAGGGTGCGCAAGTCGGCCTGGATCGCCTCCGCCTTGCTCCCGAGCTGCAGCGGAGCCGAGTCGCCCGAGATGTTTACGCTTAACAGATGCGCATCCGGCAGCTTTGCGGTCATACTCCAGAACGGGAGCGTGATGATGCCGGGGGTCATCTCGCCCACGCCGAGCTCCAGCAACAGCACGCGGCTACTACCGCGCTCGCGCACGAAGTGCTCATATCGTTCGAGGCCCTCGCGCCATGCCGTGCCCTGCAAAAACGTGTCGTCGCGCACCCACGGCACAAGCTGCCAGCCGCAGTACGGGCATCGGGGGACATCCTCGCTGCGGATCTCGAACCCCGCCATGCCTGCGAGCATGCGCTCGACGTAGGGACTCGCATCGAAGATCTCATCGCAGCATGGTTGCTTGCACTGAAGGTGCGCGAAGCTTCCCTGATAGTTGCAGGTCCTCTCGGCAGGAAACGTCTTCTCGACCTGGGTGTCCACATTGGTGCTCAGGATGAAGTAATCCTTATGGCCGATGAGGGACCGCAGGTCGAGATAGGGCTGCGAGGCCGGCTCGCGCAGCATGAAATCGATGTATTGCGCGTAGTAGGCCCATTGCTGCTCGAGGCTGGGGTAGAGGTGGTAGAAGCCGTCGAAAAGGCTCTTGAAGCCAAAGGCTTGCTGCCAGTCCGCCATTCCGGCACGCGTCATGCCCGCGTGGTTGTAATGGTTGAACCCGGCGGCGCTCGACATGCCCGAGCCGATGCCGACGATGATGGCGTCGGCATCGTCGATAAGGCTTCGAAGCCTATACGCTTCCCTCTCTAGAGACGGCATTGGGTAATCTCCTCGAAAGCCGGGGCCATATCGCCGTCAACGAGAATTGTCTCGCACGATGCATCGGGCGCCAGGGCCTGACTGTAGTTGAACACGATGTAGATGGCGTGTTCGCAGACGTTCGCGACCTGAGCGAGCATACGCTTTATGACGCCGTTGCGCAGTCCCACACCAAGTTCGAGGATGGCAACCTTGTGGTTGCGATGGGCTTGCACAAGGTGTGCGAGCTCTTCGAGCTGTGCCATGGCGAGGGCATCTGGATGGGCGAGACGCCGCTCGTCAATCGACGTGCGTATGCTCCCCTCCGTTTCGAGCACGCTGTTCTCGTTGAACCCTGCACGTGCGAAGTGTCCGTCGATATTGCACGTGATCACGAAGGTGTCAGCGTGCTCCGTAAGATGTCGCAGCCTGTTCATGAGCGGGCTGGGCTCATACTCGACATACTCCTTTTGATGGAACCGCTCGGCCCATCGGCGTCGCACGTTTGCATCTGGAGAGGCGAGCCCCTGCAGTATGCAGCCGATGCCGTCGGCCTGGGCGAGGTCCCCGTACGCCTCTCGGAAATGGGCGTCGGCGCAGAAGAGATTGAGCCCCTCCGCCATGTCGAGCCCGTTGCTGGCGCCGATGATGACAAGATCCGCCTCGGCAAGTGCCTGGCCGATACGAACCGCTTTTACCGTTTCCATGCGCTACCTACCCAGCGTCTTGCGCACGTCGGCGAGCACGTCGGCGATATCGGCACGAACGGCGAGCCCCCGATCCTCGATTGCACGGGGGAGAAACTGCGTCCTGTTGTTCACGGCGATGTAGCCAGCCTGCGGCAACTGCGCTGTGAGGGCCCAGAACGGCTCCTGAATAAACGCGGGCGTCATGCGGCCCACGCCCAGCTCAAGGAAGAGAATCTTCTGCCGCGCGTGCGCGTCGAGCCAGTCGGACACCTTGCGGTACTGCTCCTCGTAGAGCTCGCCCTGCAGGAAGTTGCCGTAGCCGCGAACCCAAGGGAACGCCTCTGCCCCGCAGTGCGGGCAGCGTGGCACGAGTTCTGTCGGAACCTCTAGGCCGTCTCCCATGGCCTCTACCATACGAGAGACCGGCTCGATGGCGTCCCATACCTCGTCCGTACAGCAACGGGAGCACTGGAAGAAGCGGTGGTCGCCTTGGATCTCTGCCACCTTCTCCCAAGGGTAGATTTTCATGAACTGCGTGTCCTGGTTGGTGGTGAGAACGAAGAAGTCTTTCTCGGTAAGAATGGCGTCGAGATTTTTGTAGGGCTCGCGCAGCGGGGCGTTGAGCGTGGTGTCGAGGAAGGTGGCAAGGTAGCCCCAGCGCGACTCGGCGGTGGGCCAGCGGTAGGACGACCCTTCAAAAGCGCCCCTGAAACCGTAGCGCTCGGCGAATTTGCCGAAATGCCTGCGATAGGTCGCGTTGTCCTCGTAGTAGAAGTCGCCGCCGCCCGCCGCGGAGAGTCCGGAGGCCCCGCCTACAAGCACGCAATCGGCTTCATCGATCATGCGGGCAAACGTTTCGATTTGCTGGTCGTAGGGCTCGGGCTCGCGGGCACTCAGCTCATAGGGCGTGCCGCCGGTGCGGTAGGCGGCCCGATGGGAAAACGATTGGTTGGTGAGTTCGATAACGAGCCGCTCGTATAGAGTCACTTGATACTCTCTTTCAACTACAATGAACAGGTGTCTATAAAAAGTATCAATGTTGATTTGCGTCAGAGCAATGAACAGTTTCGAGCTGCTGTCGATAAACGAGCGGCTTCTGGATATTGTTGAGCGCTGCAATTGGAGGGGCCATGGAATCGGGGAAGATCGATCGTCGCCGACGCTACACGCTCTCGGTTATACGGGAGGCGTTCTTTGCGCTGCTGGCTGAGGTCGGCTTCGCGAAGATGACGGTGGCGGATATTTGCCGCTGCGCCGATATCAACCGCGGCACGTTCTATTTGCACTACGAGGACAAGTTCGCACTGCTCGACGCACTTATCGACGAGGCCCTGGCAACGGTGCCCCCACTCGAGGGAACGGGGGCGGGGGCCCTCTGCCAGCGCCCGCCGGCAAACGATGACTATTATCTGCTCTACTCGGATGACGATGCGTACGCCCGGGTGGCACAGCGCGTCGTCGAGCGCGGTGCTGAGCAGATGGTTCCCTCGATCATGGAGGAGACCGGGCTCTCGCGCGAGGACGCCTATCTGCTCTTTGTCCACAACGTCCAGGGAAATCTCGCGGTCAACCGCCTGCTCGGTTGGAGGCGAGGGCCCGAGTTTGCCCACGCCCAGGAGCTGCTCAGCGCCTATTCCGAAGGGGGCATGCGAGCGGTATCGGCCCCTTGTACACCGATCGCGAATTAGAACATGATAGCGTCGTCGGCCGTGAAGGCACCAAGGGAGCCCTGCTTGACCTGGATGCAAACGTAGGTAATGCCCGAGTCGGCCGCGGCACGAAGCTGACGGTGCGCGGCGGGGGAAACGCGCAGCCAGTCGCCAGCTGCAAGCTCGATGTCCTCGCCGTCGATCGTGGCAAAGCCAGCGCCCTTGAGCACGCCGTAGATCTCCTCGTTTTCCTTGTGTGCATGGACGAACGGAACGCCAGCGCCGGCGGGAAGATTGTTGACACTCACCTCTGCCCCGGTAAGCCCGAGCACTTCGTGCAGCTCGACACGGCTCTCATTACCGATGTGGGTCTTTGCATAATCAGCCATAATGGGTCCTCTCTTTGGGTTGATTTACCTTGCAGGCATCTCCTGCGTGAGTTATATTCAACGCGAAGGCGCATGCAAATACGAGTACGCACATATTTGTAACTGCGTACTTTTTTGTGAAACCGGTATGGTCAAGGAGGTTGGGTCTCCCATGATGGCGAAAGAGGAGCTTCCGGAGTGTCCGGTCGCAACGGCGGTAGCGCTCATTGGCGGCAAGTGGAAGCTGCTCATTATCCGTAACTTGCGCGTACGCCCTTGGCGTTTCAACGAGTTGCGCCGCAACCTTGAGGGGATCTCTCAGAAGGTGCTTACCGACAGCCTGCGGCAGATGGAGGATGATGGACTGGTCTTTCGCCATGACTATGGCGAGAATCCTCCCCGCGTTGAGTATGGCCTTACCGAGCTCGGTCGCCAGATGATGCCCATCATGGACTCGCTCGCAGACTTCGGCGCTTATTACAAGACGGTCGTTTCGTAGCGGACACGCTGCTTGGGGGCGGAGAACCGCTACGAGGGTGCTAACGAAAACCTGTCCTGAATCATCGTGTGCCTGCGGCATGAAGGAGGGAGATTTCTATGAATATCGTTGTATTGAGCGGTAGCCCGCGCAAGGGCGCCAATACCGACACCATGGTCGAGGCGTTTGCTGAGACCGCGCGTGAGGGTGGCCATACGGTCGAGGTCATCCGCGTTGCCAGTAAGAAAATCGCTGGTTGTCTGGGGTGTCAGTATTGCTTCGCCCACGAGGGCACTTGCGTGCAGAAGGATGACATGGCCAACGTGATCGAGTCGCTGAAAGACGCCGACATGGTTGTCTTCGCTTCGCCTATCTACTGGTTTGATATCACTGCGCAGGAGAAGGCCGCCATCGATCGCCTATACGCCTTCGGTGCTACGGGCTTCCCGTTCACCAAGACGGCCCTTTTACTCGATAGCCACAGCGAGGGCGTCTATGATGCGGCGATCGCTATGTACAAGTCGACCTGTGCGTACTGCAAGTGGGAGGACCAGGGCATTGTCGCCATCAGCGGTATGACCGAGCGCGACAGCATGGCATCGTCGCCCAAGTTGAAAGAGGTGCGAGAGCTCGCTCGCAAGCTTGCCTAAGGACAAGAAGAACGCATGGCAATCAGCGTTGGCGGAAAGCCTACTTCCCTTACCAAGAGGATTACTGATTGCCATGCGTTGATGTCCTTATGGACAATCTCCGCGTGCTAGGAGACTTTCTCGCTCAGGAACTCCCTGAATGCGGGGATGTCAAAGCCAATGAGACCACGCCCACGTTCCCCGATGACGCCGTCCTCGAGAAGGCGGCGTTTGTATTGGCTTGCGTAGTTGCTGGCGACGCCCATGCGTTTGGCTATCTCCGAGACCCTGCTGGGGCCAGAATCGGGCAGCATCGCGAGTAAAAACTCAATGTCTTTATCGGAAAGCTCTCGATAGGTCGTTTCGAGAATGCGATCACGCAGCTCCATGCGTGCGAGTAGGGAACCCTGCTGGACATCGGATGCACTGATTTGGGGCGAGTTCTCCGAAACATCCCAAGTGCGATATCCGACGAGCTGCATCATGTAGGGGAATCCGTCGACGGCCTTCACAGCATTCTCGAGCGCTTCTGGTGTGATTGAACGTCCTCCGGCCTCAACGGTTTTGCGAAACGCGTTTGCAATTTCAACGTCAGTGATTCGTCCTAACTGATGATATTGGGAACGCCTGAGGAACGAGACGGAATCGTTACGCAGCAACGCCGATACTTTGTAGGGCAGTCCTGCCATGAGTAGGGCAACTTTTTTACCTTCGCGTACAAAGTGCTGGTAAACAGAGGCAAATTGAAGCATTTCTTCGAGATCGACGGTGACTTCATCGATGGTAATGAGAAGTCCGATGTCATGTTTTTCGAGTTGCTTAAAGATGCCATTCATGCGTGTGCGCCAGTTGCCCTGGACCTCTTGAGCATATGTCCAATCGATGCCCACTGGACCAATTTGAACGCCGTTTATGCGCGCATGAGGCTGTGAGAGGTAGCTATCTGCGGCTTCTTTGGTTCGCTCGATAATATCTTCGAGCATGCCTGGCATGGCGGAGACATTTGCTGCGATCCAACCGTGTTCAAGCGCCGTTTCTGAAAGGAGCGAGAGAAGCGCCGTCTTGCCCGTTCCCCTTGCGCCCGTAAAAATAGTCGACAGGTTTGGATCTCCCGGGCCGTTGATAAAACCACGGTTGATGTCACGCAGAATATGCTCGCGACCCGCTAGAAAGGGAGGGATACTTCCGAACGTCGGGGTAAAGGGGTTCTTGCTGTACTCCATGGTGTCTCCTTTGCAAGTTTTGCTAATTTTTGCAAGTTTTGCTAATTTTTGCAAGTTTTGCTAACGACCGACCAAAGGGCATCGAAGCAGTGACGCTGACATTTTTTAACGCAGAAAAATAAGCAGAAATCAATTAATCTGCGTTAAGAAATAGTTGAGAAGAAAAACGACGAGTCCCGGGCGCAATGCCGTTGCGCTCCGGGCCTCGTCGCTTTGCGAAGTATCTAACGGTCTCGTTGCCGTGGTACCTAGTCAAACAGGCTCGGCATGTCGTTTTCTTTCATGAGGGCACCGGCGGAGGGCAGACTCTGCGCGGTGAACTTCTCGGCCGAGACGCCGGCGCCAAGGATTTCTTCGGTTGTGCCGACGGTGGTGACCGAGCGGCCCTTCTTGGCCGTAAAGGCCTGGACACCCTGCGTGTTGGTAGTCGTCTTGGTCTTGAGCAGCGACGTGTTGAAGTTCATCAAACGATAGTCGCTCGAGACCAGTGCGATGTCGCGGTCTTCCTTGAGCACCTGGGCATACAGCAGCTTGCTGCCACCGTAGATGGCGTTCTTGAGGCGCTTGCGGTTGGTCTTGGTGACGTATCCAGAAAGCGCGACGCGCACCACGCGGCCGTTCTCAAAGACGAACAGCACGTCGGCCTTGTAGTCCTCGGGGTCAATGACCCAGATGACGCTCTCGTCGGGTTCCATCTCAAGATCGGTCGGCAGGTACGAGCCCAGCTGGGCCGACTTGGTATCCTCAAACGCCGCGACCTTGCACTTGTACACCTGGCTCTTGTTGGTAAAGACCAGCAACTCGTGGGTGTTGGAGGACGGGAACTCGATAAAGGGTTTGTCGCCGTCCTTGTACTTGAGCGTGGCGGCCTTCTTGAGCACTCGGTCGGTCATCTTTTTGAGGTAGCCATCGCGCGAGAGCATGATGGTGACCGGATATTCCTCGATCTCGGGCTCCAGGCTTACCTCGATGACCTCATGGGGCTCGATCCTGCCCGTGCGGCGCGGCATCACGTACTTCTTGTTGACCGCGGCCAGCTCGTCGCTGATGACCTTCTTGATGTTCTCCTCGCTGGAGAGGATCTCCTCAAGCTCGGCAATCTCGCCCTCAAGCTTGGCAATGTCCTTTGTGCGGTTGAGGATGTACTCCTCGTTGATGTTGCGGAGCTTGAGCTCGGCAACAAACTCGGCCTGGGTCTCGTCGATGTCGAAACCCTTCATAAGGTTGGGCACGACCTCGGCTTCGAGCTTGGTGCCGCGGATGATGGCGATGGCCTTGTCGATATCGAGCAAGATCGCCTCGAGGCCGTGCAGCAGGTGCAGGCGCTCGGACTTTTTGCCCAGGTCAAAGTTAATGCGGCGACGCGTGGACTCAATACGCCACTTGACCCACTCGTGCAGGATCTGGCGCACGCCCATAACGCGGGGGTAGCCGTCGACCAGTACGTTAAAGTTGCACGAGAACGAATCCTGCAGCGTGGTCGAGCGATAGAGCTTGGCCATGAGCTTGTCGGGGTCGACGCCGCGCTTAAGGTCGATAGCGATGCGCAGACCCGAAAGGTCGGTCTCGTCGCGGATGTCGGCGATCTCCTTGACCTTGCCCTCCTTGGAGAGCTTGACGATGCGCTCGATGATGACATCGGTTTTGGTGGTGTAGGGGATCTCGTAGACCTCGATAATGCGCTCTTCGGGAATCCAGCGCCAGCGGGAGCGGATTTGGAAGCTGCCCAGGCCGGTCTCGATAATCTTTTCCATCTCCTCGCGACGGTAGATGATCTCGCCGCCGGTCGAGAAGTCGGGCATGGGCATATACTCGAGCAGGTCGCAGTCGGGATCCTGCAGGTAGTGCATGGTGGCGGTGCAGACCTCGTTGAGGTTGAAACCGCAGATGTCAGAAGCCATGGCGACGCCGATGCCCTTGTTGGCCGAGACGAGGATGTTAGGGAACGTGGTGGGCAGCAGACGCGGCTCCTTCATGGCGCCGTCGTAGCTGTCGACGAAGTCGACCGGGTCCTTGTCGATGTCCTTGAAGATCTCGGCACTGATGGGTGAGAGCTTGGCTTCGGTATAACGCGAGGCGGCGTAGCTCAGGTCGCCCGAATAGTACTTGCCAAAGTTGCCCTTCGACTCCACGAAGGGGGCGAGCAACGCTTCGTTGCCGGTAGCTAGACGCACCATCGTCTCGTAGATCGCGGCGTCGCCGTGCGGGTTGAGCTTCATGGTCTGGCCCACGATGTTGGCGCTCTTCTGGCGCTCGCCCTTGAGCAGACCCATCTTGTACATGGTGTAGAGCAGCTTGCGGTGCGAGGGCTTAAAGCCGTCAATCTCGGGGAACGCACGCGAGACATTGACGCTCATGGCGTAGGGCATGTAGTTGACCTCGAGCGTCTGCGTGATCGGCTGGTCGGTGACCTCGGAGTGCAGGCCGATGACGTTCTCGGCGTTGACCTGCTTTTTCTTTGGCTGGTTCTTCGTCTTTTTCTTTGCCACGATTTCCTCTTGAACTTGTTATGGGCCGTCGTTATCGATTTACTGCTACTGCAGGTCCAGCTGGTCCAGGTATTCCTTGCCGTGCTCGGAGATATGGCGCTTGCGGCCCGCCTCGTCGTTGCCCAGCAACAGGTTGAACATGGTCTCCATCTTGGTGACGTCCTCGGGCTCCACCTTGATCAAACGGCGCGTCTCGGGGTTCATGGTGGTGAGCCACATCATGTCCGGATCGTTTTCACCAAGACCCTTGGAACGGTTGATGGAGCACTTCTGGTCGCCGATCTCTTTGAGGATGCCGTTCTTCTCGAGCTCGGTGTAGGCAAAGTAGGTCTTTTCTTTGCAGTTGATCTCGTAGAGCGGCGACTCGGCGATATAGACGTAGCCCTCGTCGATAAGCGTGGGCACCAGGCGATAGAGCATGGTGAGCACGAGCGTGCGGATGTGGTAACCGTCGACGTCGGCGTCCGTACAGATAATGACCTTGTTCCAATTGAGATTGTCCAGGTCAAAGGCGCCGAGGTTCTTGATGCGCTTGTCTTTGATCTCCACGCCACAGCCCAGCACGCGCATGAGGTCCATGATGATGTCGGACTTAAAGATGCGCGGATAGTCCTCCTTCAGGCAGTTGAGGATCTTACCGCGGACGGGCATAACGCCCTGGAACTCGGCATCGCGCGAGGTGCGAATGGCGCCTGCTGCCGAGTCGCCCTCTACGATGTAGATCTCGCGACGGCTCTTGTCCTTGGAGCGGCAGTCGATGAACTTCTGCACGCGGTTGGCCATGTCGGTCTTCTGCTGCAGGTTGGTCTTGATACTCTGGCGCGTCTTCTCGGCATTCTCGCGCGAGCGCTTGTTGATGAGCACCTGCTCCATGATCTTGTTGGCGGCGTCTTTGTTCTCGATCAGGTAGGTCGAGAGGCGCTCCTTAAAGAATGCCGTCATGGCCTGCTGGATAAAGCGGTTATTGATGGCCTTCTTGGTCTGGTTTTCGTAGGACGTCTGGGTGGAGAAGCAGTTGGTTACCAGCACCAGACAGTCCTGGACGTCCTGCCACTTAATGCCGCTTTCGTTTTTGTTGTATTTGCCCTGTTGCTTAATGTAGGCATCGATGGCACTGGTCAGAGCGCTACGGGCCGCCTTCTCGGGTGAGCCGCCGTTCTCGAGCCACGATGAGTTGTGGTAGTACTCCTGCATCATGAAGGTGCGAGAGAAGCACATGCATGCGGTGATTTTTACGTTGTAGTCGGGCAGGTCTTCGCGGTCGCGACCGCGACGGTCGGCCTCGATAAAGAAGGGCTCGGTAAGGTAGTCGGTACCGACCTTCTCGAGCACATAGTCTTCGATGCCCTTGGGATAGCAGAAGTCCTTTTCGGAGAACTCGCCATCGTCGCCCTCGATGCGCAGGCGGAAGGTCACGTTGGCGTTGACCACGGCCTGGCGGCGCATGGTCTCGCGATACCAATCGTGGGGAATGCTGATGGAGGTAAAGACCTCAAGATCGGGGCGCCACTTGATGGTGGTGCCGGTGCGGTTCTCGTCGCTGGGCTCAATCTCGAGTGCCTTCTTCTTGGCGCCGACAACCTTGCCCTTCTTAAAGTGCAGGGAGTACTTGTTGCCGTCGCGCCAAACCGTGACGTCCATGTACTCGGAGGCGTACTGGGTCGCGCACGAGCCTAGGCCGTTGGTGCCGAGCGAGAAGTCGTAGTCGCCGCCCTGGTTGTTGTTGTACTTGCCGCCGGCGTAGAGCTCGCAAAAGACGAGCTCCCAGTTAAAGCGCTTCTCGGAGGGGTTCCAGTCGAGCGGGCAGCCGCGGCCGTTGTCCTCTACCTGAATGGAACCATCGCGAAAGGCGGTAAGGGTGATGAGCTTGCCGTAGCCCTGGCGCGCCTCGTCAACGGCGTTGGACAGGATCTCGAAGGCAGCATGCGCGCAGCCGTCGAGTCCGTCCGAGCCAAAGATGACGGCGGGGCGCAGGCGTACGCGCTCCTCGTCCTTGAGCTGGCGGATACTGTCGTTACCATAGTTTGCGGTGTTTTTTGCCATACTCGCTCTCTCGGTGCTCCTTTGCTGCGTTTAAGTCATATAGATAGTCAAGGTAGCATAGCCCAGCCCATAGGCGATTCCAACCAACACGAAATCCATCGAACAATCGTTCGGAGTTCGATGGAGATTCGTTTACTCGGACAAAACCGAGTCGGCTCTGTCCGAGTAAGTTTGAAGACGGCCGAATGTGTCTTGCTGCGTTTGCGGTTGGATACGCTGTCGAAGACATGTCGTGCGGATTGTTGGCGAAAAGACGCCGTGCCAAGCTCGAGGCAGAACTCGACTCCTCTGACGATATCTAATGCGTAATGGGCTGGCTCTGGGTATCCAGAACCAGCCCATTTTGATGGTCGATGAGCCGAGTCGGCGTCTCTCGCAAAGGTAACTGAGAGCTAGTGAGGCTTATCAGAATTGACCTCATCGGCGGTGTCTTTTTCGAGCGCCGTGCGGCGGGCGCTGTAGGCGATGAGGCCTGCGCCTGCCGCGGCGAGTGCTGCAGCGGCTGCCGTAAGGGGAGCGCTGGCATCGCCCGTGCCTGCAAGCGCTCCCGCTTTTCCGGAGCGCTTGTTATTGCCGTGGTCCTTGCCACTGCTGGAGCTGCTTCCGCCGGAGCCGCCGCCCTTGTCAGTACCGCCGCCACTCGAGCCGCCACCGCCGTCTGCTGTCATCGGGGCGTCGTGAAGTCCTGTCGTATCCGCGCTGTCGCATACGCCGACCTGAACTTCTGAGCGTTCGCATGCCGCGTCGGGCACATGAAGTTCGTGCAGTACGGCACCCAGCGCTGAGTTTGCGCCCGGTCGAATTTCCTCGAGCGTTACGGGATCGAGCGCCACCAGATTACGCGCCTTCGCATATAGCGTTACGCGTTTGCCCACCTCGTCGCTCCAGCTCTCGGGGATGGCGAAGCTCATGCGGAACTGTGCCGTGCAACCCGGTGCCAGCACGGCGTTGCCGCTGTCGGCTACCAGCGGGTGCGTTGCAAAACGTGCACCCAACGTCTCGAGCGCGTACTTCACGTGTGCCATATCGTTGGCCGAAGCGTCCTTGGCAAGCTCCGGATCGTAGATCGAAGCCATGCGTGCGTTCACTCCGAATCCGATGGATGCGCTGGAGAACGGCTGGCTGGAGCCCTCTCGGTACAGATCGATCGTGCCGGCGGTCAGCAAGGTGTTGCCGTCGTTTCGCATCGTGACCATGAAGGATTCGCCTGCTGCTCCGGGCACCACCGCGCCCGAGGTGGCTACCGCGCCCGTCGGCGTCGCGCATGCCACCAGAGGCACTTCGATGCCGTGTAGCTCTGCCTCGCTCTTCTCTGCACTCACAATGTGCGTGGCGAGCGCGGAGAGCATGCCCCCCGACGTCAAAAATGTTGTTACCTGATCGACGGGATGGTCCAGCTCACACATCACGAACGGCTCCGTGAATAGATCGCCTGCCAAGGTGCTGGCGAAGATGCGGAAGTGCTTGCCCATCACTGCTACCGGGTTGCCTTCTTCGTCGTAGGTTTGTCCCACCTTGCCATCGGTGTTCTCTACATAGAGCACGCACCTGCCGTTGTTGCTTACGCTAAACGATGCCGGGCCACAGCCTGCGGCACCCACGGGCTGCGTTGCAAATGCCGATGCGCCTCGCGTCCAAGCAATATGCTGCAGTTGCTCGTTGACGGTTGCCAAAAAGCCTGTGTGCTGCGGCCACGGCACCGCGTGGGGTACTGTGGCATCTGGCGACATAACGCCCCAGCCCGCAATGGACTGGCCGATCACGGCGTACGATGCACAGCCACAACCGCCTGCGGTCTCGTATGCAACGGGCACCACCATTTTGCCGTTGATATTCTCGGGCGCGCCGAGCTCGATGCTCGACGGTGCCTGCGGAAAGCGGAGGACCTGACGGAACGTGAGACTGTCGCCCGAAACGTCCGACCACAGGGTAAAGCACTCCAGCGCAACCTCGGCCTCGCTGCCGAGCGTCTTTTCTGCGGTGGTTCCGCGGCGGTGGAGGTAGGCGCCCGACAGGCGCCCGTCGACAAGTGTCTTGCCCACCGTGATACGCGGGCACTGCAGGCAATGGTAGCCATCCTCCTGAAGGCGGCCGCGCGAGATACTGCGCCACGACGTGTGCGATATCACGCGGGTCTCGTCACTACTTATGCGCAGGCGCACAACGGACAGTATGCCGGATGTGCTCGCCGTATCGAAAAGGGTGTTGTCGCCGGCGGGGCGCTCGCCCGAGACCAGCAGCACGTAGGCGTCCTGGTTTCCCCTCCCGTCTGTATATTCCACCACGTCGAAGTCGTAATCGAATATGCCGTTGCGCTCCACATCGCCCTCGCCAAACCCAAGGGGGAAGTCCACGGGCGTGGGAGCGGACCACGTGCCGTTCGTCTTTGTATGCACCACCAGGCGCGAACGACCATTCTCGCCGTAGCGCACCGAGGCGATACGGAACAGGCACTCCACGCCGGCAATCATTGCCAGCTTCATGTGAGCTTCGCTGAGCACGCCAGCAAACAGCACGTTGTCGCTCGAGGGCTTGATGCCGCCGCGCTCGTCTTCCGACACGCCGGCAGAATTGGCGTTCGGGTCAGCAACGGCGTTCGTTGCCTGACCGATGTAGGTGTACTCATACATCGGCGCGGCGTTTTCGTCGTTCTCTATCAGTGCGTGGACGAAATGCTCAATCCGTCCCGTGTCGTCGCTTTCTGCATCCGCCTCGAGCTCAATGCGCGTGACCGCTTGATCCCAATCGCGCACGACAGGCGCGGCGTTTACGGCAGTGGCCTTAACCTCGGCGCGTGCGAGCAGTTCGGCGTTGGTGACGATGGTGGCCGATGCGATAAATTGCGGCACGCCGCCCGCCTCAATGTTGCCGGCCGAGCCGAAGCAGGCATCCAGCGTATAAGGCGTATCTCCACCCAATGCGAGCTCAGAGCGCTGGAGCACATACTGGTCGCCATTGTTCACCGACATATTCCACGAATCGATGAGTGTGGGCCACGACCCCGACCAAGCCTTGGTGGTCCACTTGAACATTACGAACTGGAGTATCACATCGACATCGACGTCTGCACCTACGCGCAGTCGCGGAAGCTGGTGTCCATCTGCCTTCTCGTACCCAATGAACAGCGTGAGGGATGCGGCGCCGCGCACGGCAGACGAAGCGACGCCTGCAACGCCGGCGCCAAAGGTGACGGCAAGCCCGATCTGGATGGTGAACGAGCCCGACGTGTTTGAATAGTCGAGCGAAATGTTTTTAAAAAACGCCGCGCCGCTGCCGTGCGTGTGGGCGCCCACGGCGAGCGCCAGCTTCGCCAGCACCCAGGGGTTGACGTTTAGGAAAAACGGCACCGGTCCTAGGGTAAACTGCTCGGTCCAATTGAGGTCGGTTCTTACCTGGAAGAGGGCCTTAATATTGCCGTATGCGGGGTCGTTGTTGTTACCCCAGGTTTTGCCCACCCAATCGTAGGCGAGCGAGCCGTACAGCTGTGTGGCGATATCCATCGTGAACAGCGGCGTGCAATGGTGACGAAGGAGCTTGGTGTTTCTTGGGTCGGTGCCCGAACCGGCACTCATACTTTTGTACTGATTCCACTTCCCCTCCATCTCGTCGAGGTAGCGGTTTGCCTGCTTGGCGCCCGACTCACGCGGCGATTTCTTCCAGTATTCCGGATCAGGGTTGCCCGAATCGTTCATATAGCTGGCTGGTTTGTATCCTCCGCCAAACAGCACGTATCCAGCAAACGAGAAATCGAAGAGGATCGGAAATGTGGGCATCCAACACGTGAACTTATTGCCGCCGATGCCGGGAAACGCCGCGGGGAAATCAAACGGAGTGATCTCTTGGTCCATGGTGGTGGGGACGATAGTGGTCGATCCGGATTCCGCCTTTGCCGCCGGCGCGGTGACAACGGCCATGGGGGAGGAGAGTGTGTAGGTTTTGCCCTGGTAGTCGAGGACAAAGCGCAGCCTGCATCCTTCTTCCAGAAGGCTCGATGCCGCGTCGAGGAACTTGTCTTCGAGCGTGAACGTCGCCAGATTATCCGCGCCCGATGCGCTGGCCTTGACTTGGCCAATCTGCGTGACGGTTTCGGATGAGCTGCCCGCAGCGGGCATCACTTTATTGATATGCAACGTTGCCTGCCCGCCCTGCGGCAGATGGGCCTGCACGGTAAAAGCGTGCGTGTCGGGCTGATCGTTTGCTGCTTCGTCCGCTGGCATTGCCATAAACGTGGCGTCGGCGTACTGGATGTCCCATTCGTCGAATGTGAGCTGGCGAAAGTACGGCTCGCCATCGGAGAGCGGACGTGTGGGTGCGGTAATGGCGGTGCCGCCTTGGACACGCGCGAGGGGAATCTCGACATCGCGGTAGCCCGCCATGCTAATGGAGATGCCGCCGTTAAAGTCATACGCGTCGAGAAGCGTCGCCTCGTCCATGTAGCCTTCTGAAAGCGGCGCGACCTCAAAGATGGCCGTGCCTTCGTCATCGGTAGCGGCGGTGAGCTGCTTGCCTGCGGCATAGCGCGATGTGAGTGTGACCTGGGCACCCGTGATGGGCGTATTCTTGTTGGCGACGTCGACCACGACCACACCAAACATGGTGCGCGAGAGAACGAGCACCCTGAAGGGGTCTTTTTCGTCGGCATGGGCTTCGGTGGGCGCGAACGGCAATATGAAGGCGTTTGCGCTTCCCGGCACGCGAGGCAACATAATGCTCGCTAGCGAGGACGCTCCGGCAACAAGTAACGAACGGCGATCAAGCATCTTTGGCTCCCATCCCGCAAACATCGGTGGAAATAATCCAATTTTGCGAGAAGGCGCCCCGTGGCGGTAGTGCCGTTCAAGGGTCAAAATGTCCAAATTGATCGAGCGAAGCGCCGGGTTCCGGAACGCGTTCGATGCGCTTGGCAGTCCGGTCGCTAACGTAACATATGCGTGACCAGCTCGGCGCGTGTGCCGATGCCAAGCTTTGCGTATACGCCGGATAGGCGGTTTTTGACGGTGCCCGGCGACACACCCATATGGCGTGCGATTTCGGCGTTGGTCCACCCACGGCAGGCGAGCATGGCCATGGTGAACTCCGTGGTCGTTAGATCGTCGGCTACGTCCTCGCCCGAATCGGGGTTGTGGATGCGTCGCCAGCCGTAGCTGAAGCGGTACGTGATCTCGATGATGCGCGCGAAGTCGTCAGGGTATTGCGTTTTTAGGCACGCCTCGATGAGCCCCTGTAAAAGGCCGTGGTGCTCGCCAATGAGCTCGATAAGGCCGTCGGGACGCGCAATGTTCCAAGCAACTCCGAAGTGCGTTTTTGCGGCGTCGATGTCCTTGAGGCTCATGCATGCCATGGAGGCTGCCAGGTGCAGGAACAGTTCCGAGATCGGATAACTTCCCTGTTTCATGATCAGGGCGTTTTCCGCCATGCCCAGACTGCGGCCATATTCGCCGCGCAGGTACAGGGCATGCGCCATCACGTAACTGGCGAACAGGCGCAGGCCTTCGGGCAGATGCGCCGCAAGTGGATAAAACTCTTCGGCAGAATACGGGGAAGGCAAGTGCAGCAGGACGCTCGCGGCGGAGGCGAACAGGATATGCGTGGCGTGTACGGCGGGCGATTCCTCGTCGGCCGGTGTATCGAGGATGCCCGCAAGGCAACGGCGGGCATCGGCGATACGGTTGAGCGACAGACTGGCGTATCCGCAGATAAAGCATGCGGAATAGCGCAGTGCGGGATCGGTGGCGTCAAGATAGGGGCGTGCTGTCTCGGCGGCGAGGGTGGCCTGTCCGCGAAAGTACAGCGCTTCTGCCGTGGCGATGGTGCGTGAATCGGGGTCGGGAATGCCTGCAACCGCAGCGTCAATCTGCCCTGGCACAAAGGCGGTGCACATCAACGGCATGGGAACGCATGGGTAGCCATCGCAGTCCATCTTCCATCTCCCAACAGCTGGCAACAATAGCAGCAATTGTACTCCTGTTGCTCGGGACCCCTTTCGTTTTACTGTTCGGTTAACGCTGCGGATCGTTTTGGAAGGCTTACGAGCATGGTGGTTCCGTTCTCGGAACTTGCTTCGACCTCTACCGTGCCACCGTGAAGCGCTGCAATCTCCCAAACGAGCGCTAGCCCGAGTCCTGCGCCGCCGTATGCCCTGCTGCGGGATTTGTCTAGACGAAAGAACGGCTGGAAGATGCTCTCTCGGTACTGCTTGGGTATTCCCGGGCCCTCATCTTTGACTCGCAGGAGCACGTGGCTGTCGCTGTCGCTGATGGAGACGTTGACAGTCGAGCCGGAGCGGCTGTAACGGATGGCGTTTTCGACCAGATTAAACATCAGCCGATAGAGGAGCGTATCACTTCCGATTGCTAAAGCGTCTCCGGCGCAATCGAGGGCTATGCCCTTATTCTCGGCAAGTGGCGCAAGGTCGGTGAGGACCTCTTCGGACAGGGGACCGAGTTCAACAGCGTCCCCGCAAGGGACGCTGCGGAGCTCACTCATCTCAAGCAATACCTTGGTCATTCGAGACATGCGCTCAGTTTGTTCTTGTAGTAGGCCGAGCAGTTCGGCCGTTTCGGGTTGCAAACCGGGGTGCTCGGAGATGAATAGTTCAATCTGTGCTTGCATAAGGGCGAGCGGGGTGCGCAGCTCGTGTGCGGCGTTGCCGGTAAACTGACGCTGTGCAGAGAACCCTTCGCCAAGACGGGCGATCATGTCGTTGAAAGAGGCGCTGCATCGTTGTAGCTCGGTGGGCACATCTTCACTGAGTCTGATTTCGCTTAGGTTGTCAGGCTGCACACGCTCGACCTGGGCTGCAAAAGCCCGTAGCGGTTTGAGTGCACGGCCGCTCGCAAAGTATGCCAGCGCGCCGCCAAGGAGTGTGACTCCAGCCGTGATGTACCAGGTTGTCGTGCCAAAAGACTCCTGTGCGTCGTTTACGACGATCGTGACCTTGTCATCGGGGGTCGCTTTCGTTGGGTCGAACGCCTGGGGCGAATCTTCGCCGGTTGCGTTAAATGCCGAGATGTCACTGCCGATGGCATCCATGTAGCGCATGCCCGTATAGCCGACCAGGCAGTTCGTCAGCGCGCATGCCGCACACGTGAGCAGTGCCGTCATAATCGTTATGCGCCATTGCAGCGAAAGCCTTTTCATTCACTGTCCTCCATAACGTAGCCCTCTCCAATCCGATTGCGAATCGGGTCGTATCCCAAAGCGCTGCGCAACTTTTTTCGGAGCGACGAGATATGAACGCGGGTTGCGTTGCTAAAGCTGTTCACGCTGCTATCCCAAACGTGCTCGATAAGCTCCTCTTGGCTTACCGGTCGCCCCTGATTAAGCATCAGGTATTCCAAGATTCCCGTTTCCTTGCGTGTAAGAGATAGAGCCTCACTGTCCACGGAAGCGATGCGCGCCTTGGTGTCAAAGCTGAGCTTTCCGCAGGTTAATACTATGTCGCTTTGTGCGAAGCGCCTGAGGGTAAGGCTGCGGATCCTTGCCGCAAGTTCGTCCAGATGAAACGGCTTGGTGAGGTAATCGTTGGCGCCGGCATCGAGTCCGTCGACCTTATCGGATACTTCGCCACGCGCGGACAGAATCAGCACCTTGGTCTCGCAGTCGGTTTTCCTAAGTTCCCTGAGCACGGCCATGCCATCGATACGGGGAAGGTTGAGGTCGAGTACCACGAGGTCAAAGACTTCGACGCCCAGCAGGTCGAGCGCCTCCTGTCCATCGTGACAGCAGTCGACGCTGTACGCCAAGTTTCGCAAACTGCGCGCGATTGCATCGCACAGTGCTCGCTCGTCTTCGACGATCAAAATACGCATAACAGTCTCCTTGCACATTCCAAATCGCGCTTAACACGGATTTTATAGTCGATATGGTCCAATGGTCGCGTAACGAAAGGAGTGGTCGTGTTGTTCAAAGCGGTAAAACCCGTGGTACAGGTCGCTTTGTTGATCGTCGGAATTGCCATGGTGTGCTTTGGCGTTATGCGTGGCGAGGCGGATGCCGTGCTGGCCAAAGCGATTAGGCTGTGCTTGGAGTGTATCGGAATTGGATAAAAGAGAAAACACTGCGTCGCATGTTTTGGCTCGATTTCGCGGATTCATTCAGGCGGCGGCGACGCTGGTCACCAATATTCACTTGCCAAACTTTGCCAAAGGAAGCATCTATCAGGGCGCGGGAAAAACAGTCTGCGTACCTGGACTTAATTGCTATTCGTGCCCCGCGGCATCGGGTGCGTGCCCCATCGGGTCGTTCCAGTCGGTGGTAGGTTCATCCAAGTTCAACTTTTCTTACTATGTTACCGGTACGCTCATTTTGCTCGGCGTGCTGCTGGGACGCTTTGTATGCGGCTTTCTGTGCCCGTTTGGCTGGCTGCAGGAGCTGCTTCACAAGATCCCCGGCAAAAAGTTCTCCACGAAAAAGCTCAAGCCGCTCACGTACATCAAGTACGTCGTGCTGCTGTTTGCCGTGGTGCTGCTGCCCGTCTTGGTGGTTAACGACGTGGGCATGGGCGATCCGTTCTTTTGCAAGTACATCTGTCCACAGGGCGTGCTCGAGGGCGCCATACCGCTGGCCATTGCCAATGCCGGCATTCGATCTGCGTTGGGACATCTCTTTACTTGGAAACTTGCCGTTCTCATTGCCGTGGTAGTGCTGAGCGTTTTGTTCTACCGCCCCTTCTGCAAATGGATTTGTCCACTCGGCGCATTCTATGCGCTCATGAATAGGGTGTCCCTACTGGGGATTCGGGTTGACGCATGCAAATGTGTCTCGTGCGGCAAGTGCTCAAAAGTTTGTCAGATGGACGTTGATGTGGTTCGCGCGCCCAATCATGCCGAATGTATCCGGTGCGGAAAGTGCATCGGGGCCTGTCCTGTCGATGCCATCAGCTATCGCTATGGCCTGGATGTGTCGGCGGAAAAGCTTCCTTTGACCGCCGATAAAAAGTAAACAAGCTTCGACAAAACGGAGGAATGACTATGAAGCTTTCTAAGATTGCGGCCCTGTTTATGGTGCCGGTATTGGCCTTGTGCCTTGTGGCATGTTCGGCGCCCGGTGGCAATGCGAGCGAATCTGCGAGCTCCGATCCTATGATCGCAGAACTCACTGCGCAGAAGCCGGCCAATGCCGACGAGGCCGCCGAGCTGTATGCGAAGCTCATGCAGAAGGAGAACGAGATCTTTTCGAGTGATAACGCGCTGTGGGAAAAGGTATTCAATGCGGCAAATAAAGACTCGACAATGATTGAGGACGGCAGCAATTACGGCGATTTTCTGCTCAAGACCATCGACGGTGCCAAGGATGAGTTCACGGCGGATGAGCTTAAGACACTCAAGGCCGGTGCACAGCAGATCAAGGAGATCGAGGACAAGCTCGAGAGCTTGGAGAAGGAGTTCCCCGGCTGTGGAAGCACGCCGAGCGCAGGCGAGAGCGTCGACGCTTCGGCCGCTGGCATGACGGCCGGTGCCAATGCTTCGAGCGAGGCGACGAAGTTCCCCAGCTTTACGGGCAAGGACCTGGATGGCAACGACGTGAACAGCGACGAGCTGTTCTCTAAGAACAAGGTCACCGTCATGAACTTCTGGTTCACTACTTGCAAGCCGTGCGTGGGCGAGCTGGGCGACCTTGAGGACCTGAATAAGGAGCTTGCCAAGAAGGGCGGACAGGTCGTGGGCGTCAATTCCTTTACGCTCGATGGCAACAAGGGCGAGATTGCAGATGCCAAGGACGTGCTGAGCAAGAAGGGCGTGACATATAAGAACATCTGGTTCAAGTCGGATAGCGAGGCCGGTAAGTTTACGTCAAATCTGTTCTCGTTCCCGACAACGTATGTCATCGATCAGAATGGCAACATCGTAGGGGATCCAATCGTGGGAGCTATCAGCTCCGCCGAGCAGCGCGCAGCACTCAACAAACTTATCGACCAGGCGATTGCGAATAGCGAGCAGTAGGAAACGCGTAAAGCATAGCGAGGATCGTGTGTCGCTGTGCGAAGTAGTCCGCTACCTTTCAAGATAAACTCCACCATATAGAGGTCCCGCTCGGGACCTCTTCTTTTGGGCACCGTCCAGCTCGTTTTTGATGCGGTTCCCTACATTCCTCACTGGCTCCGGCAAAAAATGGGGATAGAGTAGGACAAACGCGTCGAATACGAACGGCGGGGGAGAGCGGGCAAGTGCGCCCGCGTGGGAGAGGTTGCCGTCCATGTTGGAGCTCAAAGGTATTTGCAAAAGGTACGTTACGCAGTCGTTTACGCAGGTGGCGCTCGACAGCGTGAGCCTGGCTTTTCGCGATAACGAGTTCGTGGCCATTCTGGGACCTTCGGGCTCGGGTAAAACCACGATGCTCAACGTTATCGGCGGACTCGACCACTTTGACTCGGGCGACCTGTTGATCGACGGTATTTCGACCAAGGACTTTCACGATCGCGATTGGGATGCCTATCGCAACAACCGCATCGGCTTTGTGTTCCAAAGCTATAACCTCATTCCGCATCAGACCATTTTGGAAAACGTGGAGCTGGCGCTCACGCTCACGGGCGTGGGGCATGCCGAGCGCCGCCAGCGTGCGCGCGAGGCGTTGGAGAAAGTCGGCCTGGGCGAGCACGTGAACAAGCGCCCGAGCCAGCTTTCGGGCGGGCAGATGCAGCGTGTGGCCATCGCCCGCGCCCTGATCAACGACCCCGAGATCGTGCTGGCAGACGAGCCGACCGGCGCCTTGGACTCTACGACGTCCGTGCAGGTCATGGACTTGCTCAAGGATGTTGCACGCGACCGCCTGGTCATCATGGTCACGCACAATCCCGAGCTTGCGTACCAGTACGCCACGCGTATCGTCAACCTGGCGGACGGTAAGATTACCGACGATTCCGATCCTTTCGATGTCGCCGACGCCACGCGCCGCGAGGCCAAGCCTACGCGCAAAACCTCGATGAGCTTTGTGACGGCGCTGGGGCTTTCTGCCCGAAACCTTATGACCAAAAAGGGTCGTACGGCCATGACGGCCTTTGCGGGGTCGATTGGCATTATCGGCATTGCGGCGATCCTGGCGCTCTCCAATGGCGTGAACAATTACATCAAAAAGGTCGAGGAGGATACGCTCTCGAGTTACCCGCTTACGATCTCCAAGCAGGACTACGACCTGTCGTCCATGATGGGCGGGCAGGGGGCTACGGATGATGGCTCGTCTGAAAACGTGGATTCGTCCGACGACGGTACCGACGGCAAGGCTCAGGGAACCGATAAGATTCCTGTGGTCACGGCCGTAAAGAATATGTTTGCGAGTGTTAAGTCCAACGACATGACGAGCTTTAAGGCATGGCTCGATGCCGGTGGCGACGGCATCGATAAAGAGGTCAACGCCATTCAGTACGGCTACGGTGTATCGCCGGTTGTCTATCGTGCCGGCAAGGGCGATGAGAAGCCCGTCCGGCTGGTGCCCAACGCCATGACCGAGGCCATGAGCGGAGGCGCGAGCTCGGCGGCAACGGTGAGCATGGAATCCATGGGAACCTCGGTCTTTAACGAGATGATTGACGACCAGAGCCTGCTCGACAGCCAGTACGATGTCGTCGCCGGTCATTGGCCCACGTCTGCCGACGAAGCCGTAATGGTGCTTTCGAGCCGCGGTACGGTGGGCGACTATACGCTCTACAGCATCGGTGCGCTGGATATCGATGAGCTCAACGATCTGGTAAACAGCGCTATGACGGCTGACGGTGGGGTCGAAACGCCCGAGACCGGCACCGACTTTACCTACGACGATGCGCTGTCCACCACGTTTAAGGTGCTGTCGCCGGCCGATGCCTATCGCAAAAACGAAGAGACCGGCATGTGGACTGACATGTCTGACGATGCCGACTTTATGGCCGCCAAGGTTGCCGACGGTATCGACGTGCGCATTGTGGGCGTGGTGCGACCTAACGAGACGGCCAACGCGAGCGCATTGACCCCGGGCATTGCCTACACGCATGCACTAACTCGTCAGCTTATGGAACACGCCGCAAATTCGCAGATTGTGCAGGAGCAGCTTGCTCACCCCGAGACGGATGTCTTTACGGGCAAAACCTTCGACGAACTGCAAGGCGAGGCCAAACAAGGCGTGGATCTGAGCAGCATGTTCAGCGTGGACGAGGCGGCGCTCAAGAGCGCGTTCTCGTTTGATGCGTCTGCACTCTCGGGTGCGGCCGGCGGTATGGACCTTTCTGGTATCGACTTATCCGGGTTGGACATTGACCTCTCGGACGTTGGCAAGGACATCGACTTCAGCGACATCATGGCAAAAGCGCCAACCCCAGATTTCTCGGGTATCTTTGACGGTCTGGAACTCACGCCCGAGCAAATGCAGCAGGTGGGAACGCTGGCCAACCAACTGTTTGAGGGCTTTTTGCGGTCTGATCAGTTTAGGGCGCTGTCGCCCGAAGACCTTAAGGACGCGTCAAAGCTCTCTGTCGCATTCTCGACGTATCTTGAGAATGATGACACAGCCCAGCAAATCCTGGCCCAGCTCAAAGCGCTCGGCGGCGATGCCCTGGCCGAGCGTCTGCAGCAGGCGATGAGCGACTATGTGCAAAAGCAGCTGGCTCCGTATCTGCAGCAGGCTATGGATCAGGTGATGAAGGCAATCAGCGAGCAGATAGCGTCGACGGTATCATCCCAGCTCAAGGCGGGCGCGGCAGGGCTTATGGACCAGGTGGCGACGCAGATGTCTTCGAGTTTTGCCAACCTAGCGAGCGCTATGCGTGTGGATGCGAGCGCCTTTGCCCGCGCCATCCATTTCAACATGGACGCCGAGGACCTGAGTTCGCTCATGATGAGTTACGCCAAGGCGTCACAGCTCACCTACGACAACAATCTGACCACGTTGGGCTATGCGGACGAGGCAGATCCCATCTCGGTTAAGATTTTCCCGCGCGACTTTGAGGCCAAGGAGCGCGTACTCGATCACATCGATGCGTACAACAAACAGGTCAAAGCCGCCGGCCACGATGATCGGGCAATTTCGTATACCGACTACATGGGCATCATCATGGGTTCGGTGACCGACATTGTGAATACCATCAGCTTGGTGCTCATCGCATTCGTGAGTATCAGCCTGGTGGTGAGCTCCATCATGATCGGCATCATCACCTACATCAGCGTGCTGGAGCGCAAAAAGGAGATTGGCATCCTGCGTGCGATCGGCGCGTCGAAGCGTAACGTGGCCAACGTATTCAATGCCGAGACCTTTATCGAGGGCCTCATTGCCGGCGTCTTTGCTGTTGTCGTCGTGGTGGCCGTGAGCTTTCCGGTTAATGCCTGGGCGCTTACTGCCAAACAGGTACCCAATCTGATGAGCCTGCCCGTGCAGGATGCGCTAGTGCTCATTGCAATTTCGGTGCTGCTGACGGTTGTCGCTGGCCTGCTGCCGGCCCGTAGCGCGTCCAGGAAGGATCCCGTGGAGGCCCTGCGCTCCGAATAATGTGACAAAGGGGCAGTCCCTTTGTCACATTGAGACCCTTGCGAAAACGGGGTCTAATTACCGTTCGGCAGGTTAAGAACTCCCTCTCCCCGCTTAATGCTTGACGAAGAGTCCTCTGGTTTATATACCTATCGGTAGGCATATAGGATGTATTGCCGATAGAAATGGAGCAACCATGACTCTCACCACACCAGCCAAAAAAGATTGTCTCCGTGAAAGCGGCGCATTTGCTTGGGTCGTCGTTATTGCGCTCGGCTTAATGTCCGCCGGAACAACTGGCACATATAGCATTATTGCCGGCTCATTCGTTGCTCCAGTATGTGAAGATCTGGGCTTTGACTACACTTCTTTTTCTTTCTATTTCACCGCGATTCTTCTTGGCCTTGCGCTTGGGCTTCCGCTTTTGAGTCGCTTCATTCCAAAAGTAATCGGCAAACCATGGCATATTTGCATTGAACTCGTCCTTATTGCCGCCGGCGCCGCAATGGCGTTCTACACCGAGGTCTGGATGTTCACCGTCTCCGCCGCAGTGATCGGCATCTGCTTTTCGTTTACAACGGGCGTCTGCATGTCCGATGTCATTGACCAATGGTTCAGCAAATCGTCCGGTCTCGCCATCGGCCTCGCTTGGGGCGTTAATTCTCTCTGCACGCTGTTATTGAGTCCTGTCATTACACTGGTCATCGAGCAGCAAGGCTGGCGTACGGGATACATCGTGCTTGCGGCCGTTTCTGCAGCTATGATTTTGCCTGCAAGCGCATTTATCATTCGCCTTAACCCCTCTGATCGCAATATGCTTCCGTACGGAGAGACCGCCTCCGAAACCCATGAGAGCTGCAGCGCCGATGAGCAGGAAGATGTCCTTTCGGGCATGGCACTCCGCGATGCCGCGAAAACGCCGTCTTTTATTCTCTGTGTCCTCTTGCTTTGCGTGGCGCAGCTCACCTGCTGCATGAACCAGCTGTTTCCAACCTATGCAAGCGAGGTCGGTTTCAATCCTATCGTAGGAAGCTTAATGGTCTCGGCAGCTTCACTCTCCGATATCTTCCTAAATCCCTTCGTGGGCAAAACATGCGACAAGCTTGGCGCTATTAAAGCAACGGTCGCATGGACAGGTGTCAGCATTCTTTCATTCCTGCTTCTTATCATTGGCGGAAGCAATGAGACCGTTTCCATCATTGCAGCTGGTGTAAACGATGTCATGTTCGCCATCGTTGGAACCGCAATGCCGATGCTTCTCCTCTCGCTCTTTGGATCACGCGATTTTGGAAGGATCTATTCGATCGTTTGCTCAGCGGGCTATGTCGTCGGTGCTTTTGGAATGCCGGTCATGATGAAGGTTTACGGCATGGCAGGGTCATTCCAGGGAGTATTTATCTTCTGCATTGCCTGCAACCTTATGATTGCTGCGTTTGCTATCGTTTCCGGCTTTCTCAATAAGGCTGCTGAAAAGTAATAAGCGCCGATTTGCATCGGCATAGATTGCCATGCAACAGGGGTCGACTCCAAGCCAGACTGGAGTCGACCCCTGTTTTCGTTTTAAAGGTTGCCCGCAGGCACCATGGGTGCCAACATGCGCTTCAGCTTGGCTGGTTTATTTGAACATAAGCTCGACTATTCCCGCCCAAACCGCTTTCTCATCAATATCCTCACCTTGAGCGACCGTATTGCTTGCTCCCTCCAGAACGGTATAAAGAATTTGTACGTAGAGCATTACGTCGGCGCTATCGGAAAACGCGCCAATCTCTACACCATGAAGAAGGATGTCTTTAAGCGCATCCATGGTTCGTTTGGTCGCCGTCGCTTGACGTTCCTGAACTGCAGGAATTCGATTTGCTTGAACGCTAACCTCGGCCAGCACGCGCCGGCGCTTTTCATCGCTTCGATAGCCACCTATAACTGAATTGCCGAGCTCGATAAGCGCGGCCTTGAACCCGTCCCTATCGACTATTAGCGAGTAGTCGCGCTGATAGTCAATGGTCGGAAACATGCTGTCCAAGAGCGTAGTGAAAATCTCCTCTTTTGAGGGAAAGTAGTAGTACACCGACGGCTTGGATATACCGACAAAGTCGCAAATCTTTCCGATAGACGCTTTGTCATAACCGACTTCTGCCACAAGATCGTACATTGCGTCCAATATTTTTTTTCTTGTGCTCACGCTGCATTTCTCCATTGCAAATCACTTCCGCACTACCAACATTATTAAGGATGGCAACGGGACATCAATTCGTGTCCAAACATGACCACTATATACGGCGAACGGTATGTATCAGTAGGCGAGCGGCAATTATTCAAAATTATCTACCGAACGGTAGGTATAGTAGTACTATAGCAGGTGAAACCCCGCTATTGTCGCGGCCGGACAGCATTGCGGGAAACCCGACGGAAGGACCAACCATGTACGAGAACTATCGTATGCCGGGCGAGTTCGAGAAGCGCTCCAACGTCTATGTGACATGGCTTCCCGATTACATCCGTGCAGAGGGCTACGATAACCGCCAGCCCTGCGTTGACGTGATCAAGGCTCTGCTCGAGTATGGCGACGTTACGGTCAACCTCAATTGCGGCACCCCCGGCTCCTATGAGGAGGCTTGCTCGCGCCTGAAGGAGGAGGGGGTTGATCTCGATCGCATCGAGATCACGCAGTTCGAAGACTCCAACTTCTATGTCCGCGACAACGGTCCCAGCATCATGGTCGACGACAAGGGCCATTCTTATATGGTCAACCCCGCTTGGACCTATTACGGCGTGTGGGACAAGAACTCCCCGGAGTGCCAGTCCGCACGTAAGGCAGCCGTTCACATGGCGGTTGCGCTCGGTTGCTTCGATATCGTCAATTCCGAAATGGTTTCGGAGGGCGGCGACCGCGAGTTTGACGGTCACGGCACTCTGATCGCCATCGAGGACACGGAATGCCGCAAGCGTAATCCCGAGTTCACGAAAGAGGAAGTAGAGGCCGAGTATAAGCGCATCTACAACCTCAACAAGGTTATCTGGCTTCCGCAGCCTATGCTCGAGGACGACGACTATCGACTGGGCATCCTCGACGAGAAGGAAGACGGAACTCCCGTCTTTGGCATGAGCTTTGCAGCTCACATTGATGAGATGTGTCGCTTTATCACTCCGAACAAGATTCTTCTTGCCGAGGTGTCCGATGAAGAGGCAGCCTCGAGCAAGGCTGGAGCAGAGTCTCGTCGCCGCATTGAGGCAGCCTACGAGATCCTGAGCAACGAAACGGACTGGGAGGGCAAGCCCTTCGAGATCGTTCGTATGCCCACCGCCGAGCCTATTGAAGTCGTTATCGCCCCTGGCGATGAAGATTACGAGCTCTATAAGGGCTTCATCGACGAAATGGGCGGCAAGTTTATGGATGGCACCCCCTGGCCCGAGGGCCCCGTCCACTTCTACGCCGCAGCGAGCTACTGCAACTTCCTGATTTGCAACGGCGTCGTTCTTGGCCAGCGTTATTACCACGAGGGCATGAGCGAGGTCGTGAAAGAGAAGGATGAGCAGGCCAAGGCAGTTCTTGAGAGCTGCTTCCCCGATCGCAAAGTCATCATGATTGATTCCCTCGCGCTTAACCTGTCCGGCGGCGGCGTGCACTGCTGGACTAAGGACGTGGCGGCCAGTCGTTAGTGAGCCTTAGAGCCTGCGCTCTTTGGCTTAGGCGCCACATGTACCGCTCCCCGAGGGATATCCGTGTTTTCCTCGGGGACACATTCAACAATAATTTTGATAATAATTCGAAAGGAAATAGGCATGAACAACAGCCTCCGCGGTCGCGACTACATCAACATCCATGATCTCTCCTCCGAGGATTTCCGCTATCTCATCGATCTTGCCTGGAACCTTAAGGCTCAGAAGAAGTCTGGTGTCGACCAGCGCTACTTCCCCGGCAAAAACGTCCTCGCCAACTTTGAGTGGGGCTCGACCCGTACTCGTTGCGCATTCGAGACCTCCTGCAATGATTTGGGCATGGGCTTCACTTATCTGACCAACTCCCACATGGGTGACTGCGAGACCGTCAAGGATGCCATGCGCGTCTTTAACGGCATGTACGATCTCATCGTCTACCGCGCACAGAAGGACGAGCAGTTCCTCTATGACGTCGCCGACCTGGTTGACATCCCGGTCATCAATGCCCTTACTCTCGGCGATCACCCGACTCAGATGCTCGCTGACGCTCTTACGATGGAAGAGCAATGGGGCGGTCTGCGTACGAGCCGCGGCAAGAAGATGGCTTTCGTTGGCAACTGCGCCGGCGCCCCAGTGTGGTATGGCCGTCTGTGCGCTATGCTCGACATGGACTTCCTCGCCATCGGCCCCGACGACCTCCGTCATCAGATGTGCAAGGAAATGATCGAAGAGGTGGAGGCCTGCTACGCCAAGTACGCTCCCAATAGGACCTTTACCATCACCTCTGACCTCGATGCCCTGGATGGCGTTGACGTTATCGTTACCGAGGAGTGGCGCTACATCAACCCCGAGTGCGGAGAAGAGGTTCTGGATCCCGACGACTACAACTCCTGGTTGGGCGATGCCGAGTCTCTGTACCCCTATCGCGTCACCAGCGAGCTGTGCAAGCGCACCAACAATCCCGACATCTTCTGCATGCATGAGCTTCCCTCTGTCCACAACGCGGATCACCGTGTTGGCAAGATGCTCCTCGACCAGTGCAAGAACGACCTTCATCGCGAGATCATCACAGAGGGTTTCGAGATTGCCGACGAGTGCTTTGAGGCCAACGCTTCGGTCATCTTCCGTGAGGCAGAGAACCGTCAGCACACCATCAAGGCCGTTATGTGTGCCCTTCTGGGTCTCTAGGAGCTGCGTCAATGGAAAATGCAAAGTTAAAGAGCAGCAAGGTTTACGCATGGGTTCTCGTAATCGCGCTCGGCCTTATGTCTGCCGGCACGACCGGATCCTATAGCGTCATCGCGGGCTCCTTCGTCGCGCCCGTGTGCGAGGAGTTCGGGTTTGACTATTCCATCTTCTCGTATTACTTCACCGCAACGCTCATTGGTCTTGCGGCAGCCCTTCCGTTTGTCGGAAAACTCATTCCCAAGGTCGTTGGCAAGGTTTGGCTCCCCGTTGTCGAGCTTATTTTGCTCGCTGCCGGCGCAGGCATGGCCTTCTACACCGAAGTCTGGATGTTCATCGCCGCTGGCGCCCTGATTGGCGTTTGCTTCGCCTTCACCACCGGCGTCGCTATGTCCGACGTTATTGACCAGTGGTTCAAAAAATCTGGTGGCCTGGCAATCGGTCTCGCTTGGGCAGTGAACTCGATTTACATGCTCATCATGAGTCCCGTCATCACCTCTGTCATCGAGGCCGCTGGCTGGAGAACTGGTTATCTGGTGCTCGCCGGTGTTTCCGCAGTGCTCATTCTCCCAGCTTCCATTCTGATCATCCGCTACAAGCCTCAGGACAAGGGCATGCTGCCCTATGGCTACGTCGAGGGCGAGACGGTCACCGAGACCGAGGAGACGACCGAGGATAGCACGCGTGGCGTTAGCTATGCGCGCGCCATTAAGTCGCCTGCCTTCTTCTTCTGCATCGGCTTCCTCTGTCTCGTTCAGCTCACTTGCTGCATGAACCAGCTCTTCCCGACGTATGCTTCCGAGGTTGGTTTTAGCCCCATGGTGGGCGGCTTCATGGTATCCGCTGCATCGCTCTTCGATCTGTTCCTCAATCCGATCGTCGGCACCACTTGCGATAGGTTCGGCAGCACGAAGGCCATTCTGGGCTGGCTCGCTGTCTCCATCCTCTCCTTTGTCATGCTCATGATGAGCAGCGGCAACTCGACGCTCAGCATCCTCGCAGCAGGCGTGAACGACGTAATGTACGTCATCGCTGGCACTGCCCTGACCGTTTTGGTTATGGATGTCTTTGGCTCCCGCGATTTCGGTCGCATCTTCGCGCTGATCTGCTCCGTGGGCTATATCGTCGGCGCCTTTGGCATGCCCGTTATGATGAAGGTCTATGAGCTTGTCGGCTCCTTCCAGGGCGTCTTCATCTTCTGCATCGCATGCAACGTTATTATCGGCCTGTTCTTGCTGCTGGCAAAAAAGACTGGTAAGAACCTCTCCTGGGACGAATAGTTCGATTCGTCTTAGACATACGCTGTAGGGCTTAACCTGCAGCCGCTTTGGGGCATCGACTAACATCGGTGCCCTTTTTCATCGAATGTGACAAAGGAGCAGCCACTTTGTCACATTGAGTGGCATGTAAATCGAGGTCTAATACTTTTCCGAGAAGTGAACGGCCATACTTGGGCCTCCGAAGCATCGACATTTTTAGACGTCAAACCCGCAGGATTTGGCTGGCAAAACCGCAGGAAATTGCATCTCGAAAGTGCAGATGCTTCGGGGCCCGTTTTCACTCGTTCACTTCTCGGGAAAAGTATTAGACCTCGTTGTATGGGGTGCGGCTGGAGGGTGGTCATCGTTCAGTAGCTACCTCTTCCTTGTGAATCGCCTGAAGCGCAAGGCATAATGCATGTGACAAAGGGACGGCCCCTTTGTTGTGTTGATATGAGAGAAGAGTAGATGATCCTTTCGCTGGCCCCTATGGAGGGGATTACCGGGCATGTGTTCCGTCGCGTGCATGCGGAGTGCTTCGGTGCGCTCGATTGCTATTACACGCCGTTTTTGCCGCCGCCGCGGGTGGGAAACCGCTTTGGCGGCAAGGCGTTTAAGGAGATCGATCCTGCCAATAACCAGGGGCTCAACGTGGTGCCTCAGCTGATGTCCAAGAACGCGGACGAGTTTGTGTGGGCGGCACAGGTGCTCGCCGACATGGGCTATCGCGAGGTCAATCTCAACTTGGGTTGCCCCTCGGGGACGGTTGTCGCCAAGGGCAAGGGCTCGGGTTTCTTGCGTAATCTCGACGAACTTGAGGTGTTCTTGAGTGACGTGTGTGAGCGCTCTCCGCTGCCGGTATCGGTCAAGACCAGGTTGGGGTTGGAGAGCGACGACGAATACGAGCGCGTACTCGATCTATATTGCCGCATGCCGCTGGCAGAGCTGATCGTGCATCCGCGCGTGCAGAAGGACCGTTATGCGGGCTCGCCGCGCAAAGAGTTTTATGGCGAGACGCTGGAGCGTGCGCCGTTCCCGGTTGCCTATAACGGCGATATTTTTGATCTTGAGGATATGGATGCGCTGGTGGAGGCCTATCCCGGCACGCGCCATGTGATGTTGGGGCGTGGCCTGCTCGCGAACCCCGCTCTGGCTCGCATGGTCAAGGGCGGCCCTGCTGCAGCGGCTGCTGAGCTGCAGCGCTTCCACGACACGCTGTTTGCGGTATATGCAGAAGAGATTGGCGGCAATGCGGTCTTCCGCATGAAGGAGTGGTGGTTCTACGCCAAGTGCGTTTTCGCTGATCCCGCTACCGTCCACAAGATCGTACGCAAGACCAAAAAGGTCGACGAATACCGCGCTGCCGTCGAGCGCGTCTTTCGCGAACAGCCGCTTGCACCCACAGCTCGCTTCCACGGCTAACTAGTCATCGGGGGCGTTCTTTAACGACTGGTCATTTAAGGACGTCCCCAACGACTATGTAGCAAAAAGCTGTACACCAGCATCCAAAGATGTCGAAAAATGTCGACTTTGGATGCTGGCGTACATGTTTGGGTCCGACGGGGGAGCGGGCCTAGGCAATCAGTGCATCAAGTGTAATGAGCTCTCTGAGCCGCTCCGTGCGTGTTTGCCCATGGCGTTTGGCTTTTTCGTCAAACGCCTCAAGAATCGATTCGCCCACACGTGCTGATATAACGACGCTTGGCTCATCGGAGATCGACGGCCTTCCCAGCTTGATGGTGCGACCCTTCGGCCATTCATCTTTTTCGTATGCCTTCGCGGCTTTCTCCAACTCTCCGGGAGCAAACCCCATCATCTTTTCGAGCTGCTTAGCGTCCATAGCGCCTCCTATCGATCGGCATAATGTCGAGCACAGGTCAACGGATACTCTTTTTGTATACAGTTTTGTAGACAAAAATATAAACAGTTTATCAGGCTAATTAGCTTGTTTTGACCCGCGTGTTCGATAGGAAATGAGCATTGACGGCTTCGATACTCCTTTGCTTTTCAGCTTGGAATTTGGATGCCCATTGAACTTCCGGAGGGGAGCGCTTTATTAAGCTATCGAGATTCTGGGCAGGAGCTCTCACTGGTCTTCGATAATGGGACCAGCTTAATTCGCGACACAGTGTGTCGCGAATGGGAGTAGTCGTTAGGTGTCCTTCAATGGCTAATCATATAAGAACGTCCAAGTGCCGGATTTTGTCATTTAGTGTCGTTCTCAGCGACTATTCTGGAGGGTCGTGGTCAAAAAAGGGCAAATATGAGTACTGTTGCCATTATGGTTGCATTTATTTTGCTATAAATAGCAGCTCCTGATGAGATTTGTTCCCATTAGGAGCTACTTTTATTGAACATATGAGGAGAAATAACGTCGTCTGCGGACGAGTGGAACGTTGAATAGTTCCTGAAGTGATCAAAATCGCTGCTACTAAACAGGTAGCAGTACTCATATTTGCCCTTTTTTGACCACAGCCCTCTCGGAAACCTTTCCAGAGGCGTCAAACAGCCATAATCCAAAGGTCGCCTCAAACAATTAGCCGGCTAAGAGCGTCCATGGCTACCCAAAAGCTGTACGCCAGCATCCAAAGATGTCGGAAATGGTCGACTTTGGATGCTGGCGTACATGTTTGGGTCGTATAGGTTGGGGCGAGCCGGTCGCAACGCGAGTGTTAGAGTAGGTTCTCCTGTACCCATGCGATGATGTCGCTCGACTCGTAGAGTGGCTTGCCGTCGATGAACAGGCAGGGAACCTGACGCTTTCCGCCGACGGCGATGAGTGCCTGCTCGGCATCGGGGTCGGTCGAGATATTGCGCTCGGGAATGGTCACGCCGTTATCGGCCAAAAAGCGCTTGACCTTTATGCAATACGGGCAGCCGGTCATAACGAATAGCGCGAGCTCATGATTAGTAGCCATAGGTCTCCAATCGGTTGCAGTTTTGATTGAAATACCCAAAGCCGCCGCGGTCTATGCGCGGGTCAGTGACGACTCGATGGCCTGTACCAGAAACGCCGTGGCTCCGGTGCCGCAGGGCTTGTCGTAGTAGTCAACAAAGCGCTGGTCGGCAAGATAGCCGTGGGCGAGGCCCAGGTACGCCTCGTCTTGGGGCTCGCATCCCCAGTTGAGAGCAATCCATCGACGGTGCATTGTAACCAGTTTTTGGGCTTCGTTGCTCTCTGGGTCGCCAATGCCCATGGCAATCGAGAGCTGGCCCAAAATGGCGCGTTCAAGTTCCTTCATGTCGTTCCATGTCTGAGGATCCATATCCAGTAACGTTTCGTTTGCTGCATCGATAGCCTCATTGCCATAGCGAGCTCGAGCCTCGGCGCCGTAGCATTCCTCGTTTTCCTGCACGGTGCGCCAGCGCTCCAGTTGCGGCAGGACGGCGCCCATGAGCGAGACGGCTTCGTCAAGCGACATGCCGGTGTTTTGCGCCAGGCGCGGGGCACAGTCCTCGATCATCGCCTCCATGGTGGTGGCGTAGGTGTACTTGCCGTGGTCGTAGCACCACTTGCAGTAATGGTCGGTCGTGGCGCCCGTGGCATCGGTGCCGCAGTCGTCGGGCGTGAGTATCATGCCGCAGCTCTGACAATAGTGCTCGGGCATTTCGAGCAGGTGAGACAGGGGCTCGCCGGTTACGGCGGCAATGAGCTTCATCATGTCGATGCCCGGTGTGACCTCGCCGCGCTCCCAACGGCTGATGGCCTGGCGTGTGACGAAGAGCTTGGCGGCGAGCTGCTCTTGGGTAAGGTGATGGGCGCGGCGGACAGCGATGAGCTTTTCTGCAAAGGCCATAGCGGCTCCTTTCTGCTGGTTGATGGCTTAAGCATACGCGGTGACAGGCGCCCTTCCAAGCAACCGTTGGTTGCACGACGGGGGACCGCGGCGAAGAATTGCGCGTAACGCCCCATGCCCCCATGCCGTACAATGACCGGCATGGAACCTATCGCACACATACATACCGACCTGCCGCAGAAGTTCGGCATTCCGCGCAACAGCTTTTTGGCGCCTCATCTGCAGGGACGCATCGTTTTCGAGCCGGAATTTGCCTCCAATGCAGCGGTTGAGGGTCTGGACTCCTTCTCTCACCTGTGGCTGCTGTGGCGCTTCGAAAACGGAACGCCCGGCGGCACGGCTAAGGACATAGCTGCCGATGCCAAGTCGCAGGACAGGTCCGGCACCAACGTCAAGTGGTCGAAGACCGTGCGCCCGCCGCGTCTGGGCGGAGCCGAGCGCGTGGGTGTCTTTGCCACGCGCAGTCCGTTTCGCCCTAATTCCATTGGGCTTACCTGCGTCAAGCTCGATCGCGTCGAGCTCACCGGCAATGGTCCCATCATCCATGTGCTGGGGGCCGATCTGCGCGACGGCACGCCCATCTACGACATTAAGCCCTACATTCCGTTTGCGGACTGCCACCCGGATGCGACCGGCGGCTGGATTGAGGATGCTCCGTGGCAAGAGCTCGACGTCGAGTTTCCGCGAGCGCTGCAAGATATGGTCCCGCCCGCAAAGCTCCCCGGCTTGGTCGAGGTCCTTCGCCAAGATCCGCGCCGCGCGGGCAGCAAGCACGAGCCAAACCGCGTTTACCACTTGGCTTACGCCGGGCTCGACATATCGTTTACGGTCGACGGAGCCAGGTTGACGGTAACCGCCATCAACGACGCGCGGGACTAACCCGCCATCCGTCCGTATCCGTCAAAATCAACAGCAAACCCCATGCCAAAACCGCCCACGCTGGTGGACAATAACGCCTACCAAAACAATCACTTCGCACGGGAGCTCAGCATGAAATACGACTTTAGCTCGCTTATCGACCGCCACGGCATGGACTCCATCGCCGTTGATTCTTGGGGTGAGATCCCCGGCATGGCTCCAAACGCACCCGACGAGGGCTTCGATCGCATTCCCATGTGGGTGGCGGACATGAACTTCGCCACGGTGCCCACGGTCCAGGAGTACATCATTCAGCGTGCCCAGCACCCCATGTTTGGCTATTTCAATCCGCGCCCCGAGTACTTCGACCGCATCATCGAATGGCAGAGCCGTCGCAACGGCGTTGAGGGCTTGGCGCCGGAGCATATCGGCTACGAAAACGGCGTGCTGGGCGGTGTCGTGTCGACGCTGCGTGCGTATGTTCAGCCGGGCGATGCGGTGCTGGTCCACAGCCCTACCTACATCGGCTTTACCAAGTCCATTGAGGCCGCGGGCTATCACATTGTCCACAGCCCGCTTAAGCTCGACGATCAGGGCGTGTGGCGTATGGACTTTGAGGACATGGAGCACAAGCTCGCCCAAAACCACATCCATGCTGCGGTGTTCTGCTCGCCGCACAATCCCTGCGGCCGTGTATGGGAGCGCGACGAGATCGAGCGCGCCATGGACATCTATCGCCAGCACGATTGCGTGGTGATATCGGACGAGATTTGGTCCGATATCATCCTGCCGGGGCACAAGCATATCCCGACGCAGTCGGTGAGCGAGGATGCCCGCATGCGCACGGTCGCCCTCTATGCGCCGAGCAAGACGTTTAACCTGGCGGGCCTGGTCGGCAGCTACCACATTGTCTACAACGGGACGCTGCGTGACCGCGTGTGCGCCGTGTCCAACAAGACTCACTACAACGAGATGAATGTCCTCTCCATGCATGCGCTTATCGGTGCCTACCAGCCGCAGGGCTATGAGTGGGTGGACGAGCTCAATCAGGTGCTTGCCGGCAATATCGAGTACTTCTGCAATTACGTGGACGAGCATTTTGAGGGCGTGTCCTATTCGCGTCCGCAGGGCACGTACATGGTGTTTCTGGACTGCACCGAGTGGTGCCGCGAGCATGGCCGCGATATTCAGTGGTTGCTCGACGAGGGGGCGCGCGTGGGCGTTGGCTACCAAGATGGCCGTCCGTTCCACGGGCCCTGCCACATTCGTGTGAATCTGGCGCTGCCGCTTTCGCGCGTGAGGGAAGCGTGCGACCGCCTGGACCGCTACGTTTTTAATGCACGGTAGGTGTGCGCTGCATGCGGGACCTTCTGCCAAGTCGGCTGGAAGGCCCCGCATGGTAGAACGTCTGTAACCATTGGGCACTCGCGTGGTTTCGTTTGCTATTATCTTTAACCATTTCAGTCTGTAAACAGGATCGTCTGGAGCTCGATGAAAAGACCCCGTCGCTCGGTTGCCATATCGTTGTTTGTTGCGCTTGCGGTAGCGTGTGCCTTTGTCGTAGCGATAGCCGGCTGTTCCGGGTCGAATGGCAGGGCCTCGACGTCTGCATTAGAAGGCCTGGACGCCTCGCAGGCCAAAGACGACAACCTTAAGACGCTCAACGTCGGCAGCGACCTCTATCCACCGTTTGTGTATACCGACGAGTACGGCGATATCGTTGGCCTGGATGTCGAGATATTGACCGAGGCTTTGGCCCGCATTGGTTACAAGCCAAAGTACCAGCTGATCGATTGGGAAAAGAAGAACGAGCTACTGGCGAGCGGCGAGCTCGATTGCGTCATGGGCAGCTTTAGTATGACGGGTCGCGAAAACGAGTATCGTTGGGCCGGCCCGTACCTTGCGAGCCGCCAGGTGGTCGCGGTCGATCCCCAGAGCGATATCTACACGCTTGCCGATCTTGAGGATAAGGTCGTGGCGGTCCAGTCCACCACCAAGCCCGAGGACATTTTGCTCAATCATACAAATGAAAACGTTCCGCAGATCAAAGAGCTCTACTGCTTTTCGGACCGCTCATACCTGAACCCGGCGCTCGTCGAAGGTCTGGTCGACGCCATCGCCGCGCATGAGTCCTCGCTGCTCACCTACGAAAAAGACTATGGTGTGACGTATCGCATTTTGGATGAGCCGCTGCTAGAGGTTGGTTTGGGCACCGCTTTCGATATCAATGATACGCGCGGCATCGACGTTAAACTCACCCGTGCCTACCAAGAAATGCTTGCCGATGGCACCATGGAACGTCTGGTGTCAAAGTACTTTGATGACCCTTCGCCATTTTTGAATATGGAGGGCCTGTCATGATCGATGCGCTCGACCACGCCGTAGAGGAGCGGGGCAATCGTTCGACAGGGGCATGGCTCCTTGTCGCCCTGCTGGGGATAGCGCTCTCGGTTGCTGCCGGCATGATGAGCTACGGCTACACGGCAGCTCAGGCCGAGCAGCGCTTTGCCGACGTTGTCGATTACGTGGCGACGCAGAGCCTTTCCTACGATGCATTCAATAGCGCCTATACGACCAAAAACCTGATTCGCGTTATGGAGATCGCCGGAGAGACAGCGCGCGATATGGAGCGCGACGGTTCGGTGGATAACGCCATGCTGGAGCAATATGCCGACCAGTTCAACGTGAGCGCACTGATCGTGACGGACGCATCGGGCAATTTGGTGTCCGAGTCCTCGACGGATGGCGTGGGCTATGAGTCACTCGCTACGTATCTCAAGGAAGCACCCGTGCTGGAGGTGGCAGCCCATCCGCTTAAGTCCTATACCGCCCGCATTACGCTTTCGGATGATTCGGTTGCAGACATTGGTTGCGTGACCCGGCAAGATGGCGAGGGCATCGTTATCGCGGTCAGGCATCAGAGCGCGAAGGCAGTTGCAAGCAATACGCTCAAACTGCAGAGCTTGCTCGGTGGTTATGAGACCATCGACAGTGGCAATATCGTAATCGAAAGCGATGGCAAAGTCGTTGCGACCAATGCCGTTGAACCCACCATATTGGGCGTATTCAATCTGCCTGCAACGGATGTCTTTATTGTCGACGGTATTAAGGATCGATGCCTGCCCGGCAAAGTCCGACTGGTCAACGCCAGCGGCGAGTGGTATTTGGGCACATTTGGAAAAGCGCGCGGGTTCTACGTGTACACCTATGCCTCGGCGCGGCGCTACTTTGAGGTCGTCGCGGCTGTTGCTGCCGGCGTGCTGGTGCTCTACAGCGGTGTTATAGCCGTTGTTGTGATGGTGCGTCGCCGCGCTGATCGTCGACGTTTGACGGACTTGCTGCAGCAGGAGCGCGACTATGGCGACAAGCTGGCAAAGGCAGCGCGTGAGGCCTCGTCTGCCAACTCGGCAAAGACGGAGTTTTTGCGTCGCATGAGCCACGATCTGCGCACGCCCATCAACGGCATTCGCGGCATGGTCGAGGTCGGCGATGCCAATGCGGACGATCTGCAAAAGCAGACCGAGTGCCGCTCAAAGATCTGGACGGCATCGGGACTGCTGCTCGACCTTGCCAACGAGGCCCTGGATATGAGTCGCCTGGAGAGCGGGCAGATCGATCTGGAGCTTGTTCCCACAAACTTGGCGACCCTCAACCACGAGGTGCGCGATATTCTGGAGCGCCAGGCCGAGGAGCGTCTGGTGACAATTATCTGCGACCAGCAGACGCTTAATCATCCCTATGCGCGGGTGAGCGTGACGCACCTCAAGCGTTTGTTGCTCAATATTGCCGGCAATGCCGTCAAGTACAACCGCCAGGGCGGCTATGTTCGCCTGGTGTGCCGCGAGGTGGAGCCAGCGGATGGCATCCCCGTCTATGAATACACGATCGCCGACAACGGTATTGGCATGAGCGAGGAGTTCCAACAGCGCCTCTACGAGCCGTTTTGCCGTGAGGGGCAACAGGTGGAAGGCGCTTCATCGGGAACTGGCCTGGGCGCGCCTATCGCAAAACAGTTGGTCGAGCTTATGGGCGGAACCATGAGTTTTACGAGCGTCTTGGGGCAGGGGACGACGTTTACCATCCGCCTGCCGTTCGAGAAGTGCGACCGCTCCGAGATTCCTCAGGCAGTTCGCGTAGATGCGGGCGACGGCGATGCGCTCCAGGGCCTGCACGTTTTGCTCGTAGAGGATAACGATCTGAATGCCGAGATCGCGCAGTTTACGCTCAGCCGTGCTGGTGCCGTCGTGACGCATGCTAAGGATGGCGAGTCTGCCGTCGAGATGTTTGCCGCGAGCGTGCCGCACGAGTATGACGTGGTGTTGATGGACATCATGATGCCCGGTATCGACGGCCTTGAGGCCACGCGTCGAATTCGAGCACTCGATCGCGAGGATGCCGCGACTACGCCGATTATCGCCGTGAGTGCCAACGCCTTTGCCGACGACCGCAGGCTTTCGCGTGAGGCGGGCATGGACGCGCACCTGAGTAAACCCGTGAGCTCGCAGGAACTCATTGAGGCGCTTGCGCACATAGCCGCCGACGCTCTATAAGCATATGGCCTGGTTCCAAGGTGGGTTGGAACCAGGCCATATTGTTATTGATGAGGCCTGCTGAGGGGCTTACTTTTCCTGAATCTGCTTGCCGCAGAGATGCTCAATCGTAATCTCGTAGAGCTGGACGCCCTTAATGTCCTTGGCGATTTCCTCTTCGACTTCCTCGGCGGAAGGGTAGTACTTAAGGGCGAGCTGGCGGACTTTGTCTTCGATAAACGCGGGAGTGTCGTTCGCCAGGCGACAGCGGCCAAAGACCACGGTACTCATAACGTAGGGAGCCCAGTCACCGTCCTTGTGCCACTCGTTGCCGTAAACGGTAAAGCAGACCTTGTCATCGCGCTTGAGTGCGTCGACCTTGTGGCCGGCTTTGGCGCCATGGAAATAAATCTTGTCGTGCTCGGCGTCAAAGAAGTAGTTGACGGGAATGGCGTACGGGTAGCCATCGTCGCCGTTGACGGCAAAGACGCCGCGCTTGCAGGTAGCGAGCAGTTCGCGCGCTTCCTCGTCAGTGATGGCGCGTTTCTTTCGACGTAAGGGCCTAAACATCGTTGGTTTCCTTTCTGGTCGTGCGTGGTGGTTGAGCACAAACTATAGCGAAACGGATCCGTTTTTCTTGATGCGGGCGAGTATGTTTTTGAGCTTGTTAAAGTCGAGCGGTTTGGACAGATGGGCGTTCATGCCGGCGTCGTGTGCCGCCTTGGCGTCCTCGGCAAAGGCATTGGCGGTGAGCGCGATGATGGGGATATCGGCTGCATCGACCTTCTCGCTCAGGCGAATCGCGCGGGTTGCCTCGTAACCGTCCATGTCCGGCATCATAATGTCCATCAGGATCGCATCGAAGCTGCCGGCGGGATGAGACAGGTACAGATCGACGACTTCGTTGCCGTTGACGGCGCGGGTGACCACGACGCCCTCGGATTCTAGCAGCGTCTGGGCAATCTCGGCATTCAATTCGTTGTCTTCGGCGAGCAGCACGTTCATGTCGGCGAGCGAGCAGTCGAGCGCCCTCTCGACCGTATTCGCCCGCGCCCGGGGGTTCTTGTCGATATCGAGCGGAATTTCCACGTAGAACGTGGTGCCCACATGGAGTTCGCTGGTGACTTCGATGGTGCCGCCCATCAGTTCAATAAGCGACTTGACGATTGGCATGCCCATGCCGGTTCCTTGGAACTTGCTGCGCGCATCGTCACCTTCTTGGGCAAACGGCTCATAGATATGCTTTAAAAACTCGGGAGCCATGCCAATGCCGGTATCCGAAACGCTAAAGCAAAAGAGCGCGCGCCCGTTATCGAGTGGCTTGGTCTGTGAACTAAAGGTGACGGAGCCGCCGTGCTTGTTGTACTTAATGCTGTTGTCTAACAGGTTGATCATGACCTGTCGGATATGGGTGGGACTGCCGATTACGTATGGCCCCGTGGCGTACGGCAGACTATTGTCCTGCATTGTGATGCCGTTACTGGACGCGCGGAGCTTGCACAGCACCAGCGTATCATCACAAAGCTCTTTGAGGTTAAAAGGCGCATGTTCCAGTGTTAGCTTGCGGTCTTCGATTTTTCCCATCTCGAGGATGTCGTTGATCAGCGAGAGCAGGTGATTGGCGGCAACGCGCGCCTTGGCACGGCTCTCGCGGGCGACTTGCATATCGCCTTCCTTCAATTCTTCAATTTCGATAAGGCCCAGGATACCGTTGAGCGGCGTACGGATGTCGTGGCTCATGCGCGTGAGGAATGCCGTCTTAGCGGCGTTGGCAGCATCGGCTTTTTTGCGCTCGGTTCGAGCGCGCACGAGCGCCCAGATGAGCAGGACGATGCCGACCGACAACATACCGATGAGGGTAGCTGCAATGGCGGTGCGGTTGCGATAAAGGAATTGAAGCGTGTTGGATTCCTGGGCCGTGTACGACGTGGAGGAGTAATTACTTGCGGAGAGCGATTCTCCGGCATTGATGATGCCCTTGTTGATGATTCCCAGCAGTTCGGGCTTGCCGCGCGACATCAAGCACGCGAGGTCACAGGTGTCAGGGAGCTCGACCGTCTCGCAGTCCTCGAGATCATAACGGTCACCGATGGTTTTTACGCGTGAACTGGGAGCGACGATGCAGCGCGCCGTTCCCTTCCTGAGGGCGTCGAACGCTTCATCGTCGGATTGGTATTCGGTTACGGTCGCTGTGGGGAATAGACTTTCAAGTGCATTTCGGTTGACAAACGATGATTTGGTACAGGCGATGTTCTGAAGGTCTTTTTTCAGGTTACTGCCGGTGTGGATGGCGGTGAGGGACATGGTCCCCAACGATACCGACTGCACAACGCCTGATTGCTCGGCAAACCAGTAATCTCGGTATGCCGGCAGCGCAACGTCTATGCTTCCCTCTGACAGGGCCTTTGACATCATCTTGTAGCTATCAAAGGCGACGGTTTTGACCGTAATGCCAAATTTATCGTGTAGCGTCGTCGCAAGCGATGCGAGCGAGCCTTCCATTTTGCCGTCTTCGTCTTCGTTGCAGTAGGGGAGTTTGCCCGTAATGTAGCCGAGCGTGATGGTGTTGTTGTTTGCTTTGAGCCAGGCGCGCTCATCGCCGGTGAGCGAGGATGATCCGCTGTTTTGCGCTGAATAGTTCGATTTGACCTCGTCGTTATAGCGGGGGTTGACGCGGTTGATTGCCGCCATTGCGGAGTTGATGTTGTCCATCAGGTCGGGGCGGCTTTTGGGAACGGCAAAGTAGTAGTCGCTCGAACCGACGTAGAACATGGGCGACGCCTCGGGCGACGAAATGGTGTCGTTCATGATGATGGCGTCGACCTCGCCGTTTGCGAGCGCGTCAAAGAGAACGGAGCCTCCGTCATACTCCCTGTATGTGCAGGCGACTCCCTCGTTGGCGAGCCACTGCTGGCCGACGATGGTTTGCATAACACCGGAGTTGTAACCGATGGTGAGACCCTGGAGTGCTTGAGGGTCACCCTTGGCCAGGTCGTCACGGTCGGGCCTGGCGTAGATGTAGTAGCGCTCGGTGCCCTCGGGGTTCGAGGAAAAGAGCAGCTTTTGGGCGCGTTCCTCGGAGTAGGAGATGTTGGGCATGAGGTCGATCTCGCCTGCCTCGAGCATGTCCATAAGCTCGGTGAAGGTGCCGGAGACGTATTCGTACCGCCAGCCGGGCGTGTAGTACGACAGGGTCTGGAGGTACTCGTAACCCCATCCCGAGAGACGCTCGCCGGGGGTGCCGTTCTGGAAGCCCTCGTTGTTGACGAGCCAGCCGACGCGGACCGTCTTGACTGGCTGACTAGAGTCATCGGCAAAAGCCTGGACAGGCGCGATGGAACTCAGTGCGGCAAGCGCGGCAAGCACAATGGCCAGGGCGCGACATATAACTGAACGAAGGACAGTGGCAGCTCTCACATGCAATCCTAACGAATCGAGACAATACCGCATAAGGATACCAGCTCAGCCTGCCCAGTCGGCAGCTGTACCGCTAAACGCTCCCGCCCGGCAGTCATCGGGGACGTTCTTAAACGACTAGTCATTGGGGACGTTCTTGTTTGACTAGTCATTTAAGAACGTCCCCAATGACTAGTTTCGTTTGCGGGGGAGGCGTGGGAAAATACCGAGCGAACGTGATTGGTTGTCCGTGGAAGGGGTCGCGATGAAAAAGCTCAGGACGCTTGCCGATGTGTTGCGACAGGCTGGCTTTGCGCGCATCACGGGTCTGTTTCTTATCTTTTACCTGCTGTGCTCGACGGCCGTCTGGCTGTCCGAGCCAACGACCCTTACGTTTGGCGATGGCCTGTGGTTTAGCTTTGAGACGGTCTCGACGATCGGCTTTGGCGACATTCCGGCCGAGACACCGGTTGCCCGCGCCATTACCGTCATTCTGAGCATCATCAGCATCTTCTACATCGCCATGCTCACGGGCGTGGCGGTGAACTACTGCAATACGCTTATCAAGATGCGCCAAAAGGACACCATGGCGCGCTTTATGGATGATCTGGAGCATTTGGAAGAGCTCGATCGCGACCAGCTCGCCGATCTGTCGCGCCGTGTGCGCGAGTATCGTCGACGCCAGCGCTAAGACGAACGTCGTGCGCCACAACAAGGGGGACCAAACATGAACATCACCGTCTACCTGGGCGCGAGCGTCGGCAACGACCCGGCGTTTCTGCCCGCAGTGCAGGAGCTGGGCAATTGGATTGGCGCCAACGGACACGCGCTCGTATACGGCGGGTCCAAATCGGGACTGATGGGCGCGCTCGCCGATAGCGTACTCGAGGCAGGCGGACATGTGACGGGTGTGGAGCCGAGCTTTTTTATCGAGGCAGAGTTTCAACACGACGGAATCGACGACCTTATCGTGACGAGCGACATGGCCGAGCGCAAAGCCAAGATGATCGAGCTCGGCGATGCGTTCATCGCATTTCCGGGCGGCACGGGCACGCTCGAGGAGATTGCCGAGGTTATGTCCGCGGTGTCGTTGGGACATTTGGACGCGCCGTGCATCTTGTACAACCTCGGGGGCTACTACAACGATCTTAAGGCGCTGCTCGAGCACATGATTGATAAGGGACTTTCGAGCCCGCAGCGCCAGCAGGGTATTTACTTTACCGAGGATCTGTGCGAAATCGCATCAATTATCAACGGATAAGCCTTGAGCTTGTCCCGCCGGGGTCCCCGGTGGCTCCGCTTGCGGCGCAGACGGTTGGCTTGACTGGGCAACGCTCGCTCTACAATAAAACGTATCTATGTCGACTTTGACCGCGGGAGGACCCGATGGATAACCTTGCCAAACCCACGAACCGAGCGCTGTTTTTGGTCAGCGTTGCCGTGACCGGTGCACTCGCGGGTGCCGCAGTCTGGCTGTTCTTTTTTGCGATGGAGCACGGTATCGACTATCTATGGACCGAGATTCCGCACGCGCTGGGCGTCGCTTCGCCCGAGCTTGCCAGCGGCCCGTTTGGCTTTCTGCCGTACCCGTTTTTTGTCTGCCTGCTGGGCGGCCTGTTAATCGGTCTGTACGAAAAGATGACAGGCACCAAGACCGATGACCTCAACCAGGTGATGGCTAAGGTTAAGCAAGACGGGCGCTACCCGTACGACAACCTGGGCAAGCTTTCGCTCGCGGCATTGCTGCCGCTGCTGTTTGGCGGAAGCATTGGACCGGAGGCCGGCCTGACCGGCGTTATCGCCGGTCTGTGCAGCTGGGTCGGCGACCGCATGCGTCGCTTTGGCGCCGAGTTTAGGGAGCTCACGTTGCTGGGCACCCAGGCTGCCCTGACGGCGCTCTTTACCGCGCCCGTCTTTGGCTTTGTGGCGCCGCTTGCCGGTAGCACCGACGGCCAGGGTGTCGGCGATGGCGAGGATTCCGAATCCGGTGAGATCACCATCAGGCTGCCTAAGGCGCAAAAGACCGTGGTTTACGGCATCGCGATTGCTGGCGGCCTGGGCACCTACCTGCTGCTCGGCCAGCTCATGGGCGGCGGCATGGGTATGCCGAGGTTCGAGGCTGCCGTGGTGGGCAACCTGGAGCTTACCTGGCTCATTCCTCTGTCGCTGATCGGAACAATCTGCGGCTGGCTGTACTTTGTCTCTGAGCACGCGAGCGAAGCGCTTGCTCATGCAATAGGGGCGCGCCCTGTCGTCAAAGCCATGCTGGCCGGTCTGGCGCTCGCCATCTGCGGCACGGTCCTGCCCTACACCATGTTTGCCGGCGAGACGCAGGCCGACGTGCTCATGGAAACCTATCTGACCATTCCCGCCGGCGTGCTTATCGCGACCGGTCTCGTTAAGGCCATGCTGACGCCCGCCCTCATCAACCTTGGTTGGCGCGGCGGCCACTTCTTCCCGGTTATCTTCTCGGGCGTAAGCCTGGGCTATGGCCTTGCTATCCTCACCGGCGCCGATCCGGTCTTTTGCGTCGCCGTTTGCACGGCCTCGACGATGGGCGCCGTTATGCGTCAGCCCGTCATGGTCGTGGGCCTGCTGCTCATGTGCTTCCCACTCAAGGGTATCGTCTGCATGATCATCGCGGCCGTCATCGCCGCCGGCATTCCACTGCCCAAGCCGCTGCGCAAGTAGTACAGTGGCGCACGCCGGGGACATGCCCTTTGCCACGGATTTGCGGGGAGGGGCGGCGATCGCGTCCTTCGCGGATTGAGACTCGTGTGGCTGCAGATCGCGTACTCGATAAACCTTGGTGCTGACGGTGCAGCTGATTGCGCATAGTGCGAGCGCCAGTACGGCAATTCCTGCACACAGACAGCCAAGGACGGCAGGATCGGGATTCGCCCCGGCAATCGACATAAGCCAGTTGCTGATGGGGTTGGAGGAACTCAGCATTGCCATGGTGCCGCAGCCAAACAGGGCAAACAGGCCAAGGGATAGGCGCAGCGCCTCCATGTGTCCAAATCGGAAGAACAGCGGCTGTGTCAAGAATACCATCATGAGGGAGATGAGCATCGATGCCGCCGAGGCGGTTGCGATTTCAAAGATCGTCTGGCATGTCGAAGGGATGCCCATGGGGTCGAAGAGCGGAAGGACGAGGATGTTCAGAAGCGTAGCCGCGCATGCCATGACGACCGAGAAGACAACGATGCACAGGTAGCGTGCGCAAATAATGTCTTTGCGCGAGAAGGGCAACGTTGCTCGATAACGCTCCCAGCCGTTTTGGTTATCGTAGCCAGCTAGCGAGTTCATGATTATGATGGGCGACATTGCGCTGACCGCACAGGCGCCGGCGCTCATGCCGGAATCGCCATCCGACGCGTTGGCAAGGGTCAGCACGACAAAGATGAATAGGCCGACGCCCGTGATGCTCGGGATGAGCGTACGAACGATGGCGAGCTCGGACATAAAGGCGCGTTTCATTTCGAAGCCCCTTTCAGCATGAGGCGAAGATAGTCATCAATGGTTGCCCGATCGCAGGGAATCTCGGGAAAGGCCTCGAGCGTATCGCGACGGTTGGGCACGAGCACGTCCACGCTGTAGGCGTGGTGGACGGCACGGGCGCCTTCGACGCAAGCCATAAACTCGGCGGCCTGCGCTTGGGTGCAGTGGGCGATCCCGGCTCGGTCGGTAATGTCCTCGCGCGGCAGGTCAAACACAATCGAACCGTTATCGATGCAGATGACGCGGTCGGCGGCGCGATCGAGGTCGGATGTAATGTGGCTCGAGAGCAGCACGCTGTGCTGGCCGTCGGCGACAAAAGCAAGCAGCTCATCGAGCAGTTCCTCGCGTGCCATGGGATCGAGGCCCGCGGTGGCTTCGTCCAAAACGAGCAGTTCGGCCTTGTGACTGAGTGCGCAGACAAGTTGCAGCTTCATGCCCATACCGCGGGAGAGGTCCTTGACCTTTGCCTTGGGATCGAGGCCAAATCGGTTGATGAGGCTAGCGAAGGTGTCGTGGCTCCAGGTGGGGTACGCCGGGCTTACGAGTGCCTCAACTTCGGTCACCTTGAGCGTGGAAGGGAAGGGGCACGTGTCCAGCACGAGGCCGACACGGGCACGTAGACAACGCTGTGTCTCATCGGGCGCATCGGCGCCACAGCGCTGCCCAAACAGGCGCACCTCGCCGGCATCGAGCTTTATAAGCCCGAGAGCAGCTCGAATCGTCGTTGTTTTGCCAGCACCGTTGGCACCAACAAAGCCGACGATCTGGCCAGGCTCCACGGCAAGCGTGACGTCGCGCAGTGAAAAGCGGTCGCTTACAGTGCGTGAGATGCCTTTGAGTTCAAGCAAGTTTTGCATGGTATAGCCTTTCTTGCAGATGGCTACTGCATGGTATCGGGGGCTACCAGGTCGAGCATTTCGTGCAGCTTGTCGCGCGTGACGCCCAAGGCTTCGGCTTGGCTTGCCGCTTTCGCAAGCAGCTCTTCGATATGGCAGAGCTGGTTTTCACGCAAGAGCTCCTGGTTGCCCTCGGCGACAAAACAGCCCTTGCCCTGCACGGTGCAGATAAACCCGAGCTGCTCCAGGTCGGCGTAGGCGCGCTTGGTGGTGATGACGCTCACGCCAAGATCGCTCGCGAGTGCACGGATGCTGGGGAGTTTTGCTCCCGCGGCGAGCGTGCCCGATAAGATCTGAGCTTTGACTTGCGAGGTTATCTGCTCGTAGATGGGCTTGTCGCTCGAATTGGATAGGATGATGTCCACAGCGGCTCCTTAGCTGTTGGGCTACACGTGTATATAACCGGTAAGCACAGTATATATACACTATGCACAGTTATGCAAGAGGCAAATACGGATTGTCCGCTCGTTCGTTCATCTCAATCTGTAACATCTGGAACCGATTTGGACGGCTAGCTGTTACAGATTGAGATTTTGCTGGCGGGCCCCACCTGGTTGTCTCAATCTGTAACAACTGGAGAAGATTTTGGCTGCTAGATGTTACAGATCGAGACATTGGCCACCCGTCTATCCTTATATCTCAATCTGTAACAGATGGACCCGTTTTGAGTGGTTAGATGTTACAGATCGAGATCTTTCTGGGACGCCCACCTGTTTGTCTAAATCTGTAACAGGTAGAGGTTCAAAAACCGTCTAGATGTTACAGATCGAGACAAACTGCTGCGGAGTGCCGCCATCGACTGCTACCTAGGCCCCAACTGATGAATTTGTCCTGATAGGCGCCCTAGAGCGAGATTTCACGGCTACAATAGTACGGTTACAACGACGTAATGCACTCAATGCAAGAAAGGATCCGCATGGCAAGCCTGTCGGATGAAATCTCGTCGCGCCGCACATTCGCGATCATCAGCCACCCGGACGCCGGTAAGACCACGCTTACCGAGAAGCTGCTGCTCTATACCGGCAGCATCCAGACTGCCGGCTCGGTCAAGGGCAAGAGCTCGGCCAAGCATGCCGTTTCGGACTGGATGGACATCGAGAAGGAGCGCGGCATTTCCGTTACCTCCTCGGTGCTGCAGTTCACCTACAACGGCGCCTGCGTCAACATCCTCGATACCCCCGGCCACCAGGACTTTTCGGAAGATACCTACCGTACCCTTATGGCCGCCGACGCCGCGGTCATGGTCATCGACGGCGCTAAGGGCGTCGAGGCCCAGACCAAAAAGCTCTTTAAGGTCTGCACGCTACGCCACATTCCCATCTTCACCTTTGTGAACAAGCTCGACCACGAGGCTCGCGATCCGTTTGAGCTCATGGAAGAGATCGAGAATGTCCTGGGCATCAATACGTATCCCATGAACTGGCCGATCGGCAGCGGTCGTAACTTCCGCGGCGTGTTCGATCGTCAGACCCGTCGCGTTATCGCCTTTGAGGGCGATGGTCACGCCAACGCCACCAAGAAGGTCGCCGAGGTCGAGGCCGAGCTGGGCGACCCCGCCATGGATGAGCTCATTGGCGAGGAGAACCATAAGAACCTAATGGACGATATCGAGCTGCTCGATGGCGCCGGCGACGAGCTCGACTTGGATGCCGTGGCCTGCGGCAAGCTGAGCCCGGCGTTCTTTGGCTCGGCGCTCACCAACTTTGGTGTGGAGCCCTTCCTCAAGGAGTTCCTGCGTCTGGCCCCGACGCCGCGCGCCTATACCGATACGCTCACCAGTGAGCCGGTCGATCCCTGCCGCGACGACTTTAGCGGCTTTGTGTTTAAGATCCAGGCCAATATGGATAAGAACCACCGTGACCGCATCGCCTTTGTGCGCATTTGCTCGGGTAAGTTCGAGCGCGGCATGGATGCCTTCCACGTGCAGGGCAACCGCAAGCTTAAGCTTGCCACGGGCACGTCGATGATGGCCGACGATCGCGCCATCGTGGACGAGGCGTACGCGGGCGATATCGTGGGCCTGTTCGATCCGGGTATCTTTAGCATCGGCGACACTGTGTGCTCCGGCAAGCGCCACGTGCAGTATCCACAGATCCCGACGTTTGCCCCCGAGATGTTCGCTCGCATTACGCAGGTCGACACGCTCAAGCGCAAGCAGTTCGTCAAGGGTATGGAGGAGCTTGCCCAGGAGGGCGCCATCCAAATCTTCCGCGAGCTGGGTGCCGGCATGGAGAGCGTCATCGTGGGCGTGGTTGGCGTGCTGCAGTTTGAGGTACTCGAGCGCCGTCTCAAGGCCGAGTACCGTGTTGAGGTTCGTCGCCAGCCACTGCCCTATACGGACATCCGCTGGATCCAAAACGACCCCGACACCATCGATATCCCGGGCCTTTCGCTCACGCGCGACACACTGCGCGTCGAGGACATGCGCGGCGGTAAGCTGCTGCTGTTCACGAGCCCGTGGAACGTGGATTGGGCAAGTGACCACAACCCCGACCTTATCCTGTCGGAGTTTGGCAACGTGGCCTTTTAACGCATCGGCGCGGTGGCCCTGCGGGGCTGCCGCGCCGTTTGCTTGCCTGATGCCGTGTGAGCGGCTATTATACCCACCGTCGTCTCAAGACCGGGGCGTCCGAGCAGTTCGGGTCCGATATCCTGCTCGTTAAACCTAAAACCAAAGGAGTACATAATGATCAAGAAGGTCATGGAGGACTACAAGGTCCTGTTGCGGAGCATTCCCGCGGCAACGGTTTCGCTGTTTTTCGTGAGCGTCATCATGATGAACCTGCTGGCCAACAAAGAGCTTATCAGCCTGCCGTATCTGGCACTCGATTGCGGCTTTGTGGTGAGCTGGGTTTCGTTTTTGTGCCAGGACATGATCTGCAAGCGCTTTGGCGCCAAGGCATCCATCAAAATCTCTATCCTCGCGCTGCTGGTCAACCTGGCCGTGAGCCTGTGCTTTTGGGCATGCTCGCTCACGCCCGGTATGTGGGGCGCCTACTACGACACCGGCATGATCGAGGTCAACACCGCCCTTAACGCCACCATCGGCGGCACCTGGTACGTGGTGCTGGGCTCTTCGCTGGCAATGCTCGTTTCTGCCGTGGTTAACTCCACGCTCAACCAGTCGCTCGGCCGCATGCTCAAAAAGAATAACTTTGCGAGCTTCGCCTTCCGCTCCTATGTGTCCACGGGTGTTGGCCAGTTTATCGACAACTTGGTCTTTGCCATTGTGGTGAGCCACACGTTCTTTGGTTGGACCTGGGTGCAGGTCCTTATGTGCTCGCTGACCGGCGCTGTTGCCGAGCTGCTGTGCGAGGTTTTCCTGAGCCCCGTGGGCTACAAGGTCGTGCGCGGCTGGGAGCGCGAGAATGTGGGCTCCGAGTACCTCGAGCGCCACGCAACCGCCTAAGGAGCAAGTATGCGGGTTTTGATCACGGGCGCTTCGGGCGGTATCGGAGCCGCATGCGTGCAGCGCTTTTTGGACGAGGGCCACGAGGTCGTGGGCTTTGATCTGCTGCCGGCGGTGATCGAACACGAGCGCTACCGCCATCTGATCGTTGATGTTCGCGAGCCGGACGCGTTTCCAGACGATCTTGAACCCCAGGTGATCGTGAACGTTGCCGGTACGCAGGATTCGGCTGACGACATCGCCGCCAACCTGTATGGCACCATCAACGTGACCGAGCGCTACGCCTTTGCGGGGGAGGGGCTTGCCGCCAAGCCGGCGCCGGCTATCAAATCCGTGGTCAATGTGGGGTCGGCGAGCGGGCATACGGGATCGGAGTTTCCTGCCTATGCTGCCAGCAAGGGCGGCGTTATCGCCTACACCAAGAACCTTGCAAACCGCCTGGCACCGCAGGCCATCGCCAACAGTGTGGACCCGGGCGGCGTTATCACGCCGCTCAACCGTTGCGTGATGGAAGACGAACACCTGTGGAACCAGATTATGGAGCTCACGCCGCTTAAGCGCTGGGCCACCGCCCAAGAGATCGCCGAGTGGATCTACTTTGTGGGCGTGACCAACCGGTTTATGACCGGGCAGAGTCTGCTAATCGATGGCGGCGAGGCCGGCCGCACACAATTTATTTGGCCCGAATAGAAAACGCGCCCGATGGAAAGCCGTCGGGTGCGTTTTTGATGTATCGACTTCTAGCCGAGGCAAGTCCAGTTGACGGGGGTCGAGCCGTGTTGTTCGAGTAGCCGATTGGCTGCCGAGAAGGGACGCGATCCCATAAAAGCAGGGAGTTCTGCCGTGGCGCGGTTGGCCGAAAGCGGCGAGGGGTGCGTGGAGGCCAGGCAGAACTTGTCGGTTGCCTTGCCCGCGTCAGTTGCGACGAGCTTGCCCTCGACCATCTGCTGGGCAAAGCGGCCCCATGCCAAAAAGACTACCGGCTGGGGCAGCTGACAGCAGCGTTCGATAACGTAGTCGGTGAGCGTGCTCCAGCCCAGTTTGGCGTGCGAGTTGGCGGCATGCTCGCGCACGGTGAGCGTAGTGTTGAGGAGCAGGACGCCCTGTTGTGCCCATGGGGTTAGGTCTCCCGTGGCGGGAATGGGACAACCCAGATCGGCTTTGAGTTCCTTGTAAATGTTGCGCAGGCTCGGCGGCAACTTGGTTTGCGTCGCGGGGACCGAGAACGACAGCCCCATTGCCTGGTTGGGTCCGTGATAGGGGTCTTGACCCAAGATGACAACCTTGACCTGGTCGGCCGGCGTGTAGGCGAGGGCATTGAGGATGTCGTCTTGTGCCGGGTAGATAGTCTGCTCGGCACGCAAAAGGGCGATGCGCTCGAGCAGCTGGTTCGTAGTGTCACGTACCGGCTGCGGTGCATCGCCCAACCAAGTTGCTATGTTGCGGTCGCGGGTCGCGGCGTCCATGGGGCTCCTTTACGTCAGATGCTCTGTTTGCATCTATTGTAAAGGCGCACCGGAGACCTTTATGCCGCGGCCGTATGAGGAGTAGTGTCTACGAGACGTGCTCGGGCGCTCCCGCCATGCGAGCCTGTCCATGTGCGCGGAGGAGCGGAAGCTCGACGGTTGCCACCATGACGCCGCTGAGGATGAGTGCAGCGCCAAAGAAGGCGATGGGGCTCAGAACCTCGCCGACCAGGAAGAACGAGAAGACGGCGGAGCAGACCGGCTCGAGCGAGAAGGCGAAGCCGGTGGTCTCGGCGGGCACGTGGGGCTGCACGAGCGTTTGGGTGATAAAGCCGTAGGCAGAGCAGATGAGTGCGAGTGCGACGACGACCACGACCTCGCTGGGCGTGCTGGGAAGTGTGAAACCGCCAAAGACGCATGCGGCAATGCCCGAGAACAGGCCGCCAAAGCCCAGCTGCCAAACGCCCAGGGACAGCGGATCGACTTCTTCGACAAACCGCTTGGCGACAATGATGTGTCCGGCGTAGACAAAGGCGGAGAGCAGCATGATGAGCGCGCCCGGGTTCAGGCTGGTGAAGTCGGCGCCCGAGAGCAGCAACATACCGCAGGTGACGATGGCGGTGCCGACGAGCACTTTGCGCTCGGGGGCGCGGCGCAGCAGGGCGGCGTTGGCAAACGGCACGATCACGACCGTCAGGCTCTGCAAAAAGCCGGCAGTGGAGGCAGAGGTGAGGCTGGAGCCCAGGCACATGCAGGTGAGCTCGGTTGCCATAATGGCGCCGATGATGGCGGCACGGACCATAAGGTCGCGGTTGATGCGGAAAGCGCGCTTGTGGAAGAGCAGCAGGCAGACCACAAAGGCGATGATGCAGCGTAGCGCGACGATGCTCGTGGCGTTCATGCTGTCCATGCCGATCTTCATGAGGGGATACGAAAAGCCCCATGCGACGGGAACGGAAAATGAGAGCGCGATTGCTTTTTTGCGATCCATGGGACTCCTTTTGTTACAGAACGGTTTCGCAAAAAGGATTCTGCTCCCAGATGTGGATGTAGTAAAGCGAATGTATCTTCAGTATGATTAAGAAATACTAATGTATGCAGAAAAAGCCCTGGCAAAACGTTTTACGGCTTCATTGATGTGGAGGCACGATGGCATCGCGGTATCAGATTGTTTGCATGGTGGTCGATCGCGGCAGTCTTAAGGGCGCGGCGGACGAGCTGGGTTATACGCAAAGCGCGGTGAGCCAGGCCGTCAAGGCGCTCGAGCGTGAGCTGGGCACCACGCTTATCGAGCGCGGTAAGCAGGGTGTGTCGCTTACGCGCGATGGCAAACAGTACCTGCCGTATTTGCGACAGATTGTGACTGCCGAGGCTGAGCTCGAGGGCAAGCGCCAGGAACTGCTGGGGCTTTCGTCGACTGATATTCGCATTGCGACGTTTACCAACGTGAGCCGTACTGTGTTGCCGCGCGTGATCCGCGACTTTGGTGCGCTGCACCCGGGCGTACGCTTTACCCTCAAGCAGGGCGATTACACGCGCAACGCTCAATGGGTGCACGATGGCGTGGTTGATTTTTGTTTTACGGCGCGCGGATTTACCACCGGGCTCGAGAAGCGCGTGGTCTATCACGACGAGTTGGTAGCATTGTTGCCGGCCGCGCATCCGCTGACGGCAAAGGAAAAGGTGACACTCGCCGACCTGGCGTCCGAGCCGTTTGTGCTGCTGGATGAGGGCGAACAGAGTCTGGTGCTCGATGCATTTGCGGCGCATGAGCTGTCGCCGCATGTGACGAGCGAGGTCACCGACGACTACACCATCATGGCGATGGTGGAGGAGGGCCTAGGCGTGAGTATGCTATATCGCCGTACCGTTGAGGGCATGCGGGCCGATATTCGCGTACGTCCCATCGTGCATGCTCCCTCGCGCGACGTAGTGGCGGCTTGGCGCAGCTGGGACACCATGCCCATCGCCACGAGGCGCTTTATCGACTATATGAGCTCGCATATTGTCAATTAATGACTGGCGTGGCGTTGAGTGCGGTGTTTAGCGGGCTGTCGCTTTGGCTTGGGTGGCGCGATAGGTGCGTGCCGGGTGGCAGAGTAGTACCGCCACGACCATAAAGAACGCCGTGGTGCCCAGGCTGATGGGGTAGACCATCATGATGTTCGCAAAGGTGCGGAAGTGCGGGAACACGCAGAACACCCAATAGAAGCGGATGCCGCAGACGCAGATCATGGTGATGAGGGCGGGCGTGAGCGAGATACCAAAGCCGCGCAGGTAGCCTGACATGTTTTCGTAGAACATGCTAAAGGCGTACGCCGGGAAGATCGAGCACACGCGGATATAGCCGATCGAGACGATGTTGGGATCGCTGTTGAACAGCGACAGGATCTCGCGCCCCAGGCCGACAATAACGATGATCGTGGTGAGCGCAACGATACCGCCTTCGACCAGGCAGACCTTAAGCGTTTTGGTGCAGCGATCGATCTGGCGGGCACCGTGGTTTTGTCCCACAAAGGTGGTGCACGCCTGGCTAAAGCTGTTGAGCAGGTTGTAGCACACGTACTCCAGACTCATGGCGGCGCTCGATGCGGCCATGACCTCGGTGCCCAGGCTGTTGATGGCGGACTGGATGATGATGTTGGCGACGGCAAAGACGGCGCTTTGGATGCCGGCGGGCAGGCCGATCTTGACGATGCGCTTGAGGGCGACGGGGTCGATAGCCAGGTCGCGTAGGGTGACGCGGACGACGGAGTCGGTCTTGAGCAGGCGGATAAAGAGCGTAGCGGCGCTGACGGTGTAGGCGATGGCGGTGGCGATGGCGACGCCCGCGACGCCCCAGTGGAGTACGGGGACAAAGATGAGGTCTAGGCCAATGTTGAGGACGGTGGACACGGCAAGCGCCTGCAGCGGCATACGGGTGATGCCGACGGAGCGGAAGATCGCAGCCTCAAAGTTGTAGAGCAAGATCGAGGGCATGCTGAGCAAAAAGACACGTAGGTAGAGTGAGGCGAGCGGCATGGTCTCGGCGGGAACGTTGAGCGCGGCGAGCATGGGCTCGGCAAAGATCTCGCCCAGGGCGATGACGACAAAGCCCACGAGCGCCATTAAAATCGAGGTATGGACGGCGCGTTTGACCATGTTTTGGTCGTTGCGGCCGATAGCGTTGGCGATGACCACGTTGGAGCCAAGCGACATGCCAATAAACAGGTTGAGCATAAGACTGGTAAGCGGAACATTGGAGCCGACCGCCGCCATGGCGAGGGTTCCCTGGTCGCCCGAGAAGTTACCGATAATGACCGTGGCGATGAGGTTCGACAGCTGCTCCAAGATGCTCGTGGCGGCCACGGGGAAGGCGAACAGGGGAATATTGCGCCACAGCGATCCGGTGGTCATGTCAATATGCTTAGATACGGTATCAGCCATACGCTCTCAATCTCTAACGTGCTATATCGTGCTTATTTGCGCAGATGATGATACTCCTAATGCAACCAGTCGGCACGTAGGGACGTTCCTTTTCTGCCGGCAGCTGGGGACACTCCTTATCTCTTCTAACTAGTCATTCAAGAACGTCCCCAATGACTAGGCGGGGAAGGCGTGCGACAATGGTGGGCGTTGTGTTGTTCGCGCTAAGGAGTTGCCATGTTGTTGTGTCCCGTTTGCCATGAGCCGTTGGTGGACGACGAGCGTGGTGCTGCATGTGCGGGCGGACACCGGTTTGACCGAGCTCGCGAGGGCTATCTATATCTACTACGTTCGTCCAAGAGCGGCGACTCCATGGGCGATCCCAAGTCGCAGGCACGCAGCCGTCGTGACTTTCTGAACCGTGGATACTATGCGCCGTTGCGCGATGCGATGGTTGAGCTGGTGCGCAAGCAGGTGTCTGGGCGCGCCGCGTTTACGAAAGATCCCATGACGCTGCTCGATATTTGCTGCGGTGAGGGCTACTACACCAGCGCCATGGGCGCGGTGCCGGGCGTGGATGCTTACGGTTTCGACTTGGGCAAAGAGATGGTTCGCCTGGCCGCCAAGCGCGGCGATGCAGCCTATTTCGTAGCCAACATGAAGGATATCCCCGTGGCCGATGGCGCCTTCGATATGGTGACCGAGCTCTTTGCTCCCTTTAACGAGCGCGAATTTGCCCGCGTGCTGGCGCCAGAGGGCTCGCTCTACACCGTGGTGCCGGGCGCCCGTCATCTCTTTGGGCTTAAGGAGGTGCTCTACGACACGCCGTACCTTAACGATGAGAAGCTGCCGAAGACCACCGAGCTCGAGTTAGTCGGAATGCAGCGGGTGTCTGCGAATATTACGCTTCAGACCCAGGCCGACATCGAGGCAGTGTTCCAGATGACGCCGTACTACTACCGTACGCGCCCTTCCGACAAAGAACGCCTGGCAAATTTGGACACCCTTCAAACCGACATCGACTTCATCATCGCCGAGTACCGCCACTAACCTACCAAAAAGGGACAGATTTATTTTGGCAGGTTTTATCTGGGCAAACGTAAAGGGCCGACCGCGGAGATGCGCGATCGGCCCTTTTTAGTTGCTTGGCTGAAACAGAGGTTATGAGAAGCGGGCGCTTACAGGCGGTCCTTGTTCTCGGCCTTAACGGCGTGTGCCTGCTGAACAAAGAACAGGTCGTACACCACGACGACAAAGGCGCCAAAGCTGATGGCGTCGCCGCCAAACGCGGGAAGCGTAAGCACCGCTTGGGCAAGCGTGGCGACCGCGGCAACAATACCGAGCTTAAACGCGCCGTCCACCTGCGAAGGCTTGTTGGCGCCCTTGATACCGGCGACGCCTGCGGCAAGGTCGACGAGACCCTTGGCGATAAGCACGACCGCTGCGAGCGTGGCGTACGAACCGTACGTGGAATCGAGACCGCCCGTGGCGATACCGACGCCGGCGGTGACGAGGCTGGCGATGCCCAAAACAAAGTAGATGAGAGCAAGGATTTTGAGAGTCTTGCGAGTGAAGCTCATGGCTGGTCCTTTCGATACGAGTACGCCAACTTGGCGCACCCAATGTACTGCACATATGGTGAAGCACATTGTAGTTCAACGCGGCGATGCATGCGTTTGAAAGCGTCTCTTGCCTGTACGGTCCAACCTTTCAAAAAGGAAAGCTGGACGTAAGCCAAATCGATGGCAGCCCATGTGCGGCGCTGCGATGATGAGGTCGTAACAAGGAGCTGGTCTCAAGGAGGAGCCATGATGTACGGAGCAGGGCAAGTGCGTGAGCCGCGGTCGTTGGGAAGGCGCATGAGTGATTCCGTGATCGCTGCCGTGTGCACGGGATTGATGGCGGTGCTTTGCATTGGGATGCTGTGGGCCATGTCACATGTGGGACAATAGCGGACGGTTGGGTGTCGTCATGAACGGCGCCCACGTATTCGTTTTGCTTGCTAAGGAGTACCCATGGGCGTCGTCGATCCCTTTTCTGTTGCTCGGGCCGCGGGGCTTGAGCTGACCGGGAAGCCCGAGGGCCTCACGCTCACCGACGGCACGATGGAGCTGCGTGCCGATTTTGGCCGCATGCTGCCGCGACTCAAGCAGGGCCGTCTGCAGCAAGAGCTGTTGGTGAAGGCTGCGCGTGCAAAAGGCATCGAGCGGCCGTGGGCAATTGACGCCACGGCAGGCTTTGGCGAGGATTCGCTGCTGCTCGCGGCCGCGGGCTTTGCGGTCGATTTGTATGAGCAGGATTGCGTGATTGCGGCGCTCCTCAAGGATGCCTTGGACCGCGCGGCAGATGATCCGGCGCTTGCGACAGCCGTGGCGCGCATGCGCTTACATGCGGGCGAGGACAGTATTACCGGCCTTCGCCATACGGCTGAGCTGATCGGGCGGGGCGAGCTTGCCGCCCCCGACGTGGTGTATCTGGACCCCATGTTTCCCGAGCGCACCAAGAGCGCGGCGGTGAAAAAGAAGTTCCAACTTTTGCATCATCTGGAACAGCCGTGTGCCGATGAGGAGACGCTGGTCGAAGCTGCGCTTGCGGCGCACCCGCGCAAGGTCGTTATCAAGCGACCGGTGAAGGGGCCACTGCTTGCCGGCGTTAAGCCGAGCTATCAGCTTGCGGGCAAGGCCGTTCGCTACGATGTGTTAGTGCCGCCGCGCCCGTAACTTGCGTGCGATTACCGGCGCTTCGCTAGCGCCGTGCCGATGCGGCGTCTATTTCCATGGGTGCGACGTCAGGTGCCATCCACCGCAGTATTCGCATTTGTAGCAGGCCAAACCACGCCGCCCGCGGTTTTCGCAGTCGGCCATAACTGCCTCGGCCTCGGCGCGCGTATCGTAACGGTTTTTGCGTTCGCACGACTTGTAGCGCCAGGCTTCATTGCGCTCGGCGTTCAGGGCGTCGCGGCGCTCGTCTTCGCGCGCAAACAGGTAGCTCATATCGCCGCCGGTGGCAGCGCCCAAAAACTCGCTTTTGGCCTTTGACCAGGCGGCTCGCTTTTTGCTTCCCATCTGCATCGCGCCCCTCTCCAAACGTTGGTATCATTGCTCAATCAAAGTGATACCAATAAACGTGAGGTCGCCGCGTGATGATCAGAAAAACCCTCGATACCGACATTCCCGCCGTCATGGCTATCTATGACGCGGCCCGCGCCTTTATGCGCGCGCATGGCAACGCCACGCAGTGGCCCGAGGGCACGCCTTCTGCCGAGCAGCTGGCTGCCGATATCGCCGCCGGTGGCAGCTATGTGTGCGAAGTCGATGGTCGCGTGGTGGCGACGTTTGCCTTTTTACCGGGCCCGGACGAGTGCTATGACGTAATTGAGGACGGTCAATGGCGTAGCGACACTCCGTACGCCGTGCTGCACCGTGTGGCATCCGACGGCACCGTGCACGGTATCGCGGCCGCGATGTTTGCCTTTGCCAAGGAGCGTGCCGATCACCTGCGCATCGACACACATCAGGACAACCTGCCCATGCAGGGAGCCATTGCCAAGGCCGGGTTTAAGCGCGCCGGTATCGTATATGTGTCGGACGGTACGCCGCGTGTTGCGTTTGACTGGCTGCGCGAGGCGTAAGAGCGACGCCTCATATCAATAATTCATGCGAACGAAACTGGCCCAGGTGGGGTCATTTTCGTTCGCTGTGCTGATTTGCAAGCCGGCTTTCGCAAGGCGCGAACCTACGAAAATCGCCGCGCGGCAACGCGGGGCGATGAGCTCGGTCGGGGGATAGGGCCCGCTTCGCCCGCCGGCCCGTAAATTGTATCATCCAGTGTGGAACGAGGGTGCCCGTTGCCGCGTGCGATGGGCTTGCAATAAGAGGAGAGCCATGTCGAAGCAAGCGGTCGCTGGAATCTTGGCGCATGTCGATGCCGGCAAGACCACGCTGGCCGAGGCCATGCTGTTTAACGCGGGCCGCATTCGCAAGCGCGGCCGCGTTGACGATGGCGACTCGCATCTGGATACGAACGAGATTGAGCGTGAGCGCGGTATCACGATCTTCTCGTCGCAGGCTGTGCTCGACCATGGTGACACCCACGTTATGCTCGTGGACGCTCCCGGCCATGTCGATTTTTCTGCCGAGGCGGAGCGCACGCTGCGTGCCCTGGACTACGCGATTCTGGTGGTAGGCGCCAACGATGGCGTACAGGGGCACACCGAAACCCTGTGGCGCCTGCTTGCGCGCTATGACATCCCGACGTTCATCTTTATCAACAAGATCGATTTGGAGAATCCCGGCCGCGATGTTTTGCTGGCACAACTTGGGCAACGTCTTTCTGAGGGGTGCCTGGATGCCAACGAACTGCTGGCGGGTGGCGCCGTTCAGGAGGACGCTGCTGCGTTGGACGAAGCGGCGCTCGAGGAGTTTCTTGAGGCGGGTGAGCTTTCCTCCGCGACGCTGTCGCGCATGGTTGCTGAGCGCAAGCTCTTTCCCTGCTTTGCCGGCTCGGCGCTCAAGGACCAAGGTGTGGACGAGCTGTTGGATGGTATATGCGCGCTGATGCGCGAACAGGCGTGGCTCCCGGAGTTTGCCGCCCGCGTCTATCGCGTCAGCCGCGGGGACCGCGGCGAGCGCTTGGCTTGGGTTAAAGTGACCGGCGGCACGCTGCATGCCAAACAGGTGATTAACGGACGTTCCGGTGCCGAGGCATGGGAGCAGAAGGTCGATCAGGTACGCATCTATAACGGCGAGAAGTATGAGCTTGCCCAAGAAGTTGCTGCTGGCGGCATTTGTGCCGTGACGGGCCTTGCGCACGTTCGCCCAGGGGACGCTCTGGGCGCGGAACCCGCGTGCGATGCGCCCGTCATTGCGCCGGTCCTCACCTATACGGTGCTTCCGGGCGAACACGATGTCCACGCGGTGTTCAAAGCGCTGACTGAGTTGGCGGACGAAGATCCCATGCTCGGCGTAGGCTGGAACACCCATCTTGAACAAATACATCTGCAGCTTATGGGGGCGGTGCAGCTCGAGGTCGTGCAGCGGGTGTTGGCCGATCGCTTTGGCCTTTCGGTTGCGTTTGAGTCTGGCGGCATTCTCTATAAGGAGACTATTTCGCAGCCGGTCGAGGGCGTGGGCCACTTTGAGCCACTGCGCCACTATGCCGAGGTGCATCTGCGTCTGGAGCCGTTGCCGGCGGGTTCGGGCGTGCAGTTTGGCACCGTGACCTCGACCGATGAGCTCGATCTTAACTGGCAGCGTCTGGCACTCACCAACGCCATGGAGCGCGATCACCTGGGCGTGCTGACCGGCTCGCCCATCACCGATGTGCGCATTACGCTCACGGGCGGCCGTGCGCATGCCAAACACACCGAGGGCGGCGATTTTCGCCAGGCCACGTACCGCGCGATTCGCCAGGGGCTCATGCAGGCGCGTGAGGCTGGCGCGGCGGTGCTGTTGGAGCCGTGGTACCACTTTGAGCTCGAGGTGCCGGGGGAGTGCGTGGGCCGGGCGCTCTCGGATGCCACGCGCATGGGTGCCGAGTACGAGCCACCGACGATGACGGGGGACCGGGCGAAGCTTGTGGGTCGCGTGCCGGCATCCGAGGTGCAGGACTATGCCCTGGAGGTAGCTGCCTACACGAGCGGTCGCGGGCATCTGTACCTGGAGTTCGCCGGCTATGCGGCTTGCCATGATGCCGAGCGCGTAATCGAGACGGCCGCCTATGAGCCCGAGGCCGATCTGCCCAACACGCCCGACTCGGTCTTTTGCTCTCACGGCGCTGGTTACACGGTCAAATGGTACGACGTACCCGCCGCGGCGCACGTAAAGATCGATCCCGCCACCTTCCGCCCCTGGCGAGCAGCAGACGCCGAGTTTTTCGGCCACATGTGACAGAGGGGCAGCCCCTTTGTCAGATTCAGTTGGTATAACTCGGTACAAGTTGGTATAACTATTACCAGGGTTTGCCAATCCGAGGAGGCCGACATGAACCCGAATCCCTTTAAGCCAACGGCAGGCAAGCGGCCTCCGATACTCATCGGTCGTGAGTCGGTCATCGAAGATTTCGAGGAAGGGCTCGATAACGGCGCCGGGGCGCCGGGCAGGCTCATGCTCATTACGGGAAACCGCGGCTGTGGCAAAACGGTTCTCTTGCGGGAACTGCAGCGTTTAGCTAGCGAGCGCGGATGGGCGGTTGTCTCCGATTCCGCTTCGCTTGGGCTGTGCGGCCGCCTAGCCGATGCGCTTCGCTCGAATAAACCCGTTGTGACGTCAATGGAGTTCGGTCCGTCGTTTGACCGGATGTCGGTCGAGGCGGCGCGGGCAAAGGGCGAAACGTTGCAAGGGCTGGTCAACGAGCGCCTCAAGAAGCTCGGTCCAGGCAAGGGCATACTGTTTGCGATCGATGAGGCACAATCGGCGTCTATCGAGGAGCTGGCGGCTCTTGCCGTTCTCTATCAGCAGGTGCTGGGAGATCAGGATGCCACAGGCCTGTCCGATAGCGAACAGCGCGGCCTTGCGCTGGTGTTCGCCGGCTTACCCAGTATGGTTGACGATCTGCTCGAAGAGCCGAGCGTGACGTTTTTGCGGCGTGCCCAGCAGCGTACGTTGGGGGCGATCTCTTTGCCCAAGGTACGCGATTCGTATATCCAGACGGTCAAAGACGCTGGTCTTTACGTTGACGCGGAGACGGCGGACCTTGCGGCGCGCAAGAGCATGGGGCATCCCTACATGGTTCAGCTGGTGGGGTATTACATGTGGCGGTCTGCTGTCCGGCGTGGCTCGCAGGTCATCGAAAGGCGCGATGTCGAGGATGGCCATGCGGATGCCGTCTCCGAGTTCTATGAAGCGGTTGACGCGCCCCTGTATTACGGGCTGCGCAGTCCACAGCGCCTTTTTATCGAGGCCATGGTGGTTGACGAGGGCAAGCCGACGCGCATGGCGGATATCATTGAGCGCTGCGATCGTACCCAGAGCTGGGCGAGTAAATATCGCGCAAGCCTGATTCGCGAGCGCGTCATCGAGGCTGCCGGATACGGTCTCGTCCGGTTTACCGTGCCCATGCTGGGCGCGTACATTCGCGATCGAGTTTTATGGCATGAGTAGGGTGATAAAGGTGACGGAACAGAAGATGAGCCCGCAGGCTATCGAGGTGCGTGGCGCGCGCGTTCATAACCTTAAAGACATCGATATCGATATTCCGCTGGGAAAGCTTGTGGGCATTGCCGGCGTGTCGGGTTCGGGCAAGAGTTCGCTGGCGCTGGGGGTTCTTTATGCCGAGGGCTCGCGTCGCTACTTGGAAGCACTCAGCACCTATACTCGCCGTCGCCTAACACAGGCCGAACACGCCCAGGTGGACGAGGTACTGCACGTGCCGGCGGCGCTCGCGCTACACCAGCGTCCGAGCGTGCCGGGCGTGCGTTCCACTTTTGGCACCATGACCGAGCTCAACAATAGCCTGCGTCTGCTCTTTAGCCGCTGCGCCCATCACGTGTGCCCGCATTGCGGGGCGCGTGTGGAGCCGAGCCTTAACGTGGCTGCGGGCCTGTCGCTCACGTGCCCCGCATGCGGTCGCGAGTTCTACGCGCCGGGTGCCGAGGACCTTGCCTTTAACAGCGGCGGCGCGTGCTCTACCTGCGGCGGCACTGGTGTCATGCGCGAGGTGGACGAGGCGAGCTTGGTGCCCGACGAGTCAAAGACTATCAACGAAGGCGCGGTGCTTCCCTGGGGCACGCTCATGTGGGATCTGATGAAGCAGGTGGCAGGCGAGATGGGCGTACGCACCGACGTGCCGTTTAACCAGCTCACGCCTCAAGAGCGCGACATCGTGTTTCATGGTCCGGCGGTTAAGAAGCACATTCTCTACGTTCCCAAAAACGGCGAGGGCGCCACGCCGCTCGATTTCACCTATTACAACGCCGTCTATACCGTCGAGAATGCGCTCGCCAAGGTCAAGGACGATAAGGGCTTAAAACGCGTCGCGCGCTTTTTGCGCGAGGGAGCATGCCGCGATTGCGGCGGCACGCGTCTCTCCGAGGCTGCGCGCCAGCCCCAGGTGCGTGGTATCAATCTGGCGCAGGCCGCGGCCATGACGCTGGGCGAGGCGATTGAGTGGGTGCGCGGGGTGCCCGCATCCTTGCCGCCCGAGATGCAGCCCATGGCGACGGATATCTGCGATTCGTTTTTGGGCGCGGCCCGTCGTCTGGTCGATCTGGGCCTCGATTACCTCTCGCTCGACCGCGCCGGTGCCACGCTCTCCACGGGTGAGCGCCAGCGCGTGCAGCTTGCTCGCGTGGTGCGCAATCGATCGACAGGCGTGCTTTATGTGCTGGACGAGCCTTCGATTGGCTTGCATCCTGCCAATGTCGACGGCCTGGTGGGCGTGATGCGCGATCTGGTGGATGACGGCAACACCGTGGTTGTTGTCGACCACGATACGCGCGTACTGGCGGAAGCCGACTATCTGGTTGAGATGGGTCCCGTTGCTGGAGCAGGCGGCGGCAATGTGATTGCTGCGGGCACGGTAGACGAGGTCGAGCAATCGCGGGGCAGCCGCATCGCTCCGTTTTTGCGCGCAGAGCCCAAGCGCTTGCGTCCGCAGGTGACTGACGACGACATGTTCGATCAGGGCCATATCCGCATGGCAACCGAGGCCATCCATACCGTCAAACCGCTCGAAGTCGATATCCCGCGCGGCCGCCTTGTCGCGGTAACGGGCGTTTCGGGTTCGGGCAAGACGACACTGGTGCTCGAGACGCTCATCCCGGCACTCAAGGCGCAGGCAGCTGGCGAGCGCCTGCCGGGGCACGTGCGTTGGGTCGATGCCGAGGGTATTGCCCGCGCAAACCTGATTGACGCTACGCCCATCGGCGCCAACGTGCGCTCGACGGTCGCAACCTATGCCGACATCCATGATGAGCTGCGCCGCGCCTTCGCCCGTACGCCCGAGGCCAAGGCAGCCGGCTACAAGGCGGGCGCCTTTAGCTACAACACCGGCGCCTTGCGCTGCCCTACGTGTGACGGCACGGGCTCGATATCGCTCGACGTGCAGTTTTTGCCCGACGTCGAGATCGTCTGCCCAGCATGCCGTGGTTCGCGCTACGCCGAGGCCGCCTCGCATATCCATCGCGAGGGTAAGGACGGGAGCTTGCTGACGTTGCCGCAGCTCATGGACATGAGTGTGGACGAGGCCATCGACGCCACACTGGGACTCAAGAAGGTTCAGGCGCGCTTGCAGACCTTGCACGACTTGGGCTTGGGCTATCTCACGCTCGGTGAGCCCACGCCGGCGCTTTCGGGCGGCGAGGCACAGCGCCTTAAGCTCGCGAGCGAGATGGGCCGCGTGCAGGATGATACCGTATTCGTGTTCGACGAACCCACGATTGGCCTGCATCCGCTCGATGTTCAGGTGTTGCTGAGTGTGTTTGACGGCCTCGTTGCCAAGGGCGCCACGGTTATCGTGATCGAACACGATCTCGACCTTATCCGTAACGCCGATTACGTGATCGACATGGGCCCGGGCGGTGGCGACGCGGGCGGGCAAATCGTCTGCGCCGGTACGCCGGGCGACATCGTGGCCTGCTCCGCAAGCATCACCGGCCGCTACCTATAGACAATGAGGCAAAGGGACAGCCCCTTTGCCTCATTGATGCCTATTTCACGCATTGAGCCGCGAGATAGTCGCGGAAGAATGGCAATTCAAATGCGACGAGCCCTCGTCCTCGTTCCCCGATGATGCCGGCATCTATCATTCGGCGTCGGTAGCGGGAGACCTGCTGCGGCGAACGCTTAAGGCGCTCGACAAGGTCGGCGGTGGTGGACTCTTCCTCGTCATCGAGCATGGCGATGAGGAATCGCTTGTCCTCTGCAGTGAGTTCCCGATAGGTTGCCGCGAGGATTCGGTCGTCCATCTCGTCGCGCGCGATTTTGATTCCCAGGTCAAAGTCGCGTGACGAGATTTCCTTCGAATCGCTTGTGAGATCCCAGGCACGGTAGCCTACGAGTTGCAATAGGAAGGGAAAACCAGAGATCGAGCGAACGGCTCTATCGATTCCCTCAGCATCTGCCAGGCGATCGTTTTCCTGGATTGTGCGAATCAAGGCCTCGCGTACGTCATAGTCGGCAATGCGACCCAGATGATATTGTTGGGCGCGGCGAAGGAACGAGACCGTCTTGTGGTTCAGCAACGTCGAGACGTTGTTGGGAAGTCCCGCCATGAGCAGGGCGACGCGTTTCCCATCGGTCACAAAGTGCTGATACGTCGCTGCGAGCTGAATCATTTCGTCGAGTGTCGGGTCCACCTCGTCAACCGTGACGAGCAGACCGGTGCCTGCCTCGTTGAGCTGGTCGATGATGTCGCTCATGCGATAACGCCAGGTTGAGGCATCGTGAACGCGATTGACCTCGATGCTGCCGAGCGGTGCAATTCCGAGACCGGTGACTTCGAAGTTCTTAGACGGTCGATAAGATGGCCGGCGGCGCGTTTCGCCCCGAACTCGATTTCCTCAAGCATTCCCGGGAGCGCGGTCGTCTTTACGGCTATCCAGCCGTGGGATTCCGCCCTTGTCGCGAGCGACGACATGAGAGCAGTTTTACCGGTTCCACGCGCGCCTGAGAAGATCGAGGTCAATTCTGGGCGCCTGCGCTGGCTCAAGAAGGCACGGTCCAAATCCCGAATAATCTGTTGTCTGCCAGCGAGATGGGCAGGAACCTCACCAAAACTGGGGGTAAACGGGTTCTCGAGATATTTCACAAGGCTCTCCTTTCACACCGCCGTTTAACTTCATTTTACTTTAGTTAATTCTGATTAAAAGTGAGGGCTCTTTATCTAGAGCATCAATTAGGCGTGTGTGCCATCGGCGTGGCGCTTGAATGTGACAAAGGGACGGTCCCTTTGTCACATTCCCGGAAAGCCTGTTTGGCGCAGGGCTTCGTAGAGGACGATGGCGGCGCTGTTGGAGAGGTTGAGTGCGCTGATGCGGTAGTCGTCCGGGTTGACGAAGTTGCCGCAGATATCCTGTTGAAGGATGGTCTCGTGGCTGTCCTCGGTATGCCCGAGCGATTCCTCGTGAGCTTCCCAAGCCTCGGCGTTATCGAGTGAGTCGCAATCGCGCAGCATGGGGATGCGCTCGCAACGCTCGGGCGCCGCGGCAAGCAGTGGCTCGGGAATGCCCGAGCTCTCGCTGCCAAAGACCAAAAAGTCGCCGTCGCGGTAGGTGCTTTGCGCATAGGTACGGCGCGCCTTTTTGGTCAGCAGATGCAGGCGGGCATCGGCGGGGGAGAGACCGTTGCGCGCAAGAAAATCCTCCCAGCCGGCATAGGTCGTCACATCCAAGTTTTGCCAGTAGCCCAGGCCGGCGCGACGTACCGTTTTGTCGTCGAGCGAAAACCCCAGCGGCTCAACCAGATGCAGACGGGCGCCGGTGACCACGCAGGTGCGGCCGATATTGCCCGTATTGGCCGGAATCTCGGGCGCATACAGCACAATGTTGAACATGAATCTCCTTGGCTCAGAACGAAAAACCACCACGAAGGGGACAGGCACCTTCGTGGTGGTTTGGCGGTTACGTGGGCGGAAAATGCCCGCTTGGATAAACCTAGGCGCGGTGCCAGTCGGTCAGGCAGGCATCGAGGGAGGCGATGAGCGCATCCTTGTCCATGTGACGGCCGATGATGCACAGGCTCGTCATACGGTCGCCCGTCTCGTCGTCCCAAATCTGCATGATCTCGGGGTTCTCGTTGATGATCTTCTGCTTCTCGCCCTCGGGCGCCGAGTCGACAAACAGGCCGTTCTCCATCAGGCGCATCTGGTGGCCGGCCTGCTCAAACATGTAGCACATGTCCGGATCGCCGGTCTGCCACAGCGGACCCTTGACGCGGATGACCTCGTCGGGCCACTCCTGCTCAACAAAATCGGTGAACTTTTGCAGGTCAAACGGCTTGCGGCGCGAGTACACAAAGGTCTCGATGTCGTACTCGAGCACCTCGGGGTCGTCGTGCTCCTCGGGATGCTCCATGGCCTCGATCCAGGCGGCGGAGTTGTAGGCGCGCATAAAGTCGAAGCGGTCGGTGTCGAGCAGCTCCTCCATGGGGACCTCGCCGTTTTGAGCCTCGACAATTACGGCGTCCTTCTGCAGGCTGCGCACGATGGCCTTGAGCTCGGCGATCTGCTCGGGCGTCACGGTATCGGTCTTGTTGAGGATGAGCGTGGAGCAGAACTCGATCTGCTGGATGAGCAGGCTCTCGATGTCGTCCTCGTCGATATCCTCGGCCAGTAGGTCGCGACCGCCGTTGAACTCGTCGTACATGCGGGCGCAGTCGACCACGGCCACGATGTTGTCGAGCGCGAGCTTAGGCTCGCCGCCCACCTTGGCCTCGTCGCAGAAGCTCGAGATGGTGTAGGCGATGGGGATGGGCTCGCAAATGCCCGAGGCCTCGATGATGATGTAATCGAAGTTGCCCGAATCGGCGATGCCCTGCAGCTGGTTGGCCAGGTCATCCGAAAGCGTGCAGCAGATGCAGCCGTTGGTGAGCGGGATGAGGTCGTCGGTCTCGGAAAGGCCGCCGTCGGCGATAAGGCTGGCGTCCACATTGATCTCGCCGATATCGTTGACGATCACGGCGGCGCGGATGCCGCCGTCGTTAGCGAGGATGTGGTTGAGCAGCGTGGTCTTGCCGGCACCGAGGTATCCGGTAAGCATGATGATCTTCACGGGTTTGTTGGGCATGTGCCCTCCTTTGTTAGACATGGCTTACAGTTAAATCTTATGCCAAACGCCTGCTCTTATACCCATGCGCCGGCAAATAACACAGGCTACTCCCAGGCTCCCCACACATCGGGGCAATAACCGACGGTGGCCTTTTTGCCGTTGCGCACGATGGGCTCGGCTAGAACCTGCTGATTCTCGAGCAGCTTGTCGAAGCGCTGGCTAGGGGTGAGGTGCTGGATGAGCGCGAGCATCTCCTCGTCCTTGGCTTTGGGGTTGAGCAGTTTGTCGATACCGCCGACCGCCTGCATCACGCTCGTGAGCTCGCCTTTGCTCATCTCCTTTTCCTTAAGGTCAATAAACTGCACCTTAATGCGGCGTTCTTTGAAGAAACGCTGCGCTTTCTTGGTGTCGAACGACTTCTTAGTCCCGAAGATTTGAATATTCATGGCTCCGCCGCTCTATCGAATGAAGTTGGTCGTTGCGCGATCGGCTTCGGGCGCGTTGATACCGGCGGCCTGTCCTGCCTCGATGCAGCGCAGGAGCCAGGCCATGTTTTTGCCGATGTTTCGCATGGTGGCAAGGCCCTCGGCATCCCCATCGGCGTCGCCGGGCACGCGGCCAAATACGTTGTTCCAGTAGGTGGAGGCAACTACGGGCATTTGCTTAATGGTGAAGTACTTGTTGAGCACATCGAAGGTGGTCGACGTGCCGCCGCGGCGGGCGACGGCGACTGCGGCGCCGGGTTTGTGCTCAAAGGCATGCCCGCCTGCATAGAAGGCGCGATCGAGGGCCGAAAGGATGCGGCCGCTGGGGTGCGCGTAGTAGACGGGCGAGCCAAAGACAAAACCGTCGGCCTGTTCGGCGGCAGCGATGAGCTCGTTCACCACGTCGTCGTCAAAGGTGCAGCGACCGCCAAGCTTGCCGCACTGACCGCAGCCGATGCAGTCGCGAATGGGCTTGGCGCCCAGCTGAAACACCTCGGTATCAATGCCTTCGGCATTGAGTTGCTCGGCGACCTCGGCGAGTGCGCGGGCGGTGTTGCCGTTTGCCTTGGGACTGCCATTGACCAAAAGAACCTTCATCACAAACTCCCTCTGCTGTCGGTGACTTCTGCGGAGGATTATCGCACGAGAGGGCAGATGGCGTGGGGTGCGATGTGAAACGGCTTGTGTTTCACATCGCACCCCACAACGCTAGTCCAGTTTGGTGCCCGGTACTTGCGGTGCCTCTTTAAGCCGCGCTTTGAGCTCGTTCAAAATGGAAACGGGCTGTCGATCGACAGCGTCAAGATGGAGCGTGGCCACACGAATGGGTGGCTGATATTCAAGCGAGCCGATGAGCACAGGAGAACCCAGGAACCGCTCGATTTCTTCTGCGATCGCGTCGGTCTCTTCGGGATCAAAGTCGTCGAAAAGCGCCGCGAACGTCGGCCCCGTCGAGCGGAACAGGCGACCCTTGCCGCGCGAGCATTCCATGAGGCAGGCGGCGCTTTCTGCCAAAACGCGGTCGCCCGCATCAAAGCCAAAGCGGGCATTGACCTGAGCGATATCGTCGATTTTAATGGCGATCAAACCAGCCTTGCGCGCCACGCGACGCATTTCGCCAATGGCGTTGACAAGGGCGTGAATATCGCCCAGGCCGGTCACGGAATCAGTCGTATCTGCCAAGCTTCGGTTGACGATAATGCCCACATACATGCCGGGCTCGGTATCGGTGCCGTCCAAGCGGTAGCCCGTGCAGTCGCAAAGCGCGTATTTTCCGGTGGCATCCATTACGCGATACTGCATGTAGTGGAAGTGCCACGTGCCGTTTATCACCATGTCGAGCTCGGCACGTACGTTGTCGCGGTCCTCGGGATGAACGCGGGCGAGCCACATGTCGAGTGAGTTAAAAGAGTGCTGGGAGGGCAGGTCAAAATCGCGCACGGCGTTAACCGACCATTGCGATTCTCCCGTATCGAGATTGAGGATAAACGGATAGCGCGTCTCGGAGCTCATGGAGATCGCTTGGAACACCCGGTCGTTGCAGGGAAGCTGATCGACGATTGGGCGTTGCAGCGCGTCATCGTCTTTCGGTTGCTGCACACGATGCATAAGCTTATAGCGATACATCTTGCGATCGGCATCCATCGTCATCTGGCGACGCGTGTCGCCGGCAAGTGGATCGACGCGCGAGCAGCCAAAGCTAAAGCTGCCGATCATGGGCGCCTTGCCACCTGAGCTCGCCTCGATCAGCCTGGTACGCACCTGCTCCAAGCGCTGCTCGAGTCCAATCTCGTTTGCGGAGGGCGAGATGAGCACAAACTCGTCTCCACCGATACGGAACAGCATCTCATCGTGCTCCATGGTTTCGGAGAGCGTGCGGCAGATGCTCAGAATATAGCGATTGCCTTCGGCGTGGCCAAACCTATCGTTGCAATGCTTGAGATGGTCGATGTCAATATAGGCGCAGGTGAAGGGGTCGCCTTTGCGCCAGAGTTGCTCGACGTGACGGTCGAATCCATTGCGGTTGCCCAAGTTGGTGAGCGGATCGATATAGGCGTTGCGCTCAAGCAGCTGGCGCTCTTGTTGCAGGATGGCATGCGTCTTTTGCAGTTGCTCACCAACGGCGCGTAGCTCAGCAGGCAGCGCGGCAACATCGAGTTCAGCGGTCGAGACGCCGTTCGCAAGTCGCTGAAGATAGGCAATAATCGATTGCTCGCCCAGGCGATATGACTCGTTCATGATGGATAACCTCCTTGGGCGGAACAACGGTTTGTATCATATCCCCAATTCGGTTTGAATTGGGGATATAAGTTAGCTAATGGAGACAAATGCCCCCTTCGACGGTGGCGTTTTGCGCGCGAGCGTATCAGTTGTTATTGCCACCATCGAGCAATGCCTCAAAATCCTTCGCAGGCATGGGGCGGTAGTAGAGGAAGCCCTGAGCGTAGCGGGCGCCCATTTGTCGTAGCATGTTTGCCTGCTCATTTGTCTCGACGCCTTCGACCACGACGGGCAGATGGAGCGACTGCGCCATTTCGAGCATCGATGAAATGATTTGCGTGCTGCGGCCTTGATCGCCGTCGACGGCTGCAATCTGCCAAATGTGCTTGTCGAGCGTCACCATAAAGCCGCTTTCCTCGAGTGCGGGGATATGGGTGCACATGCTGTGGGCGGCTATTATTCGACAAGCGGTAGCGCGACGATGCGATGTTCGATAAAAATGCGACTGGGACGATATATGTTGACGGGTATACTTGTCCCGTTTTAAAACGTAGGAACGGAGATGGTCGCATGGCACAGTCAAATATGACGCGCACGGTGGGGCTGGCGCTCGAGGGAGGCGGCTACCGCGGTATGTATACGGCGGGCGTGCTCGACGTTTGGATGGAGCACGGTTTGACCTGCGACCATATGGTGGGCGTCTCGGCGGGCGCGGCATTTGGCTACAACTTTAAATCGCGCCAGATCGGCCGCGCCATTCGCTATAACAAGGCCTATTGCGCCGACAAGCGCTATACGAGCGTGACCAGCTGGCTGCGAACCGGCGATATGTACAATGCCGACTTTGCTTATCACGAGGTGCCTATCGAGCGCGATCCTATCGACTTGGAGGCGTATCGCACCTGTCCCATGCGATTTACGTGCGTGTGTACCGATATCGAGACGGGCAAGGCCGTCTATCACGATCTGCCGTATGGCGACGAGCGCGATATCGAGTGGATTCGGGCGTCGTCGGCAATTCCCGTGGCGACGCGTCCCGTTGCTATTGACGGGCATAAGTATCTGGATGGTGGCGTGGCCGATTCTATTCCCAGCGCGTGGCTGTTTGCGCAGGGGTATGACCGCAATATCGTGGTACTCACGCAGCCGGCGGGCTTTGTGAAGCAGCCCAACAGCGTGATGCCCATGCTGCGTCGCGTGTTTCGTCACTATCCGGAGTTTGTCGCAGCGCTTGAGCATCGGTATGAGGTCTACAATGCCACGCTCGATGACTTGACACGTCGTGAGGCCGCCGGCGATATCTTTGTGGTGCGTCCGAGCGAATCGGTGAAAGTGCCGTCGCTGTGCCGCGAGCCCGATGAGCTCGAGCGCATCTATCAGATTGGTCGCCGCGATGCGGAGGCAACCTTGCCGGCACTGGAGACATATCTGGCAGAGTAGAGGCTGCTGCCGCCATCTCGGCGGGAAGCGCATCCCGGAATGGAGGTCCAAACTGGGATGCGCTTTCCATTGCTGAAGATATGAGGCTGCGAATCAGCTGCTCGGCCTAGACTTACGCCTGCTGCCAGGTGTCGACGAGCTCCTTGGCGGCGGCGTAGGGGTCATCAGCGCTGCAGACGGCGCTCACCACAAAGAAGCCATCGACGCCGGTGGCCTTGAGCTGTGGCAGGTCGGCCGTCTTGACGCCGCCGCCCACCACGATGGGCACGGAGCTTGCTGCGTGGAGGGCGGCCAGGTCCTCAAAGCTCTTGGTGATGATAGAGCCGTCGGCCGCGCGTCCGCAGTCGCGCTTGGTCTCGGTCTCGTGGAGTGGGCCGATGCCCAGGTAGTCGACTAGGCTCATGTCGGCGGTCTTGACGTACTCGAGCATCTCCTCGCAACGGGCGGAAAGGCCCACGATGGCGTTGGGCCCCAGCAGCTTGCGACAGACCTCGACGGGAATGTCGCTCTGACCCACGTGCACGCCGTCGACAGCAATGCCCTGCTCGCGCGCGGCGAGTACGCAGTCCAGGCGGTCGTCAATCAGCAAAGCGACCTGACCGGTCTTGCCGGCCTGTGCGATTGCCTGCGCGGCGTCGCCGGTCAGCGCAATGATCTCGCGGGCGCTTGCCACCTTGGAGCGCACCTGGATGCAGGTAAAGCCGGCGTCGAGTGCCTGGGCCACCACATCGCCCACGGGGCGCCCGAGCGTGTTTTCGGGGCCGAGCACCAGATAGGCCGAGATATCAAGGTTGTCGCGGATACTCATCGTGTTTCCTCCTGCTTTTTGATCTGAGCTTCCATGCGCTCGAGCTTGCCGGTCATGGTGTCGGTAAATCCGGGTCGAATATCGGCTTTGAGCACGACTTCGGTGCGGATGCCCTTGCTCGCCAACACAAAGGTTGCGTCGCGCACGACCTGCATGACCTCGTCCCAGTCGCCCTCGATTTCGGTGAACATCGAGGTGGTGCGGTTGGGAAGGCCGCTCTCGCGAATGACGCGCACGACCTCGGCGACCTCGGCGGACAGCTCATCGCCGGTGCCGCACGGGGCGATGGCCACGGCGACGAGCGTATTCATGCCGGCATTGGTTGCGGGCTCGGACATGGCCTATGCCTCCTCGAGCTCGAGTCGGTTATCGGCGATGTCTTGGGCGGTTGCGCGGTAGAGCTCGTCGATAAAGGCGACCTTAAAGCTTGCCGGGGCGTCGGCGACAGCGGCGGCACGCGTGCCGGCCACGTTGTAGACGGCGGTGCCGCAGACGGCTGCCGTAAACGGGTCGGCGGCGCAGGCATACACGGCCAGCACGCCGCCCTGCGAGCAGCCGCAGCCGGTGATCTTGGACATGAGCGGGCTGCCGCCGTGAGACTTGGCCACCGTCGTGCCGTCGGTGATTAGGTCGACTTCGCCCGAGACCACAACGGCGCCACCGGTGTGGCGAGCGAGCGCCACGGCGGCATCGCGGGCGGCGTCGACCGTGTCGGTGGTATCGACACCACGCACGCGGCTCAGATCAGCCGCCTCGCCCTCAAGACCCCACAGGCCGGCGAGTGCGATAATCTCGGAGGCGTTGCCGCGCACGATGGCGGGCTTGTACTGCTTGAGCTCGTTTACCAGCTGGGTGCGCAGGCTGCCGATACCCAGGCCCACCGGATCGAGCACCCAGGGCTTGCCGGCGTCGTGTGCCGCCTTCGCCGCGCGGGGAATCGTCTGCTCGTAGATAGGGAAGAGCGTGCCCATGTTGAGATAGATGGCGCCGCCGCCGGCAACGAGCGCTTCGCCCTCGTCGGGCAGATAGACCATGGCGGCCGATCCGCCCACGGCGAGCTGTGCGTTGGCGACAAAGTCGATCGTCACCGTGTTGGTGATGGAGCCGGCCATTGGATTGGTGGCGCGAATTTCCTCTACGGCCTTGACCATATGTTGCTTAAGCTGTTCCGAATCAATCACTGCACATGCCTCCTTGGCATAGAAAAGGGGCGCTGTGCATAGACAGCGCCCCTGTAAAGGCGGCATGCTCCCTACGCCAGCATTAACTGACAGGTTCAAAGGATTGGGCCCCATGCCCTCTCAGCCTTGTGGTTTGCACCGCCGGCACTCCCGCATCGAATCTGTTGTTCCCTATACTAGCGCACCTGCCAAAAAGGGACAGGTTTATTTTGGCAGGTCGTTACAATAGGTAGGACCGATACGAATGGGGGCCTTATGATTAAACTTGTGCTGACCGATATGGACGATACACTGATTCCAGCCGGGCATGGCGGCGCCAGCGACTACGCCATTGAGGGTATTCATGCCATGCAGGCGGCGGGTCTGCACTTTGGGCCGGTTTCGGGTCGTCAGCCGTCCGCGATGGGCTGGATGTTCAAAAACCGTTCCGAGTGTTTTTCGACCGGTGCGTTCTGTAACGGCCAGGTGATGTTTGTCGACGGCGAAGTAGTCGCTTCGCGCGCAATCGACAATGATGCTCTGATGCGTTTGGCTGACTATCTGGAGCAAGAGACCGACGATACATTTCTAAAAGTCTACAGCCTGGGCGATGACTTTTGGGGCAACGATGCCTATTGCGTGACGAGCAATCCCGAGCGTGTGCGTCGCGCTATGGAGTCGGGCGGCAATGCGTGGCTCAAAGGCGAAGAGGCCCCGTGTCGTCCCGTCGTCGATGGCGCGCCGGTGTTTAAGGCGAATATCTGGAGTGCCCGTTCGCGTGAGGAGCTCGCGGAGCTACGCGAGCGCGTTGCCGTTGAGGTGCCGGAACTCTCGCTTGTGTTTCCCAACAACCGAGTGCGCCTGTTCGACATCCTTCCGGATGGTTGGGACAAGGGCTGCGCTGCGCTGGAGCTGGCGCGCGCCTTGGGCCTGACGCCCGACGAGGTGGCCGTATTTGGCGATTCCGATAACGATCTGCCCATGATCGATGCCGTTCCCAACTCCGTTGCAGTTGCCAATGCCAATGAGGCCGTCACGGCTGCCGCGCGCTGGCATATCGGCGCCGCGGCAGATGATGCGGTCGCCGGGGCTCTGCATCAGATTGCCGCCTGCGCCGCGACGGGGGAGATGCCGCCGTTTATGCGTCAGGAGGGTGCAGCCGACGCGAATTTCGCGAACAGCTAAGGAGACAGCCATGAAGCTCCAGCAGCTCAGATATGTCGTCAAAGTTGCCGAATGCGGCAGCATTACCGAGGCCTCGCGCCGTCTCTTTGTGTCGCAGCCTTCGATTACCGCGTCGATTCGCGATCTCGAAAACGAGATGGGTGTGCACATCTTTGAGCGCACCAACAAGGGCGTCATTGTGTCCGAGGAAGGCGAGACCTTCTTGGGCTATGCGCGCCAGGTACTCGACCAGGCCGACCTGCTCGAGGGCAAGTACAAGGGCGCATCCGAGCAGGTGCCGCACTTTAGTGTGAGCTGCCAGCATTATTCCTTTGCCGTCAACGCGTTTGTCGACGTGATCCGCGAGTTCGATGCCGCGCGTTACGACTTCACCCTGCGCGAGGAGCAGACTCACGAGATTATCGAGGATGTCGCGCATATGAAAAGCGAACTGGGCATCCTGTACTTATCCGAGCATAACCGCGAGGTCATCGAGCGCATGCTGGTGGCCAACGAGCTCGTGTTCGAAGGACTCTTCTGCGCCACGCCGCATGTCTTCGTCTGCGCCGACCATCCGCTGGCGGACCGCTCCAGCGTGACGCTCGAGGATCTGGAAGACTACCCGTTCCTGTCCTACGAGCAGGGCAGCTACAACTCGTTTTACTATTCCGAGGAGCTGACCTCGACGTTCGAGCGTCGCAAAAATATCCGCGTGCGCGACCGTGCGACGTTGTTCAATTTGGCCATGGGCCTCAACGGCTACACGGTATGCTCGGGCGTGATCAGCCACGAGCTCAACGGCCCCGGCATTATCTCGATTCCGCTCGACGTGGACGAGTACATGGAGATTGGCATCATCACGCGCAAGAACACGACGCTTACACGCTACGGTCGGGCCTATATCGACGCGATTCGTCAGCATATCTAGGCTGCTGTGCTCCGCACGGTTCAAGTCTCTTTATGACAGTCCAGACTGATATAGGAAACATCTATATCAAACTGTTATAAACGTATATTTTACGATGGTCATATGAGCGCTCATACTCTGTCCCAGTAAAGCAACCAATGCAAAGGGAGATATCTATGAGCACTTCGATTCAACCGAACGCGCCGTTTCGCGCCGATATCGTCGGCAGCTTTCTTCGTCCGCAGGCTGTAAAGGACGCCCGTGCCGCCTATGTCGCGGGTAAACTCGACGCTTCCGGCCTTAAGGCCGTCGAGGACGATGCCATTCGCGATTTGGTGGCCAAGCAGAAGGCCGCCGGCCTGCAGGTGATCACCGATGGCGAGTTCCGCCGCAGCTACTGGCACCTCGATTTTATGTGGGGCCTTAACGGCATTGAGCGCCGCACCTCACGCACGGGTTATATGTTCCATGACGAGGAGACGACAGCCGACACCGCCGTGGTTACCGGTCCCATTAGCGGCGAGAACCACCCGTTCGTCGAGCATTTTAAGTTCGTCAAGGCGCTCGAGGAGGAGGGCCAGGTCGCACGCCAGACCATTCCGGCGCCGATCCAGACGTTCTCTGAGGTCACGCTCGATCGCTGCGATGGCCAGCAGGAGAGCCTGCGCGCTGTCTATAAGACCGATGAGGAACTTGCCGACGCCATTGCAGCCGCTTATCGCACGGTGATCGCCGACCTGTACGCAGCAGGCTGCCGCAACATCCAGTTTGATGACTGCACCTGGGGCATCTACTGCGATACCGATTTTGTCGCCAAAACCGGCATGAGCCCGGTCGACCTGCAAAAGGTAAGCGAGCTGGGCGTGGCGCTCAACAACGCCGCCATCGAGGGCAAGCCCGACGATTTGGTCATCAACACGCACGTGTGCCGCGGCAACTACCACTCCACCTACGCTTTTGAAGGCGGCTACGACCCTATCGCTCCGTATCTGTTCGCACATGAGAATGTCGATGCGTTCTATCTAGAGTTCGACACGCCGCGCGCCGGCGGCTTTGAGCCGCTCAAGTACGTCGCTCCCGGCAAGAAGGTCGTGCTGGGCTTGGTAACCACCAAGGCGGCAGAGCTCGAGAACGAGGATGTTATCGTCGAGCGCATCCGCGAAGCCGCTAAGTACGTGCCGCTCGAGAATCTGTACCTGTCGCCCCAGTGCGGCTTTGCCAGCTGCGAGATTGGCAACAAGCTGACCGAGGACGAGCAATGGGCGAAGATCGCGCTGGTCAAGCGCATTGCCGAGCGCGTTTGGAAGTAACGCTAGCGTTTGCAGGTGGCGGCGCGTGCGAGGCATTGCGTATCGCGTACAATGGTTCGGATCGTATCGTTCGGGCAGGTTATCCGATATGCCTGATCGCCCTTCCATCATGAAAGGACTTCCATGTCCCAATCCTCAACGCCCGCCGTATCTAAACTCGAGGAGACTGTCGAATAGTAGTTGTGTTCAGCTAAATCAAAAAATGGCGTCCATGCGTATGTACGCGTGGACGCCATTTTTAATGCGTCAGTATCCAGTGGATGCCGCGCGCCATGCGCAGGTCAGTTTGGGCAAAGTGATTGCCGGGGTTGAGCTCCAGCGTTGTTGGAATGTCACGCTCGATAAACAGCTCTTCCATCGCACGCGTATCGTCGAGTACGTGCCGCATCATGCGGTTGGGCGTCTTGGTTTCCTTTTTACCGAGCGACAGATAGGCGGCGTCGGGCGTGGCTGTCATCGTGCGCTCGCGCGCGTAGTCGATAAAGCCGGGGAACCACAGCGACCCCGATGCACTTGCCGCGCGCTCAAAGACATCTGTTTGCCAAAGTGCCCACAGTGAAAAAAGACCCGCCAACGAGTAGCCGGCAATGCCGCGCCAGGTGGGCGGGCAGGGAAGTGATGATTCGGCCTCTGGGATTATCTGATTCAGCAGCTCATCGAGAAACTCAGACGCCTGTCCGCCAAAGGGCTCGGCATCTCGTATAGTTCCGTCGCATTCCCAGGGGCTCAGCTCGCGATTCCAATCGAGTCCTCCAATGGCGGCAAGGGTGAAGGGCGGGCAGTCGAGCTCTCGGCAGCGCTCGTAGACTTCACTACCGTCGCCCATAACCACGGGAAGGTAGATGACGGGCGCGCCTTCCACACACTCTGAATAAACGGTTATCTGCTTATGATGCGCTTCCAAGGCAGGCTTCTCTCGGTGTTGTGATATTGACAGCCTCAATTGTCGCACGCTGGCGCGGGGGCAGACGCTAAAAGAAAGGCGCGGAGCCGCTCGATGCGACTCCGCGCCTTGATGTTCTGCTTTAGCAGACTATGCCGTTACGCCACGAAGAAGTAGACGAGGAAGGCAAGGGCTGCGATCCACATGAGCGGCTTGATCTTGGAGGCCTCGCCCTTAAAGAGCGCGACGATCACGTAGGCGATAAAGCCCAGGCCAATGCCGGCAGAGATGGAGTAGGTGAAGGGCACGCCGGCGACGATCATGAACGCCGGGAAACCCTGCGACACGTCGGACCAGTCGATCTCGGAGGCTTCGCTCATCATGAGGTAGCCGACGTAGACCAGAGCACCGCAGGTGGCGGCGCTGGAAACGATGGTGACGATGGGGGAGAAGAACGCGGCGAGAATGAACAGCACGCCGGTGGTGACGGAGGTGAGGCCCGTGCGGCCACCGTCGGCGGCGCCGGAAGTGGACTCGACGAAGGTGGTGATGGAGGAGACGCCCATGAAACCGCCCACAGCAGCGGCGGCGGAGTCGACGATCAGGATCTCCTTGATATTCTCGACGTTGCCGTCGTCGGTGAGGAACTCGCCCTGCTTGGCCACGGCCATCGCGGTGCCCATGGTGTCGAAGAAGTCACTCATGAGCAGCGAGAACGAGATGACGAGGAGCGTGGGGTCGGTAAGGACCTTGACGATGGCGGGCACGCCGCCGGCGTCGGCGATGGGGCCACCGATGCTCGAGAAGTCGAGCGGGGCGATGATACCGGTCGGAGCATGGGTCACACCTAGGGGGATACCGGCGATGACGGCGACGACGATGCCGATGAGCAGCGAGCCGGGGACGTTGCGGCAGGCGAGGGCGACTGTCACCAGGATGGAGATGATGCCGACGATGAAGGTGGGGGAGGTGATGTCGCCCAGACCGACGAGTGTACCGGCGCCAGCGGTGATAATGCCGGCATCGCACAGGCCAATCATGGCGATGAACAGGCCCAGACCCACCGAGATGGCGTGACGCAGGACAACCGGGATGGCGTCCATGATGGCCTCGCGCAGGCCACAAAGCACGAGCAGCAAGATGACGATACCCTCGAGGAAGATGACGCTCATGGCCACGTGCCAGTCACCGCCGCAGACGGTGGTGGTGATTCCAGCGATCATCGCGTTGACGCCTAAGCCCGACGCGCAGGCGAGCGGGCGGTTAGCGAAGATGCCCATGCAGATGGTCATGATGCCAGCGCCCAGACAGGTGGCGCAGGCGAGCGCTCCCGCATCGATGCCAGCGCCCGAGAGCACTGCGGGGTTGACGGCGATGATGTAGGCCATCGCCAGGAATGTTGTCAGTCCAGCGCGAAGTTCGGTCCCGATTGTGGACTTGCGCTCACTGACGTGAAATAGTTCGTCCATGCATACCCTTTCCTTGTTCGGCCCCGAGTTTAGGCCGATTGACACGAACTCACCCACTATAGCCCCTTTACGACGCTGTTGTTCCTCGCATGTTGATGTTCGGCGCTTTGTAGCAGACGGACGGTATTTTTCGCATGAAAATGTGTGGGTACCGTATACTTAAGCGGTTACAACGACCCCTATGGAGGAACGTATGATTAAAGAGCTTTGCCACGACGAGGCTATCCTGTCCCAGCGTTGCGAGGTTGCGACCGTCGAGGACGAGTCGGTTGCTCAGGACCTGATCGATACCATCAAGTCGCTCGACGATGCCGGCTGCCTTGCCGCTAACCAGATTGGCGTTACCAAGAAGGTCTGCGTCTACCTGGACGACGCCGGCGAGCCCCACGTGCTCTACAACCCCCGTCTGGTGTTTGGCCTGGGTGCCAGCAAGATGGAGGAGAGCTGCCTGACGCACGAGGAGGTCACCAAGTCCACGCGCTATATCAAGTGCAAGGTCGCTTATGACGTGATCGTCGACGGCAAGATGCGCGAGCGCAAGCAGGACTTTGTGGGCTTCGAGGCGCAGATGATTCAACACATGATTGACCACTGTCTTGGAAAGTTGGTCTAAGGGGACCAAAGCACCGCACTTCGTCTCTTTTGGCCCGGGCATGACATTGTTGTCATGTCCGGGCTTTTGTGTTTAGCGCCTTTTTGTTTGGAGACAATGAAATTAGCAAGAACGTAAAGCTAGGAGGCGCTATGTGTACGAGTATTCGATTCACCGATAATTCTGGCCACATGTATCTAGGCCGCAACCTCGACTGGAGCTTTGACTACGGCCAACAGGTTCGCGTGATGCCGCGCGGGTTCCACATTCCGTATTCGTTTATCGACGACGCGACAGCGGCACACGCGGTGATCGGTATGTGCATCGATTACAAGAACTACCCTATGTTCTTCGATTGCGGCAACGATGCGGGCCTCGCCGTAGCGGGCCTCAATTTCCCGGGTTATGCCGAGTATGCCGAGGGGCCGGTTGATGGAAAGACCAATATCGCGGCCTATGAGTTTCCCCTGTGGGTGGCAGCGACGTTCTCGACGGTCGATGAGGTCGAGGCCGCGCTGCGCGACACGGTGATTGTCGCCAAATCTGCCGGAGAGGGGCTGGGCGTGTCGCTGCTCCATTGGATTATCGGCGACAGCCAGCGCAGCATCGTGGTCGAGATGATGGCTGACGGCCTGCATGTATACGACAATCCGGTCGACACCCTTGCCAATCAGCCGACTTTCCCGTGGCACATGGAAAACCTGCGCACCTATATCACGGCCACAAGCGATTTTCCGCAGACGGCGACATGGCGTGGCGCCGAGCTTAAGCCCTATGGAGCCGGTGCCGGCATGCGCGGCATTCCGGGCGATTGCTATTCGCCGAGCCGTTTTGTAAAGGCGGCGTACCTCAATGCCAATTACCCACAAAAGGAGAGCGAGACCGAAAACGTCGTTCGCATGTTCCGCTCGCTCGAGGGCGTGGTGATGATCGAGGGAGCGTCCAGGATGGGCGATGGCAAGTTCGAGAAGACTATCTACACCGGATGCTTTAGCGCGCGCACGGGCAATTATTACTACGCGATGTATGGGGATCCGTCGATTCGCTACGTGAGCCTGATGGATGCCGAGGGCGCGAGCCCCGATAGGCTCGTGGTTCCCGAGCCGCGCCGTTCGTAGCCGTTAGCTTTACTGCAATGCAAAGCGGCCCTGCGTCTCTCGTGAGGCGCAGGGCCGCTTGGTAGATCAGAAGTTGAAGGCAAACATGATGCCGATGACTTTGTCAAGATATATTAAACAAACGGTAGCTTCAATTCATCTTTGGAATAATAGCCGTTCAAAAGCGAATCGATTGACTCATTTAGATTATATAAAATTTCTTTAGTTTTACTTCCGAGCGGCGCGCCGGGCATCTGGCATCAACGGATTCCCTGTTTTGGCGCTTCGAAGGCACGGACTCCGTTTCGTTAATTTCTGATTAGAAATGCTGAAAATCCAGTCAGAAGCGGGCTGGGGAACGGGGCAATAAAAATGGCTTTCGAAATGAGTCGGCGAAGCTTTTTAACGGCCGGTGGGGCCACAATGCTGGCGGGCACCGCCTCTATGCTTGTTGGCTGCGCGTCTGGAAGCGAAAGCGGCGCGGGAAGCGTGGCTGCCGGCAAGGATGATGCACTGAAGGTTGATAGCGACGGCAAATCGGGTGGCACGGATAGCGACGTTAGCGAATTCTACGAGCACGTTATCTCTGTTTCTGCACTTGCGAAAACATATGCAATCGGAGAGAAGATTGTCGGCGTGGCGATTGAATACGACGTGGATGTCGATGCGTCTTCGGTTGATCCCGGACATGGCGGCATCGGTCAACAGGCTCAGGAAAAGGGGCTGGGATCTTTCTCGGTTTTGGGACGCTCGATTGTCACTGCCTATGTAAACGACAAAGCCGAGCTGAGTGATGAAGGGGGCAAAAGCAAGGGAACGTACGTCATCGTCGAGCTCGATCCAGCAGATGCGGGCGCACAGACGTTGATGTTTCAGATGACGCGTGGGTGCGTAGGCTCAAACGGTCCCGTATCCCTTGATAGCGGTTGCGTCAAAATCGCCCAAATAAAGGATCTCAAGGATTCTGCAGGTAAAAAGCTTACAGGCGACGAGACATCCTCCCGATATCTCGTGGCTTCGACTGTTCTCAACTCCGAGGCAGACAAGTTTGTTGCAGGGACCTACGATGACCCCAAAACTGGATTCCATGCTTCGTTTGCCTTGGCACAGCCTGACGACTACGACAAGGCAAAGAAATACCCCATCACGCTCTTCCTGCCGGATGCGGGGGTAACCACCTGCGATGTGAGGGTGAATCTTCGTCAAGGTCTGGGAGCCCTTGCCTGGGCTGATGGGTCACAATTTGTGCTGACGATCGCTGGAACTTGTTGCGATATCGAGACTTGCCTGCATGTAATCGAGGACCTGATCGACCAGGGTTACTCAATCGATCCGGATCGCATTTACGGGACGGGCGAATCTGCCGGGTGCATGGCCCTCATCGAATATGCCTCCAAGCATCCCGATGACAATTCCTTTGCAGCGCTTATGCTCGTTGCCGGGCAAGGCAACATGACTCCGATTGCCAAGACGCCCATGGTGATATTCGTTTCTGAAGACGATTCCAATTCCTATGGCGGCATGACGGATCCCGAGAAGGGTGTCGCGAGTATCGGAATTCCTTATGTTGAGAAGCAGCTGAATTGCGCCTATAACTATGACGGCGAAGGACATACGAGTGGCCTGTGGGTTGATTACGACGCAACGGGAGAGAAAAACCCTTCGGGTAACCAGGAAGGAGCCAAGGCGGCTAGCAGCCAGAAGACGCTCGATGAGCTTATGGTCGAGCTCTCGGATGTCTGCTCCTCGGCCTGTAAACAAGCGGTGACCGATGGGGCGCATGTCGTTTTCCTTCATGTAGAGAAGGGAACTCTCGATAGCACCGACAAGACGGTCCAGGGTGGAAACACTCATAACTTTACCTGGCAATACGCTTATGCGATTCCCGAACTCATCGAGTGGGTGAGAGACCAGTCTCTATAGCCTGCTTCTTTTTCGATGGCATTTCAATGTGGGCTAGGGTTATATGACCGATTGGGGCCAGGCGGTTGTCTAGCCCCGGAAATGCCGAATAGCAGTCTACGATTACGTCCAGGTAAAGCCTCAAAGGTGTTTTACCTGGCCAAAAACGTAGACAAAAGCGGCCCTGGCAGATCGTGAGACGCAGGGCCGCTGTCGTTGATTTATGGCGCCGCTAGAAGTTGGCGTCGTTGAGTTGTTCGTTCTCGAGACCGTCGAGCTGTTGCTGTTCGGGCGTATCGGCGACGCTCTCGAGCAACTCGGTGGGATCGACGTTCATGTCCTTACCGGCTTCGTTGCCGTTGACCAAGTCGTCCGAGAAGATGTCGACTTCCATTTCCTCGGCCTCTTCGATCTGAACCTCGAGCGGCACCTGGGTGCGCACGAGCTTAACGGCCGGGCGCATGCGGGCAAAGAGCGGTACGTACTCAATGATGATGGCCGAGTTCTCGAGACCGTACCAGCGTGCCGGGCTTCCGCAGGCGCGGCGGACGGCGTACTTGATGGCCATCACGCGGTGGTCATTGCGGTTGATGTCCGTTTCGGGGGCAAGCATCTTGCGCAGCATGCAAAAGCGGAAGTCACCTACGTTGCCGCGCGTCTCGTAGATGGAGTAGGTGTGATGTTGCGGCGGCAGCTCGCCCGATGCCATCAAGTCGCCGACGATCTGACGCAGATAGGCGTTGACGCGCTGGTTGACCTTAAAGCCCAGGTCCAGGCGCACGCGGAACAAAAAGTCCGTGCCAAAGGTCTCGACGGAATACTCGTGCGTATAGGGTTCGTCGGTAACGTGCACGTTGATGAACCAATATGCCTTGGCGCGCTTGGGGTGCTTGTCCAGGATGGAATAGAGCACGTCGCGGTCGAGTGTGAGCGGATCGGGGCTGTTGGTGAGGAACACCAGATTGTCGGCGAGCACGGGGTAGGTCTCGTCGTTGCGCAGGCGGTTGAGCTGATCGATGTACTTGGAGACGGGCAGCAGGATCGTCTGCGTGCGCTCGATGGCGGTGCCGCGGCGCCACACATACATAAGGCCAAACAGCAGCGCGGCCAGGAAGATCATGACGTAGCCGCCGTCAAAGAACATGGTGAGGCACGAGGCGAAGAAGCACAGCTCAATGGCACCAAAGAGCAGGGCGAAGACGCAGGCACCCAGCCTGTGCTTGAGGATGCCGGCGATGTAGCTCGTCAAAAGCGTCGTGGTCATGAGCATGGTCACGGTAATGGCGAGGCCGTAGGCGCTCTCCATGCGCTCGGAGTTTTGGAACAGCAGCACGATGAAGATGCAGCCGACCCACATGATGTTGTTGACGAGCGGAATATAGAGCTGCCCCTTGGTGTCGCTGGGGTAGTGGATGCGCAGATGCGGCATAAGGTTGAGGCGCGTTGCCTCGGATACCAGCGAGAACGAGCCGGTGATGAGCGCCTGCGAGGCTATGATGGCCGCCACGGCCGAAAGCACGATGGCAAAGGGGCGCAGGGGCTCGGGAAGCATCATATAGAACGGGTTGACGATATCCATCGCGAGCATCTGGGGGTTGGAGTTATTGGCGAGCAGCCAAGCGCCTTGACCCAGATAGTTGAGGATAAGGGCCGCCTTAACAAATGGCCAGGATGCATAGATGTTTGCCTTGCCCACGTGGCCCATGTCCGAGTAGAGCGCCTCGGCACCGGTTGTCGACAGGAAGACAAAGCCGAGCACCATGATGCCCGAGTGGTTGATGGGCGAGAACAGGAACATGATGCCGCGGATGGGGTTGAGCGCGCGCAGGATGGACAGGTTGCCGAGCATGTTGAACAGGCCGGCGCCTGCCAGGAACAGGAACCACAGCGTCATGAGCGGGCCGAACAGCTTGCCGATCGACGAAGTACCGGCGCGCTGCATGGCAAATAGGCCACAGATAATGATGATGGTAATAATGATGACGTTGGTCTGGCCGTCACCCAAAAGCGCATGGCCCCACTCGATAGTGCGCAAGCCCTCGATGGCCGTGGTAACCGTGACGGCGGGGGTGAGGATGCCGTCGGCGAGCAGCGCCGCGCCGCCGATCATGGCGGGGAGAATCAGCCATGGCGCCACCTTGCGCACGAGGCTGAACAGGGCGAAGATGCCGCCCTCGTTGTGGTTATCGGCCTTCATGGCGATAACCACGTACTTGACCGTGGTCACGAGCGTCATGGTCCAGATGACAAGCGAAAGCGCTCCCAAGATCATGTCTTCGCTGACGGTACCGATGCCGCCGTTGTTGGCGACGATTGATTTCATGGTGTACATGGGGCTCGTGCCGATGTCGCCATAGACGACGCCGAGCGTTACGAGCAGCATGCCAGCGGAGAGGGGAATGGCTCCGTGCCCGCCCTGCCCATGCTGGCCTTGGAGGTTTGCCTCCAGTTTGTTGTGTGCCACGAGGACTCCCTTAGACATCCGGTTATCTGTCTAGGACAAAAAACTTTATGCCGTCTTTATACATACAAGAGCAGTTTGGCACATCGGGTTATTTTAGACAATAATCCTCAGCTGGGGATTATTTATCTACGCAGGTAGCATTTCAAAGCAGGGGCTTTTAAGCACGTGCTGTCTGGGCGATGCCAGCCTTGGCGTTTGCGCGTTTGCCGGCGAGTTCGCAAAAAATCGCGCCGCCGATGATAAGCGCGGCGCCCAGCAGGCGGACCGGTGTTATGGCTTCACCCAAAAGGGCGGCCGAGAACACGACCGCCGAAAGCGGCTCGAGGTAGCCGACGACGGCGACGGTCTGGACGGGCAGCTTGGCGACGGCGCTAAAGTAGAGCAGGCAACCAATGCCGGTGTTGACGACGCCGAGCATAGCGACGGCGTGCCAATCAATACTGGCGGCGACGCCGGCGGACAGGAACGAGGGAGCGCCCTGCGTGATGAGCGTGAGGACCAGTGCGGTCACAAAGGCGGCGCTCACCTGGAGCGCGGAGTTCTCGAGGCCCTCGATGTGCGGCGCACCCTTGCTGGCGATGACCATCAATGCATAGCAGAAGGCCGAGGCGATTCCACAGACGATGCCCGCAATGGGCATATTGCCGCCTAGACCTTGCGCTGCAATGAGAAAAGCACCGCAAGCAACGGCGACAAAGCCGGCGATTTTGCCGCCGGTCAGCTTTTCGCCAAAGATGAGCGGGGAGAGCGCCATGACAATGATGGGGCCGCAGTAGTACAGCAGCGAGGATACGCCGACGCCGATCGTCTGGTAGGCGCGGAACAGAAAAATCCAGCTGGCGCCCAGCGCAGCTCCCGAGAGGAGGAGGGCCGCGGCTTCGCGGGGACGAGATGGCGCCTGCAACTTATGGTGTTGGGTGATGGCGAGAATGGTGACAAGCGAGAGTGCGCCCAAAAACGTGCGTAGTAGCACGATATCGGAGCTCGGCAGCGCGATGGCAGCGGCGATGATGCCGTTGGAGCCAAACAATAGCAATGCTGCTAAGTACGTAAACAGTCCGTTGTTCATGCGCTGACATCCCCTCTATATCCGAGCGTCTTCACTATGGGTGAACTGGCTTTAGAAGAAAAGCGAATATAATGCATGGATAACATGACAAAAACTCATGCAAAGGTGGAGGGGTGCCGTGGAAACGAATATTCAAAAGATGCAGGTGCTGCTCGAGACCGTGCGCGCCGGCAGTTTTACGCGCGCTGCCGAGCGGCTGAGCTATTCGCAGTCGGGCGTGAGCCGTATGGTGGCCGATCTCGAGGCTGACTGGGGCTTTAAAGTGCTCGATAGAAGCCGCGAGGGCGTAGTGCTTTCTGCCGATGGGCGGCAAGTTATGCCGGCGGTCGAGGCGTTATGCGAGGAGTTCGTTCGTTTGCAGCGACGGGTGGATGAGATGCGTGGGCTCATGCGCGGCAAAATCTGCATCGGCACGTTTTCGAGCGTGGCGACCCACGTGCTACCGCCGGTGATTGCGCGCTTTCGCGCCGATCACCCGGATGTCGATTATGAGTTGCTGATGGGCGATTACTCAGAGATTGAACAATGGGTGGCTGAGGGTCGTTGTGACCTGGGCTTTATCCCGCGTGAGCCACACGGCGCTGGCATGGCGTCGCGGCCGTTGGTGCAAGACGAGCTGATGGCCATGGTGCCAGCGGACTCCTCGCTTGCCACCGCGGAGGTCGTTTCCCTTGCCGATTTGGCCAACGAGCAGTTTATTCTGCTGGAACGCGGTAGCGACGACGAGATTACGCCGCTGTTTCGCCGCGCGGGCCTGGCGGTGCGCTCTAAGCTGTCGACCTGGGATGATTATGCGATTATGGCTATGGTCGAGGACGGTTTGGGTGTGAGCATTCTTCCTGCGCTCATCTTGCGCCGCTGTCAGTTCGATGTTGCCGTGCGCCCACTCGAGGGGCATCCCCATCGGCAGATCAATGCGATATATCGCACGGCTGACGTTTCGCTTGCTGCCGCCCGTTTCCTCGAATACCTCTAAACGTGTACACGTCATTGTCCGCTTTGGGCAAATCTCGGGGTTCGGTACATTTTCTTGTGAAATTGAACTTTCGGATAATGCGACGCGCTATACTGCTGCCTAAATTGAACTTAGGTTCAATTCGTGTTCTATAAATTGAACTTTGCCAGCAAGGAGGTTCCTGTGGCCCAAGAGACGTTTAGCGATCGCCTGCGACAGACTATGTCCGATCGTGACGTTCGCCAGTCGGACGTAATCCGCGCATCGGAGATGCTCGGCAAAAAACTCGGCAAGAGTCAGATGAGCCAATATGTGAGCGGCAAGACGATCCCGCGGCGCGATGCGGCTGAGCTGCTCGCCCGTATTTTGGAGGTCGATGTTACCTGGCTGCTTGCCGGCGACGCCGATCAAGGCGAGGCATCATCACCCCGCAACGATTCCAAGCCCGAACCCCATCCCTCAGCTCAAATTGCAAGGAGCACCACCATGCGTACTTTTTCTAAGTCCACCAAGCTCGATAACGTTCTGTATGACGTGCGCGGTCCCGTCGTCGACGAGGCCGCCCGTATGGAGGACGAGGGCGAGCGCATCCTCAAGCTCAATATCGGTAACCCGGCGCCCTTCGGTTTCCGCACGCCCGATGAGGTCATCAAGGACATGCGCCAGCAGCTGCCCGACTGCGAAGGCTATTCCAACTCGCGCGGCCTGTTCTCTGCACGCAAGGCGATTATGCAGTACTCGCAGATCAAGGGCCTGCCCAACGTTCAGATGGAGCACATCTACACGGGCAACGGCGTGTCCGAACTCATTCAGCTTTCGATGAACGCGCTGCTCGACAATGGCGACGAGATTCTGATCCCCAGCCCCGACTATCCGCTCTGGACGGCGTGCGCGACCCTTGCCGGCGGTCATCCCGTGCACTATCTGTGCGATGAACAGGCGGATTGGTATCCCGACTTGGAGGATATGGAGTCCAAGATCACGAGTGCGACCAAGGCCCTCGTCATCATCAACCCCAACAACCCCACGGGCTCGGTCTACCCGCGCGAGGTGCTCGAGGGCATCGTCGAGGTTGCGCGCAGGCACCAGCTCATGATCTTTGCCGATGAGATCTACGACCGCCTGTGCATGGACGGTTACGAGCACGTCTCGATTGCCTCGCTCGCTCCTGATCTGCCTTGCGTCACCTTTAGCGGCCTTTCCAAGTCGCACATGATCGCGGGCTATCGTATTGGCTGGATAGTGCTTTCGGGCAACCAGCGCTGCATGAGCGACTTCATCATGGGCATTAACATGCTCTCCAACATGCGCCTGTGCTCCAACGTGCCGGCTCAGTCGATCGTTCAGACGGCACTCGGTGGCCATCAGTCCGTTAACGACTACATCCGTCCCGGCGGCCGTGTCTACGAGCAGCGCAACTTTGTGTATGAGGCGCTCAACAAGATTGACGGCATCTCGGTGGTTAAGCCGCGCGCGGCGTTCTACATCTTCCCCAAGATGGATGTGAAGAAGTTCAACATCACCGATGACGAGCAGTTCGCCCTTGACCTGCTGCACGAGAAGAAGATCCTGATCACGCGCGGCGGCGGATTCAACTGGGCTGAGCCCGACCACTTCCGTATCGTGTACCTGCCGCGCATGGAAGTGCTCAAAGAGTCCCTCGAAGACCTCGCCGACTTCTTCGATCACTACCGCCAGGCGTAACGGCAAAGGTAGCCTGTAATGAAACGGTCGGCCCGCAACGGATGCGGGCCGACCGTTTTCTGTCTAAGCCCGTGCTGTTAGCGCTTGTTTCGTTGAGCGGGCGAGGTTCGCGCGTGAGCGGTAAGTTCTATTCCAAAATGGAATACAGTGGGCTTAAGCTGGAATTGATGTCCGGGTACCTGCTTTTCTAGAATGTTTTCAACAAGATGAAAGGCGGTTCCAACCAATGATTATCGATGCAAATTCCTACTGGTTCGACGAGCGCATCTTTCATGACGAGACGCTCTGTGAACAGTTTTTGGCCGAGGTACCCCGCGCCTACGACACCGAAGGCTATCTGACCATGAATTCCGCCGGCAAACGACAGATCGTGATCGAGATGCCCGCCGGTTCTCCGGGTCTTAACTACATTGAGGGCGACTACACCCTCGAGAAGCGCTTGGCCGATATGGATGAGGCGGGGGTCGACAAGGCGATCCTCAAGCTCCCCGGCTGTCACGAGTGGATGTCGCTCGAGATGTGCCGGCGTTTCAACGACGGTATGGCTGCTGACGCGAAGGCGTCAAGTGGCCGTCTGATTCCGCTTGTCGCCGTGCCGCCCTTTGGCACCAAAGCGAATTTGGAGGAGCTCGACCGCAGGCTCGACGATGGTTTTGCGGGTGTGCAGCTCTGCGCTCACTACGGCAAGCGCTATCTCGACGACCAGGTCTTCTCGAGCTTTTTCGAGCACCTGAACGAACGCCATGTCACCGTTTACGTGCACCATGTTCCCGTGCCGGTCGAGAACGAGTCGCTTCTCGCGTACGACAACCTTCGCCGCTCTTATGGCCGCTGCGTCGACCAAACTACGGCGATCGGCCGAGAGATCTTTGGTGATTTCTTTGAGCGCTACCCCAATATCAAGATGGTCCACTCCATGCTCGGCGGCGCATACTTTGCGTTCAAGGAGATGCTGCTGCCTCATGGTCCCAAGCGCCCTGATGCCTCTGGCCGTTTTCAGGTCGATACCGAGACCGTTTCCAGGCGCCTCGAGAACAACATCTATTTCGACATGTCCCATGCTCAGCCTTGGGGCAAGACACTCCTCGCCTGCGCGGTTGACGTGCTGGGTGCAGACCATATTGTTTTTGGCACGAGCTATCCCGTTAAACGCGAGTGGCTCACCGAGGGCGTCGCCTGCGTTCGCGCTGCAAATCTGAGCGATACAGACAGCGACCTTGTGCTTGGCGGTACGGCGCAGCAACTGTACGGTGTCGAGTGAGCGGCAATCAGAGGGGAGTATCTGCCATGGACGAAGGAGAGATGAGGGCTGGGGCCGCTCGTGTGGCCATCGATCTTGGGGACGTGTTGCCGTTCGACGGTTTCGACGAACTCCGTCATGAGGTCTTCGCCCGTGCCCTTATCATCGAGGGGACGGGGCGACGCGCCTGCGTCCTTTCGCTTGAGGTCACCTCGATCGCTCCGGCTCTACTCGCCGATCTGCGTGAGGTTGTTGAGGATGCCGCCAATTGCAGCGGTGCTTATTCTTGGGTGGTTCCTACCCACACGTTTTCCATGCCTCACGTCCGCACTCCCGGGCATCTTGCCGACGATGCTACCCGCAATCGCAACGAGCGCTATCGCGCAGCGCTCGTCGCTGCCGCCCGCACGGCTGTCGAGCGCGCTGTTGCGGGCATTCGCTCTGCCACGCTCGCCACTGTGGAGGGCGAATGCCCCGTGAACGTTAATCGCGACATTGAGACGCCTGCCGGCTGGTGGTTGGGCTCGAATCCCAGGGGGTTTGCCGACCACACGATGCCCGTACTCGCCATAAGGGATGCCGGGGGCGAGTATGTTGCCGTGCTCGCGACGGCGGACGTTCAGTCCTCCGTGCTCGACGGGTCGCGCGACTCCGAGGGGAGGCGCATGGCGAGCGGAGACCTCTTTGGTTTTGCCGCCATGTCACTCGAGCGCGAGCTGGGCGGCGTTGCCCTGTTGCTGCCAGGCGCCGCGGGCGACCAAGGTCCGGCGGAGCGCGCCATGAACGTCATGTTCGATGCGGCCGGCGTTAAGCAGACGGTCGATGCCCATGAGGACGGATACCGCATGCTGCACCAGCAGGGGCAGGCCTTGGGCGATGCTTTAGTCGAGGCCGCTCGCATGGCGCGTGAGGATGACGCTACCGGCATCGATGCCCGCACGGTCGACGTTCTCCTGCCCGCTCAGACACGCGCCGATTTTCACTCTTTGGCCCCGCACCGAACGTATGAGTTTCATGCCGCTGGCGAGCAGCGCACGAGGGTCTATCTGCTCCGGCTGGGAAACGTCGAGCTTGTCGGCGTACAACCCGAGGTCTCGAGTGCATTCGGCGCCACTGTGCGCGCCGCCCGGTCCGGCTCTGTGTTCTTTGCCACGCTCGTCAACGGCGGACAGAAGTACCTACCGGCTCCCGACGCGTACGAAAAAATCACCTATGAGGCCATGAACTCCGGTTTTGCCGCCGGATCCCATGAGCGCCTCGTCGAAATCATCATTGCCGCCTTGAATGCGGCGTGACACAGAAGGAGAACGTGCATGAACATTGGACACGCGCGCCGCAAAATTACCCCACAGGGCGACATCTACCTGATTGGCTACCGCAATCTTCCCAACCGTCTTGAACCTGCGACGGGCGTCCATGACGACGTCTTCGCCAACGCCATCCTCTTCCAGCAAGGCGAACGTGAAGTGTTTCTTTTTAATGCCGATGTCCTCGAGTTCGAGGAAAGCATGGCCGAGGAAGTCAAGACAATGCTCGCCGAGCGCTACGGCATTGACCGTGATTGCGTTCTGCTCTCGGCGACGCACGACCATACTTCAATCGTCGCTTACCACCGCAGCTGGTGGACGGGAAAATTCGACGAGAACTACTACCGCTGGTTCCTCGATGCCATTTGCCAATGCTTTGAGGAGTGCCGCGCCAACGCACAGCCCGCGATTTGTCGCTTGGGCAAGCAGGTCATCACCGGTTTCTACGACAACCGCATCATCCCAGGTGAACTCGCCGACAATGAGGTCATTGTCGTATCGTTCTTCGATACCGAAGGCAAGCCATTTGCGGGCTTTGTGAACTGGGCGGTGCATTCCGCTTGCGTCGGACCCGACTGCACGGAGCTCACGAGCGAACTCGCCGGTCTTACCGGCAAAAAGCTCGCTCAGAGTCTTGGTTACTATCCGGCCATGGTCGTCGGTGCTGCTGGCGACTGTAGCGACCGCAATTTTCGCCAGGGACGCGGCATTCCCGAGGTCGAGCGCGTTTCGACCGGTCTTGCCGAGGCGATTTCCCAGATCAAGCTCGATCGCGAGGTCGTTCTCGACCGCATCGAGCCTCAGACGTTCTATCACACCGTTGCCCATGACGACTTTTCGCTCACGCTTAAGTGTGCCGTCATCAGTCTGGGCGGCCTGCATCTCTTTGTGTTCCCGAGTGAGCTCGGCAGCGACCTGGGTATTCGCATGAAGCACGAATGCCCGGTCGAGGGAATAGTTTGCGGTTACACCAACGGCTATTTCGAGTATTTCCTTCCGGCACGCGAGTACGGCCTCTCCTTTGAGACCGAGCGTACTCAGATTCCCCAGGGCGAACCGGAACGTCTGTGTGACAAGTTCTGCCAGACGACGAGACTTCTCGGCGCAGCAGATTCGCGTCTGTAGACCTGATTGCGTGATATGGGCCAATGAGGCTCCCTGCCACGTGATCGGCATCTTCCATCTTCTCTGCCGTTTCCCATCCCGGGCGTACGTGCGTCCGCGGATTTCAAAGGGGGAAGCGGGTTCCTTGCCCTCCCACGTCGACTACGGAGGCATGAAATCGATGCTATACCCCGCTCAGAAAAAGGAGAATTCCATGAAATACCAGAAGCTTTGCGATGAAATCATCACAAAGGTCGGTGGTCGAGACAATGTGTTAGACGTGAGCCACTGCATTACGCGTCTCCGCTTCCACCTCAAGGATGAATCACTTGCCCAGACCAATGAACTTAAGGCGACGAAGGGCGTCGTTGACGTCATCCAGGCTGGCGGACAGTATCAGGTCGTGATTGGTGCCACTGTCGAGGCCGTCTACAACGACCTTGTTCAGATTGGCGGGTTCGACACCAAGCCCGCGCTCGATATCGATGAGGGCGACAATGTCAAGAAGGGCGATCCGTTCTCGCGCCTGCTCGCCATCATTTCCGAGATTCTGCAGCCGGTTCTTGGTGTGCTTATGGCCGGTGGCTTCATCAAGTCGATGCTTGCGCTCTGCACGGTTGCCGGTTGGCTTGCCAAGGACAGCAATACGTATGTGACGCTCTCGGCAATCGGAGATTCGGTCTTCTATTTCTTTCCGCTAATCATTGGCTGGACGTCGGCCAAGAAGTTCGGACTTAAGCCCGTTATGGGAATGGCGCTCGGCGGTATCCTCGTCTACCCGACGCTCGTTGCCCTTATGGGCGGAGATCCGCTCTACACGCTCGGCGCCGGTACGGTCTTCGAGTCCAATGTCTACGGTGATATTTTTGGCATCCCGCTGATCATGCAGAATTACTCATCGACGATTCTGCCTGCGATCTTTATCGTCTGGATTGCCTCCAAGGTGCACAGGGCCCTTTCTAACGCGCTGCCCGCGCTTGTGAGCTCGTTCTTCTCCAACATCCTGACGCTCCTCATTTGCGGCATCCTTGGCCTGCTTGTGGTCGGTCCGGTCATGACGGTCCTCTCCAACATCGTTGCCCAGATCATTCTGATGCTCATCAACTTCCAACCCGCCATCGCCGGCTTCGTCATCGGCACGTTCTGGAGCCTGCTCGTCATGTTCGGCCTGCACTGGGGTATCATCCCGCTGTGGTTCCTCGATGTCGCAACCTACGGCTATGACCTCATTAACCCGCTCGTGTATGCAGGCGGTTGTGCCATCGCCGGCGCTGTGCTTGGCATGATCATCCGAACCAAGGACTCCGAGGAAAATGCTGCCGTCAACATTCCCGCCCTTGTCTCTTCGATTTTCGGTGTCAACGAGCCTGCGCTTTACGCCATCTTGCTGCCGCGTAAGCGCCTTATGTGGGCAACCTTTATTTCCGCTGGTGTAGGCGGCGCCATCGCCGGCCTCATGGGTGCCAAACTCTATGCCTTCGGTGCCTCCGGCCCGCTCGGTTTTCCGAGCTTTATTAACCCTGCCGGCATCGACATGGGCTTTATCGGCCTTGTCATCTCCGGTGTGGTCGCTTTCGTTCTGGCTCTTGTCGCCGCTATGGTGATCGGTACCAGGAAGGACGAGGGCGGTAAGGCGCTCAACATCTCGGTGGACTAGTCTGTCTGCGCACTTTAACTAAATATGCCTCGGACGGCGACGTGCCGCCCGAGGCATATTTGTGTTTTGTGCCGTTGTCAGCGTGTTTGCGGACACAAGTCTGCGGTTGTGGAGCAGCGGGGATTATGACGGTCGTGCCGCGGTGGAAGACGTACGGTCGCCCTGCAGGAGCTGACGGTAGGGGAGGAAGCCGATGAACGAGACGACCGCCTGCGAGTGCGCGGCGTTTCGCTTGAGGTAGAGCCTGACCTCGGAGGTCGTCGCGGGCTCGAGCGGCACCAGGGCTACCTTTCCGCTGGCGAGCGATTCCGCCGGCTTGCGCATGAGGAATGAGACGCCGGCGCCGCGCGCGACAAGGGAGATGATGTTCTCGGCTCGTTTGCCGGTGAACGTAACACGTGGGCCAAATCCAGCTTCGCGACAAAGGGAAAGGACGAGCTCGCTTACGAACGAGCCTTGGGGAAGCATGAGGAAATTCTCGTCGATAAGGTCGTCTATCTCGACGGTGTCACATTCGGCGAGTGGATGGTCGAGCGGAAGGACGGCCACGAGCCGGTCGGTCGTAAAGGGAATCTTTTTGAACTCCGGCTCGATGGCGCCGCTGTCACGGATGAAGGCCAGGTCAATGTCCTCGTGCAGGAGCATGCGCTTGAGTGTGTCGCCCTCGCCTTCGATGAGCTCAACGGAATATGAGGGGTTCGCCTGCTGAAAATCGATGACGGCGTCCGTGATCCCATAAGGGGCCATAATGGGGATAGAACCTACGGTGAGGTGCTCGAGCGGCTCACCTGCGCCTATTTGAATGGCGGCAAGATAACGGTGCTGAAGCGTCGCAATTTTTTGCGCATAGGGGAGGAGCGCTTCACCTTGCGCGGTGAGTGTTACGTGGCGCTGGCTTCGATCGATGAGCTTGCAGCCGAGTTCGTGCTCCATTGCCATGATGTGCTTGGAGAGGGTTGATTGCGACATGAAAAGCAGTTCCGCCGCATCAAGAAACGTGCGTGACTGCGCTAAGATGGCGAATTCGCCAAAGCGGCTGATATCCATAGGGAGGCCTCCGGTACCCTCATTTTGGCAGGTGGCCTAAACCACGACGCCATTGCAGTGGTCGATTTCGTGTTGGATGATCTCGGCGGTGTAGCCCGAGAAGTTTTTGATGCGATGGACGAAGTTCTTGTCCAAATACTCCACCTTAATGCGGCGATAGCGGGTACAGGGACGCTCACCGATCAGCGAGAGGCATCCTTCGCTCGTCTGATAGGCATTGACCTGCTCAAGAATTTGAGGGTTGTACATCAGGAGTGTCCTGTTGCCGTCCTTTACGCAGATGATGCGTTTGCGCACGCCGATCATGTTGGCGGCGAGGCCCACGCACTCGCGCTCATGCTCGTGGAGCGTATCCAGGAGATCTTGCCCGGTCGCGGCATCGTCGGGTCCCGCGTCTTCGGAAGGCAGGCGCAAAAAGAACTCGGATTTCATGATGGGCTTAATCATGGCGGGCTCCTCATGTCTTATGCTTTCGTGGACTTTTAATAATAGCGCGGAAGGAAAGCTGCGCGTCCGCGTTACAATCTTTCGACGTTGGACCATGTTGCCAGATTCGTCGTGTACGGCGTCTGGTGTAAGTCTAGGGCTCATTTTCGCCCTGGACTGTTCCTCTGGGGCGATGCGATTGTCGTTCTAAGAGGAAGGAATTTCATGGGGACCAAATCCCAAAAGCAAACTCAATCACCGTCGACAGCCTCGGCGATTCTCGTCGTAATGTATATTGCAGCCTTTGTTGCCGCGTTTAACGAGAACATCATTAACGTGGCGTTGCACGACATTATGGCGGCCTTTTCGGTGAGTGCCACCACGGCGCAGTGGCTCGTTTCGGGCTACATGATCGTGACGTCGATCTTTACGGCCATCATGGCCTTCCTGTCCGGCCGTTTCTCGACGCGCAAGCTGCTGTTTTTCGCATGCGGATGCATGGTCGCCGGCGAAGTCCTGTGCCTGTTCGCTCCGTCATTTAGCGTTTTGCTGCCAAGCCGTATTTTGCAGGCTGCGGGATCGGGCATCTTGTTCCCGCTCATGATGAACGTGGTGCTGTCTTGCGCTCCGCGCGAGAAGCTCGGTCTGTATCTGAGCCTGGGCGGTGCCTGCATTACGCTGGGGCCGGCGTTTGGACCTGTGATCAGCGGTCTTATGTGCACGTTGTTTGGCTGGAGGGCGGTGTTCGTAGTGCCGCTGGTGGGCGGCATTGTGGTCGCTGCGGCGGGCGTAAAGCTTGTTCAGAATGTCGGAGAGCGCTCGAACGCCACGCTTGATATTCTGTCGGTTGTTTTGCTCGCTGCCGGCATTACGGCATTTGTGTATTCCGTAGGCGAGTTCTCGACCAATCTGATTGCCGGCATCGTGACACTCTTCGCCGCCCTTGTGCTGCTCGGCCTGTTTGCGGCCCGCCAGCTCAAACTTGAGCATCCGGTGCTTAACGTGCGTCCTATGGCGAGCGTTCGCTTTTGGCCTGCGTGCCTGCTTGTGGTGGTGTCGATGATGACGACGTTCTCGATGAGTGTTTTGTTGCCGCTCTATTTTGAAGGTGCCTACGGCATGACCGCACTTGTTGCGGGCCTGCTCATTTTGCCGGCGATTGCCTGCAACGCCGTGACCTCGATTGTGGGCGGACGCGTGATGGACGCCCGTGGCGCATGGCCGCTGTTGCCGGTCGGCTTTGCCCTGATTGCCGTGGGGCAGACTGCAATCTCGATGACGGCGGCAAGCATGAACATCGGCGTCGTCGTGGCGCTGACCGTTGTGGTGTATGCCGGAGTCGGCCTGGTGCTGAGCCCCTCGCAGACAGCCGGCTTGGAGACGCTTTCTGCCGCTGAGCATCCTCACGGAACGGCATTGCTCAACACGTGGAACATGATTGCCGCATCGTTTGGCCCGTCGCTGTTTATCGGCTTGCTCTCGAGTTCTGCGGCGACTGCCGGTGCGGCTGGCGTTGCGACCGACGTTGCCCAGGCGATTGGATTTGCAGCTGCCGTGCGCGTGGCGGCTGTGATTGCCGTGGTCGGGTTCGTGGCGTCACTGGTGTACGCTCGTCGCGAGTCGCACATGTCGCATTAATGTGTGCACATAGATTCTGCAGCTAGATTGGATGGCGACACCATAAACTAATGGACGTTTTGCCGAGAGGCATGAATGTTTAAAGCGCAAAGAGTGCGCGACGGGCCCCGCGAATGGGGCGATGATGCCCGAGAGGGCCAAGAAGGAGTCTCATGTCTGAGAACGAAGAGATCATGAACGAGACCGAGAACGAGACCATGGCTGCCGAGGTCGAGGCAGTCGAGACCGTGGAGACCGAAGCTGCCGAGGTTGAGGCTGCTGACGAGGTTTCCGCCGAGGAGGAGGCCGAGGTTGTCGAGGCCGCCGTTGATTACGATGACGAAGAGCTGATGGACAAGATGCAGAAGGCCGCCCGCCTGCTGCGTAGCCGTCGCTTTGCTATTTCCAAGGAGGAGGAGGCCAAGGCCGAGCGCATGGCGAACATCGAGCGCGCCATCAAGCTCCTTGACCTCAAGCCCAAGATGGAGCAGAAGGAAATGTCCGACCTGCTGGGCATGCGCCTTCGTGAGCTCGATGGCCTGATGGCCGAGGCCGAGGCTGCCGATCTGGTCGGCCGCATCGACGACGCCGAGGGCGATATGCGCAAGATCGTTGTCTTCGCTGCCGAGGATGCCGCCGAGGGCCTGGTCGAGCTTGCCAACAAGAAGGAGAAGCTCCTGCCCGAGCTTTCTTACGAGGAGGCCACCGAGCTGATGGCCGCTCTCGATAAGGTCATCGCTCCGCTCGTCGCCATGGGCCTGGACGAGGACCGCGGTCCTCGCGGCGGTCGTGACGATCGCGGTGGCCGTGGCGGCGACCGTGGCGGTCGCGGCGGCTTTGGCGATCGCGGTGGCCGTGGCGGTGACCGCGGCGGTCGCGGTGGCGACCGTGGCGGCCGTGGCGGCTTTGGTGACCGTGGCGGCGACCGTGGCGGTCGCGGCGGCTTTGGCGGCAACCGTGGTGGCTATGGCGATCGCGGCGGCAACCGTGGCGGCTTCGGCGGCAACCGCGGTAACGACCGCGGCGGTCGCGGCGGCGATCGTGGCGGCCGCAACGGCGGCGGCTTCCGCGGCAACCGTTTTTAGTTACGGCGTTTTACCAAACGCCGTAACGGGCCGACGCTGCGCGGGCCGCATTTGGACAATCTGACGTTCAACTTCAAGGGCGC